>Ga0224502_10000209_pt1 | contig 18429 bp, 24 predicted proteins | sample SF_Oct11_sed_USG_5_FD_169104 | JGI IMG/M metagenome (GOLD analysis project Ga0224502, IMG submission 169104) | Sediment microbial communities from San Francisco Bay, California, United States - SF_Oct11_sed_USGS_13 | ecosystem: Environmental > Aquatic > Marine > Sediment | place: USA... | reverse complement strand
ATAAGATACAAATTAAAACGGACGCTCCCCAAACTCACGCCGGTGGGCAGATAAGTTACGATCCCATTAAAAAGGGACTTTTGCTTGATGTAGGCTTTGCCGGTGTTCGCGGGCTTGCTAACAGAGAAGAGTTCACTGCCTTTTTCAACGATACGGGTGCTGAGATAGGGGAGGGGGTTCCCATCAACGCCGCTGGTGTGGATGCTACTAATAATGTATTAAAAGGCATTATTGCAGATTCTACATCTCCAGCTACCAGTTCAGCATTACTAGGCATTACAACTATGGTAGTGCCTGATCAAACATGGGGCCTTGTTACCTGGCGAGGAGATATTAACAATATCAAAACTGATCATATACCCCCCAACGGTCCCGTCTATTTGGGTGCTGGTGTTTTAACTAAAGATCGCCCGGCGTATCCCGCTCAAATTATTGTGATGGGTAGTACTGTTAAAAGCCACGCAACAGAAGGAATTTTCTATGTACAGATCTCACCCTTTCGACGGTTTGATGTAAGCCGTTCCGCTCCATTCACCTCCACTGGGCTCGGTTCCGGTGTTCATTATGCCATAGGGGATTATCAATGGGAATCTAACGATGCCACCCTAAACCAAGGAAATCTCACACAGACTCTTGGTACTGCGGGTATAACAAAAGCCGCGCACATAGGCATAGTGCCTTCAGGACCGGGAGTGGTTGATACTGGTGTTGTGGGTTTAAGGGTGACGGGTACTAAAGACAACCAAGACGGTACGCAACAAACCGGACAAACAGCAATCATATCAAATGATATAACGTCTCTAGAGCTAAACAAAATGGTAGAATGTGCCGAAAAGTTTTCGGGGCAGGTGACTTTAGAATTATTCACGGTATCCGGAACACCTGTTAATTATACACTGACTTTTAACTACGGCTTTTCTAAGTACGACGACTTTTTTGATACGGATGCTACCATTAAAGGCTTTCAGGCAGAATGGACGGGAGGCTCTTCGGATTCAGCTATGAATATCGAACTAGTTCACCATAAATCCGCCGGGTGGTTGTATGCTGCTACTGGCTTTGTAGCGGGTAATGGTAATATATGCGAAAGATTGATTGACCAAGCAGAAGCTTCTGATGTAGTAAGTGGCGTTCGGGGATCTTATAAGCGCACCGGGTTGAATACATTTATTGGTGGCGGAGACAGCGAAGGTTTTCTAGTAAGGTTCACCACAAACTCCCCCGGAACAATACAAATGGGAAATGTAGAAATACAAGCGGCTAGTGAAGAGCTGGCTTAATAAAGGAACTACAGAATGACACAGATAAAAGAAGAGCAACCGGGAATGGATTTACCCGATAACCTTTTAACGTTTATTAAAACAGAAGCAAAGCGAATTCACCACGGTTCTATTACTATTGAGCTAAACAAAACAGCCAATAAGATAGACGTTGTATGCGGCAGCCGGGAACGTTTTGAACTTCGGGATAAAAAAAAGTAACCCTTTTATTTTACTTTTATGTAAAAGTAGTTTATAATGTAAGTATATTATTTTTACCTAAGATTTAGACAGCTGACTGAGAACCAGAGGCCGTCAACATTGTGCACCTTTTTCATGTGGGGTGTGTGATGTTGGCGGCCTTTTTTTTGTGATTTTTTAAAAGGACATTTCATGCATAAAGACGTAAACCCCGAAAACAGAAAAGACGCTAAGTTCGATCACATCGCGGTTATTAAACCCCGGGATGCTTTTGAAGGGGGCACGTTACAATATGACTGGGATCACGAATTAAAGGGTAATGGTGTTTATGTGGTTATGGGAACCCCCACGGCAGACAAATCAATTAAAGAAATACAGCGCATCGAGTTCGGACATACACAGTTCACAGTTAATCAGGCTAAGAACTGGGTCACAGACAAAGGCTTAGAAGCAGAAAAGTTTATTCCTGCAGAAGAAAACCCGCGCATTGACGAGGAAGAGGAAGTTAACGCAGCTCCTAAAAGCATAGGGCGCATTGATTATCTACCGGATACCCTACAAGATTCCTTTATGGTAGACAAGTTCACAAAGACCCCAGAGGGCTTCTTAACGGGCCGGGCGATTATAACAAATGTGGGCGTCTTTCCATATGTAATGGATGATGGTTCTGTTCGCTTGGAACTACGCCCTGCAGAAGAAGTATTCCACCCCGATTCCATCGCATCCCTTAAAAATAAAGTATTAACAAACGATCACCCAACTGTGGCAGTAGACGCAGACAACGCAGCCGACCTGCAAAAAGGATTTGTGGGTGACACAGTATACGCAGACGGCTTTCACCTGTCTGCTCCTATTACTATTACAGACGCCGATACAGTTGCTGACGTGCAAGCCGGCAAACGTGGACTGTCTGCAGGTTATTCCGTAGATATCGATGAAACATCCGGCGTATGGATGGGAATACACTACGACGTCATACAACGAAACATTCGTTATAATCATACCGCTGTTGTAGAGCGGGGCCGGGCCGGAGACAGTGCCCGAATGAAACTGGATTCTGCTGACGGAGTACCCGTCTCAGTGCAAATATCACAACCAACCCAAACCAAAGAGGAGAACGAACCTATGAAGAAAATCAAAATCGATGGTGTTGAGTACGAAGCTGAAGGCGAGGTAATCAAACAATTAACAACCGCCCAGGCTAAACTTGACGCCGCTAATGAAGCCGCTTCTGCAAGTGCAAAAGCCAATTCAGAACTACAGGCCAAACTTGACGCCGCTACTGAAGAGTTAGCGTCTGCAAAAACCAAACTTGATGAAGCCGCCACTGCTGCCCCTGAGCAGGTTGAAGCTGCTGTTCAGGCACGTTTGGATATCATGGTTTCTGCCGGTAAAGCCGGAGTTGAAGTCAAAAAAGAAGATACCAATATCGAAATCCAAAAAGCTGTTATCCTTAAAGCTTCACCGGATGCAAAATTGGACGGCAAAGATGAAGTATACATCACTGCCCGTTATGATGCCGCTGTAGAGCGCATTGACGCCCAGGACACAGCTTCACAAAGCAATTTGGAAACTGTAAACGGTCTTAATAACGACGAGCTTTCAGATGAGCATGCAGATGCACATTTAGACGGCGAACAAAAAGTCGACAAAGCGCGACAAGCTTACATCGCTAATCTTGCCAACGCATACAAAACTGAAAAATAAATTAGGAGAACACAATGCCTGAATACGGAAATATTGATCCCAGCTTTCCCGGGTTAAAACATGGCTTAGACAGCCGCGTTGAATCCAAACGTGTAGCAGACGCTGCCGGTCTTAATTTCGGATACCCTGTCTTCGGATATGTTGGTAACGAAAAAGACGTTTTTACATATAAACAGGACCAAAGTCAAACAGTATTTGATGCTGACTTTGTTACCCTAAACAACATCGTCGCAACTGTGAACGGTGTAGCTGTTACGGCTGTTGTCTTTGACACAGACCATGACACAACCATGACAAACCTCAAAGAGCAAATCCTTGCGGACATCCCTGGTGCTACCGTAACTCTAACGGACGTTGCTGGTGATAACAGAACAATCGTTATTCAAATTGACGGTGTGAATGTAGTTGTTACCTGGGCCGTTACCCTTGGAGCTTCCCAGGCTGGCGATACTGTAACGGTATCCTCCACTATGGTATTCAAAGGAATTTCAATGTACACGGCTCTTGAAGCTGCTGTCAAGAAAGACCTTGCAGGAAACGTCCTCGAAGGCGGGGCCCTGTATCCATACAAAGACGCAGCCAACATCATGATTGACGGTTGGATTGATGGCGTTATCGCTGTTGATGTTAGCGCAAATACGGCCGCTTATGTGGTTGCTTCTGGAGCAAACCAGGGCAAACTCACAAACGTTGCCGGTGTAGCTCTTACAGGCGTCACTTTTGAAAAAAGCAATACTGCGGCTGTTGGTTACGCCACTGTTCGCATCAATAAATAAGGGAGAATGAAAATATGAAAAAAGATTTCAATCCATTAAAACTTGATTCTGGCGAAACAGTTTTCTTTAAACGACAGCTAGAGCATATTAAGACAGGGGCATACGACAAAAAGTATAAAGAGCTCAAAGCTACTATGCTTTTCCCTGTTTCTACCGAAGCATCCCCGGGTGCCCGTACAATCACATTCCGGTCCTTTTCTAAAGTCGGCCTGGCTAAGATTGTTTCCGATTACGCTAACGACTTCCCACGGGTTGACGTTTACGCTGAAGAAAAAACAGCTAATGTTCGCTCCATTGGAGAAAGCTATGGCTATTCTATTCAGGAAATTCGCGAGAGCCAAATGGCAGGAACTAACCTGGATTCACGTCGTGCAAGTGCGGCCCGCCGTACTAACGATGAAAAGGTTAACGACATCGCCTTTAACGGTGATGACGATTACGGCCTGCAGGGCTTTATCAACTACCCTGGTATTACCGAATACACTATTCCAAATGGTGCCGGCGGTGATGAAGAGTGGAGCACAAAGACCCCGGATGAAATTGTTGCAGATGTCTCCGGCATCATTACTGCAGTAATTGACCTTACCAACGGACGGGAAGTTCCTGATACCCTGTTACTGCCTATTGCTCAGTACAATATTCTTATTAACGTAAGAATGACTGACGGTGATTCTAACAACATCCTAAACTTCATTATGAAAAACAACCCATATCTTTCTTCGATTGAGTGGGTTACTGAAATGAAGGGTGCCGGTGTTGGTGGCGCAGATCGTATGATGGTATATCCTCGCGATCCTGAGCACGTCACATTGGAAATCCCTCAGCCTTTCGAGCAGCTGGCAGCCCAGCAGAAAGGTATGGAATTCGTTATTCCTTGTCACAGCCGTTGCGGTGGAATCATTGTATATTACCCATTAGCGGTAGCATACGGCGATAACATCTAAGAAACTTAATCATATAAAGAAGGAAGGAAGGCATTATGATTGTAAACTGGAAAGAAAACCGAATAAAAGTTATCCCTGTAAAAGGGCAAACCATTGTACTGACCCCGGGCATCAACGAAGTTCCTGATGATCTTTGGTTAAAGGCTCGCAAACTTGTAAGCAAGGATGCTCGCATTAAAGAGATTGGAGCTAAGAAGAAAACAACCAAAGGGAAAGGCCCTGGTGGCAAACCCACCGAAAAAAAAGAAGTTGTTGGCGGTAAAGCTATGGCTGATATGCAGGCTGAAATGGCTGAAAAGCTCATTAAGCAAACATACAACGTAGCTACCCTCGATACCTGGTTAGACAGTGAGAGCCGCGAGAGTGTTAGAATTGCACTGTACAAGCAAAAAGGTCGCATCGAAAAATACGGGGAAGAAAAAGCCCGTAAGAAAAACGAAAGCGAAAACTAAGAAGGGTAATGTATTATGAGTATGACTGCATCGCAAATCCTTGATTTAATAGCCCCCGGTTATAAAACCGATCCAGATAAAGCTAGTTTTCTTGTGCTTGCACAGGGACAGACTTCATCTTGCGCATACGGCTCTAAATATAATCAAGCGGTTGCCTTGCGGGCTGCTCATATGATGACTCTTAGGGACAGGGCCCTTGGATCCGGAAACGGTGACGGGGGTTCTGTTGCTTCTAAAAAAGAAGGGGATATCGCTATTTCCTACAATACAACCACCAACAGCAAAAACGACGATTTATCCCAGACAAGCTATGGCCGGCAGTTGCTCGGCCTTTCAAAAGGCGTTACCCCCTTTATGGGCGTAACCGGGGGCCTGGATAGTGGGTGTTAGAGTAGAGGACAACGATTTAGGGTATAAAAAGATACTCGAATCCTTTAAAAAGTTAGATGGAACTAATGTAGATATAGGGTTTTATGGCGACGGAAACGACCCGGAGACCAACATGGCAGAGAGGGCAGCCGTTAACGAATACGGAACTAACCATATACCCTCCCGGCCATTTAACCGGCAGGCCTTTGATAATAACCTGCCAAACCTTAAAAGATATATCGGCGGGCTATATGGTAGGCTGATACATAGAAGAACCACCCCGAAGCGGATGTTTGTTCAGCTGGGAGAGTGGTATAAAGGTAAGCTGCAGGAAGAAATTACTTCAGGTAACTTTGTTCCTAATAGCCCGAATACCGTAGCCCAAAAAGGCAGCAGCCGGCCGCTAATAGATGAAGGCGAAATGCGGCGGGATGTAAAAGTTAAAATAAGTAAGGGGCGTTCATGAGTCTATTTGCATACCCCCAAACGGGCGAACGTGAAACTGCAGGGGGCCGTGATTCAAAGGGTCGTTGGCAAGATGGCACAATCGACCCCTTAGAGTTTGCAGGAACTATCCAACCCCTAACAGGCAAGGAAATAGAAAGCCTGCCAGTGGGCCGGGTAGATGAAGGCGCGGTAAAAGTGTACTCTAAAACAGCCCTTATCGTATCGAAAGAGGGTGGAACAAGTAAGGGCGATATAGTATTTTATAATGGTATAAAGTGGGAAGTTGTTTACGAACTACCCTACCAAAATAAACTGATTCAGCACTTTAAATATGTAGCTGAATATAGAGGGCCGGTAGCATGAAAGCAACCGATATTTATAATTTCATTTATGACTGGGTTGACCTGGTAGTAAATACAATCGGGGGTAGAAGCATACCCATAATAGAAAGCCATGACAACGCCCCGGCCGAAGCTGGTGTTTTTATTACTATTAAGTATGCACCAATGCGCACCAAAGAAGGTCGGCCGAGTATTGAATCTGATGTAGAGGTAGAAGACGGGGCCCCGGCAGAAGACCCGGGCACACGTTCCCAGTATCAGGATCAGCTTTTATTAGTTGAGTTATGGGAAACGGATGCCTATGGTGACTGCCTAAATGAATTAAGTAATTCCGGAGAACTGGATGCTGTGCTCACTTACTTTTGTGAAAATGGCTTTGTGTATGTACGGGATGAAGGTGTTAAAGTTGTCCCCCGTTTGCAGGACGACAATAAATGGAAGAGAGAGAGCATGCTTGAAGTAGTAATGCGAATCGCTAATGTAACGGAAGAAACGTTACAATGGATTGAATCTGTAAATTATACAGGCAAACTCCCAGCCCAGGGAAGAACGGGCGAACATAATATCACGAATACATAGGAGATTAAAATGAGTGAACTGAGAGACATTGTAGAAATTACAATTGACCGGCAGACACAAACCGTATCCCAGGCCGGATTCGGAACACCTGCTATTATAGCGGAGTTTGCTACAGATAAGACAGTACTGGCTTTTGACAGATACCGGGACTATGGCAGCATTGACGAAATGACTGACGATGGTTGGCTATCTTCGGATGCAGTGTACCAGGCAGCAGCCGCAATTTTTTCACAAAACCCCCGACCGGATACGGTTAAAGTGGGACGAATTGATAAAGCGGATGCAAACCTTACCGCCTCACTGGCAGCAGTAGCAGCCGTGAATGACGATTGGTATACCTTCGCTGTACTACCTAACCAGGATTCAAAGGTCATCTTTGATGCTGATTTCGTAACTGCAAATAGTATAGTATTTACTATTAACGGAACAGCGGTCACGGCAGTACCTTTTGATACTGACCAGGCGACCACTATGGCAGCACTGGAAACACAGATTGAAGCGGATATTGCGAATAGTGTGGTTACTATTGACCCACTGGATACCACAAGCAGAACCCTGCTTATAACAGTAGACGGCTACCCGGCTAATACTGTTTCAGTAGTTGTAACCGGCGGCGCTTCGCAGCCTGGTTCTACCATATATACAGGTCACAGCCTTATCACTGAGCAAAATATCAAAGATGCTGCAGCGTGGGCCGAGACACAGAAAAAGCTTTTCGGCTTTACATCGGACCAGGCCGACATTAAAAACCCGGCACTTGATACCGATATTTTCAGCTTCCTTAAAGCGCAGGGGTACGATAGAACGTTCATGTGCTTCCATACATCACCTAATGGGGCCGATGCACCGGAATGGATGGAAACAGCGTGGCCGGGTGAGTGCTTACCGTTTGACCCTGGCTCGCAGACATGGGCTTATAAAACGCTCGCCGGCGTTGCTGTATACCCTTTAACTTCTGGAGAGCGCACTGCTATTCTAAATAAGAACGGAAATATCTACACGCTTACCGGCGGCGTAAATATCACCGAGCAGGGCAAAGTTGCTTCTGGAGAGTACATTGATATTATGCGTGGCCTTGACTGGCTGGAAGCGCGTATCCAGGAAGCTATCTTTGGACAGCTTGTCGCCAACCGTAAAATCGGATTCACTGACGAGGGCATTGCCTTAGTAGAAAATGCGCTGAAAGGTGTTTTAGCTTTGGCCGAGGGTCAGGGTGTATTGACTCCAGGATTAACCACAACCACCGTTCCAAAAGCGGTTGATGTGCCAACAGCAGAAAAAGCAGCCCGAAACCTGCCGGATGTTAAATTCGAAGCAGTCCTGCAGGGTGCCATTCATACAGTTGTCGTCAAGGGCACTGTATCACTATAAAGGAGTAAACAATGGGACGAGTAAAAACCTATGACCCCAAACAAATAAAAGTTATTGTCGGAGCTATTGTACTAACTGGCTTTGCTGAAGGAACTTTTGTTACAATCACCCAAAACGGAAACAGCTTTGAAAAAAGCCGTGGCGCTGATGGCGAAGTGGACAGAGTAAACAAAAACGCGGATGACTACACGTTAGCATTCACATTAAAAAGGACATCCCTTTCTAATGACGCGTTATCTACCCTATCCATTGCGGATAAAAAGTTTAATACTGGAACGGTTCCTATTACCGTAAAGGATTTAAACGGCACTTCTACTTTCTTTGCAGAGCAGGGATGGATTGCTAAAGAGCCCGATCCGGAAGAAAGCGACAGCATGCCGACCCGGGAATGGCAAGTAGACACAGGTAAAGCAGCACACTTTATCGGTGGAAACATACTGTAATTAAAAACTTAATCATATAAAGAAGGAAGGAAGGCATTATGATTGATCCAAAACAATTTGAAATAGACGGGCTGCGTTTTTACACGCAACCTCTACCAGCACTTCGGGCCATGTTGCTCGATAAGAAAGTACTGGCTTTACTGCTACCAGCTTTGAAAGGACTAAAAGACTTAAAAGTGGACGCAGAGGCCGACATAGATTTGGGGGCTATTACAGAAGCATTGTCTGAGTCCCTATCGTCTATGAAAGATGCGGAAATGACACGTCTAGTTATAGACCTATTATCTGCCACCACTTACCAGGGCGATAAAGACGAAGAGGCCAACGATGAAATCACTGAAGCTATTATTAACCAAATATTTCAGGGACAACTTTTAACCCTGTATAAAGTAATGCTGGAGGTGATGAAATATAATAAATTCTCCCCTTTCGCGTTTCTGGGGGATGGCGCAGAAATACTGAAAACCCTTACCTCCTCCAGTCCCAAAAAGAAAGGGAGCAGACGTGGCAGCTCATTGGAAACGTCGGGAAGCTTACTGGACCAATAGAGGATGAACTGTTATTTTGGCAGGTGGTAGCAGAAGTTAAAATGGCACCTGCCCGGGTAAACAAAGAGTTTACTTTAGATGATATTTACAATTTGGGCGAATTGCTTGCTATGAAGGAAGATCATGCTGCGGCATATGGAGCCTACATGGCTAGAGCAATGGCCCCAAAAGATAAAGGAAAGTAATGGTAATTCGCGAGCTCATTACGAGACTAGGATTTGAGGTTGACGACGGCAAATTAAAAAGTGCCGAAAGCAAAATCCAAAAGTTTAAAAAGTTCGGCATGTTTGCCGGGGGCGCTATCGTTGCGGCTATTGCCGGGATAGGTGTCGCCTCTGTAAAAGCAGCAGCGGATATGGAAATGCTCACCACCCAGTTTGAAGTAATGCTGGGCAGTACAGAAAAAGCAAACGCCATGATGGAAAAGCTGAAGGGCTTTGCAGCAACTACCCCATTCGCACTGAACGACCTTGCAAAAGGCTCGCAGCAATTACTATCCTTTGGGGTTACACAAGACAAAGTTATCGGCACCATGCGCATGCTGGGCGATACTGCAGGGGGTAATGCCGAGAAACTAAATGGCCTTATCCTTGCATATGGTAAAGTAACTACCAAAGGAAAGGCTTCCTTAGAAGAAATTAACATGATGGCAGAAAGAGGGCTGCCTATATTTAAAGTATTATCGGAACAAATGGGGGTGTCTAAAGAGAAACTGTTTGACCTAATTTCTGCCGGTAAAATATCAGCTGCAAATATAACTGAATCCTTTCGCACAATGACCAGTGAGGGCGGGCTTTTCTTTAAAGGTATGGAAAAGCAATCCCTAACCTTTTCCGGTTTGGTATCCACCATGAAGGACAATATCAAACTACTATTGGCAGAAGTAGGGTCTACGCTGTTACCACTAATGAAGGAAATAGTTACTACAATCACCACCCTGGTTCAAGGGCCATTGGGAACCTTAATAAAAGCCCTGGTGGAAGAACTGGGCCCGATACTTGAAGTAGTAATGGGAGTTATAGAATCGGTACTTACTATAGTAGGGCCGCTTGTAGGTCTGCTTAAAACTGTATTCAGTGTAGTAATGAAGATATTAGGCGTGCTCAAGGTATTAGAGCCCATTATGAAATTAGTGGGGGTAATACTTAAAGTAGTAGACGATTTAATAAAGGCGTTAATGCCGGCAATAAATGTGATACTGGATTTAATAATAGAGTTATTAAATGATGCAGTGACAGTTCTGGCTGATGTACTTATGGATTTCCTAAAAGAACTTTCCCCGTTACTTGTTAGCATTGCCGAGATTATTTCCACATTGTTTCCAATACTCATGCCCCTTATTAGATTGATACTGAAATTAGCGGTGTCTAAATTGGTGTTTCAGATACAAGCGGTGATGCTGCCGCTGCAGATTATTACTAAACTACTGGCATGGATATTCAAATGGATGTCCAAGTTTACCGGGTGGTTTGCTAGTTTAATCCAAAAGCCCATTCAATCATTTTGGAACTGGATAAATAAAATGATTGATTCCTTTTTTGGCAAGCTTCGCGCTGCTGCCGAGTTCTTTGGTGTAAAGTTAAACTTGCCTAAGTTTTCCGGTGCTATGGAAAAGAGTGCCCTTCAGGACAGCCTTAAAAAAGAAGCAGAAAAGGGAATGAATATTAACAACATAAATATCAATAACGATATACAGCAGAACATAGCTGCATCCGGTGAAGGCGCTGCCCTTACTACAGGCGATATGAAAGCTGCAGCTAATGAGGCCACCCGGGCCGCCTTTAGCCTAGAATTAAGAAAAGTACTTGTGGGAGCTACCTAATGGCAACAACTAGAGAACTGGCAGCGTTATTATTTTTTAGGGGTAAGCGGGAGTACAAAGTAGCAGGCATTAAGTTCGACTTACTGTTAGGAGAGCAGCACAACTTTTCTAATTCGGTAACTGAGCACAATATAGAAGAGGGGCAGCCCATAACCGACCACATTGAAAACCAGTTAGAGCGCGGCGGGCTTACCGGGTTAATATCCAATTTCAGTATATTAACACCCGGGCTATTAGGCGGCAACCGGGCCCAGGATGCGTTTGACGCTATGGAGCGCTTATGGAAAGAGCGAACGCTTGTAACCATATCCACCATAATGAAAGTTTACGAGGATGTCGCTATAACTAATATAGCAATAAGCCGCACAGAGGGCACCGGGGAAGCTATTGTGGCAAACATCTCCTTTAAGAAAGTAAATACCGTGAAGCTGAAAAAGTCTGTAATTGAAGCCGGTGTCTCGGTTGGAGATATGGGCCCAGATTTAAACAAACAGGCTGCCCCGGAAGTTAACGCAGGAAAAGCATTATGATTTTATTGCCAACATACCAAGAACAATCAGCTATATTTTTATACCAGGCTAATATAGAAAATCAGGTGGTTGTTTTAAGATTCGTATACAATATTAGAAGCGGTTGCTTTTCCGTATACATAACAGACGGCAACGGCAATCAAGTCAACTCAATTAAAGTAGTACCAAATTGGCCCCTTTTAAAGTTCCGGAAAAGCTTTACAGATATTAGGGGCGACTTCTTTGTATTTAACGATACCCGGCCGGATGATAAAGTAATAACCTATGACAACTTCGGCAATGGTTTCAACCTGTATTACCTTACACAAGACGAAGTAGAAGCCTGGGAGCAAGCTAATGGCATTTAATAGACTATTAAAATTAGCCATAGGGCCGGCACCCCCGGCACAAGGTGTGGAGTTTGAGACGCTGGATATAGATTTCCGGGTCATGCGCTCCGTTACCTTTTCCGAAAATACGTGCGAACTAGCTATTTATAATGTGACCGAGACTACCCGAAATGATATTTTAATAAAGGGTAACAATGTAATACTAAAAGCCGGGTATGAAGATGAGGTAGTGTCTACTATTTTTATCGGTAATATTACAGAAGCGCTATCCTTTAAAAAGGGCAAAGACACTGTCACCAAAGTAACCGCATCCGCTACCCGGTCGGAGAACAAGCCGTTTGAGTACACTATATTTTCCGCTTCCTTTGGAAAGACAACAAAGGTATCCCAGGTTATAAACCAAATAGCGCAAACTTTGGGCCTGGTAGTATTTGGATTAGAGAACGCAAATATTTCTATGCCTAATGGATTTGTTCATGCCGGTAGTGCCCGGGCAGCGTTGGCAAAGTGTAAAAAGATACTTAAAGCAAACGGGGCCGACTTATATATAGATAACAATGAATTAGTTATTTACAGAACCGAGGGCCGAACTTCCTCTTTCCAGGCAGCCTACCTTGACAGTGACAGCGGACTCCTTAGTGTGGGCCCATTATCCGAGTCTAAGGCAGACGAAGAAGAAAAAAAGGATAAAACTACCCGGCTGGAATTTATAGCCCTGTTAAATCCGGCTATAAAGCCTAACTCCGTTATTACTATTAAAAGCGTAGCCATAAGCGGTTCATACTTTGTAGACATGGTTGAGTTTTACGGTAACAACTACGGCGGTGATTTTAACTGCAGGGGCGAGGTAGCTACAGCATGATTGAAAATATAGTAGACGCCCTAGACGAATGGTTTGCTGCCCGGATGGACGATGTGCATACGTGTATCCCTGCTAAGTTCGATACATATTACGGACACAAAGAAAGAAAGGCCCGGGTGAAACCCCTTACCAAAATATTAACAAGTAAGGGCGCATCCATATCTATACCACTTATAGATAATGTGCCTGTAATGTTTCCCAGCGGCAGTGAGTTTTCCTTAACCTGGAAGCCCAAAAAGGGGGACGGGTGTTTGTTGCTAATATCAGAAATGGCTTTGGGCAATTATTTAAACAGCCCAAATGAAACAGAAATAGAAAGCTCTAACCGTTTTAATTTAACAGACGCTATCTGCCTACCCGGCCTATGGTCTTTCCCATCTGTACCGGCAGCACCGGCAAATGAAGACGATATGTTTTTGACATATAAAGATACATATATGCAGATGGACGGTAAGACTACCACAATAAATGGAAATCTGGAGGTAGATGTCTAATGAAGCTTATAGCTGTAGAAGGGTACACCGAAGTATTATCTGCCACTGGCGGGTGGACTATTACCTCTTATGTAGTGGCAGATCCGGGCATTGGGAGCCAGGTAGCGCGTGCCCAGGGTAAAGCCATTTTAAAAGATGAGGTGCAGGCTAATATAAACACTATAACCGCAACTCATCCAACCCTTGGAGCATTTGTACAAACACCGGCAACCCCTGCTTTCTTCGCATTAAAATCCACCATAGCTTTTATGAGGGTAGAAGGAGCAGAGCCAATAGCAGAAGGAGACTCTTCTGATGAAGTAGTTGTATCGGGCCAAATAACACCGCCCGGGGGCTCCCCTGCCCCTGGCTCAATAAATGCGGTACTAACTGTCCAAGTGGCCGGGCAAACTAAAGTGAGGGCAAAATGAATTTATATCTAGACCCAGTTACTAACGATTTACAGATAACAGCCGGCCGTAATTTAAGACTAACGGAAACGGATACTGAAGAATTATCGCAGCGTTTGGAAGTGCGGTTGGCATTATTTCAAACAGAGTGGTATTTGGATAGAAACTTTGGTGTTCCTTATTACGAACGCATATTAAAAAAGCAGGCAGACGTAAATGAGGTTCAAGCAATCCTAACAGGAATTATTTTAAACACTCCCGGGGTGGCGGATATTATATCATTTGATGTAACGTACGAAGCAGACACCCGGAAGTATAATGTTGATTTTGTTGTGCAGAAAACAGATGGTGAAGAAATAGAAGGCGGAGTGGCACTATGAGTACTAACTATGTAACGAATACCGGGTTTAATAAAAAAACTTTATTAGTAATAAAAGCTGAACTGGAAGAACAGTACAAAGCGGCATATGGTGAGGACATTGACTTAGATCCGGATGGGCCCTTTGGTTTGCAAATTGGTATTGATGCCAAGAACTTAGCAGACCAGTGGGACGGGTTGGAAGAGATATACACTGCCAGGGATCCACAGCAGGCCACGGGCTCTTCATTGGATTACATATCCTCGGAGAACGGTATTAAGCGCTTAGATGCTACACCAACAGTATCACAAAACACCCTTTTAGAAGGCACTGAGGGAACGTTGGTAGCTGCAGGCAAACAAGCCGGGCCGGACGATGAAAGCGGCATTACTTACAGCTTAGAAACGGATACTACTATTACTGAAGCAGTGGCGCGGGAAATAGATTTAAAACCGGATGCCCCTACAGGTGCCGGGGAATCTTATATAGTAGGAATTGACAGTGTAAACTATACTTACGTCACTGCTGCCCCCGACACTTTAGGGGATGTAATTGATGGGCTTAAGGCCTTAATAGATGCCGGTGCCTGGGCGGGAGATACCTTTAATGTGGGCGATGAGTTCTTGCGCCTGCAGGATATAGATACTGATTTCGCGTTAACTGCAAAAACTAAAACCCCGGTAGAAGTTTTAAAAAGTGGTGGTGTTTTTATAAGTGACGTTGATGGTAAGATAGCCTTACCGGCCAACAACTTGACACAAATAATCACCCCGGTATCCGGTTGGGACGGTGTAAACAACCCAGAGCCTGGCACTATAGGCCGGGACGAGGAAACAGACGACGAATTAAGAATAAGGCGCGCAAATGTATTCCTATCCGGTAATGCAACTGAGCCGGCAATACGCTCAAAGCTGTTACAGGAAGTTGACGGCGTTACAGCTGCTTCCGTGGTTAGTAATAGAACCCTGGTAACGGATGGAGATGGCCGGCCGCCTAAGAGCTTTGAATGTATTGTATCGGGGGGCTTGGAAGCTGACATTGCATTACAGATATGGAATACGCAGCCTGCAGGTATAGAAAGTTATGGCAACATTACTTCTATAGTAACAGACGACCAGGGAACAGATCAAACTATTAAATGGTCTAGATCTGAGGGTGTTTATATTTGGGTTAAAATTCAGCGCGCCTTTAATCTTGAAGAGGATTATCCGGAAACAGGGGATGCCCAAATTAAAAGTAATATAGTAAATTGGTCGCTTATTCCTGCGAATATCGATGTAGGTGTTGATGTGATACGTCAGCGCCTCGGCACACCTGTATATGAAGTGCCTGGCATAGGTGACATTAAAATATTCCTGGGCTCTACCGCTTCTGAAGGGGCACCACAACCCGCACTCGCCGAAGTAAACATCCCTATTTCTGTCAGGCAGTTGGCAATATTCGATGTTAATCGTATAATAGTAGAGGATCTACCATGAGCGGTGAAATAGTAAAAATAGAAGACTATGAAAGGGTATTAGAACTACTACCCGACCAGTTCCGGGACTCTGTAAACCTCAGGGCCCTGTTTGAAATACGGGCTGCCCAGGCGCAGGACTTGGAAGATGCCATGTTCGAAGTAAGGGACAACTATTGGCTGGATACTGCTACAGGCGTGCAGCTGGATGTTATAGGCGACATATTAAACCGGCCTAGAGATGGAAGAACAGATGAAGAATATAGAACGTACTTAAAAAATATAGGCACGTCTATTTTATCTGGAACACCCGGGGAAATTATAACAGCCCTTCAGGTTATTTACGGCCTAGAGGGCCCCATTATATATTCACCCGAGTACCCGGCAGGGTATTTTATATATGATGAGTTTGGATATGGTATTAGTACAGACGTATTAGAGCCGATAACTCCTGCAGGCGTGCAGGGCTTCTTCGGTAGTCCCATAGCACAAGGGGACTTGTCAGAGGACGAACCCTGGATGATAGACGCCACCGGGGAGCCTATATGTTGCGCACAGCAGGTTGAAACGATTTCGCTTATTACCGAAGATGGTGATGGCATTGTAACAGAATCAGGCGAAGAGCTTGGTGGTACAGATTTATTATAAGGAGTAACTAATGGCCAAAAGAACCGTATTAGCATATGAAGAGGCGTTTACCGTATTAAAAAACTGGATCGCTTATGTAATAGACCCAAATGAAGTTGATGTTCTAAAGAGGGACAAAAAGGTAACTATAGAGAACTTGTTTGGTTTGAATACACAGACGGTGGATGGCGTGACTATTAAATGGTCACAGCTTGACTCTTTAGTCACCGGGCACATTCAGTTTGATACAGAATGCAAAAATGATAAATCTTTAGACTTTTCAGACCTGCCTGCCCCGGCCGGACGTGTTGATGTTTTATTTAAGAATAGCAAATTCGAAGGAAGTATCAATACCGATAATAAATTAAATGTAGTCCGAAGAGACGGGTGGAATAAAGAATTCACCGGGGCTTGGACTAATGCTTTTAATATAATTGCTTATGGCGAATCGATATATCTAATCAATCGCGCCGATAACAAAATATTCATATTAGATTTAAACGGTAATACCCTGGGATCTTTTGCAGGTGCATGGACATCAGCATATGATGTATCCGCTTACAACGGCGAGCTGTATGTGGCTGATGATGGTGGTAGTAAAATATACGTGACTAATTTACAAGGGACAGCCCTTCGGAATTTTAGCGTCACAGGCACTCCCACGGTATTAAAAACATACAAAGATGAGGTTTTTGTGGATGTGGCAGCCAACACCATCAAGGTGTACGACACAGCCGGAGTATATAGCCGGGATATTACGGTCGCTGTTGCAAATATAGCTGTTTTAGATGTGTACAACGATGAAATATATGTGACAGATGCCTCCAGCGGAATTGTGTATGTATATGACTTAGCTGGTGCCGCTGTTCGTAACTTCAACATCGCGGGCGGGCCAGGATGGAGTGTGTCCGGATTGGAAGTTTATAATGATGAGGTGTTCATCACCGATTCATTAACTGATAAAGTATACATACATTCTATTACTGGTACTGCCCTTCGCAACTTTGGGGGAGTCGGGTCGGGGCCTTTTTGCATAACGGTATTAGATGATGAAGTGTTTGTGCCGGACAGTGCAACGCAAACAATATTCGTCAAGCCTGTTCAAACTGATGATGCCGCCCCGGAAGAGGCATACAAGATAAAAGCCTCAGTGCCTTTTTCATACGTGGCGAGTTAAAATGAAATATTTAATTATTCCTTTTCTTCTATTGATTTCGTGCCAAAAACAGAATATCAAAACAGACCTCAATCAGGGCGTGGTGGCGGATTGTCTTGACGCGTGGCAAGATTACGAATCATTTGAATACAGGCTGCAAAGCAAAACGCGCATAAATACGGATCTTGTTATTTTAGAGACTGAAAAGTACAACACTAACTCCCGGCTGGGTTCTTGTTTCGGAAGAAAGGGCGACGGCGAAATGGGAACCATTTTGGTATATCCGGATGCCCCGGAGCAGGTTATAATACACGAATTGGGACATTGGCTTGGATACAAACATTCGACCAATTCAGAGTCGATAATGTTTCCATATAACTATGCATCAGCTACCAATTTTATAGACTTACATAAGGAGTAACTAATGGCAGTACAAAAAGAAATATTAGAATTAACGGAAGATCAGGCGGTTGCGCTCGATGACTACATTGCCAAACAGAGCGCGAGCAGCGGACTGACAAAGCGGGTGTCCGTTGCCAACTTATTGAAAGATGCTTATAATACTGGAGAAAGATTAGCACTTGATCCAAATATAGCAAATAATAACCGCGGGCTATCTTATCCGATAGCTTCACCATCAGCTACTTACATCACAGACGTTATCAAGGCGCGAACAATAACTGGAACAAGCGCCGTCACAGTATCAAACGAGGTGACGGGTAGTGACCAAAAAAAGATAGAACTAACTCTTACGGATTCAAGGATTATAATAGAGGAAGATCATGACGGCGCAGAAGAGGGAGCCGGAAATACTATAGGGTTTTTTATCTGCGTGTCGTCTGTAAGTGGCCTAGCTGCTGGCATAAAATCAAGAGTTGTTCGCAATTACGGGGCAGGCGGAAGTGGTACATTTGATCAAACCGGCTCAGCGACGGAGATTCCGGCTGGCACTGTAGAGAAGTGGTTCA
>Ga0224502_10000205_pt1 | contig 18699 bp, 14 predicted proteins | sample SF_Oct11_sed_USG_5_FD_169104 | JGI IMG/M metagenome (GOLD analysis project Ga0224502, IMG submission 169104) | Sediment microbial communities from San Francisco Bay, California, United States - SF_Oct11_sed_USGS_13 | ecosystem: Environmental > Aquatic > Marine > Sediment | place: USA... | reverse complement strand
CGCTGAACGTCATCTCGCTCGCCGGCCTGGCATTCTCGGTAGGGCTCGTTATGGACGCGGCGATCGTGACTCTCGAGAACATCGTGCGTTGCCGTCAGTCCGGTCTCGCACAAGGCGAGGCCGTCGCAAAAGGCACGAAACAGATTGCAGGAGCGCTGTTCGCTTCCACGGTCACCAGCGTCGCGATCTTCCTTCCCGTGCTGTTCATGGACGGCATCGAAGGTCAGCTTTTCCAGGATCTCGCGCTGACTATCGCCGTTGCCGTCTCCGCATCGTTCCTTATCGCGATGACCGTTTTGCCGGTCGCCGCGTCGTTCCTGCTCAAAAAGGAAGACAAGGATCCCTGCCGGCACTGGTGGACACGGATTACGAAGCTCGTAATGTACCTGACGCGCACGCCCGCGATCTGCCGCACCTGGATCGTTGCGATAGTAGGCGGCTCGATCATCGCGATAGTCACGTTGATGCCGAAAGCCAACCTTTTGCCACAGGCGCCCTCCGATTCACTGAACGCATTCTTCATTACCCCGCCGGGAGGCACCGTCGAAGTACTCCGTGACGAGATTGCCGGCACGATCGTCGAACGCATGCGACCTTACATGGAGCACGAGAAACAGCCCTATATCCGCGGCTACAACATGTCCTCGTTCGGCGCCTTCAGCGGCATGTTCGTCTATCCCGAGGACCCGTCGCGCATCGACGAGATGATCGGCATCGTGCGTGACGAGGTGCTCGCCGACCTGCCCGACACCCAGTCTTTCGTGCAGCGCTCCTCGCTCCTGAACTTCGGCTTCGACGGCGGCCGCGCGATTAACCTCGACCTGCAGGGGCCCGATATCAATGTCCTCTCGCAGGTCGCCACGCGGGCGATGCCGATCGTCAGCGAGGCGGTCCCCGGCGCGCAGGTGCGCCCGATCCCCGGCCTCGCAATCGCCGAGCCGGAACTGCAGCTGACGCCGAACGACCGGCGCATTACGGCCGCGGGACTCGACCGCGCGAACGTCGCGACGATCGTAAGGGCGGTTACGAGCGGCGCTTTCGTCGGCGAGTATTTCGACGGCAATGACCGTATGGATATGATCCTCAAGGGCCCCACCTGGACGTCGCCGGAGCAACTGGCGTCGATACCGATCGCGACGCCCCTGGCCGGCCTGCAGACGCTCGGCGAACTGACCGATATCCGGCGAACCGTGGGCCCAACCCAGCTGCTTCGCGTCAATGGCCGGCGCACTCTCACGCTGTCAGTGACACCCCCGGCCGACATGACCGTACAGGAGGCGCTGGAAAAACTGCGCGAGGTTGCGGGCCCGCAGATTCGCGACATCATGCCCGCCGATGTCAGCCTTGCGTACCGAGGCACCGCCGACCGGCTCGAATCCGCGTTTTCGAACATGGCCGTCAACCTGGCGACGGCGGCGGTCGTTCTGTTCCTCATCCTGGCGGCAATGTTCCGATCTTTGCGAGACGCGCTCCTGGTCATGCTGTCGATGCCGCTGGCAATCGCGGGCGGAGTCGGCGCATTGCGGGTACTCAACCTGTTCACGATCCAGGCGATGGATCTGCTGACGATGATCGGTTTCCTGATCCTGCTCGGCCTCGTCGTGAACAACGCCATCCTGCTGGTGATGCAGGCCCGCAGGGGCCTGCGCGATGGACTCGATCGCAGCGCGGCCGTCGCGGAAGCCGTGCGCATTCGCGCCCGCCCGATCTACCTGAGCACGTTGACGAGCATCTTCGGCATGCTGCCGCTGATGATCGTGCCGGGTGTCGGCTCCCAGATTTATCGCGGCCTCGCGACCGTCATCATCGGCGGCATGCTGGTCAGCGCCCTGTTTACCCTGATCCTGATGCCGAGCATTCTGCGCCTGGCGCCGCTCGAATTTCGGCGCTCGCTGCGACGCAACCAGGACATAGTTCCGGGAGTACCCGCCGATGCCTGATTACAGAATAGTCGTTTCCTGTGCCCTGCTTACCGTAACCTCGCTCTCGTTTGCACAGCAGATGCCTGCCCGGGTCGTGCAGATTTCTACGGTGTCACGTGCCGAGGTTGCACCGACGGTTTCCGTGCCGGGCACGGTGTACAGCCGTAACGAGGCGCAGATTACCGCCGCAGTTGCCGGCCGGCTGGTGATGGTTGCTGAACCCGGTACCGTCGTAGACAAAGGGGACTTTCTCGCGCGCATCGACAAACGCAGCCTCGGGCTGCAGCGCGCCGAGCAGGAGGCGCTGCTCGAGCGTGCGCAGATCAATATCCGGCAACTCGAGAGCCAGCTGCGACGCCAAAAGGAGCTTGCCAGCTCGAGCCTGGTATCGGAGTTCGAACTCGAACAGACGGAAGCCGGCCGTGACCTCGCCGTCAGTGACGCGAATATCATCGAGGTTCGGATTCGCCAGATCGACGACCTCCTGCAACGCGCCGATGTCAGGGCCCCCTTCCCGGGCGTCGTTATCAGCCGTAGCCGCCGATCCGGCGAGGAAGTCGCCAGGGGCGAGGTGCTGGGCGAACTGACGGACATTCGAAACCTGGAAGTGAGAGCTTTCGTACCATTGAAGCACCTGCCGCGCACCGCAGCGGGCCAGGCAATCGGCGTATTCGCGACGGAAACGGCCCATACCGGCACCATTCGCTCGCTGGTGCCAACCGGCGACGTCCGTTCGCAAACCTTTGAGGCTCGCATCGACCTCCCGCAGGACGCGATGCAGGACTGGACGGTCGGCCAGCTCGTGAGCGTGGCGATTCCGATTCGCGCGCGCCAGCTAGCTCTGGCGGTGCCGCGAGATGCGCTGGTGTTGCGCCAGAACGGCTCCTTCGTGTTCCGCATCAGTCCGGACAACAAGGCGGAACAGGTCAAGGTCGAGATCGGCGACTCAGCCGGCAACCTGGTTGCGGTAACCGGCGACCTGGCTGAAGGCGACCGCGTGGCGATACGCGGGGCGGAGAACCTGTCCGAGGGTGCCGACGTCAAGATACTGGTTTCCGATACGACATCGACGAAGGACACGGACGCGGTTCTGTGATCTGTCAAAGGGCGCGATTATTGACGCCCACGAAAAAGCGGCGGCCCGGAGGCCGCCGCTCTCGTTTCACCCCAGGCTCGTATTCTAGAAGCTCAGCTTGACCGAGGCGTTATAGGTTCGGCCCATCGTGTCGAACAGGCTCGGGAAGGTATTGCCCGAATTGAACGCCGTAGATCCGGTCTCGTTACCAAGAATCGGTGGATCTTCGTCGAACATGTTGGCAACCATGAACGAGAAGCGAACCATGTCGTTCCAGGTGTAGCCGAATGTCAGGTCGAAGTAGTTCTGGGCATCGACGCTGCGGAAATCCTCGAACAGGGCGTTAGCTTCATTCGCCTGCGCGTCCATGGAGCCGATATGGCGCCACAGCAATGAGGCGTCAAAATTGTTGAGCGCCCACAGAGCTCGAATCGTTGACCGGAACTCGGGCACGGGATCGCACGACGTACCGTAGATGCCTTTACAATCGACGACCTGCGACAGCGGTGTCGTCAGGAACTCGTTGGTAAGGTACTGGTGCGCATTCCACGACAGCGCCAGGCTGCCGATCCCGCCGAGCTCGAAGCTGGTATCGACAACGAGGTCGATGCCTTCCGCCTGGTACCGCTCGAAGTTCGTGAAGAACGCCGGAACACCGGTACCGGTTTCACCCAGGGCACCACCGATCCTGACTACCCCGGCGAGACAGACCGGATCGCCCAGTACGTAGCAGGTATCCAGCGACTCCTGGCCGGTCGGCGTGTCGATGTAGTCGGTGATCTCGATGTCATAGTAGTCGAGCGAAATCACGGCCGGGAACCACTCGAAAGGCGTCTCCCAGACGAAACCCAGTGTAAACGTTTCGGCTTCTTCCGGCCTCGGCAGCGCATTCGGGTTCGTCCCGAAGAAGACGTTGATCTGACCAGCAATGATGTCAGGCACTGTCCCGACCTGGGTCGGCAGCATGCCCGTTGCAACGCAACGATTGAACAACTCACTACCTGGAGCCGGCGGGTTCGGGTTTCCGACAGAGCACGGGTCGAACGTGGCGTTGTCGAGCCCGGTCGTGACCGGGCGGAACAGCTCACCGACGTTCGCTACGCGCACGGCCTGCTGCTGCATGGCACGCACACGGAAACCGGGGACGATCTCCCAGCTGATGCCGGCTTTCCAGGAATCGGTGCCGCCCTGAATGTCGTAGTCGGCATTGCGATAGCCCAACTCGATATCGAGGTTCTCGACCAGCATCACGTCATTGAGAAGCGGCATGGCGGCTTCGACGAAATACTCGTCCGACGAGTAGGAGCCGTTGATCGGCAAGCGGTTACCACCCGCACCACCCTGGCAGCTGGCGGGTGCCAGTTTCAGGCATTCGTCAGGCGACGAGCTTGCCGTGAGCTTCATGGACTCGAAGCCGAGAGCAAGCGCGAGGCCACCGTCGGCCCAGGGCAGCGAAACCATGTCGAACGAGCCGCTGGTCGACGCATGGTAGATCTCCTGCGTCGCCACGCGCAGGTCGCTCGCGATGGCGATGAAGTAGCCATCCTCGCGTTGTTGGTCCGTAATAGACCCGACAGGACCGAAGATATTGATCGGCGTACACGGCGGCCCTGTCACCGTGCCGGTAACACTGATGCACTCGGTCGCACTGACGGTGTCGATTCCAGCCTGCAGGTTGGTCAGGTTCGTAAATCCGTCCCGGGTTTCCACGAAATCCGACTCGGCACGCTGGAACGACAGGTCGTAGTCCCAGGCGCTCGCCCAGCCCGGCAACATCCCACGGAAACCGAGCACATATTGCCAGTAGTCCGTATCGAAGATACCCGTACGCGGACCGAGTTCGAGCGTGCGGCGGCGGGCCGTGGACGTGAACGCGTCGTTCTCGTCGAATACGCCGTCACCGTTGACGTCCTGGATACCGACGTTGTTGAAGCCGAGCGGGTCGGCAGCTAGCGCGCCCTGCAGTGCAGCCAGCGTCTCGGCATCACAGGTCGGATCTGCCTGGCATGCAGCGATCGCGTCAGTCGTCTGCGTGACGAACGACGCAGCGCCCGTATTCAGGTCGCCGATGATCGTCTGACGAGCAGCACCGTTGAGGAACGGGTTCATGATCGGGATCGTGAACGCCGTGCCGAACGTACCGGACGGTGCGATCTGGAAGGCCGACCTGTTCGACGAATACGTGGCGCGCCCGTAGAACTCGACGTTGTCGTTGAACTCATAGGATGCGATCGCCGTGAACTGGTTACGATCCTGCGGCGTCTGATAGTAGTTGAACGGGTTGAAATTGAAACGCGCACATTCGCCTGCTACCAGGTCCCCGTTGTCTCGGAACTGGTAGCTGTTGCCGCTGCGCAGGTTCAGCGTCGCCGGGATGGCGGTTGTCGAGCCAACGCCCGACGAGTGCGCGGTCGTGAACTCCGTGTTACCCGAGCAATCAGCCGACGGCGCGGGAGGCGGTTCGCCCAGCCCGGATCCGGTGGCCGACGATACGCCGAACAGCCCGAATGCCCTGTTGGCCAGCAGGACCGAGCCGCGCGAGGTCTTGCTGCCGCCAAGTACCAGGCTGCCATTGTCGGATTGGACTCCGAACAGAGCAGCCATGTAGGTCGTATCCTCGCCGCCGCCACCTTCAGCCTGTCCGGAATCGGTTTCGGACCATCCGTATTCGACTTCGAATCCTTCGAAGTCATTACGGAGAATGAAGTTGACCGCGCCGGACATCGCGTCCGACCCGTACACCGCGGATGCGCCGCCGGTGACGACGTCAACCCTCTTGATCATATTGATTGGTATGACGTCGGTCGTAACTTGACCGTTAATGTCATACGGCGCCAGTCGCTTGCCGTCGATCAGGAGCAACGAGCGTTCCGGACCAAGGCCGCGAAGATCGAGCGTAGCCTGGCCGGCGGTGCCGTTGTTGACGTTCTCGCCATCGCCCGGAATCGTAATGGGCATGTCGCGAAAAACGCGCTCTATGTTCGGTGTCTGTTTGAGGCTTATCTCCTCCTCGGTAATGGTTGTAATCGGACTGGCCGCAACAATGTTCTCGTCGCGGATTCTTGTTCCCGTTGCAACGATCTCTTCAATCGCGACGTCTTCGTCCTCTGTTTGTTGTTGAGCCGTCGCCGGGGCGCACAGAGCAGCAACGGCTCCCGCCAATACGGCGGAGCGCATGCTGCTACGAGCCGCTAGTCGATATTTCATGGTTTCCCCCTCTGACTAGGTACACTGAAATGGCGTTGTCGTGTTTATGCAACGCTTTTGCTTTTATACCACTAAGTAATGCAGCGGGGCGCAACGAAGAAAGCATATGTATATTGCTAATGAAAAAAAGGATTTATGCTCGACCTAATGCAAAATCGGTATAGATGTTCGGCCCGAACAGGGAAACTTTGGAGCCAGTTGTCGCACAACCGCAACGTCCTGTCCGATCGCTTCCGCGAGACGCGGGCGGGGCGCGTCGATGGTCGCCCGTGATACGGTAGCCTCGTTCGACCGACCCGTGCAGAAGAGTTATCACGATGAGCTATCGAATATGCATGGCTGCGGCCCTATGCATCGCTGCGTCGGCGCCGCGCGCGGAGCAGACTATCTATGACGAATACTGGGACTACGAGCTTGGCGCCGACCCGTTCCTCGCGACGACCACCGGAGACTATCGTTTCAACGACCGTGTGCCGGACGTCAGTGAGCTCGCCCAGCGCGCCCGCCTGGAACGGCTGCACGACTTTGCGTCGCGGCTGGAAGCCGGGGATGCGGGTGCCTCTGACAATCTCCTCAACACAAACATCCTGAGGTTCATACTCGAGCACGAACTGGCGCTCGGCGAGTTCGCGCCCTGGCGCATTCCCTTCCTCGCCGACGGGGGCTTCCACATGGACGTGGGCTATGTCGTCTCTGCGACACGATTCGATGCTGCAAGCGACTACCGCGACTATCTCGCGCGACTCGAAGCGCTGCCAGGCTATCTCGAGCAGAACCGCGTCAACATGCAGCTTGGTATCGAGTCCGGGTTCACGCAGCCGCGGGAGATCATGGACAACATACTCGTGTCGTTCGACGCGCAGGTCACCGAATCGGCGGAAACGCATCCGCTCTATGCGCCCTTCCGTGAAATGCCGGGCAGTATCGCGGCAGAAGACCAGACGCGTCTTCGAGAGGACGCGCAGCGCCTGCTCGAAGAACAGGTCATACCGGCCTACGCGGAGATCCGCGACTTCATGCACGAACGTTACGTGCCGAACGCAAGGGATACTCTGGGGGCCAGCGAACTTCCCGATGGCGAAGCGTATTACGCTGCGCTCGTCCGCTATTACACGACGGTCGATTCCGCGACCCCCGACGGTATCCACGAGCGCGGAGTTCGCGAGGTCGCACGCATCCGGGCAGAGATGAACGATGTCATTGCGGAGACCGGCTTCGATGGAAGTTTTGATGACTTCCTCGAGTTCCTTCGCACGGACCCGCGGTTCTATGCGAAGACGCCCGAAGAGTTGTTGATGAGAGCCGCCTGGATCGCCAAGAAGACCGATGGCCGGCTGCCCGCATTTTTTGGCAAACTGCCGCGGCAGCCCTACTCCGTCGAACCCGTGCCGGACGAAATCGCGCCCAACTACACGGCCGGCCGCTATGTGCCTGCGCCGCCGGGCGGGCCACGCGGCGGTCAGTATTGGGTCAACACCTACGCGCTGGAAACGCGTGCGCTCTACCAGCTCGTCGCGCTGTCGCTGCATGAGGGTGTTCCGGGCCATCACCTTCAGGGTGCGCTTGCCTACGAGATCGAGGATGCGCCCGAGTTCCGCAGGCAGTTCTATCCTCATGCCTTCGGCGAGGGATGGGGACTGTACGCGGAAAAGCTGGGCGTGGAGATGGGCATATACGACACGCCCTACGATCACTTCGGCCGCCTCTCATACGAAATGTGGCGCGCATGCAGGCTCGTGGTCGACACCGGTATCCACGCAAAAGGCTGGACCCGGCAACAGGCCGTGGACTATCTCGCGTCGAACACGGCCCTGTCGATGCACGAAGTCGGGACGGAGATCGACCGTTACATCGCCTGGCCCGGACAGGCGCTTGCCTACAAGATCGGCGAACTGATCCTGTGGGATCTGCGACGGGAAGCCGAAGCGGCACTCGGCGCGGCGTTCGACATTCGTGAGTTCCACGACGTCGTGCTCACGTCCGGCGGTGTACCGTTGGAGCTACTAAAAACATCCATCAAACAATATGTTACGGAAAAACTGGATGAGTAACGGCGAGCGCGACGAAACGTGCCTGCCGCACGACGAGCCGTGAGTCAGCCGGCCTCGGCAAACCTATAATGAGGCGTCTGCGCCTGCGAGAGCCCTGTGTGACGTTCGACGACCTGCTGAGAAACCGGCAACGACTTTTCTGGATCCTGAATATCGGGGGCTGGGTCGGCTACGCCATTGCGGCGCTGGTAGGCGCAGTCGCTCACGAAAAGCCGGAATCCTACTTCGCGGTCGTCGCCGCGATCTCCGTCATCGGTTTCATCCTCACACTGCCGATGCGACGGATCTACCAGCACCTCTGGCGACGGCCCCCACTGATGCTCGCAGTCGGGACGCTCGCAACCTCTTACGTGGTCGGGCTGTTCTGGCGCTGGATCCATAATCTACTCTACTACGACTGGGTGAAGAACGACTGGCAGCCCGAGCACCTGATGGACTACGTCGGCGGCGTGATGGGTTCTTTTTACATCATGCTCTGCTGGAGCGGTCTGTATTTCGGGATAAAGTATTACCAGCAACTCCAGGATCAGACCGAGCAGACGCTCAAAGCCACTGCCGCCGCACATCAGGCTCAGCTGAAGATGCTACGCTACCAGCTGAATCCGCACTTTCTCTTCAACACGCTTAACGCTATCTCGACGCTGATCCTCGATGGCGCAAACGACACGGCGAATCTTGCGGTCAGCCGGCTCAGCGATTTCCTGCGCTACACCCTCGACAACGATCCCATGAAACGGGTAACGCTCGGCTCCGAACTCGGCGCAATCGACCTTTACCTCCAGATCGAGAAGGTGCGCTTCGGTGATCGGCTCATTATCGAAAAGGATATAGAACCACGCGCCCTCGATGCGCTCGTGCCCAGCCTGGTACTGCAACCTCTGATCGAAAATGCGATCAAATACGCCATTACGCCGCGAGAGGACGGGGGGACGATACAGATATCCGCCCTGGTCCAGGACAACATGCTGGTATTGAGGCTCGCCGACGACGGGCCGGGGCTGGGTAACGGCACGAGTGGGCACAAATCCTGTGGCGTGGGACTGAAGAATACCCGCGAGCGGCTGACACAGTTCTATGCTGACCGGCAGGCGTTCACACTGGGGCCGAACGAGCCCCAGGGCCTGGTAATTACGATCAACATTCCCTACGAGACCAAAGATGCTGAAAGCTCTGATCGTTGACGACGAGGAACTGGCACGCCGCGGACTCACTATCCGCCTGCAAAAATTCGACGACGTCGAGATCTGCGGGGAATGCCGGAATGGCCGCGAGGCTGTAGATGCGGTCCGTGAGAAAGCGCCGGACATCGTGTTCCTCGACGTACAGATGCCGGGCATAGACGGATTCGGGGTATTGCGGCGGCTCTCCGGCAGCGAGATGCCGATCGTCATCTTCGTCACGGCTTATGACGAGTTTGCACTCCGTGCCTTCGAGGCCAATGCCCTCGACTACCTGCTGAAGCCGATCAATGACGAACGCCTGGCCTCGGCGATCGACCGCGCCCGCCAGGCGCGTGACGAGAAGCTCGCCTGCCTGCATCGCTCGAAGCTGCTGAAGCTCGTCTGCGAACTCACAGGGCACGAGATGACGCTGGAGGGCGCCATTTCCGGGGCTGCTGCGCCCGGAAACCGGTTCCCGGTGCGGCTGGCCATCCGTGACAGCGGCGAGACGGTAAATGTCAACGTGGCATCGATCGACTGGATCGATGCTGCGGGCGACTATATGTGTGTTCATGCCGCGGGTGATACCCACGTCCTGAGGGGCACCATGAAACGCCTCGAACAGCTCCTCGACCCGGAGAAGTTCGTTCGCATCCACCGATCGACGATCGTCAATCGTCTCCGCGTTCGCTCGCTCCGTCCGCATCGAAACGGCGAGTACTTCCTGACGCTCGATAACAGCCTGGAACTCAAGTTGAGCCGCAAGTACAAGTCAAATCTGGATCGCCTGGTGGGCTAGTCGCTCATTACCCTTATCTGTGACGGCTCGGTCACCTTGATCTCGGGCTTCCCCTTGTGCTCGGTGATCGTGCCGGAGACGCATATCCGCTTGCCCAGCAGGCTCTCCGGTGCGTAATCGAACTTGTCGCGATATTCGCCCCAGACGAGAGCGGTGAAGGCCTGGTTCGGGTGCGGGGGCCCGAAATCGATGAAAGTCGGCTTGCGTTTCCTGTGGTCGGAATACTTGGCGCCGCTCACCTCACCGCAGACCGTCGCTTCCTCGCCTATGTGATTCACCGCATCGGACGGATCGAGCGGGTCAACAGCGTGCGCTGTCGCTGCGAGGAAGCTACACAGTAGCAGCACTCCATGTGTACGAGAGAATGTCACCAGTTGCATGCTTGTGGCCCTCCGGCGTCACCGTCAGCACTGTGTGTGCCGTTGGGCCAGTTTATACGAGATTGGGCCGTGCTTGCCGGGCCAGGTTGCACATGAAAGGACTGGATGCGGTTACTGCCCGGCAGGCCTCGCGGGCCTGCCGGGCGATTTCGCAGGACTATCCGTCGGTCGGTTCCTCAGTGCTTGTTGGACGGCCTGTTGAGGATATTGAAGAAGCCTTCTCCGTAAGAGAGGAGTCCGCCGTCAAATTCGACATACCCGCCGTCGGTCGTCCTGCGGCCATACCAATCGGCATATTCCTCATTGGCGTAGGTCACGATGCCCTTTCCCTCCCAGTCGACATCGGATACGTAGCCGAAGGTTTCATACCCCGCCATGATCAGCAGCCCGGAATCGCCATAATCACAGACAATCGGATACTCTGGCGCGCAATCCCAGATCTCCCATCGCCCTGCCGCCGTAAATGCGCCGGCTGGAGTGAATTCGACCCACCAGCGGATGACGCCGTTCACGTCACCTTCGATGGTCCCTTCCCAAACCAGCGCATACAGGGTCCCGACTCTTTCGGCGAACGGCGCAGCCGGAATAATGTCGCTGGGAAATACGAACTTGTAAGTGGTCTGCATCTTGAGTATCGGCGTCACGCCCTTGCTCGCCAGGGCCGGGTTCGCGAGCAGCAATAGCAAGGCGGCCACTCCGAATATGAGCTTCTTCATCGCAATCCTCCTGAAGAAAACGTAGCTAGCTTGATTTGCGGTACCGGCGGCCCGGCGGTCCTGGGTCCTTCGGGGAGTCATCCGTGGCTTCTCGGAGGAAGCGAGGACCCGTGGCTTTGCGCCCCAGGGTTTGCCCTGGTTTGCCTTTATCGGACGTAACCCTGATTTATCTTCTGATGCTCGACTCGCGTCAATTCGTGGATATACATAGGCGCTGCCGGCGCCGACCCGAAAATGCGCCTTGCTCGCCGCTGCTTCAGAACAGGGTGATGACGAACCAGGTCGCGGCGACCGCCGTCGTAACTGTCGTCCAATCCATGCCGATGGCGCGGGCATTCAGTGAGTGCCGGTAGCCTGCCCAGAATACGAATCGGCCCGCACACCAGATTGTCATCAGGGCCGGCAGCATGTAGGCATGTTCGGCATCCATGCGTATCGACAGGCCGATGAAGATAGGTACGAAGATCAGCGCCTGCTCCAGCGTGTTCGTAAAGACACGCTGATTGATTTTCCAGCCGCGGCTTTCGGCACTGGCGAAAGGATCTTCCGCCCCCGGACCATCGGGCAGTCGCCAGAGTCCCTGCAGCATCACCAACGCGACAAACCCGACGCCGGCGCAACACTGCAAGGCCAGCAGCAGGCGATCGACCGGGTCGGTGACTGGAGCCAGGCGCGGCCAGTACAACCACGCAAGGATATTCAGGGCAATGCCGCTCGACAGGCCGGCGGCGATCCAGCGGTACATGTTCTTCCTCGCGTCAGGCTTGGTCGCTGCTTCGGTCACGCGCGTACGTCTGCGCCATCGTCATCCGGGATTCAGGCGTTTCCTGAAACATACCTGGCTTTCGACCCCCTCGTAGCCGCGACCATTCAACGGCGCCGGCTTCTGTAACTGGCCTGATGTCCATCGGACAAAGCGCATGGAGCCGCGCATTGTACAGCTTGGTCGACCCCGCTCCTGCGCATGCTATTTCCAGTAACAGCCGCATGCGACCAGGGTATCCACGGAGCTTCTTTCCAGGATCGCAGCACCGAAATCGCCCATCAGTAACGGCTGGCTGTCCCCAAGGAATGCAATGCCTACCTCGAAGTGCGACGTTTCCTGACCCGACCAGAAAGCGTTCCAGCGGTCCCGGTCGATACTGAGCTCGTAGCTCTGCCAATCGACTCCTCCACACGGAGACTGGTCGAGACTCGCCGGCAGGGTGCCGTCCCCTGGAGATGCAGTCAGCCTCAGTGACGCGCCGGGATTGGCGTCCGACAGGCTGCGCAACACGACAAACGGGGACCCTATCGAGCGGCCGGGCTTCACGCCGAGCACCAGCAGCAGGGATTCCGGATCGGCCTCGCGCATCGACTGATCCTGCGAGTACCGGCAGTAATCCTCGACCTCCAGCGTCGAACACGCCGCGATACCCATCGCACATGTCGCGAGAAGCGCCTTCGTTATCGATCCTGTACCCGTCATCAATTCAGATGTTCGACAAATCGGCACAAATGAAGAGCCTACCGGAAGAGTTCTTTCAGTCGCGTACGACTTGTCTGTGGCCAGAATTTTTTCAGGTCGTAGTACTCCCCGACGGCATCGTGACCATCCGGAATCACTACCCACGATTGCTTTGATGAAGTAAAGATGTGGATATCGGGCTCTATCCGGTCGGGTGCATCGAGGGTCCCGACACGGACGAAACGTACGCTGCTACCGAAACCGGCGTAGTTGCTCCAGAGGGCAACCCGGCATTGCGGGCAGCGCCAGATCTTCTGGCCCTTGCCGCTGTTCGACGGCGTCAGCGTCACTTCCGGCTCGCCCTCGAGCAGGCTCACGCGATCGGCTTCGATCAATGCATTGAGCGCATAGGATGCACCCGTTTCACGCTGGCACCACCGGCAGTGGCAGCAATGCACGAACAGCGGTGGCAAGGTCATCCGGTAGCGAACCTTGCCGCATGCACAGCCCCCTTCGACAGTCGCTTCCGCTTGGTTGTGGTCTTCCGGGCACATTGCGCACCAGAATACGATAATCGCCCCGCTTTTCAATGCCGGCGGACACGCTCGCACACAGCGAAACCGCTGATTCCAGGTTCGGGACGAATGGCGGGCGGCGGCGGTGAGCGGAGCGGTGACCGCAACCCGCAATACCGAACATTGCCGGGCCAGGCTTTCTTTGCGGAGGCTCGGCGAGGCCGCATTCTTCGTGTTCCTTTTCCCCGAACACAGCTATATATTTTCGGACTTGCGGTGGCGAGATTTTCGCGCCCGATACGGGCGGCCGAGACGCTTCACGAAAGCCGGCAATGCAGTACCGCGGAGCCGCTGTTACCGCGACAGGTACGGCTGCATGTTCCGGGAACTATACGGGGATACCTTATGCATCGATCGATCTTTGCCGCCCTGGCGGTGTTGCCCGCGCTTGCGGCGTGCCAGCCTCCTGCCGTGCCGGAGACACCCGTGCCCACGCGTCCGAGCTTCGAACTCGCGACCGATGCGGCCTACGACTTTTCCGCCGTTCAGCCCTACGGGGGAGGCCACCAGGCGGTCTACGACTACATCGATGCGCACAAATTCGACCACGTCGCCGCCCTTCAGCGCTGGCTGCGACAGCGGTCCATCTCGGCGCAGAACGACGGCGTCCTCGAGATGGCCGAGATGCTCCGCGGCGATCTCGAATCCCTGGGCTTCCAGGAGGCGGAGCTCGTCCCGACCGACGGCCATCCGGGCGTGTGGGGCTACTATGACGCGGGCGCCGAGAAGACGCTGGTCGTCTATCTCATGTACGACGTGCAGCCCGTCAACCCCGACGACTGGGACAGCCCGCCCTTCGCGGCGAACATCGTCGATCACAAGCTCGGCAAAGTCATCATGGCGCGAGGCGCGACCAACCAGAAGGGCCCGCAACGCGCGTTCCTGAATGCCCTGGAATCCATCATCGCGGTCGACGGGACGCTGCCGCTCAATATCATGATCGCCGCCGAGGGAGAAGAAGAGCTGGGCTCCCCCCACTACCACCAGGTCATCGACGCCTATTACGACAGGCTGAAGACGGCGGACGGCGCCCTGTTCCCGTTCAACTCACAGGTTCCGGACGGCAGCATCAACATGATTCTCGGCGTCAAGGGCATCCTGTATTTCGAGATGACCGCCCAGGGAGGCGATTGGGGCGGTCCATCGACGGCCGAGATACACGGCTCTTACAAAGCGGTCGTCGATTCGCCGGTCTGGCGCCTGGTCAAGGCGCTGTCGTCGCTGACGTCAGCCGACGGCAACACCGTCCTGGTGCCCGGGTACTATGACGGCATCCTGCCGCCCACCGAGGAGGAGTCGCTCCTGATAAACGCCGGGCTCGAGCAGATTGACGATCCCCAGCTGCAGGAGATTCTCGGCGTCAGTCGCTGGATCGACGACAAGACAGGCCGCGATGCGCTCGTCGAGTTGCTCTACCAGCCCACCCTGAATATCGACGGTATCTGGGGTGGCTACACCGGGGAAGGCGTGAAAACGATCTTGCCGCACAAGGCCACCGCAAAGGTAGACTCGCGCCTGCCGCCCGGCCTCGATCCGGACGAGGCACTCGGCAAGATTCGTGCGTACCTCGATGCCGGCGGCTTCACCGACATCGAAATCGACAAGCTCAGCGGCTACCCGTCCTCGCAGACGTCCGTCGACGCGCCAGCGGTTCAGGCCGCGCTCTCCGTCTTCATGAAGTACGCGGAAGAGGTCGCGGTAAAACCGCGGATTGCAGGCAGTGCCCCCTTCTACCAGTTCACCGAGCGCCTCGGACTACCGCTGGTGCCGACGGGCCTGGGCTTCGGAACCGGGGCGCATGCGCCCAACGAGATAATGCTGATCGAGCCTGCCGAGGGTGTGCCGGTTGCGGGGCTCGCAGATATCGAAAAGGCCTACGCAGACTTCATTTACGCGCTGGCTCGCTAGGCTCGCCGACTTCAGGGGCAATCGCTTTCCTTACCAACTGACGATTCAAGCAATGCTCGCGTCCTGCACCGCGTCGCTTCGCCGAGCGGGTCCAGCAGCGAAGCTTCCCGGGCAAGGGCCCGGGCCCGGCGATGCGATCCCGCCGCGGCGTGCAGGTCGGCAACCGCCAGGTAGAGATCCACGGAATTTGGATGCCGGTCGAGATAGTCCTCCGCATTGTTGATATCGAGCTCGTTCGTATGGATCAGCCGCAGCAATTCGACATCCGGATGTTGCGGGCAGCTCTCGGCAGCGCGACCGAGCGACCTCAGGGCCAGCTTCTCGACGACGGGCTGTTGCGGGGGCGGCAGGGCATCGATCTGCCCGAAGTAGAAGTGGGATTGGGCCAGGTGCAGCAGGCCGGCTTCGATGTCCGCTGTCGCGACCATCGCGAGAGAGGCGGGACCGCCGCCGCGCCGGCCCGTGCGCGCCAGCGTCAGTATCGCCATCGCATCGTCCGGGTAATGGCAGTTCGCAACGAACCCCATCGCGCCCTCCAGCCCCTGTGGATCGAGCGGCAGCTGCTGCCAGAGCGCCTCGATAATCCACTCCTGCAGCTGCGCCTGGTAAATCAGCGGGCTCTCGAATCCTTGCTCCCAGATCTCTTCGCCGCTCCCTTCGAGCAAGCGCAGTGCAAGTTTCAGCCGTCCCTCGCCCTGGCCCAGGGTTCCGGCCAGCAGGTAGTCGGCATCGAGCGCCTGCGCTTTCCCGACCAATTGCAGGCCGGCCAACGCCGGGTCCATCGCACTGCCGGATTCCGTAACGCGTATCTCTGGCCGAGTGGACAGGATGTTGCGGAAGCGCTTCGTCAGATGGTCGGCAAGATCCTTCGTTTCCTCGCGCGTATCAGCCGCCTCGATCGGCAGGACCGCAACCGTCGGCCGCTCGGGCAACGCGGACCGGTCCTGGCACCCGAAGAGCGCCACGAGCACCGTGACGATGCAGAGCAGCGGCGTTACGGCGATACGCCGGTTATCGTAGCTGATGTCGATTCTCTGCGGTCGCATGCCGCCTCCAGTGTACTGACTTGCGGGCGCTGGGAGTGAGTGCTTTCAAGTAGACTACCCCTATGAGCAACAAACGCTTCGCATTCGCACTGCACGGCGGTGCCGGCGCCCGCAGCGGACGCGACTACTCCGTCGCCGAGTATCACATGCGCGATGTGACCGAGAACGCACGCGACCGGCTGGCTGCGGGCGCCCGTGCGCTGGATGTCGTCGAATATGCGGTCGCGCAGATGGAATCCTCGGGGCTTTACGTCGCCGGGCGCGGCTCTGCGCCGAATTCCGCGGGCTACGTAGAGCTCGATGCGTCGATCATGGACGGCCCCGTCAGCGCCGCGGGCGCGGTTTCCTGTATCCGTGACGTCGTGAGCCCCGTATCGGTGGCACGCCGCGTCATGGAGGCAACGCCGCACGTGATGCTATCCGGGGCCGGTGCGCTCGCGTTCGCGCGTGCGCAAGGATTCGAGGAGGTGGAGAACCCGGGCAAGTACTACATGCTGCCGGTCGGCGTTAGCAAAGGCGAGGTCAGCGACAAGTCGCACGGTACCGTCGGCGCCGTGGCGCTGGATACCCGGGGAGAACTCGCGGCGGCCACCTCGACGGGCGGCACTTTCGGCAAGCTCGAAGGCCGCGTCGGCGACACGCCGATCATCGGTGCCGGGACCTGGGCCGACAGCGACATTGCGGTATCCTGCACCGGCACCGGGGAATACTTCATCCGCACCGGCGCGGCGCTCGCGGTCGCTTACAAAGTGAAGTCCGGCGCGTCGTTGAGCCAGGCTATCGACGACGTGCTCGCCGACATCAAGCACCTGGGCGGGGACGGCGGCATCATCGCGGTCGACGCCACGGGTCGCATCGAGATGATATACAACTCCGAGGGCATGAAACGCGCCGCGGTCGACCACGGCGACAGCGTGTTCGTGGCGACCTTCGACTGACACGGGTAGGATTGAGAGATGAGGACGAGCGCCGAATTGCTGCAGCCACTGCCGGGCGTCATCGAGCCACGCTGGTGGACGGGAATGCCGGCGCTGCCCGCGGAGTCCTTTACGATCGACTGCGCCGGCTACGCCATGGACGCCGGTGATCTCGACAGGGACGGCGAACTGGCGCAACGCATGAATACGCTGTTCGACGAGATCGGCCTCGTATTCCTCGTCAACACGCGCCTGACCGATCTGTCGTCCATGCGCGAGTTTGCAAAGCTCGTCGTCGAACACGAGATGCGCTACAAGGGTGGCGCAAACCCCCGCGACAACCTGACGAAAAGCGTCTACGAGGTGGGCGCACCGCTGGAAGCCTGGCTGCACTACCACCACGAGATGGCCTACGTCGGGCACAGCACGCGCATGCTCGGCTTCCTGTGCCACAAGGCCTTGCCGGATCGCGGTTACACGTTCGTCTCCGACAACCTGCGCGCGACCGACGCGATCCTCGACACGGAGTTCGGGCGGAAGCTGAAGCGTCTCGGGATCTGCTACCACCGCAACCTGACCGACCGCGAAGCCTACGCGGGCACGGACCAGATCGGCGTCTACAACCACTGGCAGAAATCGATGCTGACCGACGATCCGGACGAGGCGATCGCGATGGCGAGGTCGCGCGGTCTCGAGGCCGAATGGGGGCCAAACCGGCTCCTGAAGACCCGCTACTACGTGTCCGCCTTCGAGTACTTCCCGCAGCTGGACCGCAACCTCCTATACAGCAGCGTGGCGGACGACGGCATGTGGTTCGACAGCTGGCCGAAGGTCATGCACCTGCCATACGAAGAGCGGCCCTTGAAGCTCACCTTCGGTGACGACACGGAGATGACGCGCGAGGAGAAACAGCTCTTCGTCGACGTCTACGACCGTTTCGGCATACCCATCCCGTGGAAAGCCGGCGACATTGCCGTTGTGTGCAATTACCGCTTTGCGCACGGCCGCCCGGGCATCCACCTCGAGGACGGCGAAGAGCGCGAGCTCGGCGTCGTGATCGGCGAGTCCTTCGAGCGCATCGGCGACCTGCCGGACAAGTGGTAGGCGCCGCACAACTCGACCGGTTCATCGCCGAGCACAGCCTGCCCGATTCCTTTCGCGGTACTGCGACGAACTTCTATGAACCGCTGGCAGCATGGCTGCGCCGCCGCCTCGCGAACGGCGCACCCTACCTGCTCGGCATCAACGGCGCCCAGGGAACGGGCAAGTCCACGCTCGCGGCTTACCTTGCACTCGCGATCGGCGACTCGAGCGAGCGTGCCGTGGCAGTCCTATCGATCGACGATTTCTACCTGACGAAGGCCGAGCGCCGGACGCTGGCGCAGACCATGCATCCCCTTCTGGCAACCCGCGGCGTGCCCGGTACACACGATATCCCGATGCTCCGGGACTGCCTCGCCCGGCTTCGCGGTCTCGGCCAGGGCGAACGGTGCCGC
>Ga0224502_10000195_pt1 | contig 19033 bp, 18 predicted proteins | sample SF_Oct11_sed_USG_5_FD_169104 | JGI IMG/M metagenome (GOLD analysis project Ga0224502, IMG submission 169104) | Sediment microbial communities from San Francisco Bay, California, United States - SF_Oct11_sed_USGS_13 | ecosystem: Environmental > Aquatic > Marine > Sediment | place: USA... | reverse complement strand
ATGAAAAACAGCATAAAGTGTTTACGCAGAAGGCGAAAAGAGCGGTCCAAAATCTCTCCGACTCCCATAGGATGGATCTCAAGGCCAGGGTGGACTCTGGGTTTCGCTCTGCGTTCAGCGCCAGGGTATGGCTCTTTCTCCTGCGGAGCAGGAGTTGCTTTTGCTGCTGCCGGCCTGGCAGGGGCTGGAGCGGCTGCAGCCTGAGAAGCCGAGACTGCCGCCGCCGGGGAGGTCATGAATTTCAGAATTGCTCCTTTTGACTCCAAAAAATTCTTGATCTTTTTGGCCTGCTCTTCCGTTGCTGCGCGGGTCAGCAGAAATGGAAGTTTCGCTATGGCCCCACGGATTTGCTCAGCTGTTTGGCGTGGAAAGATACGCTGGAGAGCACTAACCAATTCTTCCTGAGCGAATCCTGCCCTGACTCCTGTCAGACTTATGGCGAATGTTTTATCATCTGCGGCAGCCGTATTCTGAGTCATGAATACCCCCGGGTTAGTATAAAAAACGACCCTTTATTGATTTGCAATTTCCATTCCGAAATTCACTGTTTTAGCAATATTGGGAATGACGCAGGGAGGCGGGGGAGTTGGCGCTAGGCAGTAGGTACTAGGAACCAATTAGTCATTACACTTCGCGCTTGAGCGCTTCGTTGTCACTAGGGCTGCGCCCGTCATTGGGCCTTACGGCCGTCATTAAGTTGTTTCAACGATACAATGACAGTTAACTATGAATAAGAAAGCGTAGTGTAGTGACCTAATGACCATAAATGACGCCGAAGGCATATTGACAGCGTAGCGCAGTGACGGCCACGTTCAGTGGCCAAATGACCTGAAATAGTTTGAGTTTTAGTAGTGCTTAGTGTTTAGTGCCTGGTGTTTAGTACTCTAGATGGCCTTTCTGGTTCGCTCGTAGACTCCAACAATTTCTTCCAGTAAAGACTCGTCAGAAATGTTGGACTCCGGTTTAAGCCCCCATCTCTTCATCAACCGGTATACAATAAGGTTTGCGAGCTCGCGTCGGTGCCTCCCGTCCAATGCCTCCCTTCTCTGGAGAAAAGACCGTACGAGCTGGTAATCTTTCGGTTCCATGGTAGAGAGATGGAGTTCAAGGTCGGGCACGTTCAACTTGGAGGTTGAGCGCAGGCGAGTCCTATCCATGGGAACATTACTCCTGCGTTCTACGATCACTACCGTACCAGCAGCATAGTCCCCGATCCTCTGGCTGCGAGAACTCAGAAACATCACGAATAAGCCTAACGGATAGAATCCCAGCAACATATCCACCGCCCTCAGAATGTTGCGAATGGAGGATTCCACCCAACCAATGGGCTGGCCGTTGGCCCGGATCACCCGCAGCTTTTGCATTCTCTTTCCCGGGGTCTGACCGCTCCACAGGGCTTCAAAAATAAGGAAGTACCCCAAATCCACCACGCCGTAGGCAAAGACTCCCAAGGCAAATAGCCAGGTTTGGGGGAGACTTTTCATAACACCGGTTGGATCAAAATCCGGCAGCAACCGAGCCAGCATTAATACTGCCAAAAAGATGCAGAGGATAATCAAGGCTCGGAAAGTTGTATCCAGTAAGAAAGCTGTAGAGCGCGTTCCCAACCCGGCAAGGACGTATCTGAACCCCACGTGTTCTGGAGTTTGAATCTTCAGGCTCTCTTTTGCTGTTTCCATCTCAATGACCTTTTGCTACTCTACAGGCATGAGTCAATCCATCGAGAAATTCATCGAGTCCAGAAGACCACGCTGGGAGCGGTTGGAAAAACTCATCCAATCCCTGGAACAGGGAAAAGCGCAACGTCTGCGCCCGTCGGAACTCCCAGATATGGGCCGGTTATACCGGGAGGCCACGGCTGATCTGGCCCGGTTGCAGACTTTCCAACAACAGGGGGCTCTCCCCGATGAGTTGGTTGACTACTTAAACCATCTGGTGGCCCGGGCCCATGGCCAGATCTACCGCAGCCCCTCCCCTGGATGGCGTTCCTTGTGGATGTTCCTTCGCTCCACTTTTCCTGCAACCTTCAGGGAAACAGCTCCCTGGACCCTAGCTGCCCTCGGTATCTTCCTCCTCGGCTGCGGGTACGGCTTTCTAGCAGGTCTTGTTGACGACAGCTTCATCCCGCTTGTTGCCCCCCCTCACCTTATTGAACAAGTTGAAGGGGGAAAAGTTTGGTTCGACTCTATCCTGGCTATCCGTCCTCTCGCCTCCAGCATGATAATGAGAAACAACATCTCTGTAACTTTTCTGGCCTTCGCCCTTGGCATGACCTTTGGCGTCGGAACCGTTTATATTATGGCCTTCAATGGACTGCTGCTTGGAACCTTGGCCGCTTTGTGCCATCTTCACGGTCTGGATGTGGATTTTTGGTCCTTTGTACTTCCTCACGGAGTTATCGAACTCACCGCCATATTTATAGCGGGCGGAGGAGGGCTTCTGCTCGGGTCAGCTCTGATCTCTCCCGGCGATCTTTCCAGAAAAGAGGCACTGACTCAGAGGGGTCGAAAAGCCGCCCAACTTATTCTCGGCTGTGTTCCCCTGCTCATAGTTGCAGGGATTGTTGAGGGCTTTTTATCCCCGGCCCATCTGCCCCCATGGGTCAAATTTCTCTTGGCTGGCGTACTCCTGGGACTTTTGCTCTGTTACCTCCTGTTGCCAGCATCTCACAATAGACCTCGTCGCTTCACCTCTAAATAACGTTCCATAGTTCCTATTGATAGTTTTGAGGGAGGAAGATCCATAGCCAGAGCTCCCTTTTGCACCAGACCACCAAGCGCTTTGCTGCGTTGGCGAAGGAGTTCTTGGAGCACTGCCCGTTCATACACGCCCTGAACCTTGGAAGGTGGACGAGCCAACAACTCATCCCACTCCGATTCTCTGATGGCAACACACAGCGGTAGATGAAGGGGTCTCAGCAGTGATACCGCAGAAAGGAGGTTTTCTGACGCCACCTCGTCCAGCAGGTCCGTGTAAATCACCACCAGGCTTCGCCGCCGAACCTGTGACCGAAGCCAGAGAAGCGCCTGTTCGTACTGGGGCTCAACCAGAGCGGGCCGTAAGGATATGGTCCCCTCCAGAATGAGTTGCAGTTGCTCAGGTGTCCCTCGAGGCGGGATAAAAGAGATTACCCGATCAGCGAATGCCAGTATTCCCGCCTGATCCCCTCCTGAAAGGGCGGTGTGGGCCAAGTGAACCGCTGCCTCCAGGGCGTGATCCAGCTTTGTTTTCCCTTCTGACTCGGCGCTCATCAACCGTCCCACGTCCAATAAAATCATTACGATCTGGTTCTTTTCTGTTTGATACTGCTGGACAATGGGGCGGCCTAATCGGGCCGTGGCTTTCCAATGGATCTTGCGAGGATCATCCCCTTCCACGTATTCCCTGAGAGACTCGAATTCACGGCCTTCTCCCCTCCACTTGGTTGTTCGAAGTCCCCACTTGTGGGCCACTCGCCTGTATGTGGCCAGGTCGGCGTAGCGCAAAGGCTGGAGACCAGGGTAAACTCTCACCTGCCGAGCAGCCCTGAGTCGTATCGGTGTTAGCATGAACCCCAAGGGGCCCTCCACTCTTATAAACAGATCTCCAAAACTATATTCCCCTCTTTGGAAAGGCGTGAGGCGATAATCAAGACTTAGGGAAGATCTTCCAGGAACTAGTCCCTTAAGCACCGGTGCCGGTTCCCATTCTTTGGGGGTTTGATCCCGCACCTGGACTTTTCTGTTGGCTGGGCCCGTGTTCCTGAGGACAATCTCAATGTCGTGCTCGATGCTGGAGGATAAATGGGGCGGGCAGACTCTCTCGGCCTCTATATTCCCACCCTTCAATGTCATGGTGTAATCCAGGCAACATAACAACAGAATCCCAAGATCGAAAGCAACCACCACTTCCCAGCCCAGGAGAGCAGCGACTCCAATCCCCAGGGCCAGTAGACAAAGAGTAAGAGTTGTGGGAAACGGCAATCTTTGCCAAAATCTCTGTTCTCGCTCTTTTGTTACAGGATTAGCCATAAGCGATCAGTAGGGCCGGCTTCAGTGCCGACCAAAAATTCTTATATATCATCTAGGCTTTTTCAGGGCGGGGACGGAGACCCGCCCTACTAGTTATTATTTGCTCATTTTAGGCAATTTAGGCATTTTAGGCATTTTAGACACTTCCTTACCTCGGCACCGGAATACCTTCCAGAATCTGGGAAAGCACCCGGTCAGGGGTCAGCCCCTCCAGTTCTGCCTCTGGTCGGAGGATTACCCGGTGTCTGAGGACCGGCAAAGCCATCTCCTTGATATCATCTGGGACAATAAAGTCCCTCCCCCCCATCGCGGCCAGGCACTGGCTCGTTTTCAGCAAAGCTATTCCCCCCCGCGGACTGGCTCCAAGATAAAGGTGAGGAGAGCGTCGGGTTCCTTCCAGTAAGCTTTGCACGTATGCCACTATTCCTTCCTCGACTTTCACTTCACGGACTCGGCGGCGGAATTTGACGATGGTATCTTCTCCTGCTAGCCGAGCCAGTCCCATTGATTCCAGGTCATGGGCATCTAAGGACTTTCCGTACCGAGCAAGTATCTCCCGCTCCTCGGCCCCGGAAGGGTAGCTCAACACTATTTTCATAAGGAACCGATCCATTTGAGCCTCGGGCAGCGGGTAGGTGCCCTCCTGTTCAATAGGATTCTGGGTCGCCACTACCATAAAACTTTCGGACAAAGGCAGGGTCTCGCCGTCGATGCTCACCTGCCTTTCCTCCATGGCCTCGAGGAGCGCGGATTGGGTCTTTGGTGGCGCCCGGTTGATTTCGTCACCCAAAAGAATCTCCGTAAAGATTGGACCCTTGCGAAGATGAAATTGCCTACTTTGCAAGTCGTACATTTGCGTGCCTAAAATGTCTGCGGGCATCAGGTCGGGAGTGAACTGGATTCGGGTGAAATCCGCCCTCAATATGTAGGCCAAGGTCTTGGCTAGGAGGGTTTTGCCCAGACCAGGAACTCCTTCCATAAGGACATGCCCCCTTGCCAGAAGACCGGCCAGCAAATGCTTCACTGCCTGCTGTTGTCCCATGATCACTTTCGATATTTCACCAGAAATCCGCCCTACTAATTTTTCAACTTCTGCCGGCATGTTGCTCTCTCCGAGGCGCAATGCGCAGAGCGCATGGCGCGTTTAGTAAAAGGAGGTTTCAGGTTTCAGTGTTCAGGTTTCAGTTTCTATGTTTCTTTTTCCTGACACCTGACACCCGACACCTGAAACCCTGAGACTTAGCGCTTGGAATTTGATATTCTCCAATGCTCCATCACTCCAGCAAACTGTCGCAGAGGGGAAAGACCATTAAGCCCCCTCAGTGGGCAGCCCAAAGCCGGTTCCTTTGGTCCGAATTCTTTACTCTTTCTGTATCCTGCTCGCGCTTTGCTAGCCCGGATTATTCATGAATCCCGGCTGGCTCCATGAACAATCCGCCCTTTGGGCTTCGACTGCGGCCTCTTCAGGCCTCCGCTCAGGGCTAGCCTTGAGCGGGTGCGAAGCACCCTGTCGAAACCCGCAACAAAGATTTTCAATTCGTTGCGGGTGCTTATTCACGAATCTAAAAGATTCGTGAATAATGCAGGCTAGGCGCCACGAGCTGCTTTCCTCCGAGCCTCGTCCAAAGCCGAATACAGTCCCTGTGCAGACACCAAAAGATCTCTATCTGAAACGACTTGCTTATCAGGGTTTCGGCGAGCAGCCAGCAATTTGTTCTGAAGGGTGTGGTCCCTATGAACGAGGATATTCTTGGCTTCTTTTTCAGTCCAGCCGACAAGAGCCTCAAAAGCAAGGACTCGGGCCCGTCCCCTCTGGAACAGCTGTGCCATCGCCTTCACATACTCGAGGGAAGAACGGCGCTTCTCTTGAAAAAGTGGTCTGGGGAGTCCAAACCGTCTCCCCCTGGCGGCCCAAAGGACAAACAAGAGCAAAATCCCCTGAAGCACTGGTACCAGGGCTCGTGAGTGGACCAAATGTTCCAGCACCGAGGTAACTCTGCCATATCCATGATGGTATTCGTCAATCAACAAACTGTCGTCGCCACGATTAGCGAGCAAAAGATTGAGAGCCAACCGGGCGTGATCTCCATCTCTCAGCGACTGGTTTGACAGTAGATTGGGATCGGAAAGGCAGATCACCCTCCCGTTTCCTTTAGCACGCACCGCCAGGAGTCCACCCCACTTGCTTCTTATGAGAACCACAGTTTCCGGGTGTTTCGAGGTGAGGTCAGCATGGCCATCGGATTCGAGGGTGTGTATCCCTTGAGTGTAAGATCCCGGCTGGAACAAAAACGCTTCGTTTTTATCTTCACTCTGATGCATAGCAAACACTGGCACCAGGGCAAACTCCATATTCTTTAAGAAGGGATTCGGTCGACTCGCTATGAGCACAAGAGTCCTGCCGTCGCTGACCCACTCCTTGAGCGCGTCCATCTCCCCAGTCCCTGGACCAAGCTCCGGTTCCACCAGCACCAGAACGGAACTATCCTGAGGCAGGTTTTCAAAGCCTTTTTCCCACCTGGCAACGGGTAGATCCAGGGATTGTAACCAGAGATAAAGCGCTTTATATCCTCCCGCCGCTGCACTGTAGGTGGTTCGACGCTGAGGTGATTGTCTGTCTGTTTGGCTGGTCTCTAAAGCCACTAACCCATAGGCGGCGAGGAATAGCAAAATTCCCAAACCACCCATCAGCAACCAAGTAGCTCGTCCCCCTTTATTCATACCAAGGCCTCCAACCGCTGCACCCATCTCTCACAATCTTGAAACTCCTCCATCCCTGGCTGTCTTAACCCGTACCACGCCAACTCATAACGATCGATCAACCTCTGGAGAGCCTCACGTTTTTCGCTCTGTCCTTCCACTCGGGCCAGGTGCTCCCTGTTGGTGGCTTCTGGCTCGTAAATCCACCACCCTTTTTGGTGGCCTTCCATCAGAACAGAAATAAACAGCGACCTGATTGCTTCTCGGAAACCCCCCTCCTGAGCCTTCTTCCTGGCTTCCTCCCGCCATGACCGCCAGTTTCTTTCGGGGCTTGTCTTCGTTGCAGGAGGAGGCGGGGCGCTTGCATATTTCCAACGCCAACCCACTGGTCCGAACAACCGGATGATCCAGATGATCAGTATTGCGCCCAACACTAAGACGATTCCGTATGCCACATAGACAATCCACCCCGTCCGCATGGTATCAAAAAAGCCCAGGTGATCTTTAAGCCACATGCCAAAATCCTCAATTAATCTGGCGATATATTGCCTCCAGGCTGGATCCTCTCTTTTCCTCAGGTACTTGAACTCCTTGCCGCGATATACCTCATCCAGAAGGGTTCTGTACTCATCCCAACGGGACGCTTCCGCAAACGTTTCCCCGGTCCACCACGAAATCTCCTGCAACAGAGCCTGGTGGTAAGCAGCGAAACGCTTCCTGCCCTGTGGGCTATCTTCAGCGTCTTTCGCCCAGCGAAAAAAGTCCTTACGATCCACGAGGAACCGCTCTCCGTCAGGATCTTGAACCACCAGATCAGGGGGAAAGCTATCAGAAAACCAGGAGATCTCCTCCGGCCCAATCTGTCCCTCTCCTTCTTGCAAATATTCGAGGGATTCTTGGATTCGCAGACGATACTCAGCTACTGAGATGGATTCCGCCCAAACCTTTGAGCCTCCTGTCAACAGAAAACCGAGCAGGACAAGACTCCAGGTCACAGCTATGACAATTCTCTTTATGCTCATGGCTATCCATCGGGTTTGAACTGTCCACCCCAGTTGCATACAGGTCCCAGACACGTCAACATCACGAATGCAACTTTCATGCGACGTTTCAGTATTACGGCAAATATATCCTACACTTGAGAGGGGATTTTAGATTTTAGAATGCAGATTGCAGATTGATGAAAGGCGCAAGGCACAAGACGCAAGGCACAAGGCAGTAGAAGACTAAATTTTTTCCCTGCGCCCTGCGCCTTGAGCCGTATGCCTCTCTGGATTCTGGCTACTCCCCCAGTAGTTTTCGGCAAAGCCATTGAACTCTGAGCCACGCGATACGGGATCTGAGACTGGTTTTGAGGAGCGGGCTTTCTAGTCCGGATATTTGCGCAAAGTTGAAGATCCTGCAACGAGCAATCTACGCCAGAGCACCATTCACGCGGATGTTTTGGCCTGAAATCCAGCGGGCTTCATCACTAACAAGGAAGGCAACTACGTCGGCAATGTCCAGCGGTTCTCCCAAGCGGCCGAATGGGGACATTTGGGCCAGGTTGCCTATTTGTTCCTCGGTCTTACCGTGTCTAAAAAGTTCCGTATCAGTCGGACCGGGGGAGACAGCGTTTACGGTTATTTCCTGCCCACCCAACTCTTTGGCAAGTACTCGAGTTATTTGCTCAACCGCACCTTTGCTTGCCGCATACAAACCATAATTGGGAAACATCAAGTTGGTAACCGTGGAAGAGATGTTAACGATTCGTCCTCCCTTACTCATCCTCTGTGCCGCTTGCTGGCAGGCAAAGAACACGGCTTTGACATTGACTGCGAAGATCTCGTCAAAATCTTCTTCAGTAGCTTCAGCTATGGGTTTAGTGTACAAAATCCCTGCATTGTTTATCAAAATATCTATCTTGCCAAAGTGGGCAACGGTTTGCTCAAAAAGAGACTGAATGTCTTTGGTCTTGCCGATGTCCGCCTGCACTGCGAGGGCCTGGCCTCCCTGAGATTGAACGGTTGCTACAACTTCCTCAGCCTCCTTTGCTTTGGTGGCGTAGTTAACAACTACAGAAGCTCCCTCTTTGCCCAGCCTTTCAGCGATGGCCCTACCAATTCCTCGCGAAGAACCAGTTACCAAAGCAACTTTTTCATGCAGCATTTTCATCTCCTTGTTTTTTCTTTGTGGAGCACAACCTTTAGATTGGAAGGATGGCAGGGTTTGACCCTTTTACCCATCAATTGTTCTTGACAGAGGTACTATTGTTGCCATTTTCATCCTCGTCAACGGTTAAAGGCACAGATTCTTTGGGATAAATGATGAGTCGATCACCTGGATGGATGGGCGCTTTGGGGTTCAATCGATTCCATATGATCAGCGAAGCCAGGGAAACTCCAAAGCGCTCGGCGATGGCGGTAAGGTGATCTCCCTCTTTTACCAGATAGGTCTGCTCCTTTTGGTTGGATGACCAGTGCTTCAGCAGATCTCTGTATCGAGCCTGAAAATTCTCGGAGCCCTCTTTGGGAATCAGAATCGCATGGTTCCCCTCGGGCAAATAGTGTCCTCGAATTTCGGGATTCAAATCTTTGATCACTTTGAAATGGGTTTGCGCTGCCTGGGCAATAATTCGGATGGGGGTCTCCTTGAAACATTGGACCCTGACCCGATCGAAGCTAAGTGCGGGATAGTAGTCTTCTTCAGCGAGATAGAAGCCATATTTTGCTGGATCCTCAAGAATCAACTTTATCGCGATAATTCTAAATATATACCTTTGTGTTTCCAGGTTAAGGTATAGCTGGTAGTAGTTGTTGACTCCCTGTTCAACGATTTCAGCATTCAGCCCCACTTCCCCCATGTTGTAGGCGGCAGCAGCCAGAGCCCATGACCCAAAAGTAGCATAAAGGTCGCTCAAGTACCTGATCGCTGCCTGGGTCGAAGCAAAGATGTTCCGTCTTTCATCGATACGTCTGTTGATGACCAGACCGTACTGTTGACCAGTGTAGTTCATGAATTGCCAGAACCCCACGGCTCCTTTACTTGAGCGCGCATGAGGTCGAAGGGCACTTTCAGCAATGGCAACATATTTCAAATCATCTGGCATCCCTTCACTTCTTAAGACCTCCTCAATGTAAGGCATATATCGCCTGGAACGTTTCAACCAGAGAATAACCTGAGGTCTATGCCACAGTGAAAGCAGGAGTTCTTTTTCAATTCGCTCCCTAACTTCCTGAACTTCTACGGGTACCGGTTCACCGCAAAACTCCAGAGGTGTTGTGATACTGAGGGCAGACATCATTGACGGGAAACTGAACGGTTCGAAAGGTTCGGCATTCACTTCTGAAAAAGAGAAGATCGCTATTCCGAGCAACAGTAGGGACTTCCATTTCACGGGATTCACCTCTTTTGAATCAAATTGTGATATCAACCAAGTAGCGCACGAGCCCCAGCTTTATATCATAAATTACCCCAAGCTTCATGTGGCTATTTAAGGCTTGGTGCAATAGTGACAGTTGAATAATATTAGTACTCAGCTATCACCTATAAAAACGTCGAGAATATGAACCGCAGAACCGCAGAATATCGAAGTGAAAAACATTGTCTTATTTTTTTGAGAATTTCTGCTGTTCGAAATTCCTTGTTCGATATTGTCCTTCGGACTCCCCACCCTGCGGGCGGGTCCCCAGTTTCGATATTCAAAATATATAGGAGGCTGAATCCCGCTCTAAACTGGACTGAAAGTTCGGCACAATATAACCTCAGGCAAAGCCATTCAACTCTGCCCCCCGCAAGACTAAATAAAGAAGTGCCCCCTTGATTTTGTCAGTCGGAGGCGATAAGTGATGTAGTATCCTATTCCCACCAGTTTAGTGTATCATATTCTCTGGTCCGCTAGTCTGGGTGTTCCATGAATTGCTGTCGCGAGACCACGAAGATGGGCGTGCCACCGGGCAACCACAGGGTGTTGGTTCCGAGGCGTATCTGAACGATACGTCGCAGGGGCCGACACCTGAGGACGCCGGGAAGGACGGCCATATCCGTGGTCGCAGCAAGTGATTCATGAAATATCCAGACTAAAGATAAGGAGAGCTAGCAATGGAGACGAAAAAAGTGGCGCGTGCCGTAATCTTGGTGGCCATTGCGGTTGCCTTATCGCCGTTCTTTATCCCGGTCGGCATTTCAAAGTGCTTTCCAGCCCAACACATGGTCAATGTCCTCAGTGCGGTCATGCTTGGACCTGCCTATGCGGTGGCCATTGCTACCATCGCAGGCATCATCAGAAACATTCTGGGCCTCGGGACTCTTCTGGCTTTTCCGGGTGGAATGATTGGTGCTTTGCTGGCAGGTCTTGCCTATCGCGCCTCCAAAAACATCTATTTAGCCGGACTCGGAGAAGTCATCGGCACCGGAATCTTGGGCTCCCTTGTCAGCGTTTGGATCGTAGCACCCCTCTTGATGGGCAAAGCTATGGCGCTGGCCACCTTGATGATAGCCTTCAGTGTCAGCACCCTCGGAGGAGCAATTATTGCTATCATCGCTCTCAACCTTCTGCGTAAGGGGGGGATCTGGGAGCCGTGATCCGTTTGCGCGACATACGATATCGCTATCCCCACACTGGGTGGGTATTGAAAGGAGTCGATTTCTCAGTAAAAGATTGCGAGTACCTCTTCATTGGAGGTGCCAATGGCTCTGGGAAGTCGACCCTCGCTTATCTTTTCAACGGCCTCATTCCTCACTTCTTCGGCGGCACCCTGCAGGGCACCGTTACCATTGATGACCTCAACACCCTGGAGCATAAAGTCTTCGAGCTGTTTTCTCACGTGGGTCTTGTACTGCAAAACGCCGATGCCCAACTCTTCAACAGCACGGTGGAAGACGAGATAGCTTTTGGTTTGGAAAGCCTGGGCTTGTCTGGCGCGGAGATCGACAACCGTATCCGGGAGATCTCCCGGACATTGAAATTAGAGGATCTTCTCGAGCGCTCCCCTGCAACCCTATCGGGTGGTGAAAAGCGTCTGGTGGCAATAGCATCGGTGCTTTGTCTGAACCCTTCGGTTTTGCTGCTTGATGAGCCGTATGGCGATCTCGATTGGGAAGCGGTGGAGAGAGTGCGCCAGGCCCTGTCGGAGGTCAACCGCAGCGGCAAGACCGTCATCGTTATTGAACAGCGAATGGGTAAGTTTCTGCATGACACCTCACGGTGTCTCATTCTGGAACAAGGAAAGCTCCTGTACGAGGGCGCCCCCCAGTCTGCCCACGAAGTCCTCCTCAACGCCCATCTGTTACCCCAATATTCAACTGGGAGAAACAGGTCATCCGGCAAGGAACCACTGCTCATTGCTCAGGATCTTTCCTATCGGATAAAGGAAAAAGAGATCCTCAAAGGAGTGTCCCTTGAGCTCAGGAAGGGAGAGACTCTGGCTCTTATTGGCAGGAATGGATCGGGAAAAACCACTCTGCTGAAGCACTTCAATGGCTTACTGCGACCCACGTCCGGCAGGGTTACCTTCAAGGGCGAGGAAATTCAAGGCAAGGCCCCTTCGGAGTTAGCAGCCGAGGTGGGACTCTCTTTCCAGAATCCAAACGATCAGTTTTTCAAATACAGGGTGAAGGATGAGGTCATGGCGGGGCCCAGAATACTCGGGAAAATACAGGAAGATTGGCTCCAAGAGATTTGGCAGGTCTTCGATCTCCATGAACTTTTGGATAGATCTCCATACCGCCTCAGCGAGGGCGAGAAGAAGCGAGTAGCACTTGCTTCCATCCTGGCCACGCGGCCGAAACTACTGGTCCTTGATGAACCCACCTCTGGACAAGACGGACGTTTTCGTGAAGCTCTGGCCACTCTTATGGCAGAACTCAAAAATCGCGGCTTCACCATTGTGATTGCCACTCACGATCTGGAGTTTGCCCAAGCCGTCGCGGATCGATGGATAGTTTTGCATGAAGGCAGGGTGGTGGCCGACGGATCTCCCCGAGATCTTTGGCGCGATGAAGGGCTCATTCGACTTGGCGCCATTGGTAGACCCAATTCGGATGTTGGATGAATAATCTAATCATTAACCACGGAGACACAGAGGACACAGAGGAAAGATATTTTTCCCTGGCCGGGAGACGACGGCCAGAGAAAAGAGCCACCGCCTTCGGCGGAACCTCTGGTTGGCAGATTCCAACTGCCTGGTAAACGATGTTGGTCGCCAGTAACCTGCATGGAGGGTTATGTTCTTTTGCCCGATCGCCGTCTCCCGATCGAGCAAAAATAAAATTATCTCTGTGCTCTCTGTGCCTCTGTGGTTAACAAGAAAACCGGAATTTCATTGATTGGGGTATCGGTTTGAAGCGACTGGATCCTAGAACAAAACTCGGCCTGGGACTTATGGCGATTGCAGCGGTCTTCATCGCTAAAGAACCGAAGACCCTCCTGGTGGAGTCAATAATTCTTCTGGCAGCTCTCCCCTTGCTAAGGATGGGGAAGGATTTGCTCCATTCCCTGCGTTACTATTGGCCTATGGTAGGGTTGGTCTTTATCATTGCTTTTTTCTCATTTGACTTTAGAGTGGCTTTGGTGCTAGCAGTACGACTGTTCAATCTTTTGACTGTATCCTTCATCTTCTTTCGAGCCGTCAGCCCCGAAGAGACTGGTGGCGCACTGCAGAAAATCGGGGTACCTTACGGTTTGGCCTTTATGCTTACCACTTCAATGCGATATGTGCCTCTGATAGGACAGAAGATCCGTCACATCATCGATGCCCAGAGCTCCAGGGGGATCGATCTCAGGCTTAGGCTTAAGAATGTGGGAAACTTCACGGCATTGCTTATGCCGTTGCTGGCTCAATCTTTCGTCCTCGCCGACGAACTGGCCCTGGCCATGGAATCGAGGGGATTCGGACGCAAAGGGCGGTCATCAAGAAAACACTATCGCATTACCTTCCGGGAGTACGCTCTGCTACTCTCTGCTTTGACGCTTCTGGTAATCTTCGCTTGGTGGGAAAGAGGGTAGAGTCCAGTGAAGAACCTGAAGCAGAAGCCCATGTATCGCTACCTGATGATTCTCACCATCTGTTCAGCCGTTGGGCTCCAAACTTGGCTAACACTATTCAACAACTTCGCTGTGGAAGTCGCCGGTTTGGAAGGCATCCATATTGGTGTGATTCAATCCGTGCGAGAGATTCCTGGATTCCTGGCGCTCCTTGCCATTTTTGTGATGCTGCTTGTTAAAGAGCATAGATTGTCGGCATTGTCTACCCTTGTTCTGGGAGTCGGACTTGCAGCAATCGGCTTGTTTCCTTCCTTCATTGGGCTACTTATTACCACGCTGATCATGAGTTTTGGCTTCCATTACTACGAAACAACAAACCAGTCCCTAACTCTTCAATATTTTGATGAGAACACATCTCCGTGGGTGTTTGGCAAATTACGAAGTATGGCCGCAGCCTCGAACATTGGTATTGGTGTTTTCATCTATCTCATGGCAGCCTTGCTGAATTACACCCAAATATATTTGCTGGTTGGGGGTCTCATTATTGCCACGAGCGTCTGGGCGCTTGCTCAAGATCCCACTGACCGGGATATTATTCCTCAACGCAAGAAAATGATTTTCCGTAAGAGGTACTGGCTGTTTTATTTCCTCACCTTTATGGGAGGTGCCAGGCGCCAGATCTTCATGGCATTTGCTGTTTTCCTGCTGGTCAGGAAATTCCAATTTACTATTCAGCAGGTCACCACCCTCTTTGTGATCAACAACATCGTCAACTACTTCCTGAGTCCCATTATTGGGAAAAGCATCATCCGGTTCGGCGAGAGGAAGGTACTGTCACTGGAGTATTTCAGCTTGATCTTTATTTTCCTAGCCTACGCCACAGTTCAATCCAAAGCGCTCCTTGCGGTTCTTTTCATTCTCGATCACATTTTCTTCAACTTTGCCATAGCCATCCGCACCTATTTTCAAAAGGTGGCAGATCCTCGTGACATCGCTCCAAGTATGGCAGTAGGATTTACCATAAACCACATTGCGGCCGTGGTTTTACCGGCAATTGGTGGGGTTCTCTGGATGGTAGACTACCGAATTCCGTTTGTGGCTGGCGCGGCCATGGCCATGATCTCCCTGATAGCTGTGCAGCAGATCCGCGTGCCAAGCCGGCAGCAGATATCCTAGCCCGGATGTTTCATAAATTGTCGTCGCGAGACCGTGGAGAAGGATGTGCCACCGGGCAACCGCAGGGGGTTGGATCTGAGGCGTACTTGAACAGTACGTCGCAAGGGAAGCCTGTCCTGAGCCTGTCGAAGGAACACCCGAGGACGCCCGGGAGGACAGTCATATTATTCGCGCTCGCTGCGCTCCGCTCAGTCCCGCAAGCGGGTTCCCAGTTTCGCGGTCGCAGCAGACGATTCGTGAAATATCCGGGCTAACCCATGATCTTCTTAGCTGTTTCTTCGGCCAATTTCATCATGTCCTCACGGCTCTCCACGTCGCCCTTGTTAAATACGCCACAGGCACGAATCTGATAACTGTCGCTGAATCCATACCATTTGAAAATTGAGTCGTACCTGGGAAATACGTCTGCAAATAGACTCTCGTCAGGGTGCCCCTGAGCCTCGATGAACACCAGTTTCTTGCCCGGGGAGAGTCTGCATGGGCTGGGGTTGGTGGGGTAGTCGGGTACCAGGTATGAGAAGGTTCGATCAATGAAAGCCTTGAGTTGACTGGAGATCTCGGCGAAATAGATGGGCGTGGCCAATATTAGAACTTCGGCATCGCGGATCGCGTCCAAGACCTCCGCCAGGTCGTCCTTGAGCACGCATTTTTCCAGTTTGGTTTTGCAGGTCATACACGCCTGACAGCCGCGGTATTTCAGCTTGTTCAAAGCAAAGGTCGCAACTTCAGCGCCTAATCCCTCGGCGGTCTCGCAGAATCTCGCGGCCATAGCTGTACTGTTCCCTTTGGGTCTTGGACTTCCCAGCAGACAGACTATTTTCATGCTCGCTCCTCTCTTCTGATCAACATTGACTCGGTATGACGCCAGTCAGTTCATAATTTACTTTCCACCGACTCTACTTTGCTCACGATTCGGTCGGGGCCAATCTTCCTGTAGTCACCTGTGATGCCCATATACACCCTGCTGCAGTCTTGCTTCAACTCCTCAAAGCAGCGAGTCACAACATCCATGACCTCGTCCCACTCCCCCTCGATGCTGGTGCCCATTGCGCCGAGCTTGTAGGGTAATCCGCTGTCTTTGATAATTTTCACCGCCCTCGCCACATATTGGCTCACACTTTCTCCCTTATCCAGGGGGAAGATGGAAAAATTGATGAGTAGACTCATAAGACCCTCTCTTTTTACTTTTTCCCATGAAAATCATGGGTATGGAATTCCACTTCAGCTCTTATCTTACCCCAAAAAAACATCCTCTCCCTTGTCGAAGGTCCCACCCTTGTGGCTGGGAGGGGAAAGGATATTTTGAGTAGAAGTTTTTGAGAACAAATAGAATCTGAGCTTTGCTGGGGGCAGAATACGGTGCCAACCATATCATCAATCTGGATAGTATGGCAGAGTTATGAAATGCTCTCCTCTAAGTACTTGATGAGTGCCTCGACCCTCTCTCTGCTCAATTTCTTCGTGAACGAAAAAAGAGGCATGCACACCCCTTCTCCACCATCGTCAAAACAGTCCCCAAGGCTGAGCAAATAAAGATCTCCTTCCTGGCGTAATTCCAGAAATCCATCTCTTTGGAAAGTCTCACCCAATTTATACATTGATCTACCTCCTTCTCCCTCATCTTTGCTACATATCTCGAAGCGTTGGGATGTGAAACTGCCGACACCATAGCTCGGATATCTCATGAATCACTTGCTGCGACCACGGATATGGCCGCCCTTCCTGGCGTCCTCGGGTGTCGGCCCCTGCGACGTACCGTTCAGGTACGCCTCGGAACTAATCCCGCGGTGCCGCGGGACGGTTGCCCGGTGGCACGCCCATCTTCGTGGTCTCGCGACAGCAATTTATGAAATATCCTGGCTAGAGAAGTCGCAAAACGATACTGAATGACCTGTATTCGCCTGTGCTGGTGTAGGAGCTTATATGATTAGGTTACGGAAAGGGGACAAAAGATTCAAGACAAATTTGGACCCGACTTTACTATTCTAAATTTAGGGCCGAGAGGGCTTCAGCTCTGAGAGGAAACTATGGAAGGCTTTGGAGGCGAAAAAAAGTACTTTTGTTTCGGGGCCAATAGATATTTCATCCGCATCGGTCAATTGATATTTTTCATGAGGTGTTATTTGAGTATTATTAAGAAATGTACCATTACTTGATCCTGCATCCACAAGAAAACAGGCCTGATCCGCGCTGCTAAGCTGCAAGTAAGCATGTTTTCTCGAGGCCAATTTGTTGTAGACTACAATGTCGTTGTCTGGTGAACGCCCGATAGTAATCTTATCAGGTTCGATAATATCCTTTCGTTTCGCTATTTCGATGACTCTCGCCTCCAACACCGCTGAACGCACCGTACCTTGTCGTAACTGTTCCAGCACGTGCTCATCTTCAACTACATCGGTGAGGAATTGAAAGATCACATCTTTATCGAGGAATCTTTCAGACTTCTCGACAAGAAAACCGTTTGGATGTGCAGCAACAAACTGGCTTAACGCTAAATCTTCAAAGGTGGCAAGATAGCGGGCAAGTTTTTTATACCTAATTTTGCCTGCTACTTCCGAGATATTGACACGTTCGAATTGCTTGAGACTCTTAATAAATTCGACACCAATACCCTCGTTGTCTTGATCAATCCTGGTAATAACCGCATTCCCTTGCAAACCGACTACCTTGTCTTGGCCGGTGAAATCGGGTGGAAGAAAAAAGGTGAACTCTCCCGGTTCCCCTGTTTGGAAGGAACGGTAGTCTTTGGTCCTGATGAAGGCCCCCTTTTGGCTCAAGTTGGCAGTTGTTCCCTCAAGCGTGTATTCGACCCCTTGCCTGAGAAATTTCACCCGAAAGCTCTGATGTATCCTGGGGCTCTTCCGTTGATCAAATGTTCTCATAACAACTCGGGAACCGCTAATCAAACCATAGTGCGCAATGCAACAGACAAAGGGCTCTGAACCATCAGGATCTCATGCTGTGTCAATTCCATCAAAAAGAGTCGGGGAAAAAGGCGATTGTTTTCCATAACCGGCATTCAGCATGCAAAAATTGTACGAAATTAAATAGTTAGCCAAATTTCCCCACACTTTCAATGAGTTAAGTCACACCGTACCTGAAGTCAGAGCCGGAGAAGTATATACCAAAATTCCTATCTTGTGAAAACAGTTTCCATTTATGAGCAAAACTCTCAACAATCGTGTCACTGTAATCTGGAACCATGATTCACCATGGTTCAAGGTGAATATGTCGGGCTTCCTACCCCCTGTGTCATACTTGCATCCTGAGGTTTGAACGCAGGTGCTGTATCCCCAGGGCTAGAGCGCCAGGAGAAATTCCGGTTGAACTTCTTCCAAAAACCTCACGGCAGCTTGCTTGTCTTCAGCATCTATTCTTTTGACTTCGCCTGTCACTTTAATCACAGTCTCATCCAGATCTATTGAATCTTTCCGTCTCGAATAGATTTCTATCTCCACTTTCTGGTCTACAACAAAGTCCGGCCAATCTTTGAACGTTACCAGTGCTCCAACTCCACTGACGTTGACGATCCTACCTCTTAATTTGTCTTCCCCAGTGCCCGTGGTGACCACGACCCTGAAAGGTTTCTTAAGTCGAAAATATTTCCTTTTTTCACTCAGATACAAGCCACATTTTCCACAGATGGCTTTTACTTCTTCCACCTCTGCAGAGCTAAGCAAATGTGGAATCAAATATGTTCTGTCTACCAGTGAGCTGTGAGGACACTCGTCTTCCACATAATAGGGACATCCTTCCCAAAATGCTTCATCCATGTGTTTACCGCAACTGCACCGCAAATCAATAGGATCAAAAAACCAAACTTCGCTTAGAACAAAACTACCTAGTCCAAGCTGCGGTAGCTTGGGGTCCGATGCAGACCTGGCATAGTGTAGGAACCCGAAAATCCCCTCCAGAGTGTGAAGGCCGGAAAGCTTTCTTGATACATTTTCAGCTTCTCACAAGACTCTGCACACTTGTTCTTGGTCTTACTTAATCTCTCGCACGTTCTGCATGGACTCCTTTCCTCTTCAGCCATGGGATGCCTCCCGTCTCGAAGCTTAAACCTGAGGTAATGAAGCCATTGCAACTGGATCAGTTGCGTTGCTTGATATAGTCTCAGTACACAAAGATCGTGCCAAACTTGAACATTAGCTAATATCCTGTAAATTCCAACACCTAAATA
>Ga0224502_10000194_pt1 | contig 19081 bp, 17 predicted proteins | sample SF_Oct11_sed_USG_5_FD_169104 | JGI IMG/M metagenome (GOLD analysis project Ga0224502, IMG submission 169104) | Sediment microbial communities from San Francisco Bay, California, United States - SF_Oct11_sed_USGS_13 | ecosystem: Environmental > Aquatic > Marine > Sediment | place: USA... | reverse complement strand
GGATCTCCTCCTGCGCCTCCTTTACGGTCTTACCGGCTGCGAGGGCCAGGCCCATGCGACGGTTGCGCGAGAGGTTGTCGGTGCAGGTCAGCACGAGGTCGCCCATGCCGGCAAGACCCATGAACGTCTCCCGCTTGGCGCCCAGCGCAATGCCGAGCCGCATGAGCTCGACAAGGCCTCGGTTGATCAGGGCGATGCGCGTGTTGGCACCAAAACCGAGACCATCTGACATACCAGCGCCAATCGCGAGCACGTTCTTGACGGCGCCACCGACCTCGACGCCAATCATGTCGTCCGATGTGTAGGCACGGAACGTCCCGTCCGAAATCGCAACAGCAAGCGCCTGTGCAAAAGCATCGTCGCTCGAAGCGACGGTCATGGCGGTTGGCAGGCCTGCGCCAACTTCTTTGGCAAACGTCGGCCCGGAAAGGACGGCCATCGGGCGATCCGGCCCGAGGACTTCGCCGGCAACCTGGTGCGGCAACTTGCCCGAGTGCAGCTCGAAGCCCTTCGTCGCCCAGCAGATCCGCGAGTCGTCGCGCAGCAGTGGTTTTACTTTTGTCAGTGTGTCGCGGAGTCCGTGACTGGGCACGGCAATGAGGATGTCGCGCACGCCATCGAGACAGCCGGCGAGCTCCGGGTAGGCACCCAGGTTCGGCGGAAAGCTGACGCCCGGAAGGTAGCGTTTGTTCTCGCGGTCCGAAACCATAGCCTCGAGAAGATCAAGCTCGACGACACCGCCGAGCCGGACGTCACAACCGGCTCGCGCGAACTGCAGTGCCAGCGCGGTTCCCCAGGAACCGGCGCCGACGACAGCTATCGTTTTTGGTGCCGAGTCGATGATTTAGTGTGCCTCTCCAGCGGCAGCCTTTTCAGCCTGCTGCTGCTTGGACTGCATGTACAGCGCATCGAAATTGATTGGCTGCAGAACGAATTCGGGGAACCCGCCCTTCTGGATCATCGTCGCGACGCTTTCGCGTGCATAAGGGAAGAGGATGTTCGGGCAAAAACTACCGACGATCGCCGACAACTCTTCCCCTTCGTAACCGGCAATCTCGAACAGGCCGGCCTGCTGTAGCTCGACGAGAAACAGTGCCTTGTCCCCATCTTTTGCCTCAATGGTAATCGTCAGAACCACTTCATGAACGTTACCCTCGACTGCCGTATGCGAGCTGCGCAGGTTGAGGTTTGTCTGTGGCTTCCAGTCAGTGTTTTTGAATATCTCGGGTGACTGCGGTGACTCGAAAGAGAAGTCCTTTACGTAGATCTTGCTGATGGCCAGTTGCTTGTCAACGGCCGGTTGTTGCTCTGCCATGATGGTTCCTGTTTTCCTGTTCCAAACCCACCCATGTGGGTCAAAGATGATAACTCAAGCGGGGCTAGCCCCGTTTCTTGCCTTTTTTGGGTTTACTTTTCGTTTTCTTGCCCGATACCACGGGAAGGCCTGCCTGCGACCAACCGGCCATGCCGCCCTTGAGTCCATAAACGCTCTCAAAACCCTTCTGCCGCAGTGAATTAACGGTCCGCGTCGACGACACGCCGGCATCACACACGGCCACGATCGGTGTCGACTTGTACTGCTCGAGCGTCGAGGCTTTCGCCTCGATCTCGTCCGACGGAATGTTCCGGGCGCCGACGATGTGCCCGCGGCCATAGGCATCGGCACTGCGCAAGTCGAGTACGACGGCGTCGTTATTGATCAGCTTGACGGCGTCGACGGCGTCAATGTTGACCATACCGGTGGCCTTGCGGCGCAATTCGTAGAAGATGACCAGAAAAAAACTGGCCATCAAGGCTGTTACCAGCAACGCGTGGTTGCCCGCAAATTCGAGAATTCTATCCATGAATCAATAGTTTCGGCGCGAGGATTTGCGCCTCGAAGATAATAAAAGCGAGGATTATACCCGTTTAGACGAGAGGGAATAGCCCACAAACGCTACACTCGGCGCCAATGTTGTCCAGATACCTTACAACCCTTCTGCTGCTTGGGCTTGCGGCCGTTGCTGCCGGCCAGGATTCGCAGGGCGAATTGACCAAAGTGAAGGAGCAGGAACTCGAGGAGGTCCGGGAGCGCATCTCGGAGCTCAAAAAGAGCATGGACGAGGCGGCCGAGGAGCGCGACCGGCTTGCCGGCGAGTTGCAGGAACTCGAGGTCGCGATTTCGGAGCAGCGAATACGCCTTAAGGAGATCGAGCGAGATCGGCAATACACGGCCGGCAAGAAGCAAAAGCTTGACGAGGAGCTTGCCGAACGCGAACAGCATCTCGATGCGGAGTCAGAGGCGCTGGCGGCCCAGGTACGGACGGCGTACATGAGCGGCAGCCAGGAGAAAATCAAGTTGCTGCTGAACCAGCGCGACCCGGCAACGCTGGGCCGTCTCATGGCGTATTACAGCTATCTCAACGACTATCGGGCCGAGAACATCGAGGCCGTGATAGAGCAAATTCGAACGCTCGATGAGTTGCGCGGGCAAATTGCAGCCGAGGAGGCGCGGTTGACGGCGCTTGCACAAGCCCGTTACGACGAGCTTGGTCGGCTTAACACGTCGCAGGAAAGTCGCGCCGAGTTACTCGCGTCACTGCGCAGGAAAATCGCGAATGAAGGCAAGGAGGTTGAGCGGCTCGCCGCACAGGAAAAAGACCTGACCCGCCTGATCGCAGAGTTATCCAGCATTCTGTCCGATTACCCAATCAGTTCGGAGCAGCCCTTCAGCGAGCACAAAGGACGCCTGACCTGGCCCGTAGCCGGCACCTTGTTGCACGACTTTGGCCAGCCCCGCGTCGGCGGCAATATCAAATGGAACGGCGTCGTGCTGGCCGCGCCCCGTGGGCGCGAAGTGCGAGCGGTTTACCATGGGCGAGTCGCATTCGCCGACTGGCTCGCGGGAATGGGCCTGTTGGTCATTGTTGACCATGGTGAAGGCTACATGACGCTTTACGGCTATAACGAGACGGTTCTGAAAAACACGGGGGACTGGGTCGCGCCAGGTGATGTCATCGCGACGGTAGGCGACAGCGGTGGTCAGTCACAGGCCAGTCTCTACTTCGAGCTGCGTCGTGGCACGAAGCCGGAAAACCCCCGGCGCTGGGTGACGAAGCGGCCGGGTAGTTAGGCGCGGCCGCGAGCACAACCGGGATAACGATCACGACGCCCCTGCCAGGACGCCGTGACCAGCCAGTGGGTGATTCAGACATAATCTACCCGCATGTGTTTGTTCTTGATTTTGTGCGCGCATTTTTGCGCGTCGCTGTGCTAAGGTCGATCATCGAATTTTGGAAGCCCGTATGTCATTGAAAGTCCGTGCAGTTTTGGTTGTTGTCATTGGCCTGGTGCTGGGTTTGAGCCTGTCTGTTGGCGGCGGCCTCATTGGCAATAACAAAGCCCCCGACAAGGAGGAGCTGGCCTGGGAGCAGGCGCGGTTGTTTGCGGAGGTTCTCGAACGCGTCAAGCGTGACTACGTGGAACCGATCGAAGATGCCGAGCTACTCGAGAGCGCGATACGCGGTATGGTCAGCGACCTGGATGCTCACTCCCAGTACCTGGATGCGAGCGAATACCGGGACATTCGCATCAGCACGACGGGCAGCTACACGGGCATTGGCATCGAGGTCGATGAGGTCGGCGGCAACATCCTGGTCATCACACCGATTGCGGGTTCGCCGGCAGCGCGATCGGGAATTCGCAGCGGCGACCAGATTGTCGCGGTGGACGGTATCGCATTAGAACCTGGCAACCTGCATGACACGATTCGCCGATTGCGTGGTAACGCCGGCTCGCCGGTTGTGGTCAGCGTTCGACGAGCGGATGAAATTATCGACCATGAAATGCGGCGTCAGGTTATCCGCATGGCGAGCGTACATGGGGAGTTTCTCGGGCCGTCTTTTGGCTATATTCGCGTTAGCCAGTTCAGCGAGAATACGGCTCGCGAGCTCAGTCGTGCGGTTGACGACCTGCAGGATGCCAGCAACGGCATGCTGCAGGGCCTTGTTCTCGACCTGCGCAACAATCCGGGCGGTGTTCTCGACGCGGCGGTGGATGTTGCCGACCTGTTTCTTGATTCGGGTGTCATTGTGTCGGCCGATGGTCGGACGATAGATTCGCGATTTGTCCGCTCCGCGCATCGCGGCGATATTCTCGACGGTGCCGCCATGGTGGTAGTCGTCAACAAGGGATCTGCGTCGGCATCGGAGATCGTGGCGGGTGCACTGCAGGACCATGGTCGCGCGCTTGTGGTCGGCACAGAGACGTTTGGCAAGGGGCTTGTACAGACGGTGGTTCCGCTCTCCAAGGGCCGAGCCATAAAACTGACGACGTCACGTTATTACACGCCATCGGGTGATTCGATTCACGATGTCGGCGTAACGCCGGATATCTTTGTCGAGGACACGCCGGGCTTTCCGGACCTGAGCTTGTCTGGCCTGCTCGATCGCGAGTCCGACGCGCAGCTGGCCGAGGCTATCGAGCACCTGCACCCGCGCCCGGTGATGCACAGCAACGCGCAATAATAGTGTGGCGCGGCGAGGGCTGTTAACGGCGCTGTTTTTGCTACTGTCCGGCGCGTCGTTCGCCGACGCACCGCGCATTGCAATTATCATCGACGACCTGGGCTATCACCTGGCCAACGGCAGGCGCGCGATTCGCCTGCCCGGCCCGATTACCTTCTCGTTTCTGCCGGGATCGCCCCGTGCGCAGCAACTAGCCGACCACGCCCATGAAAACGGCAAGGACGTTCTTCTGCATTTGCCGCTGCAGGCCTACGCGAGTGACGGGGGGCGGGAGCCCGCCGAGATCGACCTCGACATGAGCCGCGAGACGATGAGTGCTGTTGTTGACGAGGCACTGAGATCCGTCCCACACGCAATTGGCGTAAACAGCCATAGAGGCTCCCTCCTCACGCGCCACCCGGGCCACATGCAGTGGCTCATGGAAGAAATCCACGATCGCGAGAACCTGTTTTTCATCGACAGTTACACGCATCATGAAAGTGTCGCGCTGCAGATTGCGTACGAAACAGGGGTCAGCGCTGCAAAGCGAGATGTATTTCTCGATCCGGATCGCTCGCCGCAAACAGTCGCGCGCGAATTCGAGCGTATGAAGACACTCGCACGCCAGCGCGGCCAGGTTGTTGCCATCGGCCACCCTTATCCCAGCACGCTCGAGCTGCTCGAAAGAGAGCTGCCCCGGCTGCTCGAGGAAGGCTTCGAGCTTGTCAGTGTGAGCGAGCTGGTGCGGTGAGCTTTTACAACGATCGCATCCTGCCGCATCTGATCAATCGAGCATGCAGCACCAAGCCGACGCGCAAGCAACGTGAAAAAATCGTGCCTCGCGCCTACGGCGATGTGTTGGAGATCGGCTTTGGTGGCGGCCTTAATCTGCGCCACTACGATCGCCAAAAAGTTCGGCGGGTCTTCGGGCTGGAACCGTCGGAGGGCATGCGTAACTCCGCGGTGCGCGTTATCGCCGAGTCTGATATCGAGGTGGAGCTGATCGGCCTGCCCGGCGAGGAGATTCCGCTCGATGACAACGCCGTCGATTCGGTGCTGGTGACCTATACCTTATGCACTATTCCCGACGTCGTTACCGCATTGCAGGAAATGCGCCGCGTGCTGAAGTCGGGCGGCCACCTGTTCTTTTGCGAGCACGGCAGGGCGCCGGACGCGAGCGTGTACAAGTGGCAGCGCCGCCTGAATCCCGGGTGGCGCCGGGTGTCCGGTGGCTGCAACATGGACAGGGATATTCCGGCGCTGCTCAGGGAGGGCGGCTTCCACATCGAGGACGACAATAGAATGTATATACCCGGCATCCGGGCGCTCAGTTACAATTATTGGGGCGCCGCACGTTGAACCAGATGGCGTAATATCGCTCTAAGCCAGCATGAAAATACTTCGTCGCATGAATACCCGAAACCCGTCAATGGCCTTGTTGGCATTGATCATTGCGGTGCCATCACTGGCAGAAGACGTTGATCTACAGTCGCTTTTCCCGGCGAACACCCCACTCCTGGTGGTGGCACAGGAAGACGACGTTGCCTGCACGATGCAGTACGACCCGGTCTGTGGTGATGACGGGCAAACGTACAGCAACGATTGCGTGGCGCGAGCCGCCGGCGCTGCGGTTGCCAGCCAGGGCCGGTGTCCCGATGATGCAACGGGCTGCCCGGAGACGTTTGATCCGGTTTGCGGCACAGACAGAAACACCTATATCAACGAGTGCTTCGCGGCCAAATCAAAGGTCGAGATTGCCGGGCTGGGCGCCTGTACGGCCAATGGTTGCCCAAGCATCCAGGAGCCTGTTTGCGGAATGAATGGGCGGACGTTTATCAACCGGTGCGAAGCGAGTGTCGAGCGCGTGCCCGTGCAACGCAAGGGCAACTGCGACTTTGATAACTGCCCCACGGTTTATGCGCCGGTCTGTGGCAATGACGGCACAACCTATGACAATGCCTGTTATTCCGATGCGGCCGGTATCGACACATTTACAGAGGGGGCATGTAATGCACGCTCATGCCCGACCCTGTTTGTTCCGGTATGCGGGTCTGACGGTATGACATACAGCAACGCGTGCCATGCCGAACGCCGGGGTGTACGCATCGATTATGCCGGTGTCTGTGAGAACCTCGGGCGCAATTGCCCTGACGAGTACTCACCCGTCTGTGGCATGGACAGCGTCACGTACGACAATGATTGTCAGCTCGATAATGCCGGCGTGACGAAGGCCTACGCGGGGGCCTGCATCGGCGACTAGGCGCGCACCGCCTACTCGGCCATGGTGCGTTCGATATCTTCGACGGTGCGAGGAATGTGTTTCGATAGCAGCACCGGCCCGTCTCTGGTTACGAGAATGTCGTCCTCGATCCGAATGCCAATGCCTTCCTCGGGTATATAGATGCCGGGCTCCACGGTAATGACGACCCCCGCCTTCAGCGGCAAGTCATAGTTGCCGGCATCGTGGACGTCCAGACCCAGGAACTGCGCGCCTTCCATCTCGTAGGCGTGCTCAACGACAGACTGCAACTGAAACTCCAGCTGTCCGGGCTCGACGGCCTTCTTGCTGCGCTGGAGCATGGCGGTGAGGTCTGACGGCAGCGCGTAGGTGCGAGCCACCCGGTCGAACCCCAGGGCCTCGTTCAGCGCAGCACCGGGCTCCGAGATTCCAGTGAGGTAATAGAAGCTGGACTCCTGCACGAAACCGCCTTTGACCAGAGCGCCGGCGTCATTTGCGCCATACAGGACGGCAACCCCGCCATCGAGTTTCTCCATCAATGCTGCCCGACGCGCCTTGAAGACGTCGGCATCGCTGGCTGCAGCCTGAAGCGGGCCGGCGAAGACGAGGCCGACAGCTATTACTCGAAGTGCGATTTTCAATGTCATTTTCCCTGTTTCCGTTGGGCCGTCCACACATAGCAAACAACTTTTAAGGCCCGGAAGGCCGCGGCTACCAGGCGGGTTTTAGCCGGCCGCTTTCGCCCTTCGTGTAAGGCAGCCAGGCGAGCCCTGTTATGGCGACATGGATGTCTGTGCTTTTTGCGCGGACAACTATTTCGGCGAGCTCCTCGGTCTGCGCGTCAAAGCTCGTATCGAGATCAGCGATTTCTTTCTCGAGCTGGCGATTCAGAGCAGCGATGTCGGCCCTGACTTTTTCGGCTATCTGCTCGGCACGGGCGACATCGGCCGCTTCTTTGCTCGCGCTTCCGGCCGTCTTGATGGCGGAGCCAACCTTGGTGGCGGTGCTGCTCGAGAGCTTCTTGCGACCCAGTACGGCGCCGAGAATGGCGGTGCCGAATGAAATGGCGGTATCGAGCTTCTTCTTTGTCGATTGCTCCTTCTGCACCGCAATAGTCTGCTCGGCCCGTAACAAACGATTCTCGAGCGTCGTCGTCTTGGTTGCGTAACGCTTGCGAATTCGGGCGATTGCGGCATCACGCTTTTCACTTGCTGCGTCCTGCAAGCGTGCGCGGAACTCACCCTCGGTTTCCGCCGCCGTCGATGTGAGTCGAAAAGCCTTGCTGCGGTACAGGGTGATGTTCTCGTTCTGCCTTAGCCAGCGCCTGTAGTCCTTCTCCCACCCGGCATAGGCCTTGAAGTCGTCGGCAGCCGCAGGGCAGTCTGCAAATGTTGCGCCTTCGTTCCCCTCGTTACGAAGGTCTTCGACCGCCAGGCTCAGTGGCTCGCTGTTATCCCAGTCAATATCGATCGGGCCGTCCTCGAACTCGACGGTGTGCAGGACGGCCCTCTCGTCCTCGATGTTGTAACGGGCGCTCGTGAACACAACATCGCCACCGGCGATCAGGCGCGGATGGTAGACGATCTCTTCACCCGATCCCGGGACAAAGTACTGTTTGATGGCCGGCGGAAGCGCCGGTGCGGAGTCTGTGCTCTTGCGCGCGGGCTTCGATACGGCCTTGGCGGCGGCAGCGAGTTTGTTTTTCGCGGTCTTCATGAGCTCGCGAATATGATCACGCGTCAGCGGGCCGGCCAGGTACGAGAGCGCCCAGCGCGTGCTGAAAACAACGGGCTCGTCTTCATGCACGTTGTGCAACAGGAAGCGGCGCTTGCCGAGACCGGCAATCGTTCGCTCCATTTTCTGTTTGTCGAAATTGCCTGCGGTGGCGCCTTCGAGGCCCTCCATGACGCGCGCCTTGTCGCGCTCGGTTTGCAGGCGCCCGATAAACCAGGTGCCCGTGTTCGAGAGTCCCTTGTAGTCGAGGTCGACGGGGTTCTGCGTGGCGAGTACGAGGCCGAGGCCGTAGGCGCGCGCCTGTTTGAGCAGCGTCAGGAACAGCTTCTTCGATGGCGGGTTCGCGACCGGCGGCATATAGCCGAAGATCTCGTCCATGTAGAGGATTGCACGCAGGCTGGAGGTGCCGGGCTGCGAGCGCATCCACGCAATGAGTTCATTCAGCAGCATCGACACGAAAAACATGCGTTGTGCATCGTCGAGATGCGAGATTGCCATGACCGAAATACGCGGCCTGCCTTCGTCCGTGTACAACAGGCTTTTCGCGCTCAGTGGCGCGCCCTGCAACCATGCCTCGAAACCGGGGGCGGCCAGCAGGTTGTTCAGCGCCATCGCGAGCTTGAAGCGGTCATTCGCAGGGAAGAACGAATCGATGTTCATGACGCCGACCTTCGCGATCGGCGGGTTCTGGATTTCACCAATCAGGCCGGGAACATCGAGGCTGCGCCCCCCTCTCCATGCGTTATCGAGCAGTCGCGAGATCAGGATGTGTTCACGACTGGAAACCGGGTCCGCATCCATATCCAGCAAGGTGAGAATCCCCGTTGCCGTCGCCTGCACGCGCTCGCGGTAGAGGTCGATATCGTCAATCAGGCCCTGGTCCGGTGCACTGAACGAGTGCAGCACCGATACGGGGAGGCCGGCGTTGCTGCCAGGCGTGTAGATGGCGAGGTCGACGTTTTTGCGAAGCTGTGCAATGCGTTTACCGCTCTGGCCCCACTGACCGAGACCCTTTTTCCACAGCGCGGCTTGCGCTGCAGCAAACTCGTCAGGGGTCTGTCCTTTATCGAGTGCCGCGCGTGGATTTATCCAGGGGCGGAAGTTTTCCGCTTTAAGTTGCGGAAACGTCAGCAACAGGTTGCCCATGTCGCCCTTGGGGTCGATCGCGATGACCGGGATGTGATCGAGCGCGGCTTCTTCGAGTAAGCCGATGCCGAGACCCGTCTTGCCCGAACCCGTCATGCCGATAATGGCGGCGTGGGTCGTCAGGTCCTTGGAGTCATACAGGACAAACTCTTCCGTGAGCCTGTCCGCCTCATTGTCATAGCGCTTGCCAAGGTAGAAAGTGCCCAGCTTCTCGAAGTCGTGCATCTGCTTCCTTTAGGTTGGTGGGTACGTATAACTTGCCGCGAACCCGAGTGGGAAGCCGATCGCAAAGTAGATCAGCAGGAATACCGTCCAGGTCAGCAGGAACCACATCGAATACGGCAGCATCATCGCGGTCAACGTGCCAATACCGGTGCCCTTCACATAGCGCTGACAATAAACGACAACCAGCGGGAAGTACGGCATCAGCGGCGTGATGATGTTGGTGCTCGAGTCGCCGACACGATAGGCGGCCTGCGTCAGGTCGGGCGAGATGCCGAGCGACATGAGCATCGGCACGAAGATCGGTGCCAGGAGGCCCCATTTACCACTCGCCGAGCCGACGAAGATGTTGACGAACGCGGTCAGGATGACGATGCCGACGATCGTGATCGATGCGCCGGCATTGAGGGCCTTCAGGAACTCGGCGCCCTTGAGCGCGAGCAACACGCCCAGGTTCGACTGGCCGAATGCGTACACGAACTGTGCGATAAAGAACATGATGACAAGGTAGTAGGCCATGCCGTGCATGGAGTGAGTCATGCCTTCGATCATGTCCTTTGAGCTCTTCATCGAGCCGGACACGATGCCGAAGACGATGCCCGGGATGAGGAACAGCAGGAAGATCAGTGACACGATCGCACGCATCATTGGCGCTGTTGACGCGGTCAGGTCGCCGTCCGCCGCGCGCCACGCGGAATCCGCCGGCAGTGCGGTACCGATCAGGAGGCCAATGCCGACAACCATGGCGATCAAAGACCAGCGCAGGCCTTTGCGCTCGCTTTCTGATAGATCGTGCATTTCAGGGAGGTCTTCGGCGTCGCCGTCGATCTCTGTTTTCATTATTCGAGGCTCGACGATCTTATCCGTGATGTACCAGCCGAGACCAATGATCAGGATGGATGACGCCGTCGTGAAGAAATAGTTGTTGAGCGGATTGACGACGACCGAAGCGTCGAGAATATGTGCACCCGCCTGCGTCAGGCCCTGCAGCAACGGGTCCAGCGAACTGGGCACGAAGTTAGCGGAGAAACCGCCCGATACACCCGCGAATGCCGCAGCGATACCCGCGAGCGGATGTCGGCCGGCAGCATAGAAGATGACGCCACCCAGCGGGATCACGAGGACATAACCGGCGTCAACAGCAGCATGCGACACGATGCCGACGAGTATCACCATCGGCGTGAGTAACTTCGCGGGCGTGACATTCAGCAGCGAGCGGATCGCGGCATTGATAAAGCCGGTGTGTTCCGCGACACCAATACCGAGCATGGCGACGAGCACCACGCCGACCGGGTGGAAGTGCGAGAAGTTGGTCACCATGACCGAGAGAAACTCGGTAAACGACGAGCCCGTCAGCAGGTTCTGGATGACGAGGCCTTCACCCGAGCGCGGGTCGATGACATCGAAGGTGACGTAGGACAGCAGCCACGACAGCACCCAGACGATGAATAGCAATGCGATGAAAAGTACGGCCGGATCGGGCAGCTTGTTACCGACGCGTTCTACAGTACCGAGGAAGCCGCCGGGAGCGGCGCTTTGGTTTTGTCCTGACATGGGGAACCCCTGCTTATAGTTTGCAGGGGAGTTTACTCAATACGGCGCGTTCAGTCGCGCCCGAGCCGTGGGGTGACACTAGAATCGCGTGATCACCGTGACGCCGGTGGTATCGAAGTCGTTCATTGACATGAGTGCGGGGATCGACTCCTCGAGAGAAATCGTCTTGCCGACCAGCCGCTCCGGCGCGAGGTTACCGGCATCGATCATCCGCAGCATCTCGGCATAGCGATGGGCCTGCATGCCGTGGCTGCCGAGTAACTCGAGCTCGTTGGCCAGTACCTTGCCCATCGGCACCCTGGGATCAGCATCGTCGTCCACCAGAAGCCCCACCTGTATGTGCCTGCCACGCTTTCTCAGGCTGTCGATCGAGTTGTAGCAAACGGCCGCATTCCCGATGGCATCGAGCGAAACATGTGCACCGCCACCCGAGAGGTCGCGGACCGCCTCCGGCACATTCGTTACCGAGCTGGCGTTGATCGTGGCGGCGGCGCCCAGCTGGCGGGCCCGGGCCAGCTTTTCTTCCGCTATATCCACAGCAATGACATTGGCGCCGAGCGCGGTGGCAATCATGATTGCGGACAAACCGACGCCGCCACAACCATGGACGGCAACCCACTGGCCTGCTGACACCCGCCCCTGGTCCACCACAGCCCTGAACGAGGTGGCAAATCGGCAGCCAAGACTTGCTGCGGTTTCAAAGGTCATCTCATCCGGCAAGCGCACCAGATTTACATCAGCGTAGTGAATGGCCACGAATTCTGCGAAAGACCCCCAGTGCGTAAAGCCCGGCTGAAACTGGTGATCGCAGACCTGGTGGTTGCCGGAATGGCATTGCGGACAATGGCCGCATCCGCCGACGAAGGGAACGGTAACGCGATCGCCGACCGACCATTGCGTAACGCGGTCGCCGACAGCCTCTACAATGCCGGCCAGCTCATGCCCGGGAACGTGCGGCAGCTCGATGTCCGGATCGTTTCCCTGCCAGCCGTGCCAGTCGCTGCGGCAAACGCCGCTCGCCATGACCTTCAGCACGACACCGTCGCCGCCGGGTAACGGGTCCGTCACCCGCTCGATTTCGGGCGGGGCGGAAAAGGCTCGGTATACGACAGCTTTCATGTCTCGCGAAGGTCAGAGAGGCCGGTTACCAGCCGCAGCTGCGACGGCGGGTTCTTCAGCGGCCTGCTCGGTACACGCCACCAGTGACGTTGCGAGCGCGATGTCTGCGAGAATCCTGGTGATATGTTTCATAACTATTCCACTATCTAGTGAACGCCGTGCATCCAGCGTCGCAGGATCGGTGAAATTATGATCATGAGTGCGCCGGCACCAATACCGAACCACATCAGGAACTCAAATAATTGGGTATACGTGGCCAATGCCGTCGCCGGATCAGCAGACTCGCCTGCTGAAATGTCGATCGCCGCCAGCTTGCCAAGTCGTGTCGCAACCGTTTCCGACAGCGCGGTCGCGAGGAACCAGGTGCCCATGCTGACGCCGACGACGCTGCTGATCGACAGCTTGGTCACGGCCGACAGGCCGACAGGAGACAGGCACAGTTCGCCTGTTGTGTGCAGCAGGTAAGCGAGCACCAGCCAGATCATTCCCACCTGCCCGGCATCGTTCGGATGCTGGGCGCCGTAGACCAGCGCGCCGAAGCCGAGACCGGCCTGCAGGATGCCGAGACCGAACTTGATCGGCGTGGTGGGTTCGAGATTCTTTTTCGCTAGCCAGGTCCACAAGGCCGCAAACGGAATCGCGAGCAACATGATGAAGCCGGCATTGAGCGAACCGAACTGGGCGGCCGTGAACGTTGTGTTACCGACCGTGCGGTCCACGACGCGGTCGGCATACAGCGTCATGGAGCCGGCAGATTGCTCGAAGAGCGCCCAGAACACGATCGTCGACAGGATCAGGACCATGAGTACAACGGTGCGCCCGAATTCTTCCGAGTAATGCGTCAGGAAGCCGTAGATGACGAAGCCGAGTATCAGGATTATCGACAGGTACAACGCCTGGTCGGCGTAAGCCTCGATACCGCCAACCGGATGCAGGTTGGCAACGACCGCACAGACGCCCGAAATGATGGCGACGGCGGCAATGGTGTACGCCAGCGTGTTGTTGTGATCCTTCTTGGTATGCACCATCGAGTAGAGGATCAGGCTGACAATCGCGACGATCAGGAAGACGTTCTGTGTAATGAGCACCACCGGTTCGTGCTGCACGAGTAACCAGAAAATGCCGAGTACCGGGACGCTCAGCAAGTAGATCGACCACTCGACGTTGATCGGCCCGAACACCTTCTTCTTGAGCTTTTCGGGCTCGGTCGGTTCTGCGTGGCCGTGCAGGTATTTCTGCCCCATCGTGAACGTGATCAAGCCGATGATCATGCCAATACCTGCCGCGCCGAAGCCGTAGCTCCAGCCAAAGGTTTCGCCGAGCCAGCCACACAACAGTGTCGCTGTGAACGAGCCGATGTTGATCCCCATGTAGAAGATCGTGAAACCCGAGTCGCGACGGGGATCATCCTGCGAGTAGAGCTTGCCGACGATCGTCGAAATATTGGGCTTCAGGTAACCGACGCCCATCACGATGAGCGCGAGCGCGAAGTAGAAGACATTGAGCGCGGCTGTGTCGCGCATCGTGATGTCCTCGACCAGCACGGTGCCGGCGGCGATGACATCGCCGGAGGCTAGCGTCAGGCTTTCAGTCAATGTGGTACCCGCAGCGTAAAACTTTGCCTGGTAGCCCTCCACCGCCATCAATATATGCCCGAGCGACAACGAGATGCCCCCAAACAGTACCGACTTGCGCATACCGAGGAAGCGGTCCGCGATGATGCCGCCGATCAGTGGTAAGGCATAAACGAGTCCGGCATAGGAGCCGAGTACATCGAACCCCATCTCGTCAGTGAACAGGTGGTACTTGGTGAGATACAGGAGCAACAGGTATTTCATTCCGTAGAATGAAAAGCGCTCCCAGAGCTCCGTCGTAAAGCAGACATAAAGGCCAACCGGATGGCCCAGGAACTCGCGTTGGTGCGAGTAATCTTCCGCGGTAGCGGCTACGGAATCGGTCATGTGGTCCCCCCGGGGCGAGATTTTTCTGATTTGGCGCTCATTATGTCGGAGCCGACCCCGGTGCGCGACCCGAGGGCCCGGTTATCGTGATCCGCGCTTGCGGGTTTCAAGGTGAGATTTCGGGTTCCTCAGCCGGCTCCCGGTCTTTCGACGAGACCAGTCGGGACATCAATATTCCCAATTCATATAAGAGGTACACGGGCACCGCCAGCATCGTCTGGCTGATCACATCGGGCGGCGTCAGCAGCATGCCGATGACGAACGCGCCGAGGAATACATAGGGGCGCGCCTTGCCCAGTTTTTGGGTCGTTGTGAGGCCGGTCATCACCAGTAATACCGTGGCGATCGGCGTCTCAAAAGCGAGCCCGAAGACGAGTACCACCATCATCACAAAGCTGACGTACTCGGTCATGTCGGGCTGGTAGTTGACGGTGTTCGGTGTAAACGCAGACACAAAACCGAAGATCAGCGGAAATACCACGAAGTAGGCGAAGGCCATGCCGACAAAGAACAGCACGATGCTTGTCGCCAGAAGCGGAAACGTAAAGCGTTTTTCTGTTCTGTAAAGTCCCGGTGCCACAAACGCCCAGACCTGGTAGAGGATGACCGGCATCGCCAGGAACAAGGCGATGTAAAACGTCAACGCGATCGTGGCAGTCAACGGTGAGACGGGACTAAGCGCGATCAGCTCTCCTTCCGGCACGACGCTTACCAGGGGTTCGGCAACGTAGTTGAAGATGCTTTTGGAAAATGGCAGCAATGCGATAAAGACGAGAAAAACTGCGCCGAATATCTTGAACAACCGACTGCGCAGTTCAACGAGGTGAGAGAGCAGCGTGCCCTCTGCCAGGTCTTCGCTGTGTTCCGCGGTCATTGCGCTTTTGTCTCGGCCGCATCGTCCGCCGGGCTTGCCGGCGTGGGGACGTCGTCCTTCTCATCGTGCAGCGGCGAGTGGGTGTCATCCTCGCGCGGCGTCAGGAGGTTGCGAGGGTCGAGGTCCTTTGGATCGATGCCGAAGTTCTTTTCGGTGTCTAATTCTTCCTCGAGCTGGCGTTGCATCGCGCGCGTCATCTGCCGGGCCTTACCCAGCCAGCCACCAATTTGCCGGGCCACGCGCGGCAGCCTCTCGGGCCCCAGAATCAGGAGCCCGATCAGGCATAAGAGGATGAATTCCGAGCCGCCGATACCGGACATGAGATGCCGCGCGGCTTAGGCGTCTTTTTCTTTGCTGGGTTCTTCAGCAGGGGTGGTGTCGAAGTCCGCATCCTTGGACTCGTCGCTGATCTTATCGGCGGTTTCTTCAGCCTCATTCATGGCAGAACGGAATCCCTTGACCGCGCCGCCGAGGTCAGTGCCCAGGTTGCGGAGTTTCTTGGTTCCGAAAATGGCCAGAACGATGACCAGAATGATCAGCAATTGCCACGGACCAATATTGGCAAACATGTTTTACTCCTGGGGCGATGCCCCGTTATTCAAGCCGGCAATTATGTTCATGATAACTCCGCCGGCGCAACAAAACCGTGATGAAATCGCCACGAAACAGGGTGTCAGTCACCTTATACCGAGTATAAGGTGACTGACACCCTATTTGGTGTCGAGCCAGAAGGTGACCGGGCCGTCGTTCGTAAGGCTGACCTGCATGTCGGCGCCGAACGCGCCGGTTTCGACGGGGGCGTGTTTCTGGCGGCAGATGTCTACCAGCCGGTCGAAATACGCGGATGCCTTGTCCGGCGCCGCGCCTCGGGTAAAGCTGGCGCGGGTGCCCTTCTTCGTGTCGGCCGTCAACGTGAACTGTGGCACGAGCAGCAAGCCACCGGAAATATCGCAAAGGCTTCGGTTCATGCGGCCTTTATCGTCAGCAAATACCCGGTAGCCCAGTAATCGCTCAGCCAGGCGCGCTACGTCTTTGTCCGTGTCGTCCCGGTGTACAGCGACCAGAACCATGAGTCCCCGGCCGATCTGGCCGATCGTCTTGCCGTCGACCTTGACCTCGGCATGGCTGACCCGTTGTAGCAGTCCAATCATTTCTTGCTGGATTTCCTGATTATGGCGGCGCAGAGCCGTTTGTCGATGCAAGCGACAGAATGATAAGCGAACACGAGGCACACTGCGTGAGAGACTGTTTTGACCGGCCGGTGGGAAAGATAGTCGCAAATCAGCCCACCTAAAATGCCAGGGAAGGCTGAAACGGGTGGTTCCATCGGCCGGACCATGGAGGGTTTGGCCCCGATCCCCGGATCGGGGCCATTTAAAAGCTTCTGCGCGATTTATCGATGAAAATAACACCCAAATAGAGCAAAAGTGGGAAAAAACATTGCTTAATCAACCCCACTTTTATGTGTTGTGGCCGACTGGCATTACGCTGGATGGTGGATACACTGGTCGTTCACCGCAAAACCCGGACAAAATGATGAAAAGAAGAGAATTCGTTGGTGGCCTGGCTGCCGCAGCCGGCCTCACCGCCTGTGCCCAGGAACAGGCCGACTGCAGTACCAGCGCTGCAACGAGTGGAGCGACGTTCGAGTGGTCGCTGGTTACTTCGTGGTCAAAGAAGCTGCCGGGCATTGGCATGGCGCCAGAGAATCTGGCCACCAGGATTGAGGCCGCGTCCGGTGGTCGGCTCAAGATAAAGGTCTATGCGGGTGGAGAAATCGTGCCGCCACTCGAGGTGTTCGATGCCGTCAGTCGCGGCACCGTCGAAATGGGCCATACGGCCTCCTACTATCACAAGGGCAAAGTGGACGCTGCGCAGTTCTTTACGGCGATACCGTTTGGCCTGACCAATATGGAACTCAATGGCTGGCTCTATTATGGCGGCGGCCTCAAGCTGTACCGGGAGCTTTATGCTCCATTCAACCTCATGCCCTTCCCGACGGGTAATACCGGTGTGCAAATGGGCGGATGGTTCAACAAGGAAATAAATTCGATCGATGACCTCAAGGGCCTCAAGATGCGCATCCCGGGGCTGGGCGGCGAGGTGCTGCGGCGCGCGGGCGGTACACCCGTGGTGCTGGCGGGTGCTGAAGTATTTACCGCTTTGCAGACCGGGGCGATCGATGCAACCGAGTGGGTGGGCCCCTACAACGATTCGGCTTACGGTCTGCACAAGGCGGCAAAGTATTATTATTATCCGGGCTGGCACGAGCCCGGCCCCGGCCTCGAGACAATCGTTCACAAGGACGCATGGAACGCGCTTCCACCGGACCTGCAGGAGATCGTGAACACGAGCTGTCAGGCAATCACTACTGACATGGCGGCCGAGTACACGCACGGCAATGCAATGTCCCTGGCGCAACTGCAGCAAGATCCGAACATCGAAATTCGCGCGTTTCCGCAAGAGGTCGTATCGCTCCTGAAGTCGATTACCGAGGAGGTTATCGCCGAACTCATGGCCAAGGATCCAGCATCGGCTAAAATTGGCAAGGCGTACTTCGAATACCTTGAGAAAGTCGCCGCAAACTCTCGCATTTCTGAAGGAGCTTACCTAACTGCACGCGACCTCTGATTCGTCAGCTGAAATTGCTGTCATCGGTGCCGGCATTGCTGGCATCGCAGCCGCGTATTACCTCTGCTCGACGCACCGCCGACAGGGCATCGTCCTGATCGACCCGCGTCAGCCGATGAGCTACACGAGCGCGCAGTCGGGTGACAACTATCGAAACTGGTGGCCGCATCCCGTCATGGCCGCGTTGACGAACGACAGCATCGATGAACTGGATCGACTGGCGCGCGACACCGACAACATTTTCAACATGACACGCGGCGGCTACGTCCTTGCCAGCCGGGCGCTCACCGACGGCGACGATCATATCCATGGTGCTGCAATCGCAACGCGTTACCCCTGGTTGAGCGCCGAGATCAAGACGGTGATTCATATCCCCCGTGGCGGTGACATCAGCGGCCAGCAACTCGGTGCCTGGATGCTTGAGCGTATGCGCGAACGCGGTGTGACACTAATGCGGGGCGCAGTAACCGCAATCGATAAAGACAAGCGATTCGCGCTCGAGATCGACCGGACACACACGCTGCATGCGGAGCAGGTGGTCAACGCGGCCGGGGCCCATGCCAGCCATATTGCCAGTATGCTTGGTGAGGAGCTGCCGCTCATGAATGTCTTTCAGCAGAAGGTTGCCTTTGAAGACCCGCTCGGCGCAATCCCTCGAGACATGCCGTTCTCTATCGACGTGGACCGGAAAAAGCTGTCCTGGAGCGATGAGGAGCGCGCCCTGCTCGCGGCCGATCCCGATATGAAATGGCTGACCGAAGTCATGCCCGGGGGCACGCATTGCAGGCCGGAAGGTGGCCCACGTGGAAAGTGGGTCAAACTCGGCTGGGCGTACAACACCCAAACCAGCGAGCCGCAGGATGACCTTGCAAACGAACCGGCCTCCGACCCGCAGTTCCCGGAAATCGTCATGCGCGGCGCCGCGATGTTTATCCCCTCGTTACAACAGTATGTAGATCATCCGCCAACACGCTACTCGCACTATGGTGGCTATTACACGATGACCGAAGAGAACTGGCCAATGGTGGGACCAATGGAAACCGAAGGCGCGTTCATGGTCGCGGCGCTGTCGGGCTTCGGTAGCATGTCAGCCTGTGCAACAGGTAGGCTGTGCGCG
>Ga0224502_10000192_pt1 | contig 19293 bp, 11 predicted proteins | sample SF_Oct11_sed_USG_5_FD_169104 | JGI IMG/M metagenome (GOLD analysis project Ga0224502, IMG submission 169104) | Sediment microbial communities from San Francisco Bay, California, United States - SF_Oct11_sed_USGS_13 | ecosystem: Environmental > Aquatic > Marine > Sediment | place: USA... | reverse complement strand
GCCGTTGGTCTCCGTCCCGACGGCAACGCTGGTCAGGCTGGCCGCAACAGCAACGGCGGAACCGCTCGACGACCCACAGGGGTTGCGTCCGTGCCCATACGGATTCTTTGTCTGACCACCCAGGCTGCTCCAGCCACTCGAAGAATTCGTCGAGCGAAAATTCGCCCACTCACTGAGATTTGCCTTGCCGAGAATGACGGCACCTGCCTCTCTCAACTTCCGGACAATGAACGCATCCGCGGGTGGTCGGTGACCTGCCAGAGCCAGGGAGCCCGCCGTGGTAGTCATCTGATCAGCCGTATCGATATTCGCCTTCAACACCACCGGAATGCCGTGCATGGATCCGCGCGCCCCGCTTGCCCATCGTTCCTCGTCGAGCGCTCTTGCAATCGCCAGCGCGTCGGGATTCAACTCGATGATAGATCTGAGTTCGGGACCGGCGCGATCCAACTCATCAACTCTTTGCAGATAATACGCCGTCAGCGCCTCCGAACTCAGGTCACCGCTCTGCATGAGTTCCTGCAGGGTCGAGATGTCGTGTTCCGCGTAGTCAACCTGCACAGGATCAGGTCCGCATCCCACCAGGAGCAAGAGAGAGAAAATCCAGGCGACTGGCGATTTCATAATTAACTCCGGAACAGACGAGTTTAGTTCCTGCCAAGCAGGTCATCCCGGCGCCTGGCCAATGCCGCCAGTTGATCTTCGTTCAAGACATCGCCGAGCTCGGAGCGAAGGACGTCGTCATCCAACTTGCCCAGCGCCGCACGCCACTGATCGCCAACCTCGAGCTCCATGTCTTCGAGATATTCAGGGTGGCCGGGATTGACCCCAAAGGCCCTTCCATGATCGACCAGTACGAGCAGCCAGTCATCGGGGCTGTAGAGCATCGATGACGGTGATCTTCCTTCATTGTTGATGAGCGCGTCGAAAACGTACATCACGGCGATTTGCTTATCAAGGGAACAGGACGCGTCTCGGCCTCGCCCGCTCGTGGCACGGTGTCGCTCGGTGATAGCGTCCGCAGAAACATACTGCAAGATTCCCTGCTGACCGCCAATCTCACGACGAACCGTCGCCGGGACCATTCCCAGACCCAGCAACCGATCGAGTTTGTATGCTGCCAGCTCCGGGACCGCAGGTTCCGTTCCCTGCAATTCGCGAAAATACGCAAATACTTTTTGCTGGCCGTTCACAACCTCGACAATCTTCCATGAAGTTGCGTCGCCGTTCGCATCGACGATGGTCCCGGTCATCAGAAGATCGGCCATTGCCGTATCGCTGATCGCCAGGGATTCATGCCCGACTCGCACCGGGTGATCGACAGGCGACAGGTTTTTTCTGCCATCCTGGTTGATAACGCTCAGCTCATCGCCCTCAATGACGAGCGCATTACCGCTGCCGTTGTAGACTGACTGCAGCATACCGGTATCGATCTGGACGACCTGCCCATTCATGCGCTGTTGGACGAGACGCGTGATGGTCGATGTGTGTCCCATGACTACCCGACTCGCACCTATCCTGCTGAATGCACGATTCAGTGCGTCGCCTTCTACGAGTTGGCTACAGCTTGCCGTGCCACGATACCAGGTTGGACCGGCTCCCCGGTGCAGCGGGGAGTCGCTGAGCTCGATGACTTTCTGTACCTGATCGAGATAATCGCGCGCAATTAGCCCGGCTGTAGCTTGCTCAAGGAATAACTTCGGCGCCTCCTTGAATCGATCGAGCGGACTCATGACATCCTCATCGGCGAGAAAGTCGCGTGTGACGACATAGTCAATCAAGTCCTGTTTGAGCGTAACGTTGACCCCTTCCAGCCCGTTTTCCGCGACGTACGGTGGCAGACCGCCGTGCACAAATGCTGTCTCGTTGACGACCACGATAAGGGGCTTCTCGAGTAACCACTTTCCGTAAATACCATCATGCCGGAAAGCCCTCCGGTGGCCGAAGAAACCGGGCGGCGCCTTTTTGTTGAACTGCGACAACACAGTCGACTCGTCCATATCTTCTGGCTGGCTTTCCTTGAAGCGCTTGTACCAGCGCTTGCGCTCCTTGCGAGACTCTTCGTCCACGAAAGCAGCATATTCCTCGTCGGCCACGTAGCGAAGATCGCCCGTCAGGTTCATTACCTCATGATTGCCCAGCACCAGGTGCACGCGACCACCGCCCCGCAGCGCCTCATTCTCGAGTCGCATCACAAAATCCATGACGTCACGGGACCTTGCTCCGCGATCGAGGAGATCGCCGGTGAATACGAGATGGGTCTTGCCGCCGCTCCAGGTTAGGCCGTCATCAATGACGCCGGCACTCTGCAGCGTTGCGATGAGGTCATCGTAGGCGCCGTGAACGTCTCCAACGGCTACGATTCGTTCGACGCCCGGGAAATGCCACCTGTCCGCATGCGCCGATGCCAGCGGTACACACGACAAAATCAGAAATACAAGTACAGGCAAACCAGCCCAATTGCTGGACTGGTTTGCCGATTGGTAGAACCTCTTCTGTCTTTTGAGGCTGTTCAATCGAATGATACTTCAGCTCCCAGGAACCAGAACCGCCCGACACCACCATCGAACTTGCTGTCGAAGTTGCCGGGGCCACTCTCGTACGTATCTCCGCCGGTCGGAATAAACGGACCCATGTCATCGAAGATATTCTTGACACCACCAAAGAAGCGCAGGGTTCCGAATGATTGGGTCTCCGTCAAGTAGGATACAGCGATATCGTGCCTGGTGTAGGACGGGTACCAGAGGTACATGGGTGCTTCCGGATTCGTGATGCATCCAGGGTCGTTCGCTGCACAGAGCGCGTCATTTTCTGCCCTGAGCTCGTTCCAATCATCAACCCGGTCGTTGTGATCGACTACGGAACTCTTGTACTTGGTGTTCCAACGCACCCGCCAATCGTCATACCGCCAGGTCAGTGAGGCGGTGACCCGGTCATCGAAATTGCCGTAATCGAGCTGACCTGTGAAATCGACCGTCACGAGACCATCAAGACCCTCGTACGTGTCGCTGTCTTCGAACATGCGGGTCCAGTCCACGCTCAGTTCAAAGTCACCCATGGAGCCAAGTTCGAATACGTAATTCAAAGCCAGATCAAGGCCTCTGGCCTTACCGCTATCGAGGTTATATTGACGATTCATGATCTGGTAGATCTGTCCGTCATCAGCATTCCGGCTGATTTCGTTGCAGAACGGATTGCTGGGGCCCCAGGGCTGCGAGGAGTCATAGCACTGCGCCATGATTTCGCTATTACCGATTTCTGTGATCTTGTCCTCGATACTGATATCCCAGTAGTCCACGGCAAGACGAAGGCCATCAGCCCAGCCAGGATTTATGCTGAAACCGACAGTCCAGGTGTCTGCGGTTTCCTCGAACACGTCCGGGTTACCCGCGGCCGGACCATAGCCGGTGTTTTCATCCGGGAAGATCGGCTCCTCTCCTGCGTCCGCGAGATCCTGGAGGGCTGACATGATTCCCGGCTCCAGGCGGCAGTTATCGTATAAGCGGCCAGGTGAGTCGGCTGGATCGAGTGTTGTACCTTCACAAATATCGTTATAACTGTCGTAATCACCACGCGGCGGCGAATACAACTCGGCGATGGTCGGGGCACGTTGAGCGCGCGCGAAGTTGGCACGTAGCTTGTAACCTTCCACCGGTTCCCACATCAGGCCGGTCGTGGCGCTGAACACGGTGGAGATTCCGGACGGACTGTATTCGCCGATGCGCGCCGAAATCTCGGCCGAAAAAGTTTCGGTGAGAGGGAATGCCATTTCGGTAAATGCTTCCCAGACGTCAATATCGCCGGCGAAAGACGGGATCAGGTTGAATGTGATGCCGCCATACTGACTGCCTTCGTCGGTCCTAAGGTCCAGTTCATCCTTGCGATACTCGATGCCAAAAACAACCGGCACGGGACCATGCCGCATTTCGAACAGGTCACCAGAAACAAAGGCCAGCAGATTCTGCTGCTTAACGTCGGAATCAATGGTCGGATTGACCCTGAGCCAGTCGGCCATTTCAGGCGTAATCGAGCCAACACCAAAGATATTGAGTGGTACGCAACCTGCCGCACGGGCTTCAGGATCCGCGCACTGGATGGTTACGCCGTCTTCGGCATATTCGGCATCGAGCGCCTGGCGTTCCCTGACCACGTTAATCTCATTGTACCGAAGTTGCGTCTGCGTGGATTTGCCGTAACCGATAGATACGTCCCATTGCCAGTCATTGCCGAATTCGCCCTGCAAGGCCGCCCAGCCGCGCAGCGTGGTGCGATTGTTATCGGTCTGGATGTGACCAACTTCGAACATGCGCCGTTCCCAGTCGACACCGTTGCTGGAGACGTCATCCCGCACCGCCTGGGGCACGAAGGGGTTATCGGGCGATATCCTTCCAGGTGTAATCGTGCCTGGCTCGAGGGTTTCGCGGTCAAGGATCAGAACCTCGCCTCCGTCGTATTCGTCCTCCGGGGACTTGTCATTGAAGGAGTTATTCTCGGCGTACATTACCTGGAATGTGCCTTTGACATTGTTTTCAAAGTCATACGTGGTTTTGAGCGCCGCTGTCCAGCGGTCTTCCGGAACCTTGAGCTGCACGAATTGCTGGGTATGGATGCCGTCACGCTCTTCCAGCCAGTCGTCACGAAAGACGTTATTTTCGTCGTACCAATAGCCACCGTTGCCCCGGCCTTCCTCGAATACGCCGCCCGCGATGCCATCACTGCGGTTACGCCACGCTGAAGGCCCGCCAACGATGTCGCGCATGCATATTTCGTCACCGCTTTCGATCTGCATCGCATTACACATGAGGTCCTCGTCGTAGACGTAATACGCTTCGATCCGCGCTCGATCACGCTCATAAGGACCGATTCCCTGCTGGTCGTCGTATGTTGCGGCAAAGAACAGGTAGCCGCGATCGTTGGCGTACTTGGTGCCGTATTGCAAATCCGTCGAGAATTCCTCGCCGCCGCCATTGCTGGTGGCGCCGTAACGGCCTTCGACGGCCAGTCCCACCTTGTCCTGCTGGGTGATGATGTTGACCACACCGGCGATGGCGTCCGAGCCATAGGCTGCGGATGAGCCACCGGTGATGACTTCGACTCGCTGAATAAGCGCGGTCGGAATCGTATTTAGGCTTACGGCCGTAGAACTGTACTGGTTGGGAACGGTTCGCCGACCATCGATCAGCACCAGGGTCCTGTCGGTACCCTGGTTGCGTAATGACATGGTCGTCAGGCCGGTTGCATTCACATAGGATTGGCCGTTGGTGTTGCTTGCCCCTTCAAATACAGCAGGCATCTCGTCTATCAACACCTCCGCCAATGAATTAAGGCCGGTATCCTGGATAGCTTCGGTATCCATAACGACCAGCGGTGTGGACACGTTGAAACTGTCGCGCCTCAAACGCGAACCAGTGACAATAATCTGTTCGATGACTTCATCGTCGTCTTCGATGGCCGTGTCTTGCGCATTTTCATCCTGCGCCAGAACCTGGCCTGACGAAAACAGCGCGGCCAACACAGCAATGCTCAGCCGCATTTCGAGTATGGATTTCATGAGTCGGTCTCCCCGCTTGATGATCGTAGTTATTGAAATCCGGCTGAACTGTCAGCCAGCGTCGGGAATTCCCCACACGATCCGGGCTTACCTGTTTTTTTTGGAGCGAGAAACTCCCACCTAAAGCGTATTTCGCCTTTTTTTCGCACTATATTCCCTGATAATCGTCAATTACGGCCATTTCACTCGATGAAATAAATACCTAATCCGCCTGCGGAAGGTCCCTATTCATAACAAGAAAAGCACGCGTATCCTGAACGTGTCAGGGTGCGTTGTTGCGCACGCTTTTGGAGCAGGACCATGACCCGGGAAGTATCTATTCCTAATGGGGCGGGTTTGTTCGAAATCCGCTTTGAATCCATCGGTGGGCTTGGCGCTCATGTCGCAGGCAAGATCGTCGCGAGTGCCGCCGTTCTTCGCATGAACCTGAACGGTTCCCACTTCTCCTCTTACGGATCAGAGAAAAAAGGCTCCGTTGTCCGGTCGTTCATACGGCTGGCGCCCGCCAACAAGGCGATCCGCACCAGCGCACCGATTGAAGAGCCTAAGGTCATCGTCGTATTTCACAGCGGCCTGCTTGCCCATCCCGCCACGCTGTCCGGACTAAGGGCTGACGGCATCCTGATCTACGCAGGTCCTGAGGGCGACATACCCGCAGGCCTGGCGCGTGCACCGAAGACGGCAAAAATCGTTCGCGTTGACGCGCAGAAGATCGCGATTGCAGAGAAATCTCGAGAGAACGCCGTACTCATCGGCACGCTGGCCGCCGTTGTCAGAGAACTTGACCAGCAGGCCGTTCTCGATGCACTTGACGCGACCTTTGCCGATAAGAGCGCCAAGATCGTCACGACTAACAAGCGTGCATTCAATCGAGGCGCCAAGGAAATCGAAATCATTCGCAACGTCGGGCAACACGACGGCGACGTACCGGCTATGCAATCCGACCCGGTATGGGGCTACAAGAGCGCACCTCTTGGCGGTGTACTGCCAACGCCCGGCAATACTGCACACAATGACCTGCAAACATCACGCACTGGCTGGATGCCGGTCCTGGACCGCGACAAATGCATCGACTGTGGCATGTGCGATATGGTGTGCCCCGACCTCTGCCTGGTCTGGTCGACCCATACTGGCGAAGACGGTAAGCCGCTCGTAAAACTCGACGGCATTGACTATCAGTATTGCAAAGGCTGCATGCGCTGCGTCGAGACCTGTTCCACCGCAGCCATGACGCGCGAAGCAGAACTCCCGGGCAAGGCTGACGAACTTCGCGTCCCGTTGTTCCCGGATCTCGCTGCAGCAGCAGGAGGCAAACATGCTTGATAAAGCACCTGTACCCCGCTCCGGCCCGGTTCGCCAGGTCCACGACTTCAAGAGCGGCAACGAGGCTGCAGCACTCGCTGCGCGCGACATCGGCTTCCATGTCATGGGATATTTCCCGATCACGCCATCGACCGAGGTCGCGGAGACCTTGTCGAAGATGCAGGCTGCCGGCGAACACGAAATCACAATGATCCCGGCTGACGGCGAACACGGCGCAGCCGGTATCTGCTATGGCGCGGCGCTTGGCGGCGGTCGCGTCCTGAACGCTACCTCGTCCCAGGGTCTTCTGTACGCCCTCGAACAGTTGCCCGTGCAATCGGGAACACGCGTACCGATGGTGCTCAACGTATCGACACGAACGGTCTCGGGCCCGCTCGACATTCGCTGTGACCACTCGGATATTTACTTCGTTCTGAACGCTGGCTGGATCATCCTGATGGCGCGCGACCCACAGGCGGCCTACGACATGAATTTCGCCGCGATAAGGATCGGCGAGCACCCGGATGTAAGGCTGCCCGTTATCGTCGCCTACGACGGCTTTCTGACGAGTCACCAGAAGCGGCGCATCGATCGCTTCGATGACCCCGAGGCCGTTAAGGAATTCCTCGGTGAGCGCAAAGACCCCTACACTGCGCTCGACCCGGATCGGCCGGTTACATTCGGTCCCTACATGAACGATCCGGACCTTATCAACAACAAGGTCCAGCAGCACGAGGCCATGGAAGCCGCACGACGTGTCATTCCCGAGATCTTTGGCGAATTCTATGAATTCTCGGGGCGCGACTACCGCACGGTCGATGCGTATCGCATGGACGACGCAGAAGCCGCGCTCGTACTGCTCAACACCGCGGCCGAAAACGCCAAGGAAGTTGTCGACCGGCTGCGTGAAGAAGGTCACAAGGTCGGGATCGTCTCCCCCAATGTACTGCGGCCGTTCCCCACGGACGAGATCCGCAGAGTCTTTAAGAACGTTCGCGCCGTCGTTGTCGGCGATCGCGGTGATTCTTATGGCGCTGAGGGCGGCAACATGTCGCTCGAAGTACGCGCAGCCCTGCAACAGGACCCTGACAACAATACCCTGGTCATGAGCCGTATCTACGGCCTGGGCGGCAAGGACTTCTATGACGCGGATGCCGAAGAGTTTTTCCGCGAAGCGCTGACGGCAGCAGAGACCGGCAAGGTCGACGTACCGTTCGAGTATCACGGCGCATTCGCCGGCGACGACGCCGCGGGCCCTGCACCGGGCCTCCCGCCGATAAAATCCGAAGAGGTCACCCGGGGAATGGCAACCGTCACCCGGAATCCGGAAACCGAAAGGCTCGAAGTCGAGCTCAAACCGCTTTGGGAGATGACCACGACGCCCTCACGGATCGCCCCAGGACATGGGGCGTGCCCCGGCTGCGGCTTCTTCCCGATGCTGCGGCAGGCGTACAACGTACTCGAAGGGAACGTTGTCGTCCTCTTCCAGACCGGTTGTGCCATGGTTACGACGACCGGCTATCCCAAGACGGCCCACCGTATCACCTACATCCACAACCTCTTCCAGAATGGCGCCGCAACGCTCTCCGGACTGGTAGAGATGTACCACGAACGTATTCGTCGCGGCGAAATCCCGGCTCCGCCCGAGGGTGAGGACACAACGTTCATCATGGTGACAGGTGACGGCGGCATGGACATCGGCATGGGCGCGGCGCTTGGCACTGCGCATCGCAACCATCGAATGATTATCCTCGAGTACGACAACCAGGGTTATATGAACACGGGCTCGCAGCTATCCTACGCCACGCCTTATGGTCATCGCACGTCAACCAGCGAAGTGGGCGGCAAACTGTCGGGTAAGCGGTTCCACCACAAGGATACGCCGCAGATCTTCGCCGCCTGCAACCTGCCGTATGTCTTCACGGCAAGTGAAGGCTACCCCGAGGATTTCATGCGCAAGATTTCGAAGGCGCAATGGTACGCACGACACGAAGGCCTGGTATACGGCAAGGTACTGTCGTTCTGTCCTCTCAACTGGCGCACCCAGGATGATGCAGCGCAGGAGGTGCTGCAAACGGCCATCGATTGCTGTTTCTTCCCCCTGTATGAAGTCGAGAAGGGCTACACAAACATAACCTACGATCCCGATGCGATCGGTCGGCGCCGCTCCGTTAGCGAATGGCTCGGCCAGATGGGCAAGACGAAACACATGTTGACGCGAGACAACGCGAAACGACTTGAGCTCATCGAGCACGAAGTCGAGAAGCGCTGGCAGAGGCTGAAGATCAAGTCACAGCACCCGGAGCTCTAGCGAAATGGCCAAAATTCTTGAAAAGCGTCCACTGACAGCGATCACCAAGTTGTACAAGGTCGATGCGCCACTGGTCGCCAAAGCAGCGAAACCCGGCCAGTTCGTTATTGTGCGCGTACGTGAAGGTGGCGAACGTATACCGTTGACGATTGCCGATTACGATCGCGACGAAGGCACTTTGACGATTGTCGTCCAGGAAGTCGGCACGACGACGCGCTTCCTTGGTCAGCTCGAGGTCGGCGAAGAGATTCTCGACCTGGTCGGCCCCCTCGGCATGCCGCTCGAAATCCCTGTTGAAGGGCACATTGTCGGTATCGGCGGTGGCTTCGGGGCAGCTGCCCTGCTCTGCCTGATGCGCGAACTGCGCCATCGGGGCGATACAACGACGATCATCAATGGTGCGCGCGAGAAAGACCTGCTGATCCTCAACGAGGAGCTCGCCGAGGTCTGTGACAACCTCGAGTTGTGCACCGACGACGGCTCTGAAGGCTTTCATGGTTTCGTCACCGAGCGCCTTGCTCAACTGATCGAAGGCGACGGCCCGGGACGCCCGGACATGGTCGTCGCGATCGGCCCGATGCCGATGATGCGGGCCGTCACCGAAACCACGCGCGGCAAAAACATCCCGACACTCGTGTCGTTGGACCCGCTCATGATCGACGGCACCGGCATGTGTGGCGGCTGCCGCGTGACAGTCAACAACGAGGTGAAATTTGCGTGCGTCGACGGTCCGTTTTTCGACGCTCACCAGGTCGACTTCGAAGAAGCGGTCAGACGCAACAAGATGTACGTCAAGCAGGAGCAGGCATCGCAAGACCGGACTGCCTGCAGGAAGCTTGCCGTGGGACAATACTGATGCCTGTAAAACGCGTTCAAAAAACCCCGATGCCCGAGCGCAACGCGATATTGCGCTCGCATGATTTCAAAGAGGTCAATGAGGGCTATGGTATCGCTCACGCCCAGTTCGAAGCTGAGCGCTGCCTGCGTTGCCAGGACCCAATCTGCATCGACGGATGCCCGGTACGAGTGCCGATCCCTGATTTCGTTCACCGAGTAGCTGCGGGTGACATGCGTGGCGCCGCGGAAGTGCTGCGCGCGTCGAACCCGTTGCCCGCAGTCTGCGGACGGGTTTGCCCACAGGAAGTGCAGTGCGAAGAACAGTGTTCGGTCGGCATTCGCTTCAAACCAGTGGCAATCGGTTACCTGGAGCGATTCGTTGCCGACTGGGAGATGGGACAGCCAGCCGCGAAGATCAAGGCAAACCTGCACCGATCTGCAAAAGTCGCGGTTATTGGCTCAGGGCCAGCCGGCCTCGTGTGCGCCGGCGAACTCGCCCGCCTCGGGCACCCCGTTACCATATTTGAAGCACTACACGCACCGGGTGGCGTGCTGCGCTACGGCATCCCGGAATTCCGCCTGCCGAAAAACGTGCTCGACTGGGAAATCGAACAACTCAAACGTCTTGGCGTTGAGATCCAGTGCAACGTCATTATCGGCAAGACCATCACGATGGATGAATTAATGGGCGAGATGGGATTCTCGGCCGTATTCATCGGCACCGGTGCGGGACTGCCGAGCTTCTTGGGCATTCCCGGCGAAAATCTGAATGGTGTCTACTCGGCCAACGAATTCCTGACGCGAGTCAACCTGATGCATGCCAATGACTTTCCAAATGCGGATACGCCGGTCATGGTAGGCAGGCGCGTCGCCGTAATCGGCGCGGGCAACACCGCCATGGATACCGTTCGCGTCGCGTTGCGAGTCGGGGCCAAACACGGCCTTATCGTGTATCGACGCAGTAGCCAGGAGATGACAGCCCGTGTCGAGGAGTACCAGCATGCGATTGAAGAAGGCGTGGAATTCCACTGGCTGACCAATCCAGTCGCAGTAATCGGTGACGAAGACGGCTGGGTTACGGGCCTCAAGTGCATCAAGATGAAGCTCGGCGAGCCGGATGCTTCCGGCCGCGCGCGGCCCGTACCCATCGAAGGATCCGAATTCGTGATCCCCGTCGACAACGTGGTGCTGTCGATCGGCAACAAGCCGAACCCGTTGCTGTTACAGACCACAAAAGGACTCGAATCCAACAAATGGGGTTGCCTGGTCGTCCATGACGGCACGTCGGAGACGTCCCGCGAACACGTGTTCGCGGGCGGCGACGCCGTGACAGGCGCCGCGACGGTTATTTTGGCCGCTGGCGCCGGTAAAGATGCTGCAGCCGAGATTCACAGGGATCTTTGCGAAAAAATGTGAAACCTTCTGGCTCCACTGTGCATCTAAAAGTCGTGTAGTCTAGATCGCACGGCTTGTGCGGAGTCCAGTATGTCCTTGGTAGTCGAACTTCGGCGTCGAAACGTCTTTCGGGTAGCAGCCGCGTATCTCGTGGTGGGCTGGCTCCTGACCGAGGTGCTGACGACCATTTTACCCACGCTGGGGGCGCCCGACTGGGCGTCAAGGGCTGTCATCCTGACTTTTGCCTTCGGCTTCATCCCGGCCGTGGTGCTCTCTTGGTTCTATGAGATCACGCCAGAAGGCATCAAGCGCGACCATGAAGTTGATCACGACCGCCATGAAATTCAGCGTGTAAACAAGCTCGACAAGGCGACGATCGGGACGGCGATTGCGCTGATCATCGTCATCGGACTATTCAGTGCACGCTACACGGCCGACGAGTCGACCGACGTCAATGTAGCAATCAGCGACACATCTGTCGCGGTATTGCCGTTCGTCAATATGTCGGATGACAGGCGCAACGAGTATTTTTCGGATGGCCTGACCGAGACCCTGTTGCATATGCTCGCACAGGTACCGGACCTTAAAGTCGCAGCTCGAACATCCAGTTTTGCGTTCAAGGGGAAAAGCCTCAGCATCCAGGAGATTGCACGCGCACTCGAGGTCGCACATGTACTCGAGGGTAGCGTCCAACGTGCCGGGGACCGGGTGCGGGTTACGGCGCAGTTGATTCGCGCCAGCGATGGTTTTCACGTCTGGTCCCAGGTCTACGATCGGACGCTTGATGATATTTTCGAGATTCAGGACGAAATTGCGGGCGAAGTCGGCTACGCGTTGTCCAGATCGCTGCTGGGCACCGAAGACGAGACCCTGTTCGCCGGCATTGCGACCACAGACGCCGATGCTTATGACCTGTATCTTCAGGCTCGCAAGGAGCGCGCCACGTACTCGTATGGTGGCTTGCAGGCCGCCGAGGATCTTCTCAAGGGAGCGCTGCTGATCGATCCGGATTTCACGGACGCCAAGACGGAACTGGCAACCAGCTACATTCACCAATGGGAAACGGGGCTGATGGATGAGCCCACTGCGCTCGCCGAAATCATCGCCATCACGGACCAGGTGCTGGCCGATGAACCGAATAACCCGGTTGCACGGGCTACAGCAATATATGCCAAGGCATTGTCTCTGGCCGCTCAAGGAGACCAGGCAGCTCTCGCCGATTTGACAAACGAGCTGGAGGCTATCGTGGACAGTGCGCCGGAAGAGCTCGAGCCACGCATTCTGCTGGTGCGGGCCTACACCTATTCGCAACAGCTGGAAAAATGTCTTCCCCTGCTCAATGCCGCATTGTCGCTCGATCCCTTCAATCCTTCACTGCACTATGAGCTTGGTCGCTCTTACATGACGCTGGAGCGATGGGACGAGGCACGAGCCTCGCTGGAGAAATCGATTGAGCTGGAGCCGGGTCAACCAAACGCTTACACAAACCTCGGGACGATCAGCCTGCAAAATGGTGATGGCATCGGCTTCGTAAGCAATTTCCTGAAAGCCATATCGATAGACCCGAAAGACCACGAGCTGCCCGGGCTTCTCGCAGCTTTCCTGTACCAGCTCGGGCTGGTTGAGGAAGCCGACGACTTCCGCGAACGCGTGCTGACGCTGGCGCCTAGGAGTGAAATCGCCTACCAGACAGAGATGTTGCGCGCGATCAGCCTCGGCGACGACGAAGGCAGTATTGCGGCGGCCCGCCGGGCTATAGAAGACGATATCGCGGATCGCCGCTTCGCATTTGGCGGCGCCTTGCAGCATCTGATTCGCCGCTCAGTTCGAGAGGAGCGGATCGAGGATGAACTGGCATGGATCGATCAGCAATCACCTGAAATTCTCGATATCGACGCACCGCGCGTATCGCAAAAATACCGGTCCGTGCAAGGCGTTGCCTTCGGCGCCTGGATTCATACCCTGGAACCGGTCGAAGTGCAGCGGCGACTCGACTTGCTGCTCGATTATGTGGCGACGATGGGGTTTGAACCCGAGGACAACCCGGGATTCCATGTCAACGTCCTGCTGATTCGTGGCGACACGGACAAAGCCATCGAATTCGCCCTCAACAGCGTGTTCACCGAGTCAGTCGCGAAGCACCTGAACTGGCGAGAGACATTCGGGCAACCGCACTATACCGTGCTCACGGAAGACCCTCGCGTCAAGGACGCGCTCGCACGCTGGGAAGATGAGGAATCCGCGCTGCGCGGCAGCGTGCAATCCTATTTTGCCGACCTGCGTGCCTCGACCTAGCTGCCCGGCATTACAGCCTTTCTGACCGCATTCGTGAGAGCACCATCCTTGGGTTGCAGGCTATACCCTATCCTCATATAGGGCTTCTCTATATTGATGAGACGCGTCAGATCGATCGGTGTAGCCACCAGCACCAGATCACAATCGACCGCGTTTATCGTCTCTTCGAGATCCCGAATCTGGTTTTCGCCATAACCCATTGCGGGCAACAGGTCGCCGATTTCAGGATATTTCGCAAATGTCTCGGCAATTTCGCCGACAGCGTACGGTCGTGGATCAACAAACTCTGAAGCGCCGTGCTCAGTAGCCGCCAGTATTCCGGCACCAAAAGGCATTCCACCATGTGTCGTTGTCGGACCGTCCTCGACAACGAGCACACGCTTGTTCTCAATCGCAACCGGATCAGGCACATCCAGCGGCGACTCGCGGAACAGGACCTCAGCGTCAGGGTTGAGGCGCTTCGCATTGCTGACGATTAACTCGATGTTGGCATCATCGGCGTAGCCAACCTTGCCTATCAGAATGATATCTGCATTCTGGAAATTGTGAGTGCCCGGGAAGTACTGCAACTCATGGCCAGGCCGATGCGGATCAGCAACGCAAATCCAAAGATCGGGTTTGTAGAAAGGCGCATCGTTGTTGCCGCCGTCCCAGACAATTACGTCAGCCTCTTTTTCCGCTTCTTCGAGAATCGCGGCGTAATCCGCACCTGCGTAGACGATCACGCCATTGGCAATATGCGGCTCGTATTCTTCACGTTCCTCAATCGTGCACTCGTGCCGAACAAGGTCCTCGAAGGTCTCGAAACGTTGTACGGCCTGCCTTGCCAGGTCCCCGTATGGCATTGGATGACGAATGGCGACTGTCTTCAGGCCGAGGTCACGCAATATATCGGTGATACGTCTCGAAACCTGGCTCTTGCCGCAGCCGGTTCTGACCGCCGTAATCGCGACAACAGGCTTGCTCGAGGGCAACATGGACCCTTCGATGTCAAACAAATTGAACGCAACGCCTTTCGCGGCGACCTTTTCGCGGCGCTCATTGATGTAATCCATGCTGACGTCCGAGTAGGCAAAGATCACTTCGTCAATGTCATTCTCATCGAGAATCTCTTCGAGGTCTTCCTCTGGCACGATAGGAATGCCCTCTGGATACAGCGAGCCAGCCAGTTCGACCGGATAACGGCGATCCTCGATATGTGGAATCTGGGTAGCCGTAAACGCAACGACTTCGACGCCCTCCTTGTCGCGATAGAGGCAGTTGAACAGGTGAAAGTCCCTGCCGGCCGCACCCATAATGATGATCCTGTGCCTGACTTTTTTGCTCATAACGTCTTTCCAAGTGACTTCGTCTGATGCTACTAGCCGGCCTGCGACGCGCCGATACGGTCTTGTACGTAGCGACGATTCCTGTGTGAATCCCGTATATGAAAGCCTTCAAAAAAGCGTAGTTTCACGCATGAAATCCCCTCTGGAAAAAAAACAGATTTGGTTACCGAGGCCATGAGACATTCCCAAGACAATCAAAAGCTTACGGAACTTCACCGCGGCGTGAAGATCCTCCACGACCCAATCCGGAACAAGGGCACCGCATTCACCGAGGCCGAACGCGACGAGCTGTGCCTCAGGGGGCTGCTGCCGCCCCGGGTACACTCGATGGCAGAGCAGGAACTGCGCGTCCTCGGCAATGTGCGCGCCAAGGCTACCGACCTCGAGCGCTACCTGTACCTGATTGCACTGCAGGACAGAAACGAGAACCTGTTTTATCGGGTCGTTATGAACCACCTCGACGAAATGATGCCGATCATTTATACGCCGACTGTCGGGCTGGCATGCCAGGAATTCCAGCACATCTATCGCAAACCGAGAGGTTTTTATGTCTCGCTGAACGACAAGGGGAGGATCAAGGAGATCCTGCAGAACTGGCCGCACACGAATGTCCGCATCATCGTCGTGACTGACGGCGAACGTATTCTCGGCCTGGGTGATCAGGGTGCTGATGGCATGGGCATCCCGATTGGCAAGCTATCCCTTTACACAGCGTGTGCCGGCATTCCACCAACCGAATGCATGCCCGTCATGTTCGACGTCGGTACAAATAACGAGGATTTACTTGATGATCCTTTGTACAACGGGATCGAACGGCACCGAGCACGTGGCGCAGAATACGACGAACTCTTTGACGAGTTTATCCAGGCGGCGAAAGAAGTCTTCCCTGGAATCCTCATCCAGATCGAGGATTTCGGAAACCAGAACGCATTCCGGCTGCTGGAGAAATATCGTCATAACACATGCCTGTTTGACGACGACATCCAGGGCACCGGCGCCGTTGCGGTGGCCGGCATTATCGCGTCGATGCGAATCACGGGGGGTACGCTCGCAGATCAGAAACTTCTGTTCCTGGGTGCTGGTGAGGCCGGTATTGGTATCGCCGACGTCTTTGTTGCGGCTCTGAAAAAAGAAGGCATGTCGGAAGAAGAGGCGCGTCAACACTGCTGGTTTGTCGACAGTCGGGGCCTTCTCTGTAAAGGCCGGGACAACATCGCTGAACACAAGGCGCCCTATGCGCACGAACACGACTACATCGATAACCTGCTGGATGCTGTCAAGACTCTAAAGCCGACGGTGCTGCTTGGCCTTTCCGGCCAGCCACAGACATTCACCAAGGAAATCGTCAAAGCGATGTCGGCAATCAATGAACGGCCAGTGATCTTCGCGCTCTCGAATCCAACCTCAATGGCCGAATGCACAGCGGAACAGGCCTACGTATGGTCCGATGGCAAGGCCGTGTTCGCGAGTGGCAGCCCGTTCGATCCGGTTAAGTATGGCAATCAGACGTTCGTTCCAGGCCAGGGAAACAATGCGTACATATTCCCGGGTGTTGGTCTTGGCATCATTGTTAGCCAATCACGCATTGTGACCGACGAGATGTTCCTTGCCGCGGCTTACTCGCTGGCTGCGCAGGTTAAAGACTCAGACCTCGAACGTGGGCGCGTATACCCACCGCTGGCTGATATTCGCCTTGTATCGGCGAAGATAGCGGCCGAGGTAGCCAAGATGGCGTTCGACAATGGCTTTACGGATCGGGAGAGGCCCGAGGATATATTGGCAGACGTGAAGGACTACATGTATCGGCCGGTCTATCCGCATTACGTGTAAGATAATCGGGTGACCGATGAAACGCTTGTCGATGCGTTAAACCGCAGCTGCCACTGCATCGCCGTCGACCAGGGCGCCCTGCAGAAATCACTGGCGACCCGTCTCGATGAGTCGGGCATCTTGTCGCGCCTGCAACAGACCCACCCGAACCTGCTAGCCGATTCGCCGGTTTTCGTTTCACTCGATCAGATTCGGCAGATGAAAGCTGTCATCGCCGCGATCGAACGCATCGCTGGGATTGAGCGATTTCGCGAGAAGGTCTTGCAGTGGGCGCCGGATATTGCCGCCGCAAACCCGGGACCGCAAGGCGTGTTCTTTGGCTACGACTTTCACCTGACCAACGATGGTCCCAGGCTGATCGAGGTGAACACCAATGCAGGAGGTGCGCTTCTGCTTCTGCTTGTTGCGAGCGCCCAGAAAGCCTGTTGCCGGGAGGTCGAGAATTTCGTCGCGGGACGACTCGATGTGGCTGATATCGAGCGCGCATTTATCGATATGTTTCGTGACGAATTGCAGGCACAGATGCCCGGCAGACTATTGCAACGCGCAGGCATAGTTGACGAGAATCCGGCGAAACAGTACCTCAGCCCTGAGTTTATCCTGTTCCAGGAGATGTTCGCGCGACACGGTATCGATGCAGTGATAGCCGGTCCCGAAGAGTTTGATATTCGCAGCGGCCGATTGCGCGCGCATGGCAAGGATGTTGACCTCGTTTACAATCGCCTGACCGACTTCTACCTGCAGACTGAGTCCTGCTCGACACTTAACGATGCGTACAGGTCGGGGGTCGCAGCGTTCACGCCGAACCCACATACACATGCGCTCTTTGCGAACAAGAGAAACCTGACGATCCTGTCCAATTCAGCCAGTCTGCTTGCGCTTGGCGTAGACGACGAGACGATAAAATTGCTGATCTCTTCGGTGCCAAAAACAGAACGGGTTACGCCGGAAAATGCCGACGACCTTTGGGCCAGGCGGCGCCATCTCTTCTTCAAGCCAAGCTGGGGACACGGCAGTCGCGGCACTTATAAAGGTGCCAAGCTGACGAAAAAAACATGGGCGTCGATTCTTGCTGCCGATTACGTTGCACAGGAGCTGGTGCCACCCAGCGAACGCCTGGTTGTTATCGATGGTGACCGGCGATCGATGAAGCTCGACGTCCGTTGCTATGCGTACGGCGGGGAAATCCAGCTACTCGGCGCACGCATGTATCGCGGGCAGACAACAAATTTCCGTACAGATGGTGGGGGTCTGGCGGCAGTATTCACGGCGCCGGATATCTGAATCACGTCAGGCGCGGAACACCGCCGGAAAGGGCCGTATCGATGGCTGCCATGAGCTCGGACGTAAACTGATCGACGAACACGAGCGCTTTCATATTTTCGTGAACCTGGCTGACGCGGCTTGCGCCCGTAATCACGCTGCTGACTGATGGATTTTGCAAACACCAGGCAAGAGAAAACTGGGCAAGCGTTGCACCCATGCCGCTAGCTAACGGCTCCAGTCTTTCCACAACTGCCTGGCGCTGCTCGTCCAGCAGGCCCTTCTGCAACCACTCATAGCCCTCCAGCGCTCCACGGCTGTCCGTCGGAATTCCTTTCTTGTACTTGCCGGTCAGGACACCGGAGGCCAGCGGACTCCACGTTGTGGAGCCATAGCCCTGCTCCTTGTAAACGGCGTCGTACTCTGGGCCGAAACGATGTTGCTCGAACAGGTTGTATACAGGCTGTTCCACGATTGGCTTGTGCAGGTGATGCCGCGCCGCGATCTCGATCGCCTCGAGAATGTCCGCCGCTTCCCATTCCGATGTGCCCCAGTACAGCGCCTTGCCGCTTTCCACGATGCTGTGCATGGCCCAAACCGTTTCCTCAATGGGCGTAGTGGGGTCTGGCCGGTGGCAATAAAGAAGATCGACATAGTCCATATCAAGTCGTCGAAGTGAACCGTTGATGCCCTCGATGAGGTATTTGCGATTAAGCGTGTTCTTTTCGTTGGGATTGTCGTGGAGTCCCCAGTAGAGCTTGGTCGAGATCAGGTAGCTGCCGCGCCTCCACCCGAGTTTTTTGAGGGCGGCACCCATGATTTCTTCTGACTTGCCATGGGCGTAACCCTCGGCGTTGTCAAAGAAATTAACGCCCGCATCGTAGGCAGCCCCCATCATGTCGACGGCATCCTCTACACCCGTCTGTGTGTGAAACGTGACCCAGGAGCCCAGTGACAGCTCGCTGACCTGGATGCCAGCTTTGCCGAGATGGCGATAATTCATGGAATGTCCTTTCAAGGGAGCAATGCGTAACCGTCGGATTGTAATACAGTCAGCATGGTCATTGCGGACAGCGCAACCTGCACGCCATCGGCAAGTTCGTTTTTGTCTACACCGCTGAATGACGTCGACTGGCCACACACATAAATCGAGACCGCGGCAGCACGCAATAGCGTCAGCA
>Ga0224502_10000189_pt1 | contig 19400 bp, 14 predicted proteins | sample SF_Oct11_sed_USG_5_FD_169104 | JGI IMG/M metagenome (GOLD analysis project Ga0224502, IMG submission 169104) | Sediment microbial communities from San Francisco Bay, California, United States - SF_Oct11_sed_USGS_13 | ecosystem: Environmental > Aquatic > Marine > Sediment | place: USA... | reverse complement strand
TTCCTTCGCCACATTGGCGATGTAGCCCTGTGCCTTGGACGCCCCGGCTGCCCGGCACTCGTCGGCCGTGGATTCCAGCGCCGATTCATCCAGGTCCACCAGCGCCAGCCGGCAACCGGCTGCCGCCAGCCGTTTTGCCATGGCTGCGCCCAGTCCGCGGCCACCTCCTGTAATCACGATTGTCTTCCCTGCGAGATCCATCGAGTTCTCCTGTGCGTATTGTCCCCGGCGCCACCACGGCGGATTTATTGTGCAGCGCACAATACCAGAAATTATCGGAGAAAGCCTAGACCGGTGTCGTTGCCTGTGATCCCCAAATAGCCGATGATCGATGCAGGCTGGACTTGGGGATACGGCCATGAGCAAGCACCGCAATGCCGCAGCCGACCGCGACAGGCTGCCATTCGTCGCGCCGTGCCGAAAACTCTCGCTCTGGGCCCCGTTTCGCTGGATTCGCCTCGGCGTAGCCGACCTGATCCGGGCCCCGCAGCAAAGCCTGGTGTACGGGCTGGTCGTTGCCATGCTGATCGGCGCCGTCTCGCTCGCGGCATGGTTCCGCGGCAGCCAGTGGATTATGTTCGCAATGCTGGGCGGTTTCGTGTTCCTCGCGCCGCTGATCTGCGTCGGCCTCTATGCCATCAGCGCGCAGCTCGAGCGCGGCCAGGAACCGGTCCTGGCGCGAAGCCTGCGGGCCGCGTTCAAACGTCACATCGGCAACGAGGCGGTGTTCGCCCTGGTCCTGCTTGTGATCTTCCTGGTCTGGTCGCGCGCAGCCGTTATTGTCACCGCGGTCATGTACCCGACGGACGGCAGTCCGACGACGGCGGAACTGGTCAGCTTCCTTGCCTTCGGCAGCGGCGTCGGCGCCATTTTTGCCGCGGTCACGTTTTCTGCGAGCGCGTTTTCGCTGCCGATGATAATGCACCGCGACGTCGACAGCGTCACGGCTATCGTCACTTCCGTGAACGCGGTCCTCAGGAACAAGGGCGCGATGATCGTCTGGCTGGCGATCATCATTCTCGCGCTCGCTCTCGGAGTGCTGACGGCCTTCGTGGGACTGATCGTGATGATTCCCGTGATCGGCTACGCAACCTGGCACGGTTACGAGGAAACGATTGACGCCAGTGAATTTCCGCGGCACAGCGAGGGCATCACGGCGACGCCGCGCCCGCAGTCGAGCTCCGCCATGGAGCACGATCCGGTCATCTAGGCGTTCGCTGCGTCAGGCTTCGGCAAGTTTCAGCGCACAGTAGGCCGCGCCAAGCAACCCGGGTTGATCGTGCAGGATGAGCTGCGTAGCTATGCGCTCCATCAGTGAGCGATGACGACCCTTGTTTTCGAACCCCGAGCGAAAGCGGCTGTTCTTCAAAAGGTCCGGGTAGCGCTTCGAGATGCCACCGGCGATGAAGATGCCGTCTTCGGCGCCCAGCGTCAGAGCAAGGTCACCCGCGACCTGGCCGAACACCTCGAAGAACATCTGCACGGCCTCCGCGGCCAGCGAGTCCGTGTTGTCCATCGCCGCCCTGAAGATCTCCGCCGGCGTAAGCTGCGCCCGCTTCTCGCCGTGGATACGCGTCAGGGCCCAGTAGATATTCTGCAGGCCCGGACCGGAAACGAGGCGCTCGCTGGACACGCGATCGAAGCGCTCTCGCAGCGTCTTGAGGATGTCGATTTGTACTTGCGTTTCCGGCGCGAAGCCCCCGTGGCTCGCCTCGCCGGCAATCGGCAAATAGAGTTCCCCGTGCCTGCGCAGACCGACGGCGCCGAGACCGGTTCCCGGTCCGATGATACCGACCATGTAGTCCGCGGAGTCCAGCGGCTTCGGCTCCGGCAGCCCTATCGGCATGCAGTCTGCCGTGGTCAGGAACGGTACCGAGTATGCGATCGCTTCGAAATCGTTCAAGAGTTGCACGGCATTGATGGAAAATTCCCCGGCCAGCTCGTCCGCGGCAATCTCCCAATGGTTGTTGGTAAAGCGCACGCGCCCGTCGATGATCGGTCCGGCCGCCGCGAGGCAGATAGCGTCCGGCGCCCCTGCCTTTACGGTTTCGAGGTAGTGCTTGATCGCCGCGTCGGCAGATTCGTAGTCACTGCATTGCAGCGTTTCGACGTTCGAAAACCCGGGCCTAGCGGCATCTGCCAGCGCAAAACGGGCATTCGTACCGCCGATATCGCCGATCAACAAACAGCTATCGGTTGCCGGTTTGCGCCGGGTCGATGTCATCGATCACTCTTCCGCCGGTCTGCCCGAGCCCTACTATACAGATAATCATTTGCCGGACCAGAGTAGTAGACTCGCGAATCATGGCATCGTTCTTCGGCATAGTCTTCGGCCTGACCCTGCTGGTCATAGGCGGCGGGTTACTGGTTGCGGGCGCCTCTCAGCTTGCCACCCGGCTCGGCGTGTCTCCCATGATCGTGGGCCTCACGATCGTGGGCTTCGGGACCAGTGCGCCGGAGCTCGTGGTCAACGTTATCGGCGGCTTGCGCGGGGAGACGGCACTCGCCTTCGGCAACGTCATCGGCTCGAATATCAGCAATCTCGGCCTCGTGCTCGGCGCCGCCGCAGTACTGCAGAGCATCGAGATACACGGTTCCGTGATCCGCCGCGAGGTGCCGCTGCTCCTGCTCGTTACGACTATCATGACCGTGATGGCGCTCGACACGGTGCTCGAAGGCGGCCGCGCCCGCATCGGCGAATCGGATGCCGTCGTGTTGCTGCTGTTATTCACGTTGTTCATCTACATCACGCTTCAGGACGTCGTCCTGTCGAGGAAGGACGACGCGCTGCTGACCGAAATCGAGGAGAACCCGCTTGTCATCACGGGCTCGGGCAGCCGCTATCACTGGGCATACATCGTCGGTGGCCTGGCCCTGTTGTTCACCGGTGGCGAAATGACCGTGCGTTACAGCGTCGCGTTTGCGGCAGTCCTCGGCGTTTCGACGACGCTGATCGGCCTTTTCGTCGTCGCGATAGGCACCAGTTTGCCCGAGCTGATGACATCGGTGATCGCTGCTTGGCGCAGGGAATCGGACCTGGCACTGGGCAATATCCTCGGGTCCAATGTCTTCAATTCATTGATCGTGCTCCCGGCAAGCGCCCTCGTGGGGAGCGTTGCGGTCCCCGAAGGCGGTGTACACGATCTCGTCGTTTCCTGGCTGTTTGCAGCTGCGCTCATTCCCATTTTTCTTATTGGCCGGGCGCGGCTCGGGCGGACGAGCGGTATCATGTTGCTACTCGCGTATGCCGTGTATGCCACGATGCGCGTACGCGGCATCTGAGGAGCGCGACACAACGCGCACCGAACGTCGCCGGAAGCAGGTAATCACAATGGCATGGAAAACCCCGGACAGTCTGTTGCATGCGCTGCTGCTCGACAGGAAAGGCAGTGCGAGCGCCGTCGCACCGGCGGATATAGAGAAGTGGCGGCCGCAGGATGGCCTTCTGTGGCTGCATGTCAACGTCGCCGACGAGCCGCCGCGCGAATGGTTACAGGACGAGATTGGCCTGGCGCCTTTCGTAGTCGAGGCGCTGACCGCTGATGAGACGCGGCCGCGATCGCTCAACGTCGACGAAAACCTGCTCGCGGTCTTGAGGGGAGTCAACATGAATCCCGGCGACGATCCCGAGGACATGGTGTCGATCCGCATGTGGATAGAACGAGATCGCATCGTCAGCACGCGCCGGCGGCGACTGCTCTCCGTGCAGGACCTGAGGGAACAACTGGAGCGAGGCGTCGGGCCGACGACGAGCGGCGAGTTCCTGTCCGAACTCATCGGCCGGCTCGCCGACCGGATCGGCGACTTTGTCGACACGATCGAGGACAGCCTCAGTTCGATCGAAACATCCGAGTCCGATGATTCGGCGCAGGTTAGAAGGCGCTCCCTTGCCGTGCTGCGTCGGCAGATCGCCGCGGTGCGGCGATTCGTCGCGCCACAACGGGACGCGCTCGACCGGCTATACCGCAATCCGGGAAGCCTGCTTTCCGATCCCGAGACCAACAGCCTCAGGGAAGAAGCCGACCGGGTCACGCGTTACCTCGAAGACATCGACCTCGCCCGCGAACGTGCCGTCGTGCTGCAGGAGGAGCTGCTCAACGAACTGGCCCAGATGCAGAACACGCGCATGTACGTGCTGTCAATCGTCGCCGCCATCTTCCTGCCACTGACGTTCGTAACCGGTCTGCTCGGCATGAACGTCGGTGGACTCCCCGGCGTCGATTCGCCGCTGGGATTCCTGATTGCGCTCGTCGTGATGGTGGCGACCAGCGCGGCGACGCTCATCTACTTCCGCTTCCGGAAGTGGCTCTGAGGTTCGCGGCAGCGCTGGCGAGTTCGGCTATCGCATCGAAATCCCGGTTGCGCAGCATCTCCGGTGGAGCAATCCAGGAGCCGCCGATGCTGGTGACGTTGGGAAGCGCCAGGTATTCCTGCGCATTGTCCGGCCCGACCCCGCCGGTCGGCATGAAGCTCACTTCGGGAATCGGCGCCGCGATGGCTTCCAGGAATGCCGCGCCGCCCGACAGCTCGGCCGGGAAGAATTTGTGTAGCGTATAGCCGAGATCGAGGAGTTTGAGCATCTCGGAGGCCGTTACCGCACCCGGAACGAACGGCAATTCCACGTCCGCAACGGCATCGAGCAGCGCGTCGCTCGAGCCGGGACTCACGGCGAACATGGCGCCCGCCGACTTCACGTCCTTGATCTGTGTGGCGCGGCGCACGCTTCCCGCACCGACCAGCATGCCCGGGACGTCTTTTGCGATGCACTCGATCGCTGCAAGACCTGCCTCGGTCCTGAGCGTAACTTCTATCGCTGTCAGGCCTGCCGCGAGCAGGGTCCTCGCCAGCGGCACGGCATCGCCGGCACGGTCGATGACGACCACCGGAACGACGCATTGCCCCGCGAGCAGGCCGGCCGCGTTCATGCGCTCACCGCCGTGAATATTCCGGCACCCTGCTCCGCGCCCGCACTGCGCTCCCTGAATGCCGCGAACAGCTCCCGGCCCATGCCGACCTGCCGGTTCGCAACGTCGGCTTCGGGCCCGGGCCGCGATTCGATATCGTCCGCGTCCACCGCCAGAATCCCGCCGGCTGCGTCTATCGTTATCAGGTCACCATCGCGGATCTTCCCGATGAGGCCGCCTGCGAGCGACTCGGGCGTCACCTGTATGGCTGCAAGGACCTTGCCCGAAGCGCCCGACATCCTGCCATCGGTCAGCAGCGCCACCTTGAACCCGCGGTTCTGCAGCACGCCGAGATACGGCGTGAGCTTGTGCAGTTCGGGCATCCCGTTGGCCCGCGGCCCCTGGCCGGGCAGCACGGCAACGAAGTCCGTTTCCAGTTCACCGTCATTGAATGCTCTGGTGAATGCGGCCTGTGACGCAAACACGCGCGCGGGCGCCTGTATGTAGCGGTGCTCGGGCGTAACTGCCGAGACCTTGACGATGGCCCGGCCGGCGTCGCCGGCGACGAGACGCAACCCGCCTTCCGAATCGAAGGGATCGCTCGCCGGCCGTACGATGTCGGCGTCGAGGGTCTGCGCCGGCGCCTGGCGCCATTCGAGTGCTCCTTTATCCAGGAACGGCTCCTCACAGAAGTTCCGCAGACCGGGACCGCGTATCGTCTGCACGTCTTCATGCAGCAGGCCCGCGTCGAGCAGTTCGCGGATAACGAAACCGAGGCCGCCGGCCGCGTGGAAATGATTCACGTCGGCCATGCCGTTGGGGTACACGCGGGCGAGCAGTGGCACGGCGCCGGAGAGTTCCGAGAAATCTTCCCAGTCGATGGCGATGCCGGCAGCCTTCGCGATGGCGACGAGGTGAATCGTGTGATTCGTCGAACCGCCCGTAGCGAGCAGTCCGACGATTGCGTTGACGATCGCCTTCTCATCAATGATCTCGCCGACCGGTACATAGTTGTCACCGAGATTCGTGATCTCGAGGACCGTGCTTACCGCCTCGCGCGTGAGATGTTCGCGCAACTCGGTGCCGGGATTGACGAACGACCCGCCCGGCAGCTGTAAACCCATGAACTCCATGAGCATCTGGTTGCTGTTCGCGGTGCCGTAGAACGTGCAGGTTCCGGGTGCGTGGTAGGCGGCCGACTCTGCCGCCAGTAATTCGTCACGGCCGACGCGGCCGGCCGCGTATTCCTCTCGAACCTGCGCCTTCTCCTTGTTCGACAAGCCGGATACCATCGGTCCTGCAGGCGCAAATGTCACGGGAAGGTGACCGAAAGAAAGTGCGCCGATCAGGAGGCCCGGCACGATCTTGTCGCAGATTCCTAGGAGTATCGCGGCGTCGAACATGTTGTGCGACAACGCCACGGCGGTCGACAGGGCGATCACGTCGCGGCTGAACAGGGACAGGTCCATCCCGTCCTGCCCCTGCGTAACGCCGTCGCACATCGCAGGCACGCCACCCGCGAACTGGGCGACGGCGCCGCGCTTCGCGGCTGCGTCCTTGATAACGCCGGGGTAGGTTTCGAACGGCTGGTGAGCGCTCAGCATTTCGTTGTACGCGGAGACGATACCGATGTTCGGCACCGCGTGACCAGCCAGTGCCTGCTTCTCGATGTTGCTGCCGGCCGCTATCGCGTGCGCCAGGTTGCTGCACGACATCGAAGTCCGGGACGGGCCGTCGTTCGCCGCGCCGTGGATGCGCGCGAGATAGGCGCTTCGCGAGGGCTTGCTGCGCCGCTGGATTCTCTCGGTAACGCGCTGGATCGTTGCATTCATAAAGACCTCGGAGTATCAGGGCGCCCAGTAGACGTGCACGGGCGCACGTTTCTGCCGGAGCAGATGGGACACGGGAGAGCCGTTCGTGGATGTCCTGGCGGCCTCGTAAACATCGCGCTTTGAATTGCCGAAAAACAGCAACACGATCTCGTCGCTGCGTGACAGCGCGGACAGGGTCAGGCTCACTCTCGGGTGCGGGCTCGCCGCGGTCCGGACGGGGATGCAGAGCTGCCGGGAATCTACATCCAGACCTTCCCGCAGGTTCTCCGCATCGGGAAACAGCGACGCGAAATGCCCGTCCTCACCCATACCGAGCAACGCGCATGCGAACGGGAACGGTGCCTGCCGCAATTCCTCGTTGATTTCGGTGCAGCGCTCTTCGAGCGTCGCGCCTTGCCGGTATACAGGCAACAGGTTTGCTTCCTGCGCCGCGCCTTTCAGCAGCGTTTCGCGCACCAGTCTCTCGTTGCTGTCCTCGTGATCGGGTGGCACCCAGCGTTCGTCGCTGAGAACCACGTGCACCCCGGGCCACGCGAGCCCGGTCTTTGCCAGTTCGGCAAACACGCCCGCCGGGCTGGTGCCGCCGCTGACGACGACCGATGCCTTGCCCTGCGCGTCGAGCCGGCGTGCGAGCCTTGCGACGATACGCTCCGCGGCGGCGACCGACGCTTCTTCACGACTGTCAAAGATGTTTTCCATTTCCAGTATCACAGGTAGTCCTCACACGTCCGGATGCCAGGCGCGCCCGTCTCGATCGAGCAGCAGCGACGATGCCGCAGGGCCCCAGGAGCCCGCGACGTAGGTCTCGACTTTCTGTTTGGACGCCTCCCAGCTCCCGATGATCGTATCGATCCAGTGCCACGCCGCCTCGACCTCGTCGCGACGCATGAACAGCGCCGGATTGCCGCGGAGGACTTCCATGAGCAGCCGCTCGTAGGCGTCGGGATAGCGCACGCCGAAGGTCTCCTCGAAACTCAGGTCCAGCGACACGGGGCGCAGGTCGAAGCCGCCCGGGCCGGGCTCCTTCGCCATGACCGAGAGCTTGACGCCCTCATCCGGCTGCAGCCGTATCGTCAGGCGGTTCGGTGCGACGTTGTACTTCTGTTCCGGGAAGATCGAGTGCGGAACTTCCTGGAACTGCACCACGATTTCAGAGTGCTTTTCCTTGAGACGTTTGCCCGTGCGCACGTAGAACGGCACGTTGGACCAGCGCCAGTTGTCGATCTCGAGCTTCAGGGCAACGAAGGTTTCGGTGCTGCTCTTGTTCTCGCCGAGTTCATCAGCATAGCCAATAACCGTCCTGCCGTTGATGGCGCCCGCGGTGTACTGGCCCCGGACGGTGCTGGTCCTGACGACGTCTTCGGTAATGGGCCGCAACGCCCGCAAAACCTTGATCTTCTCGTCGCGTACCGCGTCGTGATGCAGGCTGGACGGCGCTTCCATCGCAACCAGGCAGACGAGCTGGATCATGTGGTTCTGCACCATGTCTCGCAGCGCGCCGATCTTGTCGTAGAACTCCACGCGGCCGCCGACGCCGAGGTCCTCTGCCACCGTGATCTGCACGTGATCGATCGCACCCCGGCGCCACAGCGGCTCGAACAGCGAATTCGCAAAGCGCAACGCGAGCAGGTTCTGTACGGTCTCCTTGCCGAGGTAGTGATCGATGCGGTAGATCTGGTTCTCCGCGAAGCACTGGCCCACTTCGTTGTTGATCGCGCAGGCGGATTCGTAATCGTGCCCGAGCGGCTTTTCCAGCACGAGACGGCTGTGCGCGGTGACGAGGCCGTTTTGCTTCAAACCCTGCGCGATCGTGCCGAACAGGCTCGGCGCGGTCGCAAGGTAGGCGACGCGAATGCGATCTTCGGCGCCGGCGAGCAGCTCGACCAGCGCACCCCAGTTGCCGTGGTCATACGCGTCGCTCTGCACGTAGTGAATGCGTTCACGCAGCTTCGCCCATTCGGCGTCGTCGAAATCGCCACTCCCGAGGTTCTCCCTGAGCGCCTCCTCGACGAGGCCGAGATACTCTTCGCGGCGCAAGTCGCCGCGGCTTGCCGCGATGATGCGGCTGTCGCCCGTTATCTGGCCGTCGCGCTCGCGGTGGTACAGCGCCGGCAATAGCTTGCGCATGGCCAGGTCGCCGGTGCCGCCGAATATGACGAGGTCGAAAACATCGACCGGTACGAAATTTGCCATCGGTAAATCCTCCCGGATGCTGAAATTTTACTACAAATCTCCCCGTTTTTGCCAAATTTTCTGGACTCCAGGGCTATTTTGTTGTAGTTTTACTACATGCTGAACCGCATCGAGCAGTGCGCCGCAACCCTGAGCCGGGCGGAGAAACGCGTCGCCGGATGGGTGCTGGCTCACCCGCGGCAAGCGGCCGACGCGACCCTGGCACAGGTTGCGCGGGCCTGTGGCACGAGCGAGCCGACGGTGATCCGCTTCTGCCGCAGCGTGGGACTAAGTGGCTTCCGCGAATTGACGATACGACTCACCGAGGCGCTGAGTCGCCCGGTCAGCTACGTCCACAGCGACGTCAGTGCAGACGACGCCACGCCCGATGCGGTGACCAAGGTCCTGGACGCGGCAATCTCGTCGCTGATGGACATGCGCGCACAGCTGTCATCCGTGCCTATGGACGAGGCGGCAGCCGCGCTCCGCGAGGCGCGCCAGATCACATTCATCGGACTAGGTGCCTCGGGACACGTCGCGACCGACGCACGCCACAAATTCTTCAGGCTGGGCACGCCCTGCAATGCGCACACCGACACGCCGAGTATCCTGCAGGCTGCGGCCATTGCCGGGCCAGGCGACGTCCTGGTCATCATTTCGCATCTCGGCGGGTGGCCGGAGCTCGATCGGGCCGCGGCCACCGCCCGGGATAATGGCGCGACGGTCATTGCGCTGACAAAACCGGCTTCACGGCTGGCGCGTAATGCGAGCCTCGTTTTCGGCTCGGACCCCCAGGAAGACACGAGCGTCTACACGCCGATGAGTTCGCGGCTCGCCCAACTCGCGCTGCTCGATGCGCTCTACGTCGCATTCGCGCTGTCGCTCGGCGAAGTTGCAGCCGAAAAACTGCGGCGCAGCAAGGACGCGCTGCAAAACGTCGCCCAGCGCTGAATCCTTGCGTACCGGGCAGTACAGCAGGCTAGGTACTTCCCCGCATTGCCGTTTCGACCCCGTTCAAGCACAAAGTAGACAGCCATAAGGGAGGGCGGATTCGCCGCCCAGGGGAGTACGAAATGCGTACGTATCTCGTTTCCATTCTTTCTGCTCTTGCGCTGGCCTTCCCGGCTGTGGCCGCCGCCGGCGACTACCAGGACGGCCGAGCCGCCTACGACAGCGGCGACTTCGACACGGCGATGGCCAAATGGGCACCGGCCGCGGAGAGCGGCGACGCCGACAGCCAGTACGGCATGGGGCTCCTGTATTCCGAGGGCATCGTCGTCCCGATGGACGATATACAGGCCCTGACCTGGTTCGGCCGCGCGGCCGATCAGGGACACGGCGAGGCGCAGTACAAGCTGGGCGTCATTCACGCCAATGGCTGGGGCGTACCGATGAACGAAGCCGAGGCCATGAAATGGTACGAACTCGCTTCCGAGAACGGCGTTACGGCCGCCCAGGTCAGCCTCGGCACGATGTACCAGAACGGCTTCAGCGTCGAGCAGAACAAGACAGCGGCGCTCAAGTGGTTCTCGATTGCCGTGAAACTCGGCGACGAGGACGCCCGCTACCACCAGGAGTACCTGGCCGAGCGGATGCCGGCCGAGGAACTCGCCAAGGCTGACGCCGATGTCAATGCCTGGTTCGACGATCACCAGACGATGCTGGCGGAAACCCGCTAGCACGGTACAGTTTGCCCGTGGGACGGCCACCCGCCGTCCATGATCTTCGGGGCGTCGTGCACGGCGCCCCGATTTCGGATGCCGGGCAGCGCGGATTGCGGGGACGCGAAGTCCAGAGACATTGATCGAAATGCCCGCTTGGCGGTGCGATTTATGTTAAAAGGAAGCATTGCCCTCTAGGGCGCGTTTACGATCCGCCCCCATGAAGGTCGAGAACCCCACGTCTCGTGACATTGCACACATCGCCGGCGTCTCCCAGGCGACTGTGTCTCGCGCACTGCGAAACAGTCCTCTCGTCCGCAAGGAAACCCGCGACCGCGTCCAGGCGATCGCGAGAGAAATGAACTATTTCGTCAACCGCAACGCGGCTGGCCTGCGCACGCATCAGAGCAACACGCTCGCGCTCCTGCTGTTCGACGACGCGAGCGATAGCGATGCGCGCATCAACCTGTTCCTGATGTCGTTGCTCGACAACATCGTCCGAATCGCTTCGGGGCTCGGCTACGACGTGCTCGTGTCGCTGCAGCAACTCAGCGACGACTGGCACATCCAGTACCAGGCGAGCAATCGTGCGGACGGGTTGATCCTGCTCGGCTATGGCGATTACATGGAGTACCGCGAAAAGCTCGTTGCGCTTGCCAACGCGAATACCCGTTTCATGATCTGGGGCCCTCTCGTGAAAGACCTCCCGGGGCACACCTTCGGTTGCGACAACGAGAATGGCGGTTTCCAGGCGACCAGGCACCTTATCGACCTAGGCCGCCGCAACATCGCGTTCATCGGCAGCCAGTCTTGGCGCAGCCCGGAACACGGTGCGCGGCACGCGGGCTACCTCCGCGCGCAACAGGAAGCGGGTGTCGAATGTAACGAACGGCTCCGCATCGCAGCCGACAATTCCGAACACCAGGGCTACGAGGCGACCATGCAGCTGCTCGACAGCGGCGAAAGCCTCGACGCGATATTCGCGGGCACCGACCTGATTGCAATCGGCGCGATGCGCGCGCTGCGGGCCGCCGGCAAGCGCGTTCCGGACGACGTTAGCGTCGTCGGCTTCGACGACATGCCTCTCGCGGCCTACGTTTCGCCGGGCCTGACCACCGTGCAGCAGAATTCCGCACTCGGCGCCGAAGGTCTCGTCAACGGTATCGTGGGTCTCATCAAGGGCGAGCCGGTCGAATCGACGCTGATGGCGCCGCGGCTCATCGTCCGGCAGTCCTGCGGCGCGACAGCCTGACGCCGTATTTCGAGCGTTCAGCGCGGCTCCGCCGCCTTGTCGACCAGCAGCACGGCTATCCCCGATGCGATCATCAGCACACCGCCGGTTACCAGACCGAAGATACTGGCCCGACCGAAGAATTCGCGGATGACCAGCCCGAGCACACTCGCGGCAACGAGCTGCGGAATCACGATGAAGAAGTTGAAGATGCCCATGTAGACGCCCATCTTGTGCGACGGCAGGTTGCTCGAGAGCAGCGCATAGGGCAGCGAAAGGATCGACGCCCATGCAATACCGACGCCGATCATCGGGACGAGCAACAATTTCGGATCGGATATGAAGTAGAAGCTAATCAGGCTCAAACCGCCGATGGCGACGTTTATCATGTGGCAGACACGGCAGCCCAGCCGGTTCGCAACGAACGGTATCGCGATCGCCGCCAGCGCCGCGAAGCCGTTGTAGGCCGCAAACAGCACGCCCACCCAGTCGGCCCCGTTGTTGTAGGCGGCGGAGCTCGTGTCCGATGTTCCGAAGTGATGACTGGTCACGGCAGCCGTGCCGTAGATCCACATTGCGAACAGCGCAAACCAGGAAAAGAACTGCACGACGGCGAGCTGGCGCATGACCCTGGGCATGTGGAACAGGTCGTGCACGATCTCGTACATACCGTTCTGCGTGTTTCCGGCCCGCTGCATCAGGCCGGTGACAACCTGCAGCAGCCCGAACGCGACAAAACCTCCCGCCAGGATATAGAGCTGCTTGTCGAGCCCGAATCGCAGGATCAACACCCAGCCGACAACACCGATGAACGCCCAGGCGGCGCCGCCGCTGATGTATTTGCCCGCAGACCGCAGCGACGTGTCGTCGGCGACGTGCTCGGGCGGTCTTGCCGCGTCGAATTCAGCCAATTCTGCCGGTGAATACTCACGTGTTCGAAATACCGTCCACATGACGGCCGCGAAGAACACGGCACCGCCGAGATAGAATGACCATTTGACCGACGCCGGGATCTGCCCGGGCGCCGCCGTGTTACTGATGTCGAACCAGTTCGTCATCATGTAGGGCAGAGCCGACGCAACGACCGCACCTACGCCGATGAAGAAACTCTGCATCGCGAAGCCGGTGGTCCGTTGTCGCTCGGGCAGCATGTCGCCGACGAATGCGCGAAAAGGCTCCATCGACACGTTGATGCTCGCATCCATGACCCACAACATCCCGGCGGCGATCCAGAGCGTCGGCGAGTTGGGCATGACGAACAGTGCGAGCGACGCGAGTATGGCTCCGACCGTGAAGTAGGGCCGGCGCCTGCCGAAGCGGCCCCAGGTGCGGTCGCTCATGTAGCCGATGATCGGCTGCACGATGAGGCCCGTCAGAGGTGCGGCCACCCAGAGTATCGGCAGGTCGTCGATCTCCGCACCCAGCGTCTGGAATATGCGGCTGACGTTGGCGTTCTGTAGCGCGAACCCGAACTGGATTCCGAGGAATCCGAAACACATGTTCCAGATCTGCCAGAAAGACAGCGGTGGCTTGTTCTTCATTAATGCCTGCTCAGTTGCCGGGCTGCAGCCGGATCGCCGCGCCGCCCCCTGCGGCGAGCCCTAGCTTCAGAGTATCCTTGCCGGTCAGCGATCGCCGTTCGATCACATAGTCATAGGGGTTCGACTTCCAGTCCGCCTCCTCACCGTCACGATAGATAGTCGCAAGGTAACGCTTGCCGTCTTCGAGAAATGACAGGGGCACCGCGATGTCGCGCGCCCGCTCACCGCTTATCGCTCCCACGTACCAGTCGCCGCCGCCCCGCTTCTCGCGGGCGAATACGACGAACTCTCCCACTTCCCCGTCTATCGCAATGCTCTCTTCCCAGTCTGTGGGCACGTCCTTGATAAACTGGAACGCATCCGGGCGTGCCTCGTAATTCTGCGGCAGATCGGCCGCCATCTGTATGGGGCTGTACAGCACGACATACAGCGCAAGCTGGTGGGCCAGCGTCGACTGGACGCGGAACCCGGATTCCGGGCCCTGGTGCAGGAGGTCGAAGATCCCTGGCGTGAAGTCCATGGGACCGGCAAGCATGCGCGTAAACGGCAAGGTCACGTTGTGGCTCGGCGGGTTCGGCGCCGCCCAGGCCGCGTTGTACTCCTGCCCACGTGCGCCTTCGCGGCTGATCCAGTTCGGGTAGCTGCGGCGCAGGCCCGTATCCTTGACGGGTTCATGGGTATTGATGCTGATCTTGCGCCTGGCCGCTTCCTCGAGCACCCGGATAAAGTGCCCTACCGCGAACTGGCCGTCGTGCCATTCGTGCTTTGCGACACCGTCTTCGATCCGGACCAGTCCTCCGCCGTCCGCTACGTAACCGGTTTTCACCTGGCGCACGCCGAGGGATTCGTACAGGTCGAAAGCGGCTTCCATCTGGCGCTCGTAATTGCTGACATGCCCGGAGGTCTCGTGATGCCCGACCAGCCGTACGCCCTTTTGCCGTGCGTAGCTGGCGACCGCCTCCAGGTCGAAATCGGGGTACGGTTTCGTAAAGCTGAATATCGCGCCATTGTTGAACCAGTCGCCGTCCCAGCCGGTGTTCCAGCCCTCGACCAGCACGCCGTCGAAACCGTGTTTCGCGGCAAAATCTATGTAGAGCCGGGCCTCTGCCGTCGTTGCGCCGTGGGCGGGGCCCGAACCCCAGGTCTTCGTGCCGAGATGCATGCCCCACCATATGCCGACGTACTTTCCCGGTTGCACCCAGGAAACATCGCCAAGCTTGTTGGGCTCGTTCAGGTTCAATGTGAGACTCGAGTTCAGGAGACCCGCCGCATCCCGCGACACCTGGATCGTGCGCCAGGGCGAAACGAACGGTGTGCGCGTTCTGACGCGGATGCCGTCCGACCACGGCGTGAGGTCCGTCTTGAGTACCCCGTCGCGGCGCTGGTCCAGCACGTAACCCGCGTAATCGACGAGCGCGGCCTCGTGAATGCTGAGGTGCGTGCCGTTCGACAGCTTCAGTGTCACCGGCGTGTGCGCGAGCGACATCTCGGAGAGCGAAGTCTGACGGTAGAGAAACTCGTAGCGATTCCAGCCGCGGGCGGGGCTCCACCAGGCCGTCGAATCGAGCGGCATGCGGAACTCCGTGAGTTCGTCGACAATCTCCACGTCGCCATAGCCGCGCTGCTCGGGTACTTCGTAGCGGAAGCCGACTCCGTCGTCGTACACGCGCACGCGAAGTCCGACCCGGCGCGTCGGCTCCTCTGCCTGGAAGACCACGAACAGCTCGTTGAAGTGGTCACGGACCCGGCGGCGCTCGCCCCAGGGCTGTCGCCAGACAGTGTTACTGCCGCCGCGCTCGGAGCGCAGGATGCGCAAACCGGAATCGAAACCGCGGTGGCCGGCGAATCGCAGCCCGAGGCGTGACTCGTCGATTATGACGTCACCTCGATATCGAACACTGTAGTGAGGAATGCCCCGGTCATCGGTGTCGACGACTACGGCGACGCGCGTATCCGGGGAGCTGACCTGAACCGCCAGGGCCGCGGCAGGAAACGACACGGCCAACACCAGTCGCGCAAGGCTGTTAGCGATTCCCCGTACCATCGCCGCAGTCTACCAACAAGTCCCTGATCCCTCCGGATGAATACGTATTCAGGTGAATCGACTATAGTGGCCTGACTAGAATCGACCGAAGCATGGTTGCCAACACCGGGGAGCAATATGCGTTGCACCGCACACTTCTTCGCCGCCCTCCTTTGCGCCGGGTTCGCGACAGGAGCCGATGCCCAGGAAATCGAGCGCATCGAACCGCCGTTCTGGTGGACCGGGTTCGAACACAGCGAGCTGCAGCTGATGCTTCACGGCAACAATATCTCGTTGCTGACACCGGTCGTCGACCATGCGGGTGTTTCGGTAGAGCGGGTCGTGCGCGTCGAAAACCCGAACTACCTGTTCGTCTACCTCGATATCGCGGCAGATGCCGAGCCGGGCACTTTCGACGTCGCTTTCTCCGAAGGCGACTACACGATCACGCGGACTTATGAACTGCGGCAGAAGAACACCGACCCCGGGCACGCCAGGGGGTTCACCCCGGCCGATGCGATCTACCTGGTCATGCCGGATCGTTTTTCGAACGGCGACCCGAACAACGACGAGTTCGATTTCCTCGACGACAAGCTCAACAGGGAGGACCCCTATGGCCGCCACGGCGGTGACCTGAAGGGCATCGAGGACCACCTCGACTACATCGAGGACATGGGATTCACCTCCATCTGGCTCAATCCCGTGCTCGAGAACGCCATGCCGATCGCCTCGTACCACGGCTACGCCGTGACCGATTACTACAACGTGGATCCCCGCCTCGGCACCAACGAGCAGTTCCGGGAACTCACTGCAAAGATGAAGGCGCGCGGCATCGGCATGATCATGGACCAGATCATGAATCACGTCGGCAGCGGCCACTGGTGGGTGGACGACCTGCCCACCCGCGACTGGCTCAACTTCCAGGGCGATCCGGTCATGACGCCCCACCGGCGCACGACCAACATGGATCCACACGCCTCGGAGTACGACAAGAAAATGCACGCCGACGGCTGGTTCGTCGAATCCATGCCGGACCTCAACCAGCGGAATCCGCTGCTTGCCGATTACCTGATCCAGAATTCGATCTGGTGGGTGGAATACCTCGGCCTGCAGGGTATCCGCATGGACACCTGGCCCTACCCGGACAAGCACTTCATGAGCGAGTGGAGCCGTCGCATCATGCAGGAATACCCGGAATTCAACATCGTGGGCGAGGAATGGAGCGAGCTGCCGGCCGTCACAGCCTATTGGCAGCGAGGCCGGCGGAATCCCGACGGTTACGTCTCGTACCTGCCCGGCGTGTTCGACTTTCCGGTCCAGGGAGCATTTACGCGTGCACTGATGGGCGACCCGGGAAGCTCCAACGGCGTCTGGCTGTCGCTTTACGAGCTCGTCGGCATGGACTTCCTGTACCCGGACCCGAATAACCTCGTGATCTTCCCTGACAATCACGACATGGATCGCATTTACACGCAGCTCGAGGAGAACTTCGACCTGTACCGGATGGCGATCGCCTACTATGCGACCATGCGCGGGATTCCAATGTTCTTCTATGCCGACGAGATTCTCGCATCGCACATGGGCACCAGCAGCCATGGCGCCCTGCGCAGCGACTTCCCGGGAGGCTGGGAGGGGGACGCAGTGAATGCGTTCACCGGCGAAGGGCTCACGGAACAGCAGCGGGACGCGCAGCAACTCGTCAGGACGCTGCTGAACTGGCGCAAGGACAACCCGACGATCCATCACGGCCGCTTCATGCACTTCGCCCCGATCAGGAATGTCTACGTGTATTTCCGTTACGACGACGACAATACGATCATGGTGGTACTGAACCGCGACGAGGAGCCCGTTACGCTCGATACGGAGCGCTTCGCCGAACGCATCGGCGACGCGACGCACGGCACGGACGTCGTCAGCGGAAAGCGCTTCAACATCGAGGAATCTCTCCTGCTGGAGCCGCGCTCGGCGCTCATCCTGGAGCTGGAGCAGTAGGCCGTGCGCATGCTGCGTAGGAGCGCTTCCGGAAGCGCGATTACGACTGGACAGATTCGCGCGCCGAGGCGCGCTCCTGCACTATTTTTCTTCTTGTTGTTGGCGCAAGGCGCCGATGCCGACTTCGGCAATTACGAAAGTCACGCGCTGGTCGGCCAGTCGCTGATCGTACAGACCGATATCGGCGAGATGAGCGTTACCGCCGTCGACGATGCGGCATTCGAAGTGCACTACCGTGAACGCGGCATCAAGCAGCTGCCCTCCTTCGCCCTCGCCGGACTCCCGGAGCCGGTAGGCGTCAACGTCGAGGACAGCGAGAACTCGATCGAACTCTCGATCGACGGTCTCACCGCGGTGATCGAGAAGTCACCCGTCCGCGTGCGCTTCCTGCAAGCCGGCCTGCCGCTCGTCGCGGAGGAGCATGGCTACTTCGCCCACGAGACGATGCGCGGCTTGCGCTTTGCGCTCGACGACGGCGAGAAACTGCTCGGCGGCGGTCAGCGAGTACTCGGCATGGATCGGCGCGGGCGCCGCATGCCGCTCTACAACAGGGCGGCCTATGGCTATACGACGGAAGACAAAGACCAGATGTATTACGGCCTGCCGGCCGTGCTGTCGAGCGACCGGTACATCATCGTCTTCGACAACTCCGCGAACGGCTGGCTCGATATCGGCGCCACCGAGCCGGACGTGCTGGAATTCCAGGCCATGGCCGGGCGGACCGCCTACATCGTCGTTGCCGGCGGCAGCTACCCGGAGCTCATCGCCAATTACACCGATGTCACCGGCAGGCAGCCGCTGCCGCCACGCTGGGCATTCGGTAACTTCGCGTCGCGTTTCGGCTACCGGACCGAGGAAGAGACGCGCGACGTCGTAGACAGGTTTCGCCGCGAGGACATCCCGCTGGATGCCGTCATTCTCGATCTCTACTGGTTCGGTCCGGAGGTACAGGGCTACATGGGCAACCTCGACTGGGACCGCGACGCGTTTCCGGACCCGGAAGGGATGATCCGGGATTTTGCGAGGGACGGCGTACGCACGATCGCGATCACGGAACCCTTCGTGCTCACCGGTTCGACCAACTGGCAGGACGCGGTCGACAACGATGCGCTCGCGCGAAGCATCACGGGCGAGCCGCGCCGTTTCGATTTCTTTTTCGGCAACACCGGGCTCGTCGACGTTTTCGACGAGAACGGCCGGCGCTGGTTCTGGCGGTTCTACCAGCGGCTGTTCGAGCAGGGAATCGCCGGCACCTGGGGCGACCTCGGGGAGCCGGAGGTGCATCCCGCCGATGCTTTGCACCGCGTGACCGATGCCGGCATGGATGCGACGGCCGATGAGGTCCACAACGCTTACGGGCATGTCTGGGCACAGCTCGTTTACGAGAACGAGGTCAGGCGATTCCCCGACAGGCGGCCGCTGATCATGATGCGTTCCGGTTTTGCCGGCACGCAGCGCTACGGCATCGTGCCGTGGACCGGGGATGTCAGCCGCTCGTGGGGCGGGCTGAAACCGCAGGTGGAGCTGTCGCTGCAGATGGGGCTGCTGGGACTCGCGTACACGCACTCGGACCTCGGCGGCTTCGCCGGCGGCGAGAGTTTCGACAGGGAGCTCTACATCCGCTGGCTGCAGTACGGCGTCTTCCAGCCTGTGTACCGCCCGCATGCGCAGGAACATATTCCTTCCGAGCCCGTGTTCCACGACCGCGAGACACGCCGGATCGTCGGCGACTTCATCCGGCTGCGCTACCGCATGCTGCCCTACAACTACACGCTCGCGTGGGAGAACAGCGCGACGGGCATGCCGCTCATGCGCCCCCTGTTCTTCGAAGACGAGAGCGACCTGTCGCTGATCGACGAGAAGGACGCCTATCTCTGGGGCGACGCGTTTCTCGTTGCACCCGTCACGGATCCTGGTACCGAGGCCGTCGAGATCGACCTCCCTGCCGGTGTCTGGTTCGATTTCTGGGACGGTACCCGCTTCGAGGGCGCCCAAACGGTAACCGTGGATGTCACGCTCGAGACGATACCGGTGCTCGTGCGCG
>Ga0224502_10000186_pt1 | contig 19550 bp, 16 predicted proteins | sample SF_Oct11_sed_USG_5_FD_169104 | JGI IMG/M metagenome (GOLD analysis project Ga0224502, IMG submission 169104) | Sediment microbial communities from San Francisco Bay, California, United States - SF_Oct11_sed_USGS_13 | ecosystem: Environmental > Aquatic > Marine > Sediment | place: USA... | reverse complement strand
TCGCAATGGTCATACTCGTGCTCGCGGTCTGGGCAGGCTTCTGCGCTTCAGCCGGGCTCTGGCTCGGCACGGTGGCAAAGACGGAGGCGCAGGCTTCGGGCCTTGGAGTACTCGCCGCCAACCTGCTGGCTGCTCTCGGCGGCTGCTGGTGGCCCATCGAAGTGACGCCGGAGTGGATGCAGCTGGTCCAGAAGGCGATGCCGACGGGTTGGACCATGGACGCCTTGCACAAGCTCATCAGTTTTCAGGCGGGTCCCGCATCGGTCGTCCCGAACGTGCTGTTGCTGGTTCTTGCCGCCGTCGTTTTCGGCGTCCTGGCTGCAAAGAGATTCCGCTACGAATAGTGGGATACCAGCAGCTTCGAAACGCGATTCGTAAACAGAAGGAATTCCGCTGATGCGAAGGGTGACCGAAACTAACGCGTCGCTGCGCTCTCCAGAAGCCTCTGTGGCAAGCTCTTATAGACAGTGGGGTCCGTCACTGTTACCAAGATAGCGAGGTGTGTGACTTGAGCTTGGTGCAGGAGACTGAGATGAACAACATCGAGAACCTGTTCGAAAAGTCGATCGGCGAAATAGAGCGCATGCTCAATTCGAAGACCGTGGTCGGTGAACCGATCGAGATTGCAGGCAATACCCTGATTCCACTTGTGAACGTCGGCTTCGGCTTTGGCGTCGGCAGCGGCGAGGGCAACGAACCGCAGAAGGGCAGCGGGCACGGTGGCGGCACTGGCGGTGGCGGTGGCGTGAGACCGGTGGCCCTCATCGTCATCAATGACGAAGGGGTCCGCGTGGAGTCGATCAAGTCGGGCGCCGCGTCCGCTTTCGAGAAAATCGCTGAGACCGTTGGCAAGGCTGCAGCGGCAAAGGCCGAGGAAATCCGGCACTAGCCCGTATTTTGCACGAGTATGCCGCGCTCTCGCCAAGTCTTTGATCGCCGGACGGATTTTCCTCATTCGGAAATAGACACCGTTATTCCACTCCCTCGGAAAATCCGTCAGCCAATCAAATCCTTAACCGATCTTACGCGCCAACTCGCGCAATATCCGGGCTAGCCGTGTCGTGCTGATCGGGACAGTCATATTTCTGTCGCTGATCGTCATTCTGCTGGCCGTGCCGGTGACGCTGACGTATCAGCTGTCCTGGAAGGAGACGCTATCAGCCAGGATCAGGTTGCACTGGGCGTTCGGGTTGGTTCGTGCCGACGTTTCACCCGACCTCAGGAAATCCGCGCCGGACCAAGCATTGACTGGCCGTAAGAAGGCCGCTCGCCGTTCCAGGAAGAAGGGCAGGAAGACAAACTTGCTGGCCGCGATCCGCCAGCCGCCGTTTCGTCGACGCATCTACCGATTCGCGGCAGACATGTGGGAAGCAATTCACAAGAGGAATGTCCGGCTGCTGGTTCGGCTGGGCCTGGGAGATCCCGCGGATACCGGCCAGCTGTGGGCAGCGCTGGGACCCTTATCGGCTTTGTTCGCCCGCATTCGCGACATCAGGATTTCAATCGAACCCGATTTCCTCGATTCGACACTCGAAGTGGATAGCAGCGGAACGATACGGATGATCCCTCTGCGGATTGCCGTTATCGTTATCGGGCTCTTTCTTTCGCCACCGGTGTGGCGAGGCATCATGTCGATGCGAACGACCGGGTGAATCATGACCAGGGTACGCGAGAGAACCGTATTTTCCGATGACAGGTTCACTGTAACCGCGGTGGAGTCGCTGGAGTTCCGAACCGACCGGACAGATCGTCACCGGCGGGTGACCGGAAGCCTGAGGCCGGTCTTCGTCATTGTGAGGGAGCCGGAAAAAAGCTACGCACTCGATATGGACGCGCAGCCGGTCGACATCGACAGGATAGGCCTGCCGGTCGATGTCGATTAGTCGGGAGCTTCGCCAAGCCTGCATACGAGGTCCGATCTGACCGCCGATTCACCGCCCCTTGCGCCGCTGGCTTTCGCTGAGGATATTCTTGTAGAGCCGGCCTAAGGATTTGTCCCGGGCTCGCCGCTCCGCAATGCTCTGGCGGTTGGCGGCTTCCTCCCGGACCAGCTTGCGCCAGCGTTTGACGCGGTCCGCGTCCAGCCCGCCGTTGTCGATCGCCGCCAGCACTGCGCAGCCGGGTTCGCTGATGTGACTGCAATCGGCGAAGCGGCAATCGCTCGCTAGCTCGACGATTTCGGCGAAGACATCTTCGAGACCCGATTGCACGTCGGTCAGCTGTAGTTCGCGCATGCCGGGTGTATCGACCAGCCACGCGCCGCCAGGCAGTCGGTGCATCTGCCGGGCCGTCGTCGTATGGCGGCCCTTGTCGTCGCCGGCGCGAATGCCCTGGGTAGCTATGCCGGCAGCTCCGCAAAGCGTATTCGCCAGTGTCGACTTGCCGACGCCGGAGGAACCCAGGAGGGCGATCGTCTGTCCGGGCTCGAGCCAGCTACCGAGGCAGTCGGATGATTCCGGGTCGAGCGCGTTGATCGCCTCGACGATCAGGCCGGGCGAGAGTCGAGCCGCCTTGCGCACGTAGCTGGCGCTGTCTTCACAAAGATCGGCCTTGGTCAGGACGATGACCGGCATGACGCCTGCCTCGCGGGCAATCGCCAGGTAGCGCTCCAGCCTGGCCGCGTTGAAGTCCTGGTTGCAGGACGAGACGATGAACAGCGTGTCGACGTTCGCGGCGATAAGCTGCTCGCGACTCTCGGTTCCCGGCGCGCGGCGACGGAAGACCGAGCTTCGCTCGAGGATTCGCAGGATTCGTTCACGACCGGCATCGACTAGCAGCCAGTCGCCCACGGCGATGGGTCCGTCGGCGAGATGGATCGGGGCGGGCAGGTCGGTCTCGAAGCTCTCGCCGGCCACATGGATGACGGATCGATGCACGGCGAGTGCGCGGGCCGGCAGCCGATCCTGATCGGCATCGCCGAGCATCTGCTGTTGATAGCAAGATCGCCAGCCCAGCGCCGAGAGGCCCGGCATCAGCGATAGTGAATCCGTGTTTTCGGACAACCTGATGACCCCGGGACCGCTGGCCGCATGATGACCAGACGCAGTTTATAGAGCGCCAAAAGCCGACTCAATGCTTGCCGAACCCCTTAAAGCCTGGGCTATCATGAGCGTATGACCGCTTTCCTCGGAATCGTCGCTGGCATAGCGCTCTTGATCGCCGGCGGTGCGTTGCTGGTTCGTGGCGCGTCAGAAATTGCCGATGCGTTCGGTATATCGCCGATGGTGGTCGGCCTCACGATCGTCGGTTTCGGAACCAGTTCCCCCGAACTGGTCGTCAACGTGCTTGGCGCGTTGAACGGAGCGACCGGTCTCGCCTTCGGCAACGTCGTCGGCTCCAATATCAGTAACCTGGCACTCGTGCTCGGGGCGGCCGCGCTGATGCGGCCGATCGCCCTGCAGGGCGACGTCGTGCGTCGTGAGTTGCCGCTCCTGCTGCTCGCCACGACGATGATGACGGTGATGGCCCTCGACGCATCGCTGGAAAGTAAGCCGTCGGTCATCGGCCGGATCGACTCCGTCGTCCTGATGCTCATGTTCTGCATCTTCATCTACATCACGGTGCAGGATGTCAGGCGCCTGCGCCAGAAAGACCGCCTGTTGACGAACATCAACGAGACCCCGGTGCTGCTCATGGGCGAAAAGGGGCGATTGCGCTGGCTGCTGGTCGTCGTTGGCCTCGTACTGCTTTTTTTCGGCGGCGAAATGACGGTTCGCAACGGCGTCGAGCTGGCGGCTCAACTGGGTGTATCGACGACCGTGGTCGGACTCTTCGTGGTCGCTGTCGGTACCAGCATGCCGGAACTTGCAACGTCGATGGTTGCTGCCGCCCGCCGCGAGTCCGATCTTGCACTGGGAAACATCATCGGCTCGAACATTTTCAATTCGCTGGTGGTCCTGCCGGTCAGCGGCCTTGTCGCCCACATTCCGGTACCGGACGGCGGTATTGCCGACCTGGTTATTTCCTGGGTGCTCGCCGCTTTGTTGATACCGGTCTTCGTATTCGCCAATGCCACCCTCGGACGAATTGCAGGTGCGTTCCTCGTCTGCAGCTACGTCATTTACGCGATCGTGCGAATCTGGACTGCCTGAGCGGGTCCGGGAGTGAGTTGATCGCTAGCCTTCGCGGACGCTCCGCAGGCGACGGCCAGCACCTTCTCCCGGATAGACGCGCCGGTTAGCGCCGGGATACGCGTAGCCGTTGATGAAGACTCGGCGGTAGGCGTTGGAGCGGTTCTCGAAGCTTGCGTGCGCCGTGTAAGGCCCGAAGAAAAGCGTATCGCCCGGGCTCGCCGTTATCGTCACGACGTCTTCGTCCCGGAACTGCGGCGGCTTCTTCGGCTGGTAGTCCGCGTTGTCGTAGTCGTGGTCGCCGAAATCAACGCGACCCCAGCGTGAACTCCCCGGTATGAACAGCAGAGGCCCGCTGTCTTCGTTCATCTCGTCGATGACGATCAGCGTCTGCACGTAACTGCCCTGGCCGTTAACGTCCCGCCAGGTATCATTGCCCTTGTCGCGATGCTGGATGTCCTGGTGCCAGCCGAAAATGACGCCGTCGCCCGGCCGCTTGAAGTGCGCCTGCGACAGCAACTGGTCCATTTCGGTGCTGCCGAGTAGCGCCGCCGCCGGTTCGGTCAGTCGTGGATCCGCGCCGATCTCGAGGAGGAAGGGTTGCGAGCCCCCGGCCCAGACGACGCGCTTGATCACTTGCGCGCCGTCTTTCTCGCCAAGCACGAAGTACGAACCATTGAATAGTCCCGTCGCGTCCAGCGCCGAGGCCAGGACTTCCAGGTTGTCGAAACAGGCGCGCATGCGCTCGATCTCGTCGGCATCGAAGAGCCCCGGCATCGTGAGCCAGCCGACGCGGTGGAAATCATTTATCTGTTTGTCGCTGAGCTTCAAAGACGCTCCCTGTCATCTCGTGCGGGATGAAGACCGGTAACCTTCGTCGATGCGTCGCCACCGGTCAACGATTGAATGCCGGCGCTCAGGGCCTGTCCGCAGTCTTCCTCTATTTTCAGCGCTGCCAGGTCGTCCGCGCGCGTCGTGCCGCGATTGAGGATCGCGATGGGCTTGCCCTGCTCGTGCGCCTGCCGGGCAAAGCGAAAACCCGAATAGAGCATGAGCGACGAGCCGACGACGAGCAACGCATCCGCCCGCTCGACCGCGGCCCTCGCGCCCTCGACACGGTCCCGCGGTACCGACTCGCCGAACATCACGACGTCCGGCTTGACGACTCCGCCGCAGCGCTCGCAGGGCACCACCGAGAAGTCGAGGCTTGCGTCTTCGGCAAGTTCGGCGTCACCGTCCGGCCTGTGTCGAAATACCGTTGCATGCCAGTCCGGATTGGTCTCGCGAATGGCTCGCTGGTAATCCTCGCGCGAGCGGTCCGTACCGCAGTCCAGGCAGCATACGCGGCCCAGGTCGCCGTGCAGGTCGATGACTCGCCGGCTACCGGCGGCATCGTGAAGCCCGTCCACGTTCTGGGTGATGAGGGTCTCGATCTTGCCGGCGTGTTCGAGGGCGGCCAGGGCGGCATGTGCCGCGTTCGGCCGGGCACGCGAGAATCGCTGCCAGCCGAGGAAGCTCCTCGCCCAGTAACGCTGCCGGGTTCGCCGATTCGTCGAAAACTCCGCGAACTGGATCGGGCGTGCATGCTTCCAGTTGCCGTGGTCATCGCGATAATCGGGAATACCGGAGGCCGTGCTGACGCCGGCGCCGGTCAATACGGCCAGGCTGGAAACTGCGTCCAGAAACTGACCGAGCGTGTCGAACTCCGCTTGCATTCGACGATTGCACCACCACTATTTCCCGAACGTCAAGGTGCCCGCCGGCGGCCGCGTTGCCCGGTCGGTTGTAGTTGACCGGCGGAAGCGTATGCTTAACGGGCCCTCGCGGCTGTAAATGTGCCGTGACTCCTTGAGAGGGCAATTGGAAGAAGTAATAAAGGAGCAGTCCACATGAGTACCACACGACTGTCGGTTTCCGGCATGCGCTGCGCGGGCTGCGTCGCCAGTGTCGAACGCGCCCTGCAGAACACGTCCGGGGTTACGTCGGCAAACGTCAATCTCGCCGAGCACACGGCGACGGTCGAGGGCAGCGCCACGGCGTCGGAACTGATCAGCGCGCTGGTCGAGGGCGGCTACGACGCGACCGAGCTCACAGACAGCGACGACGAAGACGACATACGCAGCGCGGAAACCGATCACTATCGCGGGCTGCTGCGAAAATCCGCAGCGGCCGCGATCATCGGCTTTCCGCTTTTTGTTTTCGGTATGCTCGGCCAGCTCCCGGACCTCTCCGGCGCCGGCCGCACCTTCTGGCTGGTTGTCGGCCTGTTGACGGCCGGTGTGCTCGTCTACTCGGGCGGGCATTTCTACGTGGGCGCCTTCAAGTCCGCGCGTCACCATAACGCCAACATGGATACGCTGATTGCGTTGGGTACGGGCACGGCCTGGATCTATTCGATGATCGTCATCCTGTTCCCGGCCTTGTTGCCCGAGGCCGCCGGTCACGTGTACTTCGAAGCGGCTGCGATCATCATTGCGCTCGTCAACCTGGGCGGCGCCCTGGAGATGCGCGCCCGCGGCAAGACGTCCGAGGCCATCCAGCGATTGATCGGTCTGCAGCCCAGGACCGCCCGCGTGATACGCAACGGCGTCGAATCCGATGTCCCGATAGCGGCGGTCGGGCTGGACGAAACATTGAGGGTCCGGCCCGGTGAACGCATACCGGTGGACGGTGTCATCATCGACGGACACTCGAGCGTCGACGAATCGATGCTCACCGGTGAACCGGTGCCGGTGCAGAAACAACAAGGCGACGAGGTCGTCGCCGGCACGATCAACAAGAGCGGTACTTTCCTGTTCCAGGCGCGGCGTATCGGCAAGGACACCGCGCTGGCACAGATCATCGAGATGGTCCGCAAGGCGCAGTCCTCGAAACCGGCCATCGGCCGCCTCGCCGACAAGGTCGCGTCGGTCTTCGTGCCGAGCGTGCTGATCATCGCCGTCGTTACCTTCCTGGCCTGGTTCAACTTCGGTCCGCCGGTGTCGGAGAGCAATCTTGCGATCGTGACGACGATGACCGTCCTGATTATCGCCTGTCCCTGCGCGCTGGGGTTGGCGACACCGATCTCGATCATGGTTGGCGTGGGTAAGGCCGCCGAATTCGGCGCGCTGATAAGGAACGGCGATGCGCTGCAGCAGGCTGGCCGGCTGACGACGATCGTGCTCGACAAGACCGGCACGGTCACCCAGGGCAGGCCGAGTGTTACCGCGGTACTGCCGACAGGTACATGGACTGAAGACGATTTGCTGCGCTGGGGCGCCAGCATCGAAAAGGGTTCGGAACATCCGCTGGCCGAGGCGATCGTCGAGGCTGCCGCTGACCAGCAGTTGGAGTTGCTGGCGGCGGAGCGCTTCCAGGCCGTGGCCGGCCACGGTGTCGAGGCGATCATCGACGGACGCGAAGTGTTACTCGGCAACGCGCGGCTGATGCGCGAGCGGGGCATCGACGTCAGCAAGCTTGCGGAGTCGGCCGAGGCCCTGATGAGAAAGGCCGAGACGCCCGTCTTCGTGGCCGTGGCTGGCGAGGCGGCGGGCATCATCAGCATTGCCGACGCCATCAAGGAGGATTCGGCGGCCGCCATCAAGCGCATGCACGATCTAGGCCTCAAGGTCGTCCTCCTGACCGGCGACAATCGGGCGACCGCGGACGCGGTGGCGAGGCAGACGGGTATCGACGAGGTGATAGCCGACGTGCTGCCGCAGGACAAGGCCGACAAGGTCGCGAGCCTTCAGGCGCGCGGCGAGTGCGTCGGCATGGTCGGCGACGGCATCAACGATGCCCCGGCGCTGGCGCTTGCGGACGTCGGCTTCGCGATCGGCACCGGCACCGACGTGGCCATCGAGAGCGCCGACATCACGCTGATGCGCGGTTCGCTGCACGGCGTCGTCGATGCCATAAAGATCTCGCAGGGGACGGTAAAGAACATCAAGCAGAACCTGTTCGGCGCCTTCGTCTACAACTCCCTCGGCATACCGGTTGCGGCCGGTGTGCTGTTCCCCTTCATCGGCATGCTGCTGAACCCGATGATTGCCGGCGGCGCGATGGCGCTGTCCTCCGTGACCGTCGTCAGCAATGCCAACCGCCTGCGCTTCTTCCAGCCGGGGAGCTAGGCCGTGCAAGCACTGGTCGTCAATGTCGCTGGACTGGCGCTGATCTGCCTCATCGTCTGGTGGTTCTGGCTGTCACAGCCGAAAGCGCGAAAGGTTGCCGACGATGTCGTCGACATCCTGGTCGCGGACGGCGTCTATTCCCCATCGCGAATCGAGGTCCCGGCCGGCCGCAAGATCAGGCTGCGATTCCTGCGCAAGGACGCGAGCCCCTGCGCCGAGAAGGTCCTGTTCGACGAGCTGGGTATCAGTGCCGACCTGGCGCTGGGGCAGGTGACGGAAGTCGACGTCGATGCGACCGAGGCTGGCGAGTACGAGTTTACCTGCCAGATGCACATGTACCGCGGCCGGCTGGTCGTGACCTGAGAAATCCCGGCGGGCGCCGCTCGGTAATTCTGGCAAGGACGTACGGGTTTCTCGCGATGTCCGGGCGCAGCAGCGGCGCGCACTATGAAGTGGCAACGGCCAGGTCTCCGACAGTGGAGCAATGGGATGAGGTGGAGCTTGAGAATTCGGGCTGGCATTGTCCTCGGGTTTGTCCTGGTCATGCCGGCCGTCGCGGATGAAGAGTGCGGCAAGGCACTTACGGATGTCTTTCGCGAAGTCTCCCCGTCGGTCGTGCAGGTCTACTCGGTAGCGATCGATCCATTCAGCGTCGTCCATCGGGTTCAGCACGGAGTCGGCACCGGTTTCGTCGTCGATCGGCGGGGCCACATCGTCACCAATGCGCACATCGTGCACGGGACCTCCCAGGTCATGCTGTCGCCCGGCGACGGTGCCATGCTGCCGGCGGAAGTCGTCGGCAGCGATCCGATTTCGGACCTCGCCGTTATCAAGCCGGCTGTCGCCGACGTATCGCTGCCGCCCGTCGTGTTAGGCGATTCCGACAAGGTTCTGATCGGCCAGGAGGTGCTGGCGATCGGCTTCCCGTTCGGCATCGGCAAGACGGCGACGCGCGGCATCGTCTCCGGCATGGAGCGCGTCGTGCCACAGTCGACGTTCAGCTGGATGACGCCATACCTGCAGACCGATGCCGCGATCAGCCCGGGTAATTCTGGCGGCCCGCTTGTCGATCGCTGCGGCCGGGTCATCGCTGTCAATACGTTGGGCTCGCTGGCCGGCCAGAACATCAACTTTTCGATCCCGATCAACCTGGTTGCGGAGTTCCTGCCGCAACTGATCGAAAAGGGGCGCGTCGTCCGGCCCTGGCACGGCATCAACGGCAGGATCGTGCCCTTCCAGTTCGTGTTCGCCTTTGGCATCCCGCCGGGTTACATCGTCGAGACTATCGAGCCCGGCAGTCCCGCGGAGCAGATTGGTCTTCGCGGCGGCACGTTTCCGGTGGTCGTTGGCAACGATGAGTTCCTGCTGGGCGGCGACGTCATTGCGGAGGTCGATGGCATCGCGCTGACCGATATGGAGACGGTCTACCGGATCGCGCGATCGCTGAAGGTCGGCGACCGTATTACCTTGAAGTACTTTCGGGACGGGGAGCTGACGACGGCAGACGTAGAACTGCCCGAGCGGCCCATACTGCCTGGGGACATGAGGCGATTCCACGAGAATCGACACCAGCAATGACCATTGGTTATGAACGAGCGAGAAGTTTCGTCACGGAACTCATTCGGGAGTACGGCGTTGATGCACTGATCGAAAAACTGCGACCGAAAACCACCGCGCTTCCCGCCCACGTTCCTCGGAGGGACGAGGTCTCGGCCGAGGCAATTACACAACGTTGGGAGTTGTTCGACGTCGACGACCAGGTCAGGGCGCAGTTGCTGGACGACTGGACCGCCGACAATGCAGCGGCTTTCGCTCACAACATCGAACACCTGATCGGCACGGTAAAAGTGCCCATCGGCATTGCCGGTCCGCTCCGCGTCAACGGCCTGTTCGCACAAGGCGACTACTACGTTCCGCTGGCCACTACCGAGGCCAGCCTCGTGGCGTCCTACAGCCGTGGCGCCAACCTGATCACCGAGTCCGGAGGCGCCAGCGTTGCACTGCTTAGCGAGGGAGTCAGCCGTGCACCGATGTTCACTTTCGACAACATCTGCGAGCTCGGCCTGTTCATTGACTGGGTCCTGAGGCACATCGAGGAGATTATCGCTGCCGCGAACGCGACAAGCCGCTTTGGCAAGCTCCGCGATCTCGAGCTGTGTGTGGAGGGCACGCACGTATACATCCTGTTCATCTTCCAGACCGGTGACGCGGCCGGGCAGAACATGGTGACGATCGCTACTCACGCCGGTGTGGACTGGATACTGCAGAACACGCCGGTGCAGCCCACGGCGAGTTTCCTTGAAGCCAACTTCTCCGGTGACAAGAAGGCGACCGCAATGTCCTTCCAGCGCGTTCGTGGCCGCAAGGTCGTTGCCGAGGCACGTATGCCGGCTGACCTGGTGCGGCGCTGGCTGCACGCCGAGCCCGAGGCAATGATCGAGTATGCCCACGCGGCCACGGTAGGTGCCGTCATGTCCGGTACGCTCGGTGTACAGGGACATCTTGCTAATGGTCTTGCCGCCTTGTTCCTCGCCTGCGGTCAGGACGTCGCCTGCGTCTCCGAGGCCGCTGTAGGGATAACCAGCATGGAATTCACCGAAGCTGGCGATCTGCACGCCACCGTGACATTGCCGAATCTCATCGTCGGCACAGTCGGTGGCGGCACCAAGCTGCCGAGCCAAGCCGCCTGCCTCGCGCTGCTCGGCTTGAACGGCGCGGGCAGCGCACGAGCATTCGCGGAAGTCGCCGCGGCGATCTGCCTGGCAGGGGAGTTGTCACTGACGGGCGCAATCGTCGCCGGCGAATTCGCGGCAGCCCATTCGCGCCTTGCCCGCGGCAAGGAATTGCACTGAGCATGGAGCCGGGCCACGCTACCGACGAGGACCGGCAGCTCGCGAGCGAGGTTGATTTCACGATCATCCGCTACGCCCAGTGCTGGGAGGACGCGGACGTCCTCCTCGAAGCCCTTGACGTGAAGCCCGGCGACGTCTGCCTGTCGATCGCCTCCGCCGGCGACAACAGCCTGTCGTTGCTCACGAAGTCACCGGCAAAGGTCATCGCAATCGACCTCTCACCCAGCCAGCTGGCCTGCCTGGAGCTCCGCGTGGCGGCCTATCGGCTGCTTTCCCACGAGGAATTGCTGGAGCTGATGGGCGCACGCCCCAGTCGCCGCCGCTTCACGCTTTATGCGCGGCTGGCTCCCGAGCTCGGACAGGTGAGCCGGCGCATATGGGATGCCCAGGGCCGCAAGATCGAACAGGGCATCGGTGCCACCGGCAAGTTCGAACGCTACCTGGACCTGATCCGTCGATTCACTGTCAACGTGACTCACTCGAAGCGTGTGAGGGACGAGCTGTTCATCAGCAAGCCGCTCGAAGTCAGGCGTGATTTCTATGTGCGGAGCTGGGCCAACCGTCGCTGGCGAGCGCTGATCAGGCTGGCATGTACGCGCCCGGTGATGGGGCGTCTAGGCCGCGACCCGCGCTTCTTCAAATATGCCGACGACACAGTTGCCGATCACATTCTGGAGCTTTCGCGACACGCGATGGTCGATCTCAATCCGGCAGATAACCCTTATCTGCACTGGATCGTCCGGCGTTGCTATGGCGAGTGCCTGCCGCACGCGCTGCGCGAGGAAAACTTCGCCGTGATACGCGCCAACCTGGAGCGGCTCGAGTGGCATCGCATCGGGCTTCACGAATATCTCGATCGTGCCGGGGACGCCTCGATCGATCGCTTCAATCTGTCCGACGTCTTCGAGTACCTTTCTGAAGCAGAGTCGAACGGAGTGTTCGAACGCATAGCGAAGGTCGGCCGGTCCGGAGGACGCCTGGCGTACTGGAACATGCTGGTGCCGCGCCGCCGCCCCGACTATCTCGCGGATCGTATCTGTCCGCTGCCGGACCTGTCGTCGCGGCTGCATTCGGCAGCGCGAACGTTCTTCTATAACGACTTCGTTGTCGAGGAAATCGCGTGATCGCCGCAATCCACCAGGAGCCCTGGTTGGGAATCGCGATCGTCGCCGCCTCGGTCGCTGTGCTGTTGCTGATGTTGACCGTGGTTCGCCGCTTGCCCGGTACGAGCGCGGAGGGTATCCGCAAGCTGTTTCACATTGGTGTAGGCCTGGTCGCTCTCAGCCTGCCGCATCTGTTCGATGCCCTGTGGCCGGTGCTGGTCGTCAGCCTGGCCAGCGCTGTCGCGCTTTTGCTGATTCGTACGGTGGGTGTCCTGCGGGAAGGGCCCGGCCAGGTGCTGCAGGCTGTTGCCCGGCGATCGCTGGGTGAGTTCTGGTTCGTCCTCGGCGTCGTCGTGGCATTCATCATCGCCGGCGATCGCCCGGTGACCTTCAGTATCGGCATCCTGACCCTGGCGATCGCCGACGCCACCGCGGCGCTCGTCGGAGTCGTCTACGGCAGGCACCGCTTCGACGTGCCCGGTGGGACCAAGAGCGCCGAAGGTTCTATCGCATTCTTCATGGTCGCCTTCCTTTGCGTGCACATCCCCATCCTGCTGTTCACCAGTACCGGGCGCCAGGAATCCCTGATGATCGCCCTCAATGTCGGCCTGCTGGTCATGTTTGCCGAGGCCAGCGTGGCACGCGGCGCCGACAACTTCGTGTTGCCGGTCCTGGTGGTGGTGCTGCTCGACGTGTTCGAAGCCATGCCAGCGCTGCAGCTCTGCCTGCACGCCGGCGTGATCGTTATCCTCGGCATACTGATCATGACGTACAAACGGCGCACGACGCTGTCGGGCGATGCTCTGATCGGCGCCGTGCTGGCCGCGTATATCTGCTGGAGCTTCGGTGACTGGCGCTGGCTGGTCTCGCCGCTGACGCTGTTCTTTACCTATACCTGGCTTGTCGGCCGCCCCCAACTCGAGAGCGACGAGCCGTTTCACTCCGACGTACTGCTGGCGCTCGTCGCGCCTGGCGTAGTTCTGGTGACGATGTACGCGGAGCTCGGCAACAGCGTCCTGTACGCGCCGTTCGTCGCGTCCTGGGCCGCCAACCTCGCGGTCATCGGCACGCTGCACAGCCAGCTGCGATCGCCGGACAGCCCGCCGCTGCCGGTTGCATTCATGAACTCTGTCAAGGCCCTGGTAGTGCTGGCACCGGGGCTCCTGGTCTGGAGCGGCCTGGCTCCCGCCGAGCGTTTCGCAGCCGTGGCCAGCATCCCGGCCGCATTGCTGTTCTTCGCCTTTATCGGCCGCGACCTGCGCCGCTCGCCGACCAGCGCAAAGGAATGGTTTGCGGTGCCGGTGTCGGTCGCGTTCAGTATTGCCGTCTGCTTCGGCATCGCCGCGCTGGTCCCGGCGTAAGGCTCACGCGATAGTTTTCTGCCACAGCGCGTAGTCGTGCCGCCAGCGGAATCGACCCTTGTCGGCGAAAACCCCGCTCGGGTTGCCGCTGTGGACGAGCGCCGAAATCGCGTAGTCCACGCCGGCATCCGCCGCCGCCTTGACGCCCAGATAGACGAGCGCGTTCGAAAGCCCTCGCCCGCGCATGGCAGGGACGACGCCAATGCTCTTCAGGACGGCGACGGTCTCGTCATCGTGGCGATCGACGAATGTGTAGAAGAAGCCGACCGGTTCTCCGTCCGGCTCGATCAGCAGCCAGGCCCGAATCCTGCCGCCCTTGTCGGCGAGCCTGATGTAGGCCTCCGCGAAGAGGCTCTCCGGGATCGGCTCGAAGAAGTCATTCCCGGCAAACGAGGCGTGACTCAGCCGGAACAGAGTCGACACTTGCTCCGCGACGCTGCCTTCATCGAAGGCCGTGACGCGAAAACCCTCGGCGAGCACCCGCCGATAGTCGGCCTCGAGCTGCGCCGCGACTTTCTCCAGCTGGCCGAACGCGATGCTGTTGTATCTTTCAGTGAGACCGAAGCCGTTGTCCTCGAGCAGCTGAACGTAGTCCGGAGGGTTGCAGGGTTCCCAATCGAAACTGTGCGGCTCGCTGTCCGGCAGCCGAAAACGGTACGGGAACCAGGTGTTGAAGGCCATCGGGCCGACGACTCGTTTTACGCCCTGGTTCGACAACCAGTCACAGGCACCAGTCAGCAGCATTTCGCCGGCTCCACAATAATCGGTGTCGAACTCCAGCAGGCCAAAGCAGCCGGTATCGGGATCACTGGCCGAGACATTCGCCGAGATGCCGCCGATCGCCCGGCCTTCCTGGTAACACAGCCAGAATTCGTGGACGGCCGGGTAGGGGGCGGTCAGGAAGCGTTCGCAGACGGCGCGGTCAAGCATTCCATGCCGGTAAGGTCGGCGGCGAAGCCTGTTGGGCAGCGCGCCGAAGTCGGCGCGGAATTCGCCGGCGTTCTGGCAAGCGGAATAGCGTGCGAGCCTCATGACAATATCCTGACCTCGCCGCTACCCGCATCCATGCGCACCCGCTGGCCCGTCTGCAGTCTCTCCATGAGGCCGCCGGAGATACCGACGATGGTCGGCAGGCCCAGCTCCCTCGCGACCACGGCGGAGTGGGACAGCAGGCTGCCGCGCTCTATCAGCAGGCCGGCGCACGACGGGTAAAGTGGTACCCAGCCGGGGTCGGTGCGGGCCGTGACCAGGATTTCCTGGTCGATGCCTTCGGCGTCCTTGCTGGTCTCGGCGACCCGAACGACGCCCTCGACGATGCCGGGGCAGCAGGGCGTTCCGATCAGGACGTCCGGGTCGGAATCGTCGACGACGTCCGTACGCAGCAGGTCCGCATCGGCCAGGACCTGTGACATCGCGAAGGAGACGCCGGCGGCGCCGCGCGTGATCAGGCGCTCCGGTGGCGGTGCCGAGCGTCGGTAGCCGGCGAACTCGCGCTTGCGCAGTTCGACCAGCCCGGCGAGATCGATCGTCGTCGGCCTGCCCTCGATGAATCCCATGAGATCCTCGACGGTCAGCATGAAGACATCGCGCTCGTCGGCAATAATGTTCAGGGCTTCGAGCTGTGTGCCTGTTGCGCGGAACAGGCGCCGTGCGATGCCGAAGATCTTCGTGCGCGCGAAGCGGAGATTTTCCCTGTCACGGACGGCCCGACGCGCGTGTTTCAGAACCCGGTTAAAGATCAGCCGACGCCAGCCGCGCACGCGCTCCGCCACGATTCTTTCGGCGGCCTCGCGTATGCCCGCCTCCCGCTCTTCCAGCGCGGCGATGTCAAAACTGCCCGCGCGGACGTAGCTGGCGATTGCACTGACGATGAAGGATGGGTCCTCGTGCAGGTCCTTCTCCTCGAGTTTCAGTTCGTTGACGCAGCGAAAGCCATAATCGTAGAGATATGCTTCGATCCGCCCGCGGAGTTCGGGCCAGCGTTCTTGCTCGATCATCTGGCGCCAGGCATCCTCGCCCGGCGTCTGCTCCAGCCAGCTGCGAAGCGACTCGTCCTGCTCGGATACCCATTTCGCCACGCTCATCAGCCGCTTGGTCGGCTCGGTGCTCTCGAGCCCGCCCTGGCCGCACAAGAGGTCATTCTGCAGCGACGTGCTGTCGTCGTCCGTCGTGATCCAGCGTTGCGTCAGTTTCTTCAACAGGCCGAAGAAGATCATGCAGAAATAGTCGTTGATGATCGGTGCGCGCCAGTTGCGAAGCACGTTCTCGTCCAGGAACTGGTAGTAGCGGGCCAGTTCTGGCAGTGACATCGACGCGAAGTCCTTCTTCCGGGCTTCCTCGTAGATGGTGTGGAAGTGCGCATGGAAGTCGCCGACGATGGTGTCGACCCGGAGGAAGCGCCAAACGCTAAGCATCGCGATCCAGGCCTTTCTCGGCCACGAGTAGCGCGGCGGTTCCTTCATGAAATCGAATAGCGAGGCGAGCTCCGGTTTGAGTGTCTGCCGGACGCCCATCATCGTCTCCATGAATTCGCCACTGCTGCCGGCCAGCGGCAGCATCTGGATCAGCCGATACCAGTTGATCAGGTTGTAGTAGATGTGACCGCGCACCAGGCCGAGCATGTTGCGAAACATCGTCTCGTGCTCGCGAATCTCCTTTTCCGGCACACCCATGATCTCGCAGAACTGCAAGTACACCTGGTAATAGGCCGCGTTCGCAAAGCTGAAGGTTAGCGGCGACGTCACGCCGCTGTAGCTCTCTATGATGTTGGAGTTGTCCCAGAGGATGACGTCTGTGCCGTTGATCGAGGCATCGAAGAAAGCGTCGTCCGGCAGCGTCGTAATCGGCCGGGTCTGCACGATATAGAGCGTGCCGTCGGCATCGATGGCCCACTCCGTGTCCTGGGGGATGCCGTAGTAGTTCTCGAGTGCGAGGACCAGCCTGCCGATGACCTTGAGCTGGCTGTCGGTCAGCGAAGCCTTGCCACCAAGCATCGCGTCCAGTTCCTGGCGTTCGATGCCACCGCCCTCGGCGAAGCGCACGGCAATTGACTTGTCGGCGATCATCGCCGTCGCGGTCGACAGATCATCGCGGCGCAGCTCGAAGTGGTCGGCGTCGAGCTCCCCGCTAACCAGGCCTTCGCCGAGACCGAACACCGAATCGATAACGAGATGCTCGCGATCCAGCGGCCGAATAGGGTTTCTCGAGAAGGCGACGCCGGCGGTAACCGGGTCGACCATCTGTTGTACGACCACACCGACGCGAATACCGCTGATGCTCAAACCCCGTTCGATACGGTAGGCCAGTGCGCGCTCCGAAAACCCGGACGCCCAGCAGCGGCGAATCGCCGCGGACAGCTGCCCCATGCCGCGGCGGCAGAGGAAGGAAGAGAACTGTCCGGCGAAACTGTGGCCAGCCGAGTCCTCGTCGATGCCGCTCGAGCGAACGGCGAGCTGGCTTTCGGCGAGCTGCAGGGCTTCGAGTCGCTCGCGCAATTCGTCCTCGACCGACGGCGGCAACGGATGCATCAGAAAGAGTTTTTGCACGCGTTCGGCAAAGACGCCGAGCTTGTCCAGGTGATGTTCGGGGCGCAATTCGTCCGCGAGTTCGTACATCTCGACGAACAGGTCGAAGGCGTCGGCGGCAATGCAGACCCACGGCGGCACCGGAATTTCGGCGCGCGTCATGTGCGCGAGATTCATGGCTTTGCCACCGCCACGAAGCGCAAACGCCTCGGGAGGATCGCTGCTATCGAGGATGAATTCTTGCGTCACGCGATCATCTCCTTCAGGGGTATCGCCCAGAGATGCGCGAGCAGGCAAATGCCCGCCGCGCTTTCGGGAATTCGGTAGGCCGCGGGCCGCCACCAGATGACCGTCACCGTTGCCAGCAACAGGGCTTCGAATGGCCAGAGGATCGGGCCGAGCTCAAGGAGCCACGCGCCAGCGCCGGCGACCAGCAGCGCGACCAGGACAATCGAGAAGGTGCGCCCCGGACCGTGGACGACCAGGTAAGTCTGCAAGACCGGGTGCGCTTCGGGGTCGAGTTTGCGACAGACCTCGTATGCGAAAAAGGCGCCAAGCAGCGGCAGGCTCAGCTGGATCGTGGCAGCATCCGCCAGGCGCCCCGGCGCCGCGACCAGCACGCTGAACGCGGCCATCGGGACGATGATCAGCTGGTGGGAGATGGCGTAGAGCAAGGGGCGCGGTTCGAGCCAGGCACCACAGTAGAACTCGCGATACATCAGCCAGAGGTAAGCGGTGACTGCGGCAAAGGCGATCGCAGCCGCGGTATTGGCTACGAGCGCGGTGGCCAGGGACCAGCCAAGCATGAAGATAATACCCGCCACGATGACCGTGCCCGCTTCGTCCGAGGTGATCAGGCCCCGCGGCAGCGGTCGCTCGGGATGCGCAATGCGGTCCTTGTCGAGATCCTTGAGCTCGTCCATCAACCGCAGCAGCGCGAAGAAGACGAGCAGACCGATGAAACTCAAAACCACCGGCAGCCATTCGAGCGCTTGCCCGTACAACAATTGACCCGACAACACGAAGCCCGCGACCAGCACCAGGTAGACCGGTAATGGAAAGCGCTCCTTGAGGTAAGTCAGCCAAGCAGCCATTTCGCTCCCTTCCGCAGTGTCTTATGGCGATCGATGCGCGCCTTGTGGCGGGCGTCGCGGTAGATCTTCGCCTCTACGCGGTCGTCGATGCCCGGCACTGCCAGCCGACTCACGCCTTCGCCGACCAGGATTGTGCGCCCGTCTTTGTCGCGATGCAGGAAGGCCTTGCTGGATTGCAGCACGCCGTAAACATTCTGCTCGATATCGAAGTCTCCCGGCGCCTGGTTGCTGCGTCCCGCGTACCACCAGCTTCCGTCCAGCTCGTCGATCCGAATCCGGTCGCCCATGCAGTGCCAGATGCGGCCTTGCGCGTCGCGCCGCTTGTAGCGCCGGTTAGCCTCGCTGTCGCCGAGGTAGAGCGGACAGATGTGAGGTCCACAGACCCACAGGCCGTCCTCCTCGAGACGGCTGTCGATCTCCGCCACCGGCTTGCCGAGATACAGGGTCTGGAAGTAGCCTGCGGCCCGGCTCCTGGTAACGGCGATTCGGGCATCGGCTGTTGCGACCGGCTCGGCCTCGGTGCTGCCGTAGACGCTCAGCCAGTGGCTCTCGGGCCAGCGGTTGAAGGCCGCCTCGAAAATTCCGCAGTCGGTGAGTGCGCCGCCGATGTGAATCGACGCCAGGGCGGGCACGCTGGCGCTTTGCATCAGCCGCAACAGGAAGCCCGGTCCGCAGGTCAGCGTCTCGGGCTGGAGATTCGGCGGCAGCGCCGCGATCTGCCGCAGGTGGGAGTCGCGCCATGGCGGCGGAATCAGTATCGAACTTCGCCCGGACGCCAGGTTGGCGAGCACGAAGTTCGCGAAAATGCAGAGATCACCGCCATCGAACTGCCCGAGACCGAGCGCGCCTGACAGCACCTCGTGCTGCCGGACCAGGTAGCCGTGCGAGCGCACGACGCCCTTTGGGTTGCCGGTCGTGCCCGAGGTGAAGGTGAGTATGCCGGTGTCGCCCGGATCTACTGCCTCGAGATTCAGCCCTCCAGCGGCCGAACCGCTTTCCAGGCGACTGGCCGACAGCCAGGTCGGGATCCCGCGGATGGATGCCACGCGCATTCCCCAGAGCCGGCCGAGCCGGCTGCCGACGTAAGCCTTTGGCCGCGCAACCCGAACCGCGGCGTCGATCCTGCGTACAGGCATCCAGGGCTCGACGAGCATGACGGCGGCGCCAATGGCGAGGAGCGCGATCACGATCGCGTAGAGCCTCGGCCCCAGGCCGTCGACGAGCAATACCGTATCGCCCGCGCCGACTCCCTCGTTGCGCAGCGTTTTCTGAATGGTGGAAGCCCGCGAGAGCAACGCGCCGAAGGTGGTCGATGAACCTCCGCGCCAGCCGGGCAGCCAGAGCGCGGCTCGTTCCGGCCTGTCCCGCGCATACCTTACAGCGAGTTCGACGCAATTCACGACAGGCTCCCTGGCGCCGACCTATATCAGGCCTGAA
>Ga0224502_10000185_pt1 | contig 19579 bp, 14 predicted proteins | sample SF_Oct11_sed_USG_5_FD_169104 | JGI IMG/M metagenome (GOLD analysis project Ga0224502, IMG submission 169104) | Sediment microbial communities from San Francisco Bay, California, United States - SF_Oct11_sed_USGS_13 | ecosystem: Environmental > Aquatic > Marine > Sediment | place: USA... | reverse complement strand
ATACCGATCACACGCTCGAGGAAGTCGGCAAGCAGTTCGACGTGACGCGTGAGCGCATCCGCCAGATCGAAGCCAAGGCGCTGAGGAAGCTGCGCCACCCGACCCGGTCGGATCAGCTCAGGAGCTTCCTGATCGAGGACTAGAGAAAAGCCGGGCATCGCCCGGCTTTTTTTTGCTCGCCGATTTGCGCGGCGTCGCCGCCGCTCTAACGTCGCCCCTTGAAGCTGTCAGGTTTATGTATCTCTTTGTGACAGTTCGAGCACACTAACTCACATTTCCTGGACTCGGCGACAATGACTTCCCAGGCCCGATTTGACGGGCTACGAAGATCCAGGTTGAAGGCTTTATTCGTGGGTGCGGTATGGTGAAACTCGAACGCAGCGTAGTTCCAGCTGTAGCCACAGTTGGAGCGGCATCCACCGTGCAAACTGACCAGATCGATTTTTCTTCTTCTGCCACGCAGCTGCTGAGCGCTGTAGGACTGCAACCGATTGTTCGTATCTGCATTCTTACAACGCCGCGAGCAGAATCGCCTTTGTCTTCCTTTTAGCGGCTGACAACAGCGAATACAACCAGTCACAGGTAAATCTTGACAGACTTCTGGATCGGATTCAGATCCCAATTTATTGCAATTAATGCCCTTTTCGCCGTCGCTATAGCTGCCCGTTATCTGGTAGAATTCGGCTCCCATCACGGGGCTGTCGTGGCGTCGCGTAGCGACAAGCTTAGAGCAGAGCGGTCGCAGGGCCGCAGGAAAGTTCGCGATTTCGCCGCAGTGAATAGAGTGTGGGCCTGTAGCTCAGTTGGTTAGAGCAGGGGACTCATCAAATAGGTGCGTTTGTGCCGAAAGGCATAAAGTCGAACGGGATGAATTCAGGGAAACCGTAGCAGCCTTGGCTGACGGCAATCCTGAGCCTAGCCGGCGGTACACCGCCGGAAGGTGCAGAGACTACCTGGGAACTTCAGTGTTCTTAATAACAGGCTTGAGCGTCCCGCCCCTAGCAATTCGGTTGAGGGTGATGAGATAGTCCGCTCCGCTTGGAAACAAGCGGGTAAAGTGAATCCCTTGGTCCCAGGTTCGAGTCCTGGCGGGCCCACCATACTCCCACGCGTAATTCGCAGTCACAGTATGCCCCTGGCTGGATGCGCTCGATCACTCCCGGCACGGCGAGTGGTTCGAGTCCTGGCGGGCCCACCATACTCCCACGCGTAATTCGCAGTCACAGTATGCCCCTGGCTGGATGCGCTCGATCACTCCCGGCACGGCGAGTGGTTCGAGTCCTGGCGGGCCCACCATACTCCCACGCGTAATTCGCAGTCACAGTATGCCCCTGGCTGGATGCGCTCGATCCCAGAACGTCTGATTAGCGAGATCCCCAGACGACCTGTCACTACGAGCAAAAAAAACCTCGCCTTGGGCGAGGTTTTCTGTTTCGGAGCTGCGCAAGGGATTTATGGCAGCAGCACGAAATCGATAACGTGGATGATGCCGTTACTCGCGAGAATATCCGGCGCAACGATGGTTACCGAGCTGTTGTTCGCGTTGACCATGAGGCTGCCTTGACCAACGGGGTAAATAGCCCCTCCAGCCAGCATGTCGATCTGCTTGTTTCTCCCGTTTATGACACTTGGAGAAGGACGCCGTTCGCCAACCACGTGGTACAGCAAGATGGTCGTCAGCGTTTCGGTGTCGAACGAGCTACATATATTACCCGCATCAAGACCGGCGGCTGCAAATGCCGCGTCAGACGGGGCAAACACCGTAAGCTCCGCGTCGGGATCAGCAACGGCCCCCACCAGGCCAGTACAGCTGAGTGCCTGGACGAGAGTCGTAAAGCCTCCGTTAGCTACTGCGATTTCTGCAATCGTGTCGTCGCCGGGTTTGAAACGCTGGGCATTTGCGTCAGAGGTTGAAAAAACGGCGACCATCAGACCAAACGCGATGCTGCAGCTAACTGCTCTGTGAAAATTTAAAGTCATTGTTGTTCCTCCTGGTTACCATTTTTAGCTTAAGCGCCAGCACCCGGACGGGACAATGGCTTAGCTGAAACAAACAGTTTCCATTTGTATCAGATTGTTTCCCCGCCCTTTGAACAGCTGCTTGTCTGTTTCCAACAGAGACCTCCATTTCACTTTTCGGCACGAGTCGGGCAGTCGGAAAACCGCGGCGTTCGTGCGCAAACAGTCATAGTCGGCTTCAGGTCGCGGTTTCAGTCAATGGTTGCAACACGTAAACCCCAGCCAAAGAGCAGGAGCTGTTGCTAATGGAGTGAGGTAAGAGTAACTACTATGCGGACGCGGACAGAGAACTTGAATCGGTAATTCCGTAAGAGACCTTCAGTCGATCACCGGCTCTTTTGTGTAAGCGACACCTCCGGTTCGCCCGCCTCGACTGGCACAGCTTCTGCCTGGAATTTGAACTCGCACAGTTGCTTGAACCTGTTCAGGATATTCGCCGTCACCCGGTTATGAATTCGTTCCCACGCCGAGTTGACGATGTGTTTTTCCGGCCAGTTCTTCTTGCCGTAGAAGTCGAACACAACCGCCATGAAGACCTGTGTCCGTTCCACCTCGCCCAGCTCAGCGATCGACGAACGCACGTAACAGCCGAACACCCCCACCGGATACCCGCCACTGCAGTCATATAGCAGGTATCTCTGGCTATCGAAATCAGAAGGCTCCGGCACGCGCCGCACCTTGATCGCCTTCATCGTGAATAGCGGAACAACGTTCAAACCGAAAAGGTCGTGTTTGATACCGGGAAACCCCTTCTTCCGGCCGAGCAGGTAAACCTGCACATGCTCGAAATCGCCGTCGACCCGTTCCAGCATCGCGAGGTGTCCAGGCCAGCAGCGCAGCACGGTCTGCCATTCCAGGAACTCCTCGAAGACATAGCCGGCCGGAGCCGCGATGCCGATCTTGTGTATGTTCATGATCGCGTACTCGGAGACACTGAGTGAGAGGCGCTGCCTGATGCGATGCTCGTAGTCCTCTCGCGCTGCATGGGACTTCGACTCCACCAATGTCGAAATGGCTGGCCTGCGAAATACAAAGCGCCGAATATCCGAGATGATCGATTGACTCTCCCCGGGAAGTCCGTCGGATTTGTTCTTGCTGCGTCGAGATTCTGCGGGCTCGATCATGCGGCGTACCTGGCTAACGTTCGTGATATTTTGTCAGACTGATTGTATTACCTTTTCGGGAGCCGTTAGTCGCCGCTCTGAGCTTGTCGTTATGACTCGACACGAGCGACTTCCGGGCAACCGCGAACCCCCGTCCACATATTCGAGGCCATGATTTCCTTAAGCCTGAGCGGAAATTATCGAGTCAGCCCGGACCTCGAGCAGAACAATTGGCGGCTAATCGGGACTAATGTCAATGTGATGAGAATTCTGGCCTGGCTCGTATCCGTGTTCTTGATGACCGTGTCGACGGGATCATTGGCTATGGACACCCGTTTCCTTCAGGGTCTCGGTGACGCCCACTACACGCGCATCGAATCCGAAATCCTGGCCCGGCACTTTCACGTATTCGTCATGTTGCCGGATGGATACGAACAGTCTCCCGAAGAAGACTATCCGACGATCTACCTGCTCGATGGCGGGGCGCTCTTTCCTCTTTTGTCTGCCTACTACAGGTATCTGAATTTCGGAGAGGAGATACCCGATGCCATCGTCGTCGGCATCTCTTACGGAAGCGACAGCTTCGAGGAAGGCAATTACCGCTCGACAGATTACACCGCAAAGTCACCAGAGCGGGATTACTGGGGAGGAGCCGACAAGTTTCAAAGCTTCTTGAGCGATGAGTTGCTCCCGTTTATTGAAAGAACCTATCGGTCCCGGACCGACCGTCGGGTAATATTTGGACAGTCGCTCGGAGGGCAGTTCGTCCTGTACACGGCGCTGACCAGACCAGGTCTTTTTTGGGGACACGTTGCCAGCAATCCCGCACTGCATCGGAACCTGCCATTTTTCCTGCAAACCCATGGCAAGGCAGAAATAGCCGGCGAACGGCCCAGGCTATTTGTGGCAAGCGGATCCGAGGATGATCCGCGTTTCCGGATCCCGACCCTCGAATGGGTCGAGCACTGGTCCAACAACGACGACAATCCCTGGCAGCTCAAGACCATGACCCTGGAGGGGCATACCCATATGTCCGCACCACCCGCGTCCTTTCGACAAGGCGTGACCTGGTTATTCTCGCAAGACTGACGGAGCGATAATTCTATATTGCGCGTTCTGGATCGGCCATCAGGGGACTGAAACAAGCGCGGCTGACTGCGAGAGCGGGCGTTCCAACTTACCGCGGAATCTTTTCCTGGAAAATACTATGAGTTTTACAAATAGCGCGCCTCGGAGTATGAGTCTGCGGATGCCTCCCTCTGGCCGAGCGCCGAAGTTTCCCTTGATGCGATGTGAATGCCAGCCCTGCGCAGGAGCAGTCGTTCACTCGTGGCGGCAATTCCTGACCCGACCAAGACCCTTTGCAGCCCGCCTTCAGAATTCTGAAACTGCCGCTCACCTGCAGGCGAGTCGCACTGTAGCAGCGGTTTACTCGCAAGGTGACGGGGTCAATGATTCGGGTTCACGGTGGCGCTCTCCTTTTCCTCGACACGCTGCAGCAGCGCCCCGTAGCGCGGATTGTCGCGTAATGGGACGAGATCCTCATCGTTGCGCATCCAGTCGGAACTCACCGTACCGTGTTCCACCGCCTGCTCGAGGTAGTCGAGCGACTCCTCGGACTCGCCGAGCGTGGCGAAATTGCAGGCAACGTTGTACAGCACGATGGGGTCGTCGGGATCGAGCTGCAGTGCGCGCCGCAGCCAGTTCTTTGCGCGTTCGATCTGGCCGAGCACGATTAGCGAACCGGCTCCGAGGTGGAGACTACGGGCGTCATCGGGATGCCACTCGAGGTGCTTTTCGAGCACGCCGACCGCTTCTCTGGCCTCCTCGATCGCGAGCGCCTCGTGCCCGGTTCCACGCAGGATCTGTACGCGGAGGCAGCGCGACTGGTAGTCGGCCGGATCAGCGTCGGCGGCCTTCCTGAACAGCTCCGCCGCCATCTCCAGGTCTCCCTGGTGAAATCGCGTGCGCGCGTAGTAGTAATAAGCCTCGAACAATCGTGGATTCAGCTCCAGCGCCTTCCTGAAGGCTGCCTCCGCCTTGTCGAAGCGTCGGCCGACGAGACAGGCGAGCCCCCGCGATGCATGCGCTTCGGCCAGTTGCGGGCCCAGCTCCAGCGCACGTCTGCTTGCCTGGTCTGCCTGCTGCGCATGTATCGGATCGGGATCGACGTACATCATCAGGAAAGAGTGGCAGTCGGCGTAGCCCGCCCAGGCGAGTGCGAAATTCGGATCGATATCGAGTGCCTGCCAGAACATCTGCCGGGCATGTTCGATATCGACCTTGTGAAAGCGCTTGAAGAAACGGCGCCCCCGCAGGTAATAGTCGTATGCGTCGACGTGCGTGCGCGGAACCGCACGGATAGCCTCTTTCTCCTGGGCGCTTATGGTTGCTACGAGCGATTCGGCGATACTTGCCGCAATTTCATCCTGGATCGCGAATACGTCTGCGAGATCTTCGTCGAAAACCTTCGACCAGATATGATAGCCGTCGGCGACGCTGACCAGCTGCGCCGTCACACGCAGCCTGCGGCCCGACTTGCGGACGCTGCCTTCCAGTATCGTCTTCACGCCCAACTTGCGGCCGATCGCCCTGACGTCTCCAGCCTGCGGACTGAATTGGAACGATGACGAACGCGCCGCCACGTGGAGATTGCGGATTCTCGTCAAGGCGTTGAGTATCTCCTCGGCAACGCCCTCGCAGAAATACTCCTGGTCTCTCTGCGGGCTGAGGTCGAGGAACGGGAGCACCGCGATGGAAGGCTCATAGTCGTCTGCTTGACGGGCCGGACTCGGAATCCGGTCCCGGCGTATGCCCAGCGGCGTGATGTCATACATCCACGCAAGTACCAGGGCGACCGGAAATCCGGCGATGACGACGATGATGAGAGCCGTCATTACCCATTCGGGAAGACCGAGTGGACCGAAGGTTACTTCACCGATCTGAAGGAGTATCCAGCCGACGATCGCATAAGCAACGATCACCGGGTAGACCTCGCGACGCTTCAATTCCCTCGACAACCAGCGCCACGACGACTTGGTGTTCTTCTTCTGGTCCACCGGCGACATCACTGCGCACCCTCGTTTTTAGAGATGGCGGCGGGATGGGAAATCTCAAGCCCTTTCAGGCGGTTCCGTACTTGGTTACGACCTCGATCCCGACCTCCCTGAGGAACCCTGTCGGCAGGATCCCGCCGGCGCAGACGATGACACCATGGTTTGGCAAGATCACCGACTCGCCGTCGACCTCGATCACCACTGAATCCTTGCGGATCTCCCGCACGTTGGAACTCATCAACACATTCAGCCTTCCTGCCGACGACAGTTGCAGAACCTTGTCCCTGTTCCTGGGTTTCGCTCGCGTGAACGCAGGCGAACGATAGGAAAGCGTCACCGTCGTTCCAGGCTGCTCGGCGATGCTGTGCGCGGCCTCGAGCGCGGAATCGCCGCCACCAACGACAAGCACGTGCTGGCCGCGGTACTGCTCGGGGTCGATCAGCCGGTAGACCACTTTGGATGACTTCTCGCCGGGCACTCCGAGCTGCCTGGGCGTGCCCCGTCGACCTATAGTCAGCAACACGGCACGGGTGACATAGAGTTTCCTGGTGGTCTTGACTTCGAATGATGCACCATCCGGCCTGCGCGCAATGCCTGTTACGCGTTCATTATAATTGATGTGGAGCCCCGTCTGGCGCTCGACACCCTGCCAGTACTCCAGCAGCTTCTCCTTGCTCGTCTCGCTAAACTTCATCTTTCCGACGATCGGCAGGATTGCCGGCCGTGTCATGACGAGTTTGCCCCGCGGGAAATGTGCGACGGTGCCGCCCAGTGAATCCTGCTCGACCGTGACGAACCTGAGCCTGGCGTCCATGGCACCGAGCGAGGCCGCGATCCCTGCGGGGCCCGCCCCGACAATGACGAGATCGAGTTGCTTCGACTTGCCGAGACCGTCTAGTTTCCTGATCGAATCGAGCGCCTGCCGTCCCTGTTCGACGGCATTGCGAATCAGGCCCATCCCGCCGAGCTCGCCCGCAATGAAAATGCCGGGTATGTTCGTCTCGAAATCGGGTTTGACCAGGGGAATATCCACCCCGCGTCTTTCGGTGCCGAATACCAGTTCGATCGCGTCTACCGGGCAGGCTGCCTTGCACGCACCATGGCCGATGCAGTTCGATGGCCCAACGAGCCGCGCCTTGCCGCGGATGATCCCCAGCACGGGATGCGCATGTTGCTCCGGGCACGCAGCAACGCACGATCGGCAGCCGATGCATTTCGTGGGATCGATCACGGGATGCAGGCTCGGCGGCTCGGTCATGCTCGCGGCAATCGCTTCTTCTGCAGCCCGGATACTCTCCCGTTCCCTGCGCCGCCGCGAACGGACATACCAGGCGAAGATGCCAACTACGGGTAACAGGTAAAGACCGATCAGGAGTGGACTCATATATGACTATCGTGTTGTCCCCGAGCGCATCGTATCAACGATGAAATGCATCGCGGTCGGATGTTCTTCACAGTTTTCGTGTTGACGACCGGCCCGCAGACTCAAGCAACATTTGCGCCAGGATTCATGTTGGTGGCCGTTGCGATTTGACTAAACACTTCCTGTCGCGAATGACTTGCGAATTCGTTTACGAGCACGACTCGAGAATGCCTTGTTTTTGCATGAGAAAAAAAGTGACTGCAATCACGGCAACTCACGGGGTAGACGACTCCGGGAAAGTGCGAGACAGTTCCGCTCGGGTACGTCATTCGAATATAGGATGACGCACGTTAACAACTTGGGCTAATTGCATTACATCCTTCGCTTGGGCAAAGGCGTCAGGTTGTAAGAAAGCTGTCGGAAAACGGCGACAGCCTGCATTTGTACCTGCTGTTATCAGCTGTACGTCCCATGTTTTGCGACGCAGTGGAACCTTTCCGGAGGACCGCTCGTGAATACACGCATGGCGCGCACATGCTCGGGAACCAGCCATCGCATCTTGTTGATGGTCAAGGGAACTGGAACGTATGAATGCAATTTTTCTGGCAAGCACATTCCTGATGCTGCTCCTGGCACTTTCGTTCGCAGCAATGCCTCTTGTACGCAACGCCAGGACCTCGTCGAACGGCTTCGCGAAAGTACCCGTGTTCGTCGTGCTCGCTGCCTTGCTGCTCGCGATCGGACTATACGCCGCGATTGGCAGGCCTGACGTTGCCGGCAGTGGAAGCATTAATCGCCCATCTGTCGCGGAGCCGCGAAGGTCGAACGCGGACGCTGCGAAGAAGGCGGCGTCGGTAAACGAACTTCTAGCCGGCCTCGAAATACGCCTGCAGGAAGATCCCGGCGATGCCAATGGCTGGCTGTTGCTCGCCAAGTCCTATGACCACCTCGGGCGAGGACACGATGCCGTCGCCGCGTACGAAAAGGCGACGCAGCTCGGCCTGAAGGACAGCGAACTGGAGGCACGACTGAGATAGACGACCACAGACGGCCTGCAGATCCAGGGAGGAACGCAACGAATGACGGAAACTGTCTTAAGAAGGCGAATGGCCACGCCGCCGCGGGCGGCGGAGCAACAGGACGACGCCCGGAGCACACTGAGGGGCGAACTGCGCGCTTATGCGCTTATCGCCGTATTCCTGGTCGCAGGGTGGCTGGTCAGGGATCTGGGCCTCATTACACCGAAATATGGCACTGGCTACTGGCTCGGCATTATCGGCGGTTCGCTTATGCTGTCGCTGCTGCTGTATCCGCTGCGCAAGAAGATCCGCTTCCTCCACAGGCTCGGCTCGACGCGCCGCTGGTTCCGGATGCACATGATACTCGGACTGCTCGGACCATTGCTGGTGCTTTACCACTGCAACTTCCAGCTCGGGTCGTTCAACAGCCGCGTTGCGCTTTACTGCATGCTGCTGGTTGCAATAAGCGGCATCGTCGGACGGCATTTCTATGCTGCGATCCATCGCGGGCTTTACGGCCGCAAACTTACTCTCGCGGAGCTGCAGAAGGACCTCGCCGACTCCGCGGAGAAGAGCCAGGGACTCGCGACCCTGATGCCCCGGCTCGTTGCAAGTCTCGACCGGCTTTGCGACGAGTTACAGGGTGACAAGGTAACGAATTCGCTGGGCATTCGTCGCAGCCTCAGATGGCTGTTCACGCACCCCTTCATCCGCCTGTCCCTGCTGTGGACGGCACGCCGCGAACTCCGCCTGGCTGCCGTCCGGTCCGAGGTCGTCGCACGCGACCGGAAGCGCCTGAGACGGACGACGTCGCGATTCGTTCGTAGCTACACCGAACTGATGACGAGAGTCGCCAGATTCACGGTTTATGAACGCCTGTTCGCCATCTGGCACGTGCTGCACCTGCCGATCTTCTTCGTGATGGTGCTGTCGGCGCTCGTCCATGTCCTGGCGGTCCACATGTACTGACGCTCCTGCCGGAAGACGGATGAATTTACGACTTTTACTGACCGGAGCCGCGATGACAGTTTTGTGCGTGATACCCGAGCAAGCAAATGCCCAGATTGAAACGCTGGTCATGCCCGGCGAGGTCATCGAAGGTCATGCAGAGTACGAGGAGGACTGTGATGCCTGCCATGCGAAGTTCAGACGCGCCGAACAGCGTACGTTATGCCTGGCCTGTCACGAGGAAGTCGCCGCCGATGTCAGTGCCCGGTCGGGGTTTCACGGATTGTCCGCCGATGCCCGCGATGGCGGCTGTGCGGCCTGTCACACCGACCATGAAGGCCGGGATGCCGATATCGTGCAGCTCGACGAAGCTTCGTTCGGCCACGAGTTCACCGACTTCCCCCTGCTCGGCAAGCACGGGGAAACCGAATGCGGCGAATGCCACGAGGCCGGTGTCCGGCACCGTGATGCGCCGTCGGATTGCCTTGGCTGCCACGAAGCAGACAACGTCCATGGCGACACCATGGGCACCGAGTGCGCGGACTGCCACACCGCCGCTGGATGGGCTGACGCCAAATTCGACCATGACACGACCGCCTTCCCGCTGATCGGCCGGCATGCGGAAGCGGAGTGCTCCGCTTGCCATGAAGACCGGACTTTCAAGGGCGCGCCGACGGCTTGTTTCGACTGCCACGCCGAGAATGACGCGCACGACGGCCGCAGCGGCCGGGAATGCGGAAATTGCCACGCGCCGACCGGCTGGACCGACACGAAATTCAATCATGCCCGCGACACGCGCTTCGTCCTGGACGGACGGCACGCGGAGCTGGGTTGTGGTGACTGCCACAACGAGGACCCGTTCGACGACGAGATGGACGTCGCGTGTGTCGCCTGCCACCTGGAAAACGACAACCACGAAGGTCACTTCGGAACCGCATGCGAGACCTGTCATTCCAGCAGTGTGTGGACGGCGGTTAACTTTGACCATGACGTCGACACAGGCCATATGCTGAACGGCGCCCACGAACTGGTCGAATGCCAGGCCTGCCACATCCAGCCCGTCTTCGAAGTGAAGCCGCAGACGGGTTGTCTCTCTTGCCACGAGGAAGACGACGCGCACGACGGCACCCAGGGCACGAGCTGCTTCGACTGCCACAACGAGAATTCCTGGACGGACCAGGTCTTCTTCGACCATGGCCTGACCCATTTTCCGCTGCTCGGCGCGCACGCGGATGAGCAATGCGATGCGTGCCACGAATCTCATGTCTTCAGCGAGGCACCCACGGACTGCCGCGAATGCCATCGCGACAGCGACCCGCATGCGGACCGCTTCCCGGAAAACTGCGCCCTGTGCCACAACCCCGTGGGCTGGCTGCAATGGCAGTTCGACCACGATCGCCGGACGGATTTCGCTCTGCAGGGCGCGCACCTCGAAGTTCGATGCGACAGCTGTCACCGGCAGCCACTGGCCGCACAGTCCAGGCTGGGGAGCCGATGCGCCGACTGCCACCGTTCCGACGACGTGCATGACGGCGAATTCGGTTTCGACTGCGGCCGCTGCCACTCGGCAGAGTCGTTCCAGGATGTGAGGTCGATCCAATGAACAGCACCCTTCGAGCGCATACGATCGCGCGGCGCATCGCCAGTGCAGGCGTCTCCTGGGTCCTCGTCACGGCGCTCGCCATTCTCGGGGCGGCGCCATCGGCGTCGCGAGCGCAGGAACCGTTCGATCATTTCAGCACAGGATTCATTCTCGACGGTGCGCACGCGAACGTTTCCTGCGAGCGCTGCCACACCGGCGGTACTTTCCAGGGAACGAATCCGACCTGCGCGAGCTGTCATTCCTCTATCGGCGCCGTGCAGGCGTCATCTCGGCCGGTCGATCACATCGCGTCGTCCCAGATTTGTGCCGACTGCCATACCACGTCGGCGTGGAGCCCCATCGCGTACATGGATCATTCGTCCGTAAGCGGCAGCTGCGGCGGCTGCCACGACGGGTTAACCGCCACGGGCCGGACGCCGGACCACCCCCCTTCCAGCGAACAATGCGACGACTGCCATACCGGCACAGCCTGGACGCCCGTCATCTTCAACCATGCGGGCATCAGCAGCGGCTGTTCGGGCTGCCACAACGGCTTCGATGCGACGGGCAAGGATCCGGACCACATCCAGGCGACGAACTTCTGCGAGGACTGTCATAGCACGAGCGGCTGGCTGCCGGCGCTCACGGTCGATCATACGCAGGTCGTCGGCCCGTGCAGCGGCTGCCATAACGACATCGTAGCAACCGGCAAACATGCAGCGCATATCGGCACCGGCGATAACTGCGATGATTGCCACACGACGACCGCGTGGGTGCCCGCCAACTTCGACCACGCGAATACCGCGGTTAACTGCGCGAACTGCCACAACGGCGTCGCCGCAACCGGGAAAGATCCTGCTCACATCACGACGACGGACCTGTGCGAGGACTGTCACAACAATGTCGTCTGGTCACCCGCGGACACGGTAGATCATGCGCAGGTCACCGGGTCCTGCAGTTCCTGCCACGACGGCACGGCAGCCACCGGCAAGGACGCGACACACATTACTACAACCGACGTGTGCGGCGATTGCCACGACAGCACGCAATGGTCTCCGGCGGTCACCGTCGACCACCTGCAGGTCACCGGTACCTGCGGTTCCTGTCACGACGGCAACACGGCCCAGGGAAAAGATGCCGACCATATCGACGGCGGCGACAACTGCGATGACTGTCATACAACGACCGCGTGGTTACCGGCCAACTTCGATCACGACAATATTTTCGACAACTGTGCCCGCTGCCACGACGGCATCAGCGCGACGGGCAAAGACCCGCTGACCCACCTGAACACGACGAACGTCTGCGAGGACTGCCACAACAACGTCGCCTGGTCGCCGGCGGATGCGGTCGACCACACGCAGGTCGTCGGCATCTGCGGCTCCTGTCACAACGGGACCGTCGCCACCGGGAAGGACCCGGCGCATCTCCAAAGCGGCGACACCTGTGACGACTGCCATACGACAACGGCCTGGATTCCCGCGAATTTCGATCACGCCAACATCTTCGACAACTGCGCGAGCTGCCATAACGGCGTGGACGCCACCGGCAAGCATGCGCTGCACATCCGCAGCGGCGACAACTGCGAGGACTGCCACACGACCAGCGCCTGGTCCCCGGCCAATTTCGACCATGCGAACATCGCTGGCAATTGCGTCGACTGCCACGATGGAGTCGGCGCGACGGGCAAGCCGCCGACACACATCGTGACGACCAATATCTGCGGGGACTGCCACAACAATGTGCAGTGGATACCGGCCGACACCGTCGACCACACGCAGGTTGTCGGAACCTGCGGCTCGTGCCACAACGGCAGCATCGCAACAGGCAAGGGTCCGATGCACATCAGCAGCGGCAACAACTGCGACGACTGTCATACGACCAATGCGTGGGTCCCGGCGAACTTCGATCACGCCAATATTGCCGACAATTGCTCGTCCTGCCATAACGGCGTCGAAGCGACGGGCAAGAATCCCGCCCATATCAACAGCAGCGATTTGTGCGAGGACTGCCACAACAACGTGGCCTGGTCGCCCACCGATACGGTAGACCACCTGCAGGTGCTCGGCCCTTGCGGCTCGTGTCACAACGGCATCGTGGCTACCGGCAAGAATCCGACGCACATCCCGAGTGCTGATATCTGTGACGATTGCCACACGACAGCGGCGTGGGTCCCAGCGAATTTCGACCACGTAAACATCTCGGGCGACTGCGTCGGATGCCACAACGGGGTCGAGGCGACCGGCAAGAGCCCGACCCACATCAGCACCAGTGACATCTGCGAGGACTGCCACAACAATGTCCTGTGGTCGCCTGTTGATCGCGTCGATCACACGCACGTACTCGGTACCTGTTCGTCGTGCCATAACGGCACGGTCGCCACCGGCAAGGACCCGGGACATGTCGCCAGCGGGGACGCCTGTGACGACTGCCATACGACCGCCGGCTGGGTGCCGGCGACGTTCGACCATTCGAATGTCGCTGGGAACTGTTTCAGCTGCCACAACGGCACGGACGCGACCGGAAAGGGACCGACGCACATGACCACCAGCAACGTGTGCGAAGACTGCCACGGCACTATGCAGTGGTCCCCGGCCGAACGCGTCGACCATACGCAGGTCCTCGGTACCTGCTCTTACTGCCACAACGGCACCATGGCGACCGGCAAGCACCCGGGACACCTGTCGAGCGGTGACGCCTGCGACGACTGCCACACCACCAATGGCTGGATCCCGGCGACCTTCGATCACTCGAACATCACGGGCAACTGCACGAGTTGCCACAACGGCATCGATGCCACGGGCAAGGGCCCCGCGCACATGACGACCACTAACGTCTGCGAGGACTGCCACAACAAGTTGCAGTGGTCGCCGGTGGACCAGGTCGACCACTCCCAGGTCCTGGGATCCTGTGGCTCCTGTCACAACGGTACCGTGGCTACCGGCAAACACCCCGGGCACATCGCGAGCGGTGACGCCTGCGATGACTGCCACACCACCAACGGCTGGATCCCGGCGACCTTCGATCATTCGACGATCACGGGGAACTGCGCCAGTTGCCACAACGGCGTCGACGCGACGGGCAAGAACGCGACTCACATCCACACGACCAACCTGTGCGAGGACTGCCACAACAAGCTGCAGTGGGCCCCGGCCGATACGGTCGACCACACGCAGGTCGTCGGCACCTGCAACTCCTGCCACAACGGCATCATCGCCCGGGGCAAGCACCCGACGCACATCTCGAGTGGCGACAATTGCGACGACTGCCACACGACTGTCGCCTGGGTACCGGCGAACTTCGACCACGTGAACATTACGGGCAACTGCGCGAGTTGCCACAACGGCACGGACGCGACGGGCAAGCACCCGGCCCACATACAGTCGAGCAACGTGTGTGAGGGTTGCCACAGCACGACCGCGTGGAGCCCGGCCAGCCGCATCGACCACAGCCAGGTTCGCGGCTCGTGCTCGTCCTGCCACGACGGCACGACCGCGACCGGCAAGTTCGCGGGACACTTCATCACGTCGAAAGAATGCAGCGACTGCCACGACACGGTGGCGTGGCTTCCGCACACCTTCCAGCATACCGGCCTGATTTACGAGCCACTGGACCACCGCGCCAACCTGCTATGCACGCGCTGCCACCAGAACAACACCGAGACGGTGACCTGGCCCAATTCGGCCTTCGCACCCGACTGTGCCGCGTGTCACGCGAATGACTTTGGGCGCGAGAGTGCCCACAACGGCGGTGAGAACGGCACGGTCTCGCAGAACCGGGACTGCAGCGGCGGCGGTCGTGGTTGTCACAGGATCAGCGACAGCTCGTTTTGATTGATGCAGGCGATGATTTCAATATCCACATCAATACGAATTGCAGTCACGGCTTTTACGCTGTCGTTTCTCCTGTTCACTGCGCAAGCACTGGCCGGGCCGGGATTCATCGCCGAAACCCGCATCGAACGCGGCAGCGTTTATGCCGAAGTCGCAATTCGGTTCCGCTGCGACGTGCAATACCTCGGACACGACCCGGCGGCGGCCGGCGACGTTTTGCGGATCAGGCTCGAATCGACGACGGTCTGTACCGGCGCCGCGCCGAGCATCGCAGACGTCAAGGAACAGTTACGGCCGGTGTCGGCCGACGCCGCCAGCATCGGGAGCATCGAATACGATGGCGAGTCCCCGGGTAACCGCACGCTGCGCATCAACTTCACCGAGCAGGTGCGATTCGACGTCCGCCCGAGCGAGGACAGGAACACGCTGTTCCTGCGCGTCTTCGCGCAGTCCGACGCTACGACCACGGAGCTCGGTGAGCTCGCCGCCGGAACACGGCTGCAGCGTCGCCCCACCGTGCACGAGCCCGACTACGTGATCAACCTCGAATCGTGGCAACGGCCGCCGGCCACAGCCGACATGCCGAAGATCGACTTGCCGGATGACAAGCGCATCTTCATCGCCAAGGCGGAAATCGACGGCGCAACCTGGTACCGGTTCCGCGTCGGCAACTATGCTTCCGCCGAAGAAGCGGCGCGCGCGCTCGCGGAGCTCCGCCCCCGGTACCCAGGCGCCTGGATCGACCGCGCAGACGCCGCCGGCGAAACAAACCTGTCGGCTGCGCCCGTGCCGGAGACGCTTCAGCGGCCCGAACCGGGCACCGACAGCGACGAAACCACTAACAAGGCGGCCGAACTGATGAGTGAAGCGCGGCGTGCAATGACCGTGGGCGAGTTGTCCCGCGCCGTTCAGATCTACACCAAGATCCTGCAGATGCCGCCGAACGTGTACCAGCCGGATGCCCAGGAGTTTCTGGCCCTGGCCCGCGAGCGCAACGGGCAGATCGCGCATGCCAAGGCCGAGTACCAGCGCTACCTCGAGGTTTATCCGGACGAAGAAGGCACTGAACGGGTCGAGCAGCGCCTCGCCGCGCTGCTGGCGGCCGCGGGTGCACGCCGTAGCGGTGCTGTGGCCGGAACCGCCCCGCCCGTCGGCGGCGGGGCGTCGATCCTGGATGGCTGGAACATACGCACGTTCTTCTCGCAGTACTACCGCCGCGACGTCAACCAGGTCAACGATCAGGAAGAAATCGTCAGCCAGTCCTCGGTCTACTCCGACGTCAGCCTCGACGCACGGCGCCGCGGCGAACGCTTCGATTTTTCCGCTCGACTGACCGCCGGCTACCGCAGCAATCTCATGGAAGACGAGCGCCCGACCAGCGGCAACGACATGCGCCTCTCCTATGCCTATGCCGATCTCGCCGACGCACGGACGGGGCTACGCGGCAGGGTCGGCCGCCAGACCCGCAATACCGGCGGCGTGCTCGGTCGCTTCGACGGCCTGAACCTGACCTACGCGCTCAATGACCGGCTGCGATTCGAAGCCGTGGCCGGCAGGCCCGTTTACTCGACCGCAAGGGATCCCGACGATTCCAGGGTTTTCCGGGGGATCAGCTCGACCTTTGCGCCGTTCGACAACAACCTCGACTTCGGCCTCTTCTACCTCGAGCAGGAGATCGACGGCCTAACTGACCGGCAGGCGGTTGGTGCCGAGCTGCGCTACTTCGGGGACGACCAGTCACTCTGGAGCATCGTCGATTACGACGTCGGGTTCGAGGAACTCGGCAGTCTCTTCGTGCAGGGCAGCTGGCGGCTCCCGGCCAGTTTCACCATTACCGGCGTCGTCGACCGCAGACGCAGCCCGTTCCTGAGTCTCGGTAACGCGCTGGTCGGCCAGCAGCTGGAATCATTCGAGGAATTGCGCTTGTTCTTCACCGAGGCAGAGATCCGCCAGTTCGCGCTCGACCGCTCGGCATCCACGACGACCTATACCTTCGGCCTCTCGCGCCCGTTCTCGCCGAAGCTCAGCATGAACTTCAACGCAAGCCTTTCGTCGATAGATGCCACCCCCGAATCCGGTGGCGTGGCGGGAACGCCCGACAGCGAATACAGCTATTACTCCGCCGACGTCGTTGCGAGCAGTCTGTTCAAGGAGGGTGACGTCGGGATACTCGGCTTCCGATATGCCGTCTCGGGAACGACGGACGTGTACTCGACGACCGTCGATACCCGCTTCCCGGTCGGTCGCGGCTGGCGCATCAGTCCGCGCCTGCGCGTGGATTATCGCGAGATCAATACCGACCAGAGCACGCAGTGGATCTACACGCCGGGATTGCGCGTGCAGTACCGCATGGGCCGGCGAGCCCGTTTCGAGCTGCAGACCGGGAAGCAGTTCTCCACGCGTGAAATGGCGAGATCCGACCAGGATCGCGAGTCCTGGTTCGTCAACGTCGGCTACCAGCTCTTCTATTGATGGAAGCTACGATGAATATGCAGGTGAAACTCACGACTCTGATTCTCGTCATGCTGCTTTGTGCCGCGTGCGTCTCCACCAGCACCCTGGTGGAGGAAAAGCTCGATATGGGCACGGGCGTGACCGTCACGCATGCCACCGCGCCTATCGTGCTATACCACGACAATTCGTCCTACGCCGCTCATGCACGCGATTACGTTTATCTCGGACCGGTCGAAATAAATCGTATGGGCGATTACTCCTACTATCTCTGGCTGGGCATCTGGAGCACGATCAGCGACGCGGAACGCTCCTTCCAACGCGATGGCTTCGACTCGGTCACCCTGTACGCCGACGGTGAACCGCTGCAGCTCGAACTCGTTGGCTGGACGCTGGAATCCATCGGCGTGTCCGAGCCCGTCTACGTCAAGCCGGTAGCGTCCGCGGCCGATGCTTACTACCGCGTAACGATCGATCAGATCAGGCTCATCGCCAATGCCCGGGAAATCGAGCTGCATGCCGGAACCGCGCCCGTCAGGGTATACCTGATGTGGGACAGGCAGGATTCCGCACATGCGTCTATGCGCGAGTTTGTCGGTCGCGGGCTCTACGGGACGACCGTGCTCAATCGACCTTGACACACACCACTGCTTCTCGGCGGCGGGCGTCTTCTTCCTGCACCATCCTGCATGATGGTGCCCGATCAGCGGTGTCCACAATACGCCTCCGTCGTATACTGGCCGCCGCGCTGGCACAAGTCTGGTAGCCTACGCAGTTAAAGCGTCGCTGGAGTATCGGGCTGGAAGCGGATGTGGGTGATACAGATACAAAGATCCTGATCGTGGACGATCACGCGTTGCTGCGGGAGGGATTGCAGTCGCTGCTATCCGCCCAGCCCGGCATGCGTGTGGTGGGTACCGCCGATGATGCGCAATCCGGCATTGCGAAGATAGCCAGCCTCAACCCGGACGTGGTCCTGACAGACCTGGCCATGCCGGAAACCGGCGGCGTCGATGCTATTCGCCTGATAAAGGCAGCTCACCCGGACAGCAGGGTCATTGCGCTGACGTTTCACAAGGAAGACAGTTATATTCACGCAGCGCTTAAAGCCGGAGCGGATGGCTACGTATTGAAAGACGACAGCCGCGACGAACTCGTGATTGCTATCGGCAGCGTGCTCCGGGGAAAGAACTACCTGAGCCCTTCGATCTGTGACCAGGTCATCGCCGGCTACCTCGCGGGCGCCCGGAAGAAGCGTCTCGAGCCATCATGGCATGTACTTACGCGCCGTGAGCGCCAGGTCATCAAGATGATTGCGAAAGGAATGAAGACGCGGGAGATTGCGGAAGAGCTGTCGCTGAGCCCGAAGACCGTCGAAAAGCATCGCACCAACATGATGAACAAGCTGGACCTGCACAGCGTATCGGCCGTCACCGTGTACGCAATCCAGACTGGCCTCATCGATCGATAGGCGGGCCTGCCGTCACCGTTTCCGGACGGTCTTCAGGTCTCGTCGAGCAGGCTCCGCACGACGCGCAGGATCTCGTTGCGATCGAATGGCTTCGTTAATGTGCGGTCCGCGCCTGCGCTGCTGGCGGAGGCCAGGTAGGAACGGGTCGAAATCGCATCCGGTTCGTAGGGATCCGGCGCCGCCTTGCCGCCGCCCGAGATGACTATTATCCGCGTATCGCGGTATTTCTCACGAATCTTTTGCGCGGTTGTTATGCCATCGATGCCCGGCATGATGACGTCCGTGATCACCAGGTCTGCGGCTTCCAGTTTCATGAGATCGAGGCCCTCGTTGCCGGTCGCCGCCACGGATACCTCGTAACCTGCGCGTTCGAGCACCTGTTTCAACGCGATCCGCACGTCCTCTTCGTCGTCGACTATCAGTATTTTCGCCATGTCTTTCTCTCGCTCTTCTTCAAGGTCGTTCATCCCGAAGGGCCGACGGCAAGTAGACGCTGAATCGCGCGCCCTCGCCCGGCTCGCTCTCGAGCACGATTTCGCCGTTATGCCGCCTTACGATGCCGTGAACGACCGATAATCCCAGTCCAGTGCCCTTCCCGACCTCCTGCGTTGTAAAGAAGGGTTCGAAAACTCTCTCCTGCGTTTCGCGGTCCATCCCCTTGCCGGTGTCCCGAACTTCGAGCAGGACATGCTCTCGCGCCTCGAGTTTCGGATGCCTGCTCGCCAATTGCTCCG
>Ga0224502_10000184_pt1 | contig 19605 bp, 15 predicted proteins | sample SF_Oct11_sed_USG_5_FD_169104 | JGI IMG/M metagenome (GOLD analysis project Ga0224502, IMG submission 169104) | Sediment microbial communities from San Francisco Bay, California, United States - SF_Oct11_sed_USGS_13 | ecosystem: Environmental > Aquatic > Marine > Sediment | place: USA... | reverse complement strand
GCTGTCCTGCTCGCAGGAACTGGGCGACAGCATCGGCATCGGCGAAGATGTGGCGCTGACGGACGGGGAGAGCGGCGAACTGCTGGGAATCCTGACCGTCGAGGAGAAATACGGCATAGACCGGGAATTCGAATGTTCCCACGTGTTCAGGACCACCGATATGGCACATCCCGGCGTGGACAAGGTGATGCAACAGGGGCCCGTCAACCTCGGCGGCCCCGTTCGTACGCTCTCCGAGGGGCATTTCCCGGAAACCTACGCTGGTTTCTATCATCGCCCGGCCGAGACACGTGCGATGTTCCAGGAACGAGGCTGGTCGAAAGTCGCCGCATTCCAGACGCGCAACCCGATGCACCGCAGTCATGAGCACCTCGCGAAGATCGCGATCGAGATCTGCGACGGCGTCCTGATTCACCAGGTACTCGGCGCGCTGAAGCCGGGCGATATCCCGGCCGAGGTGCGGGTCAGGGCGATCGACGCGCTCGTCAACAATTATTTTGTGCACGGCACCATCGTGCAGGCGGGCTACCCGATCGAAATGCGCTACGCGGGTCCGCGCGAAGCGCTGTTGCACGCGGTACTGCGCCAGAATTTCGGCTGTTCGCACCAGATCGTGGGACGCGACCACGCCGGCGTGGGTGATTACTACGGCCCGTTCGATGCGCACCATATTTTCGACACGCTGCCCGCGAACGCATTGAAGACGGAGCCGCTCAAGATCGATATCACGTTCTACTGTTACACCTGTGGCGGCATGGCGACCGGCAAGACCTGTCCCCACGAGGCCGGCGAAAGGCTGGCGATATCCGGCACGCGGCTGAGGGAAATGTTCGCCAGCGGCGAACCGATCCCGCCCGAGTTCAGCCGCGGCGAGGTCGTCGACGTGCTGCGGGAGTATTACGATGGACTCGGCCGTCAGGCTTCTGATTGACACGGGAACCGGATACGTATTACAAATTAGAAAAATCGAATATTCTTATTTCGGCGGAGCGAGCGACTCGATGACGCAGGCGGCGGGGGTGCCCATGTGTCAATTGCCGGAAGTACGAATTGCGACGAACGCCGGATGGGTGTTCCAGAAGAACCAGCCAGGTCGTTGCACAGCACGACGATGACAACTGGCTAGAACTGTGGAGAATTGATGTTCACTAGCAATCCCTTCGCCGAACTCTCGGCGTTCATTTCACCCGCGGTGATGCAGACCTATGTCGTCGTCATGATCATCCTGGTCGCGGCCGGCACGATCTATGACGTTCTGCACAAGAAGAGCGCACGCTACGCTTCACGGTGTCCCGCTACGGCCGCGCGTCCAACAGCTGGGACCTCGAGAAAGCGCCCGTGTACCACAACGTCGACTAAGGGCCGCTATTGCTAATCGCCCAGATCAGCGACACCCACATCCTGTCACAGGAGTCCGATCAGCCCGCAGCGAGTCTGCGGGCTGATTGCTTGCGGCGCTGTGTGGCCGACATTAACGCGCAGCGGCCCGATGCGGTGGTCTTCACCGGGGATACGACGCAGCATGGTTCGCCGGAGGAATACGCGCTGCTGCGTGAGTTGCTGGCGCCGCTGGAGTCACCGCTCTACCTGGTGCCCGGTAATCGCGATGAAAAGAAAACCCTGCGGGCTGCATTCAGCGACCATCCGGAACTGCCCGGCAGCGGCGACTTTCTGCACTACACGGTCGAGCACCACTCGGTGCGCCTGGTGGCGATCGATTCGACGGCTCCGGGGGAGCGCAAGGGAAGGTTTTGCACACGTCGCCAGGCCTGGCTCGACGGCGTATTGGCCGAGCAGCCGGAGCGGCCGACACTGCTCTTCATACACCATCCTCCTTTCGACGTCGGTGATCACTACATCGGGGGCTACCGCCGGCCGGAGGAGGCCGCGGCGCTGGCCGATATCGTCAGCCGTTATCCGCAGGTTGCCGCACTGCTCTGCGGCCATGTGCATTGGCCGGTGGAGTTTCGGTGGGCGGGGACCGAGGCCCGCATCATGCCGAGTGTCGCCGTTGACGTTCGCAAGGGGGTCGATGAGTCCGAGGCCCGGGGACGTCCTATCTACCTGCTGCACCGTCTGCCGGACGAGGCCGGCATCGTCAGCCAAGCGCGGATGGTTGACGCCGCGGCATGAGCCGGCCGGACGTGCCGACTGCGCCCGCTGCGGTAAGCCCGAATAGCTTTCTCCTGCCTGCGATGTTTCCATGAGCGGGTGAGGGTAGCCAGCTCCGGGAGAGCCCGCCCGTGGTTGATAAAGCACTTAATGCGCAAGCAGCAGAGATCTTTCGCGAATGCGCCGAAATCCTGCGTCATCAATCGGCCAATCCGTTCCGTGTCAAAGCCTACGTACGGGCCGCCAACGTGCTGGAGTCGTTGCAGGACGACGTGAGTGAGTTGTTGGCAAAGGAAGGCGTCGACGGCCTCGTGAAGCTGCCGGGAATCGGCAAGGGGCTCGCCGCGGCAATTGACGAGATTTCCCGCACCGGCCGGCTTTCGCAGCTCGACCGCCTGCGGGGCGAAGCCTCGCCGGAAACCCTGTTCCAATCGCTGCCGGGCGTCGGGCCGGCGCTGGCGCGAGACATCCATGACAGCCTGCACATCGACACGCTCGAGGCGCTCGAAACCGCGGCTCACGACGGTTCTCTGTTGACGGTGCCGGGCATCGGCGAACGCCGCGCGGCCGCGATCCGGGCCGGCGTGGCAGCGGCGCTCGGGCGCGGCCAGGCGCGACGTCGCGCACATGGGCCGATGCCCGCGGCCGGCTTGCTGCTGGATATCGATGCGGAATACCGGGACAAGGCTGCAGCCGGGGAATTGCCGAAGATCGCACCGCGGCGCTTCAATCCCGAGGGCAAGGCGTGGCTGCCGATCCTGCATACGGAGAAGGGGGGCTGGCACTTCACCGCCCTGTTCTCGAACACGGCGCGCGCACATGAACTGGGGCGGACCGGCGACTGGGTCGTCATATACTTCTACGACGACGAACACCGCGAAGCGCAATGCACGGTTGTAACGGAAACACACGGGCCCATGGAAGGCCAGCGCGTGGTGCGCGGCCGCGAGGCGGAATGCCGCCGCCTGGCCCTCGCGAGCTGACCCCCAGATCGGGGACAAACAGGGGACAGTGACCTTAATGCGCGGGCATGACGAATTAACCAGGTTGCCTGGCAATTAAGGTCACTGTCCCCTGTTTGTCCCTCGTTGTTCGGTATCATCCGGGAGCACCTATGAGCATCATCGCCATAATGACGACCACGGACAGCCTGGGCGAGGCGCGTTCTATCGCCGCCACGCTTGTGGAGCGCAGACTCGTAGCCTGTGCACAGATCTCGTCGATACAGAGCTATTACCGGTGGGAGGATGCCGTGCAGAACGACGACGAGTTCCGGCTCCTGTTGAAGACCACGGGAGCCCGGTATCCGGAGGTCGAAGCCGCGATCCTGGAACTGCACTCCTACGATCTGCCCGCCATCGTCGCATTCGACATCGCACAGGGTTACGGGCTCTACGCGGACTGGGTGTCCGATAACGTGTCCGGCACCATAAGCTGACGATGGCACGCGATACCCGGCACCGGATCCTCGTCGCGAGTCTCCTCCTGTTCAACGAACACGGGGTACCGCGAACGACGATCAATGACATCGCGGACGAAATCGATATCAGTCCGGGTAACCTGCATTACCACTTCCGCAGGAAGTCGCAGATCGTGGACGCGTTGACGGCGGAGTTCCAGGCGGATGCGCGCAAGGTGTTGCATCCGCCGGAGTCCGACACCGTGTCGCTCGACGACTTCTGGTGGTTCCTGCATCACCTGCTGGAACTGAAGGACGCCTACCGGTTCATGCTGACCGATACGGAAGTGCTTGCCGACGAATATCCCGGGGTGGCCAGGGTCCTGCGGCATTTCGCCAGGGGTCTCGACGCAATGTTCGAGTTTTACGTGATTGCCATGGCGCGGAACGGGTTGCTCAACGTGGACATGGAGACGGCCAGGGGCGTCGCGCGGAATCTGGCGGTGGTCGCGCTCATGTCGGAGCGTTACGACGAGTTGACCGGTTTACGGCAGGAACCGGATGAAGCCGCGGTCAGCGTGGCGCGTTCGCTGCTCGGCGTGCTGAAACCGTTCGCCACCGCCGAGGCGGCGGCCGAACTGAAAGAACTGGCCACTCACTACGCGGAGTGAGTGGCCAGCAGGCCGTCATCAGGCAGCCTTCGTCTCAGATGCCGCGGCCTGTTTCGTGGCCGGAGCTTTTTTTGCTGCCGCTTTCTTGGCGGGAGCTTTCTTCGCCGCCGCTTTCTTCCTGGTCGCCGGCTTCTTTGCCTTGGGCTCGATCGCCTTCAGGATCTTGTCGAGCTTCTTGTTGATCTTGTCGATGTCATTCTTGCTCGGAACATTCATACGGTCCATTGCGTCAGCAACACGCCTGTCGAAAGTGCTCTGCAGCTTCGTAAGCTTCGAGCGGTCACGGACCCGGTCCAGCAGGCCTTCGGCCTTTTCTTCGGCATCGCCGCGCATCTCGCGGACCGAATCCTGGACCTCGTCGATCAACTTCTCGGTCTTCTTCGACGCTTCCTTGCGGAATTTCTCGCCATCCTTCACCAGCGATTCGAACGTCTCGCTACCCATCTTCTGGGCATTTGCGAAAGCGCCGAGCCCTGCCAGGAAGACATTGTCCAGCTGCTCAGTGAACTCGCTAACTCTCTGTTTTGCTTTGCTTTCTTTCTTCGCCATGGTTTTCTCCTCGGCACAGTTGTTTTCGAATTATGGGAAGTCTAGCTCGCAAAATTAGGGCCTTCATACTAAATTGGGCGAATGATCTTCTCGGCAACAAGGCGTCTGCAGGCGGCCATGGACGAAGCCCGGAGTTACCCGGAGTGGCGGGAAGCCGCGATCGCCCACGACAAGGCTTCCGGCGTACACGAGTGGGTGGAGTCGGACGAGTCGAAATACTTCGATTACGTGTCGATACGGCGGCGCCTCGAGCGACTGCGAAAGCTTCGTGCAGCCGGGGACCATGAGCGGCTGCTGTATGCGCTGAACGAAGGCATACACGGGAATATCGACGGCATCGGGCGTCGCGCGCTCTATGGCAAGGCGAAGTTCGGCACGAAGCGCCTGATCACGGAATACGTCGACGAAGTCGTCAGCACGCTGGATTTGCTGGCGAGCGACGCGGCCAATGACATTCCTTTCGACGAGCGGCTGGACTTTTTCCGCCGCGCCCAACACTGCTTCGGTTGCTCCGCATTCGTGATGAGTGGCGCCGGTTCGCTTTTGTTCTTCCATATCGGCGCCGTGAAGGCGATGTGGCTCGAGGGGATACTGCCCGACGTGCTGTCCGGAAGCAGTGGCGGCGCGATTGTCGGCAGCCTGGTCGGGACGCATGAAAGCGGCGCTATCGAGCAGCTGTTCGAGCCCGGGAATCTGGTGCACGAGATCGAGCGCGATACGGGGTTGTGGCGCTACTTCGACATGTTCCGGCCCGAGGTCGCGTCGATCGACGAGGTCTACGAGGCGATCGAGCGGCTGCTACCGGACCTGACTTTCCAGGAAGCGTTCGAACGCACCGGCCGGCACATGAATATCTCCATCGCCGCGGCCGAGAAACACCAGACGTCCCGGCTCCTGAACGCGATCACGACACCGAATGTCTGCGTGCGGGAGGCAGTGATGGCGTCCGCCGCGGTCCCGGGATTCTACCCGCCCGTGCGGCTCATGGCCCGTAATGACAAGGGCAAGAAGCAGCCGTACCTGAAATCGAGGCGCTGGGTCGACGGTTCGATCAGCGACGACATGCCGGCAAAACGACTGACGAGGATTTATGGCGTCAACCATTTCATCGTGAGCCAGGTCAATCCGCACGTCTTTCCGTTTGTGACCGATTCGCGGCGAGGCTCCGACCCGATATCGATCATAAAGGCTGCCGGCAGCCGCACGGTGCGTGAGTGGCTGAACGCGGGAGCGACGCTGTTCGAGAAGCCGCTGTCGTGGAACCCGGCCCTCAACAGGATTACGAACGCGGGCCTCAGCATTATCAACCAGGACTATATCGGCGACATCAACATCCTGCCCGACAGGCTTCTATTCAACCCGCTGAAACTGCTCGCACACCGTTCCGCCGAGGAGGTCGTCGAGCTGATCGCGTTGGGCGAGCGCGCGACCTGGCCGAAGATCGAGATGATTCGCATACAGACCAAAATCGGGCGCAAGCTCGACCGGATAGTCGGACAGTTCGATCACGGCGCGCCGAAACTGAGCGGGTCGACGGTGCGGCGCGCCGGTTGATCGCTACCCGGTTCAGGCGGCAGGCGATTCCCTGTTCTCGCTGGATTTCTTGCGAGCGGTCTTCTTGCTGCCGGACTTCTTCTTCGCCGCCTTCTTTTTCGCGGCTTTCTTCCTGGCGGGCTTCTCGTCAGTGGTCTTCTTTTTCGGTTTGACCGCGGACTTCAGGCTTTCGACGGTTTCGGCGATACACTCGATGAAGAATTCGACGTCCGGCATGATCTCCCGCGTGGACGTAACGTTGAACGTGATCTCGCCGTTGTAGCTCGGTGTCGCGATGAAGAGTCCCATGCCGTTGACGAGCGGCGCGAGGCCGTAAGCGCCGACCTGTTGTGCGCCGTTCATGTAAAGCGGCAGCTGCGGCCCCGGGATATTCGAGATGAACAGGTTGCAGGTACGCGCCGCCATGCCGGCACGCAGCACCAGGCGCCCGGCGAGCACCTGTGTCGCCGCCGGCACATGCTGGCTGAGGTCGGTCATCAGCCGGGCCGACACGCCCGCTTTCGCTTCCTTGCTGAGCTGCGTCGCCTCGTAGATGCAGCCCAGGCGGTCGACATCGTTCCCGACGTCCGTATATATCGGCACGGTCATCGAGGTGACGTTGTTGCCGGGTGAATGCGCCTCCGCCTTGCTCGACGTTCGTGCATTGATCGGAACCCAGGCGATCAGCGACTCGTCCGGCAGCTCGCCGTGTTGCCTGAGGTATCGTCGCAGCGCGCCGCCGCATACCGTGAGCACCACGTCATTGATCGTGCTTCCGGGCACGGTCGTTCGGATGGCCTTGAAGTCGTCCAGCCGGAATGCCCTGGCGCCGAACATCTTGCGCGGGGATACCACGTGATTGAAGCGTGTATCCGGCACGTCCTGCTTGTCCTTCTTCTGGGCAGCGAGAACTCTTTGCGCAACATGATAGACGCTCGGCACCGAGCGCATGACGGCGTCCGTCAGGCCGATGGGCGAGCGTAACGTATGCCAGGCGGCACGGACCGCCATATCGACGATGCCGGGTTTCGGGCTGCGCCTGAGCCTCGCCAGGTTAAGCGGTACCGCCGGCGTGCCCTTGTTGTCGATGTCTGCCAGCGCGCCGAAGAAGTCCATGATGGCCTTGCCGTCGACGGCGGCGTGGTGGATCTTGGTGACGAGCGCGTAGCTTCCCTTCGGCAGCCAGTCGACGTTGTCGAGTCCCTCGATGACGTACATCTCCCAGAGCGGGCGGTTCATGTCCAGCGGCCGCGAATGATAGCGCGCCACGTGGATACAGAACTGGCGCCAGTCGCCCGGCTCGGGCAGTCGCCCGTGACGGATGTGATACTCGAGGTCGAAATGCTCGTCGTCGACCCAGTACGGGAAATCGAGTTCCAGCGGCACGTGCACGAGTCGGCGCTTGAACAGCGGGCTCATGTGCAGGCGTCCTTCGACGTGCGCAAGAATGTCCTTGAAGCGCACGACCTCGCCTCCCGGAACGGTCGACTGGTCGAAGATGGATACCGACGTAAGATGAGTCAGGTTGTCGGGTGACTCCAGGTAGAGGAACTGGGCGTCCTGTGGGCTAAGCTGGTCCATGACAGCGACTCCTTATTGATTCTGTGCGGCGCGGCCGCCGAAAAGCCGCGGCTTCTGGTCCAGCGCATTCAGGTACATGCCCCGCAGCTCGGCAACGTGCTGGTCGATCGTTTCTGCGGACCACTTGCTCGTATCTACCGGCGGCAGCACTTCGACGTGGACCGTGCCCGGGTGGAAGAGCAGGTCTCCTTTCGGCTGGACGTCCCCGGAATTGTGAATGACGATCGGCACGATGGGCACGCCCGCCTGCATCGCAAGATGAAACGCGCCCTTCTTGAAGGGAGCGAGTTTATCCGTCACCGAGCGTGTGCCCTCGGGCGACAGGCAGACCGACTTGCCCTCGACGCGCATCGCGTCCACGAGCGGCATCATCGCCTCGATGGCCTTGGCGGTGTCCTTACGGTCGATCAGCACCACGCCGGCGGCTTCGAAGACCCTGCCGACGATCGGCAGGTCGCGAATCTCCTGCTTGCCGACGCCGGTGATGTCCCGCCGCAACAAGCGGGCGACGATCACGAGATCGACGTTGCTCTGATGGTTGAAGATGAATACGGCGGGCCGATGCGACCACAAGTGCTGCTCGCCGTCGATCTTCAGGTTCAGCCCGATCAGCGCGCTCGCCGTATCCGCGAACAGTGAAATCGAGAAATTCAGGGCGTCACGCTTCGAGCCGGTCAGAAGCCAGATCGGGAACCCTGCGATGAACGAACCGACGAGGTTCGCCGGCATCAGGAGCGACCGCACCAGGTCGGACGGGTGCGTTCTGCCGCGACTGCCGAAGCGCCGTATAGGCCAGCCGTTGCGTTCGGCGATGCGCTGCAATTTCGCGTTCGGGTTCAGCGGGCGCGGCTTGCCGACCCGCTGCAGCAGCTCGATGTCGTCGTCGCTGTCGGAATAGAAAAACGACTGGCCGAGGTCGACGCCGTGTGTGGCCGCGAGAGACTCGGCCGCCATCACCTTGCCTTCCCCGAAGCAGGTCGGCTGGATGACCTTGCCCGTGAAGTAGCCCTTTTCCACTTCAAGCTCGGTGAACAGCACGTGCTCGATGCCGAGATCACGCGCGGCCGGCTCGACCTGGTAGCGCGTCGCCGACGTAATGATCGCGACGGTGTGCCCCATCTTGAGATGTGCCTGGACGAGGGCGCGCGATTCCGGGTAGATCTGCCGCGCGAGATCCGACTCGAACAGTTCCTGCCCGAAGTTCGCATAGCTGTCCTCGCGGATCCCCCGGAGGAACTGCGACGCGGCGATCATCATGGCCGAAAAACCCATCCTGCCGATGCCGAAGCTGACCATGGCGCTGACGAGTTCCATGAGCTCGCGCACGGACAGGTTGCCGCGCCTGACCTGTTCCTGGATGAAAGTCACGGCCGAGTAGCCCGAGATCAGGGTGCCGTCGAAATCGAAGAACGCGCCGACCTCCGGCCCCTCGGGCGATTGCATGACTTCGGCGATGACGTCCTGGTGTTGCAGCATTCGAACTCTCCTGTCGGGCCGGCAATTATAGCGGAGCATGTCGCGTGTTTGTCCGGGAACCCTGCGTGATAATGTCGCAATATTGATCGCGGGGACGACGTTATGACGAACATCAGGGGTAGCCGGGCGCTGATCACCGGCGCCGCGAGCGGCATCGGCAGGTTGCTGGCTGCGGAAATGGGGAAGGCAGGCGCCAGTATGGTCTTGTGGGATATCGATGCGAAGGGCCTCGGTGCGGTTCGGGACGAGCTGCGCCGCTGCGGCTGCGAGGCGGATATCTACGTCTGCGACCTCACCCGGCGGGAGGACATCGAGGCAGTGGCGGCAGAGACGCTTGCCCGGAGCGGGCCGGTAGACATCCTCGTGAACAATGCCGGCGTCGTATCGGGGAAGAACCTGTTGGAGATATCGCCTGCCGAGATAGAGCGGACGTTCCAGGTGAATACGCTGACCCTTTTCTGGACCGCCAGGGCATTTCTTCCCGGCATGCTGGAGCGGAACAGGGGGCATCTCGTGACCATTGCGTCCGCCGCCGGTCTGGCCGGCACCTCGAAGCTCACCGACTATTGTTCGAGCAAGTTCGCTGCCGTCGGTTTCGACGAATCGTTGCGAGTGGAACTGAAACGTCAGGAAAGCAAGGTCGTCACGACCGTCGTTTGCCCGTTCTACACCGATACCGGGATGTTCGCCGGAGTCCGCACGCGCTTTCCATGGTTGCTACCGGTACTCAATCCGGAGTATGTCGTGAGGCGAACTGTCCGCGCCATCGAGAAGGACCGGCGGCGGCTGGTCATGCCGCGGTTCGTCTATGCCGGCTGGCCGACCCGCCTGCTGCCCGTGCCATGGTTCGATGCCCTGATGGCTTTCTTCGGCATCAGCCACAGCATGGACGAGTTTCGTGGACGCGGTTAGGCGGACCCGGTTGGCTAATTGAAAATATCGGCCGGGTCGATGCCGAACGCGCCGTGCTCGTGCCCGGCGACGATCCACAGCGCGCCGGATTGGGTGGCATCGAGCGGCAGGTCGCGCATCTCGACCACCATGGGCCGCGGCAAGGGCGTGCGATCCCGGTCGAGCAGCAACATCAGCTTGGGTCGCAGTACGTTGTTCGGATTCTGTTCGAGGACTACGGCCACCGACCCGTCGTTGAGTTCGACAAGACTTCCGACCGGGAACATGCCCATGGTCACGAGAAATTGTTCCACGACCTCGGTCGCGAATTCCCTGCCGCGCATGTCGTTCAAGGCCCTCGCGGCGTCATAAGCCGCCATCGGCTTCGAATATGGCAGTTCGCTGGTCATCGCGTCGTAGCAGTCTGCGATTCCAGCGATGCGCCCGAAAGGCGGAATCTGGTTGCCGTACATGCCCTGCGGGTAACCGGACCCGTCGAAGCGCTCGTGGTGACTGAGAACCATGTCGGCGACCGTCTCCACGACGCCCTGAGAGGTTGCGAGTATCTTTGCGCCGTACTCGACGTGCTGCCGGAGCAAGAGCTTTTTGTCCTCCGAAATCGCCCCGCTGGTGGCCGCGATGCTTTTCGGGAACACCGCGTTGCCGATGTCGAGCAGCATGCCGCCCATCGAGAGCTCTTCGAGCATCTCGCGATCGAAATTCAGGTGACGGCCGAACATCAGGCACCAGATCGCGGTACCGACCGAGCGATTGTAGTTCTCGCTGCTGCGCTTGCGCGAGAACACCGTCCAGGCCAGAGCATTCGGGTTCCGCAATACGCTGTCGATCGCGGGCTGAACGGCACGGCGCAATTTGTCCATGCGAACTTTACCCCGGATCGTCGCGTGGTCCATCAGTCGCTCATGGTGTTCGGCGAGCGTTAGGTAGGCGTCGCGCGCCGCGTTCGCTTCGGCGCGCACGGTCGTCCGGATGCCGTAACCTTCCTGCCCGCTGGACGTGAGGATCGCGGCCTGGCGATACAACCCGACGCGTGTGAGCAGCTTCTGCAGCCAGCGAACGAGCTTGGCCGGTTCGCGGGCTTTGCGGCGTACAGGCTGCCGCGGGGATTGGCGCGGCTGCCGCTGCATCTGTATCAGTCGGCGGACCTGGTCGTCGGTGAGATTGCCGCGCTCCACGTCGATATACACGACGTTGCAGTAGTGCTGCAGCATGTCGATCTCCGCCTGCTCGCGGATTTCAAAGCCCTGGAAGATGAACGGCGTCTCGAGCCAGGGACGGTCCAGCTTCGAGACGTACATGCCTTCCGAGACCTTCCCGACGTCGATGGGGACTTGCTTGATGCTCAATGGAATCAATAGCTAACGGAATTTCGGCGATCATAGCAGAGGCTGAAGTGACAAGTTGTCCGGCGCTGGTCCATCGAACCGGGAATTTCGATACCATGCGTCAAAGGACGATTGCAGACAGAGTCACCCTCTCGTGAAACTTTGGCACGAGCTGCGCAGGCGCCGGGTCTTTCGACTCGCGGGCCTCTATGTCGTCGGCGCGTGGCTGGTCATCCAGGTAGCGGATATCTCCTTTCCAGCGTGGGAGCTGCCGGATACCGCTATCCGGTACCTGTTCATTGCTGCGATTGCCTGTTTCCCCGTTGCACTGATCTTCAGCTGGTTCTACGACATCACGCCGCAAGGCATCGTTCGTACCGAACCGACCGATGAAGGTGAGTCCGCCGATCTCCGCCTCAAGCGGGCCGACTACGTCTTGCTCGCGGCGCTGCTCGTTGTCGGAGTTGCCATCGTGATCGGAAGTATCGGCAGGATCCAGGAGGAGATCGCAACGGGCCCCGGCGCTGTCGCGCGCGCGGAGAAGCTGGCGAACTCGATCGCCGTGTTGCCGTTCGCAAACCTGGATACCCGGCCGGACACGGGCTATTTCTCCGACGGCATCACGGAGGAAATCCTGCATCGGCTTTCCACGATGGGCGTCCTGCGCGTGCTGGCATCGACATCGTCATTCGCGTTCCGCGACAGCGACGAGACGCCGGCGAGCATCAGCGACAAGCTCGGTGTCCGCTACCTGTTGCAGGGTAGCGTGCGGCGCGACGGCGATTACGTGCGCATCACGGCGCGTCTCCTCGACGAAAGCGGTTTCCAGGTGTGGAGCGACCGGTTCGACCGCAAGCTCGAGAGTATCTTCGTGATCCAGGCGGAAATCGCGGGCAAGGTGTCGAGCGAGGTGCTCGACGAGATCGTACCGCCGCAGGAACTGCCGGAAGGACGTACGACCGAGAACATGGATGCCTACAACGCCTACCTGAAGGGGCGGGCCTATTTCGATTTGCGTGCCGGTAACTGGAAGGAGCAGGCGCGGGCAGCATTCGACCGGGCGATCGAACTGGATCCGGGCTTCGCGCCTCCCTACGCGGGCAAAGCAGCGCTAGTCGTCAATACGGGCTTCGGTCCACACTGGGAAGAGGCGCGCGACCTTGCGTTCAAGTCCCTTGAACTCGACCCCGAGTTGCCGCTTCGGCACGCGGTGCTCGGCCTGACGTTGGCGGTGCTCGGCGAAGACGAACGCGGTGTAGAGTCGTTGCGCCGCGCGATCGAACTCGACCCGAGTCTTGCTATCGCCTACACGTGGGTTGCTCTTCCGCTAAGTCGGCTCGGCCTGAACGAGGAAGCGCGGGCGTTACAGGAGCGTGGCCTGGAGATTGATCGTCTGAACCCGGTACTGATCCGCAACGCGTCGGAAGATGAGAGCCATCGCGGGAATTTCGATCGTGCCGAAAATCTGCTGCTGCGGCTGACCGGTTTACCCGAACCGCCTTTCTGGACTTATTACGAACTCTGGCAGCTCTACGACGCGTGGGGACGGTATGCGGACGCAATCGACGCAGCGAAGGACCTGGCGCGAATGTCCGTGCGTGCCGGCAGTGCTCCGAGCGTGGACAGCCTGGTTTTGGGCTATGCCAGCCTCGGCCTGGTCGAAGACGCCGAGCACTGGTACGCGGTTTTTCGCGCGGAGGGAGAATACGAGGAACCGCCACTCGCCACGGCTTACGATCTTTCCTCGCTCGGCGCAGGGCTCGATCGCCTGCGGGCGGATCTCGACAGAGCGGAAACCCTCGTATCCGGTGACGATCCGGACGAGATAGCGAACCTCCTGGCCTACGGCGGCCTCGGCTGGATACATATTGGGGAGCCGGAGAAAGGCGCCGATTGGCTCGAACGCGCTACCGTGATATTCCAGCGCGACATGCGTCCCGACAATCCGCCGGACGGCATCGACTATGCGCTCCTCGAGGCATACTGGCGGACAAAGCTGGTCGTCCATCTCGCTCAGCGGCTGGCGTTCGCATACCGGTTGACGGGGAACGGTCCCGGAATGCAGCAGGCGCAGCGGTTTCTCGAACAGGCATCGGCCCGGGCGGCGCTGCCGACCCATCCGCAACACCTCGAAAGCCTGGCACTGACATGGGTTCTCCTGGGGGATGCGGAATCAGCGCTGGCATACCTTCGAGAGGCGCTCGAACTCGGCTGGGCTAATTACTACGGTATCGAGAACGACCCCGCGTGGGCCGAAACGCTCGACAAGCCGGAGTTCCAGGCGGTGTTCGCAGAGGCCAAAGCGAACAATGACCGGCAGCGGGCGATCGTCGAGGCGGCCGATGCCGAGCACGATTTCCGTGCGGAGTTCGAGCGGCTGTTATCCGTAAATTCCGAGAGTCAATAGATTTCCCACCTGGTATAAGCTGCAGCCATCAAGAAAAAGTGGCGGTAGCACCGTCCCGATCAGGGGAGACGGATAATGGCCGGATCAGACCACGGACTCTTGCGTCTTGAAGCTGCCGTGTTTGCGGCAGTGTTGACCTGTTGCGCGCCGATAGCGCAGCAGGCCACGGCTCAGGATACTGAAGAAGAGATTGTCGAGGAGGCGATCGAGGAGATCGTCGTCATCGGCTCGCGGCTCAGGCGGCGAGATTACAGCTCTCCCAGCCCGGTCTCGACCATCGATCGCGACACGCTCTATGCCTCTGGCCAGGGCACGCTCGAGGCCGCGCTGAGCCAGATGCCGCAGTTCATACCGAGTTTCGACCGCACCGCAAACAACCCCGGCAATGGCCGCGCTTACGTCAACCTGCGCGGTCTCGGGCCCGGGCGCACGCTGGTCATGCTGAACGGGCGGCGGCTCGCGCCCTCCGGGATCGGAACTGCGGTCGATCTGAACAATCTGCCGCAGGCGCTGATCCAGAGCGTCGAAGTCGTCACGGGCGGCGCGTCGGCGGTGTATGGGTCCGATGCCGTTTCCGGCGTCGTCAACTTCACGCTCCGCGATGACTTCGACGGCTTCGGCCTCGACGCCAGCACCTACGCAACAGAGGAAGGCGATTCGACGATCTACGACCTGAATCTGGCCTTCGGCCATAACTTCTCGAACGGCCGCGGCAATATCACGGTTTTCGGCGGCTATTACGACCGGGAAGAAACCTACGCCGACGCGCGCGACTTTACATCGGTCCCGCTGGCCGACGACATTTTCGAAGGTCAGATCGTCGAGACCGGCAGCCCGCGAGTGCCCGATGGCTCGATGTGGGTACCCCGCATCGACTGGGGCGACGGGCCGGCCCGCACCATTTTCGATGCCGACGGCAACCCGCGGGAGTTCGTCAATCCCAATGATCTCTACAATTATGCGCCCGCCAACTTCCTGCAATTACCGCTGCGGCGCTACCACGGCGGATTCTTCCTGAACTACGATCTGACGGACCGCAGCGAATTTTACGGCGAGGCATCGTATTCCCGTAGCGACGTGGACCTGATATCCGCCCCTGTGCCGGCCGCCCAGTTCCTCGAAATCAACTTCGACAATCCGATCCTGACGCCGGCGACTCGGCAGTTGTTCACCGACAGCCTGTTTCCCGCAGGACCTGGCACGGGGTCCGGATTTTTCGTGCGCCGATTCGAGGAACTCGGACCGCGGATCAGTGATGTTACGAGCGAATATACGCGACTACTCGCCGGGATCAGGGGCGACATCCTCGCGGAATGGGAATTCGACGCTTGGGCGACCTATACGCGGAACGACGAAGACGATGTTTTCCGGAACGACGGTTCGCTGTCGCGCTGGCAGCAGGGATTGCTCGTCGATCCGGCGACCGGCCAGTGTTTCGATCCATCCGGCGGATGCGTGCCGGTCAACATGTTCGGCGCCGGTAACCTGTCTCCCGGGGCCGTCGAGTTTCTGCGCCTGCCGCCGTCGACCAACACGACCTCCAGGGATCAGATGTTGGTCGGTGCGTATGTCCGTGGGCGCGTATTCGATACCTGGGCGGGGCCGGTCGAAACCGTGCTCGGCGCGGAGTGGCGTCGTGACGACGGCAGCTTCGTCGTGGACCCGTTCGTCGCTGCGGATGATTCGATGACGGCGGCGGCGTTTTTCGATCCGGACCGAAACGTCATCGGCGAGGAGGAAGTCGCCGAGATCTATGCCGAGATCCTGGTGCCGCTGGCCGACGGCCTGCCGCTGGCCGACTACCTTGGCGTCGAGCTGGGCGGCCGCTACTCCAGCTACGATAGCGCAGGCACTGACGAGACCTACAAGCTCGGCCTGCAGTGGGCGCCGCTCCCGGACCTGCGTTTCCGCGGCATGTTCCAGCGCAGCGTGCGCGCGCCGAATCTTCGCGAGGCCTTCGAGGAACAGGCCGTGGTCGTGGATTCCCTGGTCCGTGATGATCCGACGGAAGACCCCTGCTCGGCGTCGGCGGAGCCCGAGGAGCGCGGCAACGCCGAGAAGTGCGTCGCCACAGGCTTGCCCGCTGACCAGGTCGGTGTTTTCGAGGCAGGCGTGTTTCCGGCGAGATTCGTGAGCGGCGGCAATCCGAATCTCGAGTCCGAGACTGCCGATACACTGACGCTGGGGATCGTCTTAACGCCCGCAGCGGTTCCAAACCTGCAGGTCTCCGTCGACTACTTCGAGATCGATCTCGCGGGAGAAATCGGATCGCTGAACGCCGTCAACGCCTGCTTCGACGTCGGCAACGTCGACAACCTGTATTGCGACCAGATCAGCCGCGACCCGACGACATTCGACGTGAACGAAGTCCTCGAGTTCAACATCAATCGCGGCGCGCTGACGACCTCCGGTTTCGACACGCAGCTGAGCTACTCCGTGGAACTGCCAAGGGCGCTGACCATCGGCAACGCGGGCTCCAACCTGACCGCCGATATCATCTGGTCGCATCTGCAGAAGCTCCAGGGCCAGGAAACGCCTTTCAGTTCCGTCGTCGAATGTGCCGGTAGCTTCGGCCTGCCCTGCCGAAACCGGGTCGACGGCATGACCTGGCCGAAGGATCGCGTGATGACGAGGCTGCGCTACGATTCGGGGGACCTAAGCGCATATGTCAACTGGCGCTGGATCGCGAAGACTGACAACGGCGCTTACGAATTCGCGCGGTTGATCGGTTTCCCGGTAGAAGACGTCAACTCGGCCGTACCCTATGCCGCCGCGAAGAATTACTTCGATTTTGGTCTTGCCTACGGCTTCGGCGAGCACGTCACGGCAGGACTGACCATTGCCAACCTGACCGACACCGATCCGCCACTGATGGCGGATTGGGTCTTCGACAAGAATACAGACACGCGCCTATACGACATCTTCGGCCGCAGCTACACGTTATCGGTATCATTGCTGTACTGATTGGCTGACCGCACCGTTTCGATGACGCCAGAGTCCGTCGCCAGGGCGAGAACCGAATTTCGCGAGAACCGTATCCCGGGGCGGTATTCCGGACCGGTGCATCTCGCGACGATCATCGGCTTCTCTGTCCTGGTCGCTGCGGTCAGTCTCGTCATGCTCGAAGAAGTCTATGCTCTCGAGTGGCTGACGATTCCGCTCACGTTCCTGTACTGCAATCTCGCCGAGTACCTGGGACATCGCGGGCCGATGCATCACAAGATGCGGTTGCTCACCGGTATCTTCCAGCGACACACGGTCGAGCATCATTCGTTCTTCACCGACGAGGCCATCAGTTTCGACTCGCCGCGCGACTACCGAGCCGTACTGTTCCCGCCGGTCCTGCTGGCATTCTTCTTCGGGTTTTTCGCGGTTCCCGTCGGCGCGATCCTGTATTTTCTCGTCTCGCCGAACGTCTGCTTCCTGTTCGTGTTCACGGCGATCCTCTACTATCTGAACTACGAGCTCTTCCACTTCTCGTATCACGTGGAGCCGCAATCCCGGCTCGGGAAGCTGCCGGTCGTACGCCGCCTGCGCGGGAACCATGTCCTGCATCACAACAAGGCGCTGATGACGCGCTACAACTTCAACATCACCTACCCGATTTGTGACCGATTGTTCGGCACGCTGTACCGGGATGGCGAGCAAGGCACCGGCCCCTTGCGGGGCCGGTAAGCAACGAATCGACCGCTACTTCGGTGACCGGAGAACCAGGCGCGCGGCGACGCCTCCGTGATCGGACGGCCACAAGCCGCCCGGCACCGTCTTGTCTTTCTCCTCTTCGCCGATCACGTTGGCACGCACGTTGACGAGGAACGGGGGACCGACGTAATCGCTGGCCTGGCGCGCCCAGACCAGGTCGACGCGTTCGTCCAGTTGCGACGCTTCGTTATCCAGCCGTGTCGCCTGGCAGCAGGTGTAGCCGAACTCGAACGGGCCGTTGCGCTGTAGCCAGGTGTCGATGTAGGCGGCACCAAAAGGGTTGACTCCGGACAGCACCGCGTACGGCGTCGGGCACGAGGCAGGAACGAATCCGCCCACGCCATCGGGGACCAGGCAATCGACGAACGGACCGTCAAACGGATCGGAGTTGAAGTCCCCCACGACGACTTGCGTCCGGTCGTACGTCTGCTGTAACAGTCCTACGAGTTCCAGCGCCTGGCCGGCCTGCACCGCCCTGAAGAAGGGTTCCAGGTCGGACCCTCCGCCCGTGACCTCGAGGTGCGTGTTGACGAAGCGGTATTCCCTTCCCAGGACGACCGCGTCCACCATCGCGTAGCCGCGCAGCACGCTGAATCCGGGCGGCAGCAGCGGATTGTCCACGGGCAATGCCGCCGCGTAATTCCCGGTGACGGGATTCGACGTACCGACGAAGCGATGCGCGAGGATCACGTCGCGATCGGTGATGCTGACGTACACCGGCACCGGCGGCTCGGTCGGCAGGGCAGCGGGCAGGTTCTGCAGATCGATGTTGGTAACCGTCGCAACTTCTCGGTACGACTCGACTTGCTCGTTCAGGTTTTCGAGCAGTATTTCGAGGTAATCCTGGTCCAGCAGGCACTGAGTCTGCGCGGCGTCGAGGCAGATCTTGACCTCGTAGACTTCCTGCAGCCCGACGAGGTGCGGCCATTCGTGCCGCAGGAGATCCGACAACTTCATGGCGCGTTCCGGGTAATTCGTCGCGAGAATCTGGTCGATGACCTCGGCAGCCGCTGCAGGGAAGTCCTCCGGCGGCACGGACAGCGGCAAGAGGATGTCGCCACCGACGTAGAGGTTCTGGGTTACCACCTTGAGTGGGCCAGCGCGGAAGTTACCGTCGTCATCGGCCCAGGCAGCCGTGCCGAACAGCGATACCAGCGCGGCCATCAAAAGGCCGGCTGCCAGTCTGTTCTTGATATTCATATAACCCTCCAACAACGAGAACTCGTTGAACGATCACGATGATCCCGTAGTGCCGGCTTGTCAATTCCGGCAAGTGCGTAGCGCGACGAGTGGCACCACGTTGAGATACGATGACCGCATTGAATCCCGACGAGAAAGAAACCGCGTGAGAGCCGTCGTTTACCGGGCGTTTGCAGGCCCACTGGAGATAGAGCAGGTTCCGGAGCCGGCTGCGCCCGAAGGCGGCGTAGTGCTGAAGGTAATGGCGAGCGGCGTCTGCCTGAGCGACTGGCACGGCTGGCAGGGACATGACCCGGATATCGTCCTGCCGCATGTGCCCGGCCACGAACTGGCCGGTATTGTCGAGACAGTAGGCGCGGGCGTCAGCAACTGGCGCCCCGGTGATCGCGTGACATTGCCGTTCGTTTGCGGCTGCGGCAGTTGCCCGGAATGCGCCTCGGGCAACCAGCAGGTCTGCGACCACCAGTTCCAGCCGGGCTTCACGCACTGGGGTTCGTTCGCCGAGTACGTGGCGATACGTTATGCCGATGCCAATCTCGTGCGCCTGCCGGACGACATGGACTTCCCAACCGCCGCAAGCCTCGGCTGCCGTTTCGCTACCTCTTTCCGGGCGATCGTGGACCAGGGCAGGGTAGCCGAAGGGGAGTGGGTCGCCGTGCACGGCTGCGGCGGCGTGGGGCTGTCGGCGATCATGATTGCAGGGGCGCTCGGCGCCCGGGTCGTTGCCGTCGACATCTC
>Ga0224502_10000182_pt1 | contig 19655 bp, 18 predicted proteins | sample SF_Oct11_sed_USG_5_FD_169104 | JGI IMG/M metagenome (GOLD analysis project Ga0224502, IMG submission 169104) | Sediment microbial communities from San Francisco Bay, California, United States - SF_Oct11_sed_USGS_13 | ecosystem: Environmental > Aquatic > Marine > Sediment | place: USA... | reverse complement strand
CAGTAATCTCTGAGGATTTTCCCATGGGTAATTCTTAGGTTCGTCTGTAAGTGACTGACCAGGAATAGGAGCTTTTAGTAGTTCCATAATAAAATACCTTACTTAGTGAAACCTGCGCCAAAGTAGAGACCTACGATAGCTGATACGATGTGTGTGTCTAGGGGTGTGATTACAAAGCCACGGGCTGCCTGCCATTTAACTGTACCGTCGCCACCGAAGACCCAGTTAAACAAACCGCCATGTACCTCAGTGTAGCCTACAATAACGCTAACCTCAGGATACCATACAGCAACTAGCTTTGGCAAGACTATAATAGCAAAGATTGCAGACAGTGCTATGAGCCTACGTGTCCATGCGAAGTGCTTGTCTGTCTTGCCAGCGTTACGTGCTTCCGTTACACCGCCAAGAAGTATTCGCTGTTGCTCTGCTTTATTCTTAGCGTTCTGTCCTATCATAGACATAACTCCACCTAGCACAGTGGAGAAGAGCATTGTGATGAGTTCTAGAGGAAGACCAAACATTATTTAGACATTAAGCCAAGAGGACGTGACTTAGGGCGTGGCGAAACAACTACACCATCTCTATTAGTAACCCAGCGCTTACCGTCATAAGTAGTTTCACTATCAGCATTACCGAATGTGTGTCTACCAATCTTCTTAGTACCTCTCTGACGCCCCTTCATATCGTCTAACCATTCAGGTTGACTTACAGACTCATTTAAGTAGTGTGTAGCACCGCCTGTAGGATCTTCATACTTACCAGCAAGAATAGACATAGCCGCTTTGTAAGAATCCTTACTAGGCTTTATTTTCATCATGTCTTGGCCTTGTTCACCCTTAGCGCCGCCTGTGTACGAGTTCCAAGGAGAGAACTGCCCTTCTTTAAGAATGACGCCTTTTATGCCTTCTCCATAACTACCTGCAGCAGCCCTATTAGCAATAGTAGCACCTACAGCGATCTTACCTTTGTAAGGCTCTCCTCTGGTTTCTGCTTCTATTGTACGAGCTAGGATCTCCACATCAGACATTTCATCAGGGCTTTCATAAACCCTGTACTCTGGTACTTTCCCATCTGGGAGCTGCACCCCGCCAGCATCAGTGTTAGTGCTACTACGATAAGCCTCACCGCCACCCTCCTTTAATGATTCTGTGATACCTAAACTATCACGATAAATAGCGTTTTCCTTAGCCGACTGTTCAGCTAACTCTTCCATGGATACATCTTTATCTGTAGGAGCATCCATAGTTTTACCTACAAGATCCTGTATGGAAGCCATAGCATCTCTTGCAGTATCTTTCAAGGCTTCACTTACCTTGCTTTGCGTTCTAGCCATTACACCCTGACGCTCAGCACTCTTAGAGGAAATGCTTTCTGGTGTAGGTGCATCGTATGTACTACGGATTGCTTCTACTATACTTTTATCTAATACATTCATCTTATTATAACCACTTCCCTAGTACAGCATCAAATGCAATAGCAGATAGTTTACCTTTACCAATGCTATCCTGTAACTTACCTTGTTCATCTGCAGTAAGCTTAGCGATAGCAATGTTAGCAGCACGGTCAGCAGAACTCTCAGAGGCAGCGAATGCAAAGCTCATAAGGTCACGCTCACGTTGCCATATCTGATCCATGTTAGATGCAGTCAGAGCATTCATAGTCTTAGCGAAGTCAGAGTTACTCTGGTTCTGTGCAGCTGTGTTTAGTGTAGACAGGTTCTGCCGCCACTGAGCATTAGACTGTGCTATCACAAGACCATTCTGTGCATTAAACAAGTCACGCTGTTGTTGTATCTCAGAGTTAAACTCACGTAGAGCATTAACACTATTCACGTTAAACTGATCCATAGCGTTCTGCTGGGAAGCGTTAAACTGTGATGTCTGACTACGAAGGTTAGCAAAGTACTGATCTGTCTGGTTCTGACTAGAAGCGTTAAACTGTTTACCTGCATTCTCTGCAGCCTGATCTGTGAACAAAGCTTGAATGTTCTGCTGTGACTTAAACATAGCAGTCTGTTGCTCATTAGCTAAGTTAGTCATGTCCATCTGCATAAAGCTCTGAGCGTTCTGTACAGCAGCCTGTTGACGGTTGTTAAGGTTCTGCGTATCAAGTTGTGATAGTGCAGCAGCCTCAGCCATAACCATAGCCTGACGGTTATTGAGATTACTCAAGTTCATGGTGTTAGCTGCACGAGAGTTCTCCAAAGCAATACTCTGCTCTGCAGTGAAGTTCATGTTAGCAATATCACCAATACGTGCTGAGTTTTGTACACGTGCTTGGAAGTCTTGGTCAAATTCCATGCCAAGGAAAGTAGCACGTTGTTGTGCAGCAAGCATAGCACGTTGCTGACGGTTAGACAGGTTCTGTCCTTCAAACTGAGCCTGTACCTGTGCATCCATCTGAGCGATAGGCAGTGCAGCTTCCATTGTAGCTTGAATAACAGCCTGACCAGCCATGCTAGACGCACCTAAGCCACGAGCAGAGAGTGTAGCCATAGCTGTACGCATAGAGCCTGCAGCCCATGCAGGTGTTTCTCCACCCTCGAACTGTTGCATAAGACCTTCTAGCTGACCTGCTACAGTAGCCTGCTTAGAAGGTGTAGCAGTAGCGGCTTGGATCTGCTCATTGAAGAGTGCAGCTTTCTCTGCATCAGCTACACCAGAGATAATCTCACCTGCTTGGATCTCACGTGCAGCTGGGGCATCAACCATAGTAGCAGCACCCTGAGCAGCCTGCATACCTGTTACAGCAGAGGTTTGCTGTTGTGCAGCTGTTACCTGAGCTTCTGGTGCTACTTGACCCTGTGCTGCAGTTAAGTCAGCAGTCTCAGCCTGTACTTGCTGGTAGGCAGGAGTAAAGTCTACAGTCTGTGCTACAGGTGTGTCTTGTTGGTTAGCTTGTTGTACAGTTTGTACTGTAGCAGCCTCAGCAAAAGGGGCAATAGGGGTGGCCTGTCCAGCGTCTACAGGTACAAAGTCAGCTGCCTGTGGTTGAATGTAAGCAACAGGCGCTTGTTGTGGCTGCATGGTTTGGCTAACTGCACCCTGCATCATTTGATCTAGCTGCTCTTGAGTTAGACCACCCTCATCAAAGCCTTTACGGATATAACCACCCTTAGCCACAGCCACTCCAATATCTCTAAACTTTGCGGTCATGTTAGGGTTGGCCTTAGCAAAAGAATCAAGGGACGCATTAGTTTTAGGTCCACTATAACCATTCATACTAGCAATACGGAACTTAGCTTCAAGCATAGGGTCTTGAGGTTGTCCACCTGCAGCGTAACCACGTACAGAACCACCGTCATTGTAACCCTGCTTAAGAGTAAAGTTAGGGGGTACATACGTTAGAGGATTACCAGAAGCATCTACTGTTATCATCATCTGTTGACCCGTAGTCTTATTTTCGTAGGTACGCATACCGCCAAAACCCTGTTGAGATTGAGATGTTAGGTTAGCCATAGTTGTACCTGTGTAGTCGGGTCTAACTTGCACTGTTTTGGGAACAGCAGATAGCCCTGCAGTCTGCAAAGGTGTAGCCATAGTTCCAGTCACAGGAGCCTGAGGGTAAACACCTGTACCTTCTACGCCTGTAGGTACAGGTTGACCTGTTGTAGTAGTAGGCAACGGCGTGTAAGGTGTTTGTGTTATGGGCTGCGCTGCTGCAGGTGTTGAAGGCGTTACAGGTACTGCTGCAGCTGCTTGAGGTGCTTCTTGGTAGACCGCTTCTGGAACTGCTACATTAGTAGTGCCGGGAGTCATTACTTCTGGAGCTACAATAGTTTGTTCTACTACACCCAGAACACCGTCTGTTTGTTCTTCTGTGCTACGAGCTTGTACACGTTTAGATACAGCAGGTACATATGTATCGTTGAAAATGTCAGACGCATCATCAAAGAAAGGCTTTATAGATTGTACAATATCAGGAGTAAAAGACTTCTGTATAGAGTTCAGCCCTAAAAGACCCGTGCTATAAGCATCAATTTGGTTTTGAATGCTCTGCTTTTCTTGAGGTGTAGTAGCTGACACTAACTGCGTTTTTAAGGAGTCTATTTGATTATTAGAGTAGGCTATCGCTTTTGCTGCTTCCGCTTGTACCCCAGAAAAGTCATTTATGCCGTAGTACATAGAGTCATTCATAGCTTTTTCAAAGTTACTAGGGACTCCTGTTAGAACTGTACCGTTACCTCCTACATAGAATAAACTACCATTTACGTTCTGTATAGAGATACCACCATACAGCTGAGCCTTAGCTTCACTAGCGGCAGCAATAAGACGTTTGTTGTCGTACTCGCCTGTAGTAGGATCAATAGCTTTACTTAGGATCTTATTCCAGTCACGTGTGTCCTCTGTTAGACCCGTATTAGTCATGCCACTGGTACTATTTGTGTACTTTGACCATTCACTACTACTCATAGTACTATACAGCTGCTCAAGAGGGACACCTGCTTGTAGCTCTGTAAGCTCTCGTGAATTAGGCCTACGAGGTTTACCATTCTTGACTGACGTTACATAGCTGCTCAGATAATCATCATCGACCCACTTAGGGATTTCTATACCATCTACTACACGGCCTTCTTTTTGACCTACATATTGAGAGTATTCAGAGCTAACACTAAGCTTAGGGGGGATAGAAGGGCCAGCAGCAGCAGACTTAGCACGAGCAGCAGCATTAGCAACTTCAGACTCCGCTGCAAGTCTATCAGATGCTCCAGACTCTTGTGTTACGTTGATGTTACCAACATTGGTGTATGACTTATTAATATTAGACTGTGCCCTAGCTATAGTGGCTGCAGGATCACTACCTGCGGTTGTAGATTGTCTTGCTCCACCTGGGTGTATGGTTATAACTTGGTTAGATGCTTCATCATAAATGATATTTGCAGTTTGTCCTTTATAATCAATCGCCATATTATTCTACCCTTACTTACCTAAGTTCATCCATACTGCACCCGCTATAAAGGTGAGCATAGAGACTGTTATTACTTTTGTTACTGTATTCCAGATGGACTTACGAGTGTCACGCCATGCCTCTAATAGACTACGCATCTCAGTAATATCTTTCTGTGCGGAGTCATCAAGCAGGCCAATAGAAGCTAATGCCTGTTTAGCACCCTTACGGGCTGCACGGTCAAGCATAGCTTCAAGTTCTTCATTTGTGATTGTTGTTTGACCCATGCTCTTTAGTACCTATAATTATTGAGTAAAGGATGTTTGAGTTATAACAGCTGATAGCCTGTTTGTCAAGACTTACCACTTATTTTGTTTAACACCTAAGAAGTACATACCTATTATTAAAGCACCAGCACCTGCTAGTAGTACTGCGATGCCTACAGCCCAGTTAATGCAGTTATCTATAAACTCTTGCTTCTTATAGACTAGCTCACGCTGTTCTTTACGTTGCTTAGCTTCTATACGTACTATTTCGTCCCAAGCACTAGGGCCATACGTCCAAGAGATGTGTGCCTTAAGCTCTTCTCGCATCTCTTTAAGCTTTTGTTTTTGCGACCATATCTCCAGTGCGTTAGACTGGTTGTCACTAAACATCTTGTACATAGGAGGGTTCTTAGCTTTGTCCTCTAAGAAGTCTAGGTCGCTAACAGCCTTAGACCACTGTGACACTGCGCCAGTCATAGCACTTATCTCTCGACCTACAGATACAGCTTTCTTGATACCATTGTAAGCTGTAGTAGCAGCCGCCATAGCTGTAAAAGGATCAATCATCTTACTCAGTCATGTCCCTATGATCTCTGTTGATGTAACGCAGTTCACTTTCCATAACGGCTATACGTTGCTTGAGCTTATTAATCTCATTGATAGCTAAGGTCATAGAAGCAAGCTCATCCCATAGCTCTTCTATGTCACTCCATACATACTGTATCTCTACGCCATTACCTTCAACATCACGCTTAAGGTTAATGTTATCCTCAATAGCCATACGTGAGCCTAGCTGACTAACAGTTTCCTCTAAGCTTGCAATGGTAGCAGCCTGCTGAGACACCCACCATACACCACCTGCAAGCTGGACAGCCATAGCTGCAACAAGGGCAATAGGAAGTTTAATGTTTTCCATAGTTTTACTAGCCTCTACTTAAACGGTGTACACTGTGTGGGTTGGCGTGGTAGTAGATGTAATACCTGCATCGCTTCCTGTAAGATTAATAAACTCTGAGGATATATCTGTCTTAGTTAATTCTGTAGGTGTGCTGATAGTGACGTTTGTTAAGTAAGAATCTAGGTTATGATCCGTTAAGTCTGAGATAGTAAAGGACCCATACGTACCGTTAAAGCTACCATCATCAGGTAATTTTGCAACATGAAAGCCATCCGAACCTGTTACATAAATAAAGCCATCTCTTTTATCTATACCTGATAGGCCAAAGTACGAAGGCGTTGATGAGTGTTCAATCAACTTTTTATATTGGACTACTCCAGCACTATTAAGTTTTATTAAAAAAGCTCTGTATGAACTACTAAGGCCATCCGTTCCACACACATATATATCTCCAGTAGAGTTATCTACATAAGAACCATAGGTGAGTGTTTCTCCACTAGGGATAGCGGAAGTATAACCTAAATGCTTAGCCCAAGTAATACCTGTTGTTAAGTTTGAAACACTGCTTTTCACTATAGAAATAGTGCCATCATTGTGAGAGTTAAAAATATAAATATTGTCACTAGAGTCTATTCTTAAATCTTGAAAGTCTGTTCTAGTAGTGTAACCGATATCGTAATCGAACTGAACTCTTTCTGTATTTGCACCTGTACTATTACTAAATTGGTAAAGGTCTTGTCCGTATACCAAGTATATGTTATCGCTTGAATCTAATTCTACATTAGTAGGCGTGTTGGCTACAGACAAGTTATAATGGTAGTCAAAAGACCCGTGTTTTACTAATCTTATAAAAGAGGATCCGTTAAAGGTTGTTTCATAACTACCTGTTTGAATAATATTATTAGAACTGTCTATAGCTAAATCAGAACAAGGGCTATTTCTTTGTATGTCTCTAGGTAAAATAATTTGAGATAAGTCTACATCATCTACACTTGTTATAGATTCATACTTATGGTAACCTCCATGATTATAAGGAAGACTAACGTTTGCTGCTCGATAAATATTACCGTTAGAATCTAGCTGCAAGTCTCCTGGAAAACCATAGTTATAAGGGTAGCCAGCGAGATTATCTTTGCCTATCGTTCTAATTGTTTTTACTACTTGTCCTGTTATAGAATTGAATTGTTGCATGTAGGATGCTTGGTAGTTATTAGAACTTGTATCCGTATCAGTAGCTGTTCCACTTACTAAAATGGTATCTGCGTTATACGAAAGAACGGTTGAGGCATCAAGATAGGCACCTACCTCGTCTGTTGTAGTATCTCCTTCAACTACCCAACCGCTTTCTTTACCTGATATAGATACTAATTGCCAAATTTGCATTACAGTTTAACCTTATGAGAAATTTTTACCTGCCAAGAAACCGTACCAAGTAGTTCCACCGTCATGGGAGAAGAACGCCACAATATCAACTTGGTTTGCTCCAATTGAAATAGCAGGGGTAAGACCATTTGCCCACTTAACAGAGGCTGGAAATGTTACACCAAATTCTGAAGCACTGGCATCCTGAATGATCTTAAGAGTGAAACCATACGCCGTACCTGTAGACGGAGGATTAGTGAACGAGAACGTGGTAGCTTCACTTAAGGTTATAGAGAAGACGTTAGCTGTCTCACAGTCTATAGTTGCTGTACCTGTAGAGGATGTAATAGAGCTAAACTCTTCGTTAAGCGAAGTAGCTTTGAGCTCTCCTGAAATAGTTACATCGCCAGTAATACCAACGTCACCCGTGTGTACTTCATCTACTTTAGTGTCTAGAGAATTCTGCAGCCCATCTACATTAGAAATAATGTGAGAGTGGCTATCATCAGTTACACTTGCAGTGATGGTAATGTTAGTACTACCATCAAATGAAGCCAAGCCTGTTACATCACCATCTAGTATAATATCACGTGGATTAGATAAAGTAGCTGCAGACGTAGCTGTAGTGGCGCTTGTTGCTGTAGTAGCAGACGTAGCGTTACCTAATAGGTCACCAGAAAACGCTGTAGTAGCTGTAATGGTTGAACCAGAAATTAACCCAGGGGTAGTGCCTCCGATAGTAACGTTATCAATAGTACCGTTACTAATAGCTACTGTAGCTAGGTTAGCTGTACCGTTAATATACAGATCATTCCACTCTTTAGTAGTGCTACCTAAGTCATAGATACCTGTTGTAGCTGGGATAAAGTTTGTGTTTACTCCAGCATTAACACTTACTGTATCGGCATTGTCGCTACCTATTACAGTATTACCGTTTGCTGTAAGGGTGCTTGTAATATCAACAGTACCTCCTACTTCTAAGTTACCATCTATAGCAGCATTACCTGTGGTGTCCATTGCGGTAAAGTTACCTACACCACGGGTAGTAACACCAATATCAACACCGTCAATAGTACCTCCACTAATAGTAGCTGAATCTGCTGATAATGAATCTACATTAGCTACACCTGTTATGTATAGATCATTCCACTCTGATCCTGTAGCACCTAAGTCATAAACACCATCGTTTGAAGGGATTAAGCTAGAAGCTACATCAGCGTTTACAGTTACGGTATCTGCTGATGTATCACCTAAAGTAGTGTTACCATTTACTGCAAGGTCTCCTGTGAGCGTAGTGTTTGTAGATACAGATAAAGTCCCTGTGATAGATGTATTACCTGCAGACAAAACACCTGCAGCTGTAATAGACGAAACAGAAAGATCTCCTGATAGATAAGCATCTTTGTACTTCAGACCAGAAGACCCAAGGTCTATAGTGTTTGTTGCTTTAGGACGTAGCACACTAGATGTAGCTACAATGTCCTGCGCTGGGCCGAGAACTTCTATAGGCGCACCTTCAGAGGATGTACCATCATGGGTGTGCCCTGTAGAACTACTAAAGGCGCTTTCAACAGCGTTCAGTTCTGCGTCTATATCGTCAGCGTCAATAACATTACCATTAGCTATGTTATTAGCTGTATCTGCTCTTGTGTAACCAATACCCATATTAAAGCCTATCGCCTTTCATTAGTAGAAAATTCTAGTACGGCAGTATCCAACGTAAAAGAGGCGTTAGTACTATTATCCTCTATTCGTAAAGCTACTGTAGTTCCAGAACCGATTGTGTTGTTAAAAAAAGTCTGATCTCCAGGTGTTTTGTACAGAGCTGTTCCAAATACAGAACCTGCATCTCCATAAACAAAACCTCCTCCACTACCTGATAGAGTTATAGGTTGCGGCTGAATGGTATTAGGTTCGTTTCTATCTAACTTAATGCTTACATCACAAGTAAAAGAACCTTCAGGTTTAATGTATGTGTCAAGCTTATAAAAAGTCTTACGTATTTGAGGGTCAGATATAGGCATATATGCAGATTCATAAATAGCTTCTATGCTATTGTTATCCCTCGTACTACCTACTTCTTGTTTGTACACATAACCGTCATCGTTAGCAAAGTATATAAGCTCTACGTCACCTACTAAGATTGAATCAGCTACGTGTACTTTAAACCCTTTTAGAGTCGCCCACTGAAAACCCTCACCACCTTGGTCAATAAACTTTGTTGCTATCAGTCCTTTAGATACACTATCTCTTATATTATTAGAATAAACAAATAGTCTGTACTGACCTTTGTTACGAATTACATAACTGTGTACACTTACCGTACCTTTTAAAAGCTCATCAAGTGTATTCTTGATTGGTTTAGAGGCTACGTCAAGGCCAAAGTCACCTATACGTTCAGTAGAGCTCAAAGTTCTTAAACCGTCAGGTGCTAAGAACATAACATCACCACCAACTTCCCTGATACTGTCCGTTTCTAAGCAACCTAAAGCACTTGTTAGAGAACTCAAAGAGAAGTCTGCACTACTTGAACCTGTTAATTTTAGTATTCTGTCTGTGCAAAAGATGATTAAGTTGTCACGATATACAGCCAGTCCTGTAATAGTAGATGCTACATTTATAACACCCGCACCGTCAGCAGGATTAAAATTAGTATCATCATAAGGTGCAGTGAATACAAGCTCTGTACCTACAGCAAAAAATAGAGTGCTTTTGTATAGTAATGCTACTGATGCACCTGCTACACTAGACTCTCCAGTACCTGAACCTGTTAAGAAAGTTAGTGAGCCTGAATCGTAGTACGCTGGGTAGTTTAGGCCATCTGTAAATACAATCTTTTCTGTACCAGTAAAATTATAAACTTCTTTTCGTGTCTTAATAAAAGACGTATTAGAAGCGGTGGCTAGAGATGCCCATACAGGTGTACCTGAAGATGAATCTGCTTCATAGTACGTACCGTTTCTAACGGCTATAACTTTAGAAGAATCTACTACAGCGACACCCTGTACTGTGCCGCTACCTGTTACTTCAGTATTAATAAGTTTTTCATACCCCAGTACTTTCTTATACCCGCCTGATAAAGAGGGTTCAAAGTTCTGTAGGATAGCGCCTGATCCAATAGAAGTCATACCATGTTGTAGAGGACTGAGATTGGATATTAAACCACCCTTGAATTGAATAGGAAATGTTTGCCACATTGTTGCCATGATTAAAAGCCTACCGACCCACCAAAAAGAGAGCCCCTTTGTATAACTGTAGAGGATACATAATCATAAGAGTTAATAAACAAAGTACGCATATGCTTAATACCTTCTTTGAACTTAGCCTCAGTAATAGATGCAGCCTGATTGTCACCTCTGAATTGGTAGCAATAATACATAGCACCATCTATAATAACATGTCTAAATTCTGAAGGACTAGAAGGTACATCGTCATACAAAGAAAGGTCTAGTGTGTTTCTGTAGTATTCGTATACTAATTCATATTCCTTATCGGGGCTTGGAACTACAATGTATTCTTGGTTAGGTGCTTTTACTATGTAGCGAGGTATACCCCGAATACTAGTGTCTGTGTTATACTCATGATCTACCCAATTCTTTAAGTAATCGCTGTAGTTTAAGTTTGTAAGCTTAGTAGTACTAACACTTAAATTTGTATCTTTCTTAATTCTAAAGCTATTAACATCAATAGTCTTAGCTTCCGTAGGGTAGCCATACCGTACAGTACCTGCAGTCAGTAAATCCTCTTCTTCTACGTGATTCCAAGGCCAGCCAAACTCTTCATGATTAATGTGCCTGATTGAAGCATTGACTGCATCTTTAATAGAACTGTAAAAACCTGTAGCAGTAGAAAAGTTAGAACTTGTAAGTTCTACTTCGTTCAACCTGCGGTTAACTTCATTAACTAAACCTAAATAATTATAAGTCATTATTTTTCCCTTATACGTAAGCGAACAGTTCTTTCTACCACTAACCCACCACTCGTGGTGACATTACACGTAAAAGTATACAGTTTGTTATTCGTTCCTGAAGCTATAAAAGCAGTGGTAACAGTGTCTGTGTTTGTATTAGATACTAATTGAATACCATTAACAAGAGGGCCAGAAGGTACTAATTCTGTCTTTACGCCGTCAGCGTCATTAACAAACCAAGTAACACTACTAAGCGTTTCCCCACTAAGAAAGCGGGACCAGTCAATGCTGTAATCTAAAGTTTCGTCAGCATCTTTGTTAGGCCATTTTAATGACATTATAATATCCTTTAAGCAGCTTGTGCGTATACGACTCTATTAGACGGGCTATCTTGTACGAATACAGTCCTAGACCTATCCGCTTCTACATACGCTATTCTGTTTGATGGGTAGTCTATTAGGTACACTGTTCTATCTCTCGTGTAAGATTCCGCTAAAGCAGTATAGTTAAACTGTACTGCATCTATAAGTAAAGATCCTAACGGTATGCTGAGAGAATCAATACTTACAGCTAGTATATTATTGCATTTAATATCTATAGCAGCAAGAGAAGATTCAGCAAAAACATTTAAGTCTTCTATAGAAGCATCAGCAAAAACATTTAAATCTTCTAGTGATGTTGTTAAGTCTAGTGTCTGGACTACTACAGTAGCCTGTGCATCAATAGCTACATCATCGTCAGTAGTTGTAGGATCATCCGTGACACATTCAGCAGAAACACTATCTAAAACAACAGTAGCCTGTGCGTCCACCTCTACATTAGAAAGAGTAGAAACAGAAGAGATACTGCTTATAGATAAGTTTGCTTCTGATATAACAACTACATCATCTATAGTATTTGTTAGTTCTATAGAGGCAGGCACAACATTAGCAGTTGCACTTATCGTAACGGTATCTAGTGTTGTAGCACTTTCAGTAGACGTTAGTGTGAGATTAGAATTCGCCTTTACTTCTACACTAGGTGTAGGGATAGAAGAGGTAAGGCTTGATAATTCTAAGTTAGCTAGTGCTACGACTACAGGTACTTCAACAGAACTTGTGATAACTAAAGACGGTACAGCTACCGAAACAGAGCTAGCTCCTTGGTCAGAAAAAGCTGCACCTGAAAAGGGTGAAACACTAAACATTAGATCAATCGTCCTCGCTTATACTGCTATGGGGTTATTATGACACATTTATAACACAACTCATCATTATGTTGTAGTTTCCATAGTCTGCTGAAGCAGTAACTAACCTGTCAGTATTGGCATCGTTTTGGATTTCGTAGTACATTCTAACTTTGGTAGCATTCTCTCCAATTTCAAGTTCACTGCCATCCCAATTAGACCCGCTTATTACCGGATATGCAGTACTATATGATGAGTACAAGGCAAGCAAGAGATTTGGCGCATCATAAGATGTAGTGTTTAATGTTTGTTGACTTGGTAATGCCGAGGTCTGACCGCTATTGTTTATCGAAGAAACATTTACAGTTGTAACTGGTACCCCTGATCTGAAGACCAACATAAGCGCAGCGTCATAGTTATTTGGGGTTCTAGTAAAGGTCGTTGTTAAATCTGCAGACGTTAATACCTTATACTGAAACATCGCATCAAATGTACTATTAACACGGCGTATTTCAGTAAATCCAGAATACACAACCGGTGCACCGCCCACAGCAGTAATTGAGTATGCTATGGCAAGATCGCCAGCCTGCGCCCCAGATGGAACTTGTATTTGCATGTCTACCAGAGAGAAACTTGCACCAACATATGTAAATCCCGGCGTAGCCGGTGGAGCGGGTCTGTTTAAATCGTTACTACCCAAGCCCATCGTCATTGCTATATTACTCATGATAATAATTCACCTGCAAGCTTGGCGTAATACGTTGTGCCGCTATCCGTTGTTAAGAACACATACAAATTAGTTGTGCCACTTGCGGGTACATCTGGGGCTGAACCTCCGTGCCATTTTACCGATGAAGGCCATGTTATAGTGTACGTAGACGCTCCAGTGACCTCCAATACAAAGCTAGCCGCAAAACCTGACGGAGGTGGGTTGCTAAATGTAAAAGTAGTGTTAGCTGATAAAGTCTTAGTGAAGTAGCTACCGGAAGATATATCTATATTTGTAGCTGCCAAGGCACCACCTGATTGCAGATACCTCTTGGCGATCAATCCATTCTTTATTTTAAAGGGTTTATTGTTAGCCATGTTTCACTTTCTACTCAGCTAAGGCCCTGTATTTACAGTAACAAAGTAGTTCGTACCGCCAAAATCATTTGCAACAATTGTGTAGGTGTATTTCTCACTGGGGCTGGGGCTTGGAAGTGATAGACCGTTACTAAATCTTACTGATGAGGGCCAGTAAACTTTATACTCGGAGGAAGACGAATTAGTAACCTCTACTTGAAATGTTTGCACATCGCTTAGGTTACTAAATAAAAAGGCTACGTCTGATGATAACGTTTGAGTAAAGTAATTACCTGTGGATGTATCAAGGTTTATGCCTGCTCCAGTCGATGCTGTGGAGTATTGAAATGCAGAATAGACGCTGTTGACGGAATTACTACCAATAGCAACCAGTTTAGTGCCATCGTTGTTGAAGTCAAACCCTGATAATAGCACGTTATGAGTATGCTCAGCGCCTAGATTAAAACTTATGCTATCATAACTAGCTGTGCTAATATCATAAGCTGTAGAAAGAGAGTATTGGTAGATTGTTTCGCTGGAACCACCCACAAACATCTTAGTACCATCGGCATTAAAGACCATCTCTTTGGCGCCGCTTTCCTCATTAACAACACTAAAGCTGACATTATCGTAACTACCTGTGCCAACATCATAAGCTGTAGAAAGAGAGTATTGGTATATGGTGTTGTTATAATCGCCAACAGCATAAATTTTAGTGCCATCATTGTTAAATGCTATTCCAGTTGGAAAACTGTCTTGTCCACCAATGTACAGGGAGGAGTTGTTAATATAACTTGCCGTGCTTACATTCCAAGCCGTAGAAAGAGAGTACTGACGTACCTCATCTCCGCCAGTATCAACTACATACATCTTAGTGCCATTGGGGTTAAAAAGGACACCGTTTGGCGAAGCAGCCATGAAGTTTGAGGTGGAACCAAAGCTAAGATTACTGTAGGAAGCAGTGCTAAGATCATAAGCTGTAGAAAGAGAGTATTGATATACACGATCTTGCCCGTTCATTAGTACGTACATCTTAGTGCCGCTATCACCAAACTGGATACTAAGCGGAACTGTACCCTGCACTGCAAAACTAACAGTATCGTAAGAACCGTTTTCTATTGAATACCCACCCGTAACTACGGTGCCTGCAGAAGAAGAATTACCAATAGTAGCCTTCATGCTACCACCTACTTCAACAAGGTTATTGACTATAAAGTCCTTGTCGTTAGCCACTAAGCCGCTCCATCTATTATGTGAGAAGCTTGATACGATGTGCCGCCGTCACGGGTACTGAATGTTAGTACATCTGCTTCGTTAGTTGCAGGGGTATCAGGAGCGGAGCCGCCCATAAATTCAATAGAAGAGTCATAGCTGACGGAATAATTCCCAGATGACTTCAACAGCACCGTAGCCTGACTAACGGTCCCACTATCAGCAGGGTTAGTAAAAAATAATTCAGAGTCAGCTGTTAAAGTAACATCAAATACTGCACCTGTAGAGAGGTCTAGAGTCACATTCTTTGTATTTGGGACTGTGCTGTATTGATATAGTCTATCATTGCTATTATTCAATACGTACACCTTACTCAAGTTATTATTGAAGGCTATGCTGAAGGGTAAAGAAGCCTGGCTATTTACAGAAAAATTCAGGTTGTCATAACTAGCTGTGCTAATATCATAAGCTGTTGAAAGAGAGTACTGATATAAGCTGTTGGAGCCATCATCAGCAGTATACATTTTAGTACCATCGTTATTAAAGGCAAAACTGTAAAGTCTACTATTCTGAGAAGAAAAAAGCACACTAACGTTGTCATAACTAGCTGTGCTAATATCATAAGCTGTTGAAAGAGAATACTGATGTATAGTATCTTGCGTAGTACAAACAATATACATCTTAGTGCCATCCGGCTTGAAAAGCAAGTCCGTTGGTCTGCGCACGTCTGCAATAGTTGTAGTGTCAAAGCTGACATTATCATAAGAAGCTGTGTTTACAGTCCAAGCTGTTGAAAGAGAGTATTGAAATACAGACTTGGTATTAAGGTCGCCAATAATATACATCTTAGTGCCGTTGTTGTTGAAACGTACAGCAAAAGGGTTCGTCTCCTGACTACTTACACTAAAAAAATCAGAGGAATTATAAGAAACTGCGCTAATATCATAAGCTGTTGAAAGAGTATGTTCATATACTCTGTCGTTGTTCGACCCAATTATATACAGCTTAGTGCCATCATCATTGAATTCAAAGCCTGTACAAAAACCATCTCTAGCTCCAGCGAAAAACTGCACGTTATCATAGGACCATGTAGAAATACTTTGAGGTGCGGTTGGATCAGCAATCGTAACTGTACCTAATTTCTCTTGATAAACAGTAGGCTTAATGCCATTCTTTACTTTGAAGTCTTTGTTATTTGACATGGTTCACCCTCCCCTTGTCAAGTATCTTATGCTAAGATGACAGCTTTCGCCGTATAGTTAGTCGAGTTAGATGATGCAGCAGTAGCTAACAATCTTACATTACCACCACTAATGTCCACATCAAATGTAGCAATAGTGTTAGCTGTGTTAACTGTGCCATACTCTGTAGCTACTGCTGTAGTGTTATCATGTGTTACAAGTAGCTTAGATATAGTACGTTCTGTTGTAACTGTATTTGTTGCAAGAACAGTGATCTCCAAACCTAGTGAAGAAGAAGCTGTATATGTAGCAATGGATGCCTGAGAAGTACTTGTAGTTGTAGCAGTTTGTTCGTCGCCACCAGCACTAGCTACTGCTGTATCAACATAGTTTTTGTTTGCTGCGTCAGTTCCAGATGAAACTGTATCAATGCCTTGGATGCGGCCTGTGCCACCCAGAGTTAGAACGCCGTCCAATGTCGTATTGCCACGGATGTAGTTTACGCCAGTGTTGAGGTGATTAAAGTGTGTAGCGCTTGAAGGGTTTTCAATGCGCAACTCGTTATCAATAGTCAGCTTGCCTGTCATAGTATCATTGGCATCACTACGCAAGAAGCTGCTTGCCTGTACGCCATCAACGGTATCAGCATCTAGGCCAGAGCCAGAGCCATCGTTGCCACTATCCCAAATGGTGTATGCGTTTTCCCGAAGGAGACTGCCCGAATTGGGTATTTTTAGCTTCCAATTGTTGTTTGTTGGATTTAGAAAACCTTGACCGGTGGTATCCGCATACATCATCAATCGTTGAACGCTATTGCTGGTAAGCCCACCTATATGAACCTCACTGGCACTGCCATTGTTCTTAACGGTCAAGCCCCTCCAACTTGAGTTTGTCTCGTGGTAAAGCTGTGCCTCACCTATAGTAATGCCAGATGAATTAGAAAATGTAATTGCACCTGTAGCCGTATCGGTGGCATTACTACGCAAGAAGCTGCCACTATCAATACCATCCAACAAGTTACTGTCAGCCGCCTTGCCAGATGTAGACAGCTTACCGTCCAACGCAGTCTGCAATCCATCTACGTTTGAGATAACATGGTTGTGGCTATCATCTGCAACCGTGACTGACAATGTGGCATTGCCAAGATTAGTAAAAGTAGCAGAACCTGACGCATCGCCTGAAAGCGTCAACGTGGGATCAGACGTAGCAGTGGTACTGATGCTGATATTGCCTGAACCATCAAATGACACAGAGCCTGTCACAGCACCTGTAAGACTAATGTCTCGTGCTGTCTCTAATGCAGATGCAGTAGAAGCATTACCACTAAGAGCAGCAGTAATAGTACCAGCAGCAAAGTCACCTGATGCATCACGTGCTACAACTTTGGATGCTGTGTTAAGAGATGTAGCATCTACGTTTAGTGTACGGTTAGATGATAAGTCTCCACCACCTGTTAAGTAATTACCTGACGTAATAGTTGTAGTGTTGTCTACTTTAGCATCTAGTGCAGTCTGTAGACCATCTACATTAGAGATAATGTGTGCGTGTGAATCATCCTGTACAGCAGCAGTAATGTTAATGTTAGCAGAACCATCAAAGGTTGCACTACCAGTTACATCACCGGAGAGTTGTACAGTACGAGCAGTAGCAAGTTTAGTAGCTGTACCTGCATTGCCTGTGACGTTGCCTGTGACATTGCCTGTTACGTTACCTATAATAGCCGCTGTGACTTGGTTAAACGTAACATTGTCTGTAGTACCCACATCCTGCCCAATAGAGAACGTAGTGCCTGTAAGAGTAATACCTGTACCAGCAGAATAAACAGCAGTCTCAGCAATAACAGTAAATGTAATAGCTGTAGTACCAAACGTAATAGTACCTGCAGTATTCATCACATACAGTTCACCAGCGCCTGTAGCACCTTCCTTAACGAAGTAGGCATCACCTTTACCCATAGCGTTAGGGTCAGATGCACCGTAGCTGTCAGCGTCTGTAGAACGAGTAAGTACCCAGTTAGTGCTACCACTACCTACAGTAGTAACTGTGTAGATACCGTTTTGAGTGGCATCTGTTTGTTGATACACAAGTACACGATCACCGGAGCTAAGAGCTACACCATCAATAGTAATAGCTTCCTGTGTACCAGCATTAGTAAGGGTAGCTCCTACACCATTTGTACCATTGTTATACGTAACAGTAAGATTAAGAGGAGCCTCAACACGTACAGGCGTGTGGTAGTGAATACCTGCAGCAGCAATAGTATCTACGTACTCTTTTGTTGCGGCTCCTAGTGCAGTAGTGGGATCACTATTCAGGATAAGCGCACCAGTCATAGTACCGCCAGAGCGCATTAATGCACCAGCAGCAGCTACGTTAATAGCGTCTGTTACATCAGCGTTCTGCTCTACTGTGTCTAGCTTTGCACCATCAGTTGCAACATCACGTCCATCAACAGTACCTGAAACTGTAATGTTAGCGAAGTCTACATCTTCACCTGCAAGTGCAGCATGTGCAGCAGGATATGTCATAAAGACATCTTTATCACCAGCAGAAAAGTTAACAGCGGATGTACCGTTAGACCCTGCTAGTACGGTAGTACGAGATAGTGTATTACCTGTGTTCCAAGTACCTACGCCTACCTCCCACTCATCGACTCCTGATTCTTGTGTTATGAAAGCATAGTAAGTTGTGTCACCGTTTGTCATATAAGAACTAAACGTTTCAAAGGTACTTGCGGCACCACCTAAAGAAATATCACCAGTACCAGAAGTAGTGGTGGTTTCTTTTATGCGATCTTTAAGAATAAAAGCCATTTATTTACCTACTAGCTGATACGAATGATTGAAGAGCTCACACCTGAAGTAGGGAAATCAATTGTAAAATTACCGTTGGTGGAGGTTTTAGTACCTCCAAAATCAATAACTGCAATAGCACGGTTAGCTTTAGATGCGTTATAGATAATACAACCATCTGCGGAAATAGTAGCTGTTGCAATTACTTCATCGTCAATGTCTACTAAGGCTGTCTCAGAGGAAGACGTAATAGTAACGTTATCCAGTGTAACACCACCTGCAGCATAACCAGTACCTGTAGCTTCGTCTGTATTACCTGTTACATCAGAGTAATTGGTAGTAGTAGCATCATAAGTACCTGTAGGAGTATCTTTAATGAGAGCAAGTTTTATAGTATCCGTGTCCAGATCATGAATAGCACCTAGAATCTCTGTTTTAAAACTTGTACACATCTTAGTTGTGATAGCCATGTTTAAATCCTTTAGAATGGCGCTGAAGGGCCAGCCTCGTAAGAGACCAGCCCGACAGACTAAGTGATTTAGGCAGCGTTGTAACGTGCTGTGAGGAGTGCCTCTGGGCGCAGAATCTTGCGACCATAGAGGTGCATACCACGCACGATGTCAGCAAAGCTGTCTGGGTCACGGTAGTTCTCAACTTTGTTGATCTGCTCAGCAGAAGCAACAGCATCGTCCTGACCAGCTACGATAACACCGTAGTTAGTGGACTGTGCAGTTGTACCAGAAGTACCAGCACCTGTACCAGCAGCAGGAAGAGCGTTGGACACATAAACACGGAAGCCGTGAATGTTGTTCAACACCAGACCGTTTTGCAGACCTGAACCACCGAAGTCACCATTCAACATACGTGAATCTTCGTCTTTCAGCATCTCTACGAATACGGGGTCAAGCACCACCCAA
>Ga0224502_10000181_pt1 | contig 19659 bp, 18 predicted proteins | sample SF_Oct11_sed_USG_5_FD_169104 | JGI IMG/M metagenome (GOLD analysis project Ga0224502, IMG submission 169104) | Sediment microbial communities from San Francisco Bay, California, United States - SF_Oct11_sed_USGS_13 | ecosystem: Environmental > Aquatic > Marine > Sediment | place: USA... | reverse complement strand
TGTTCTGTTATATTTCTGGAAATCTGAAGTTTGATAAAAAGTTGTGATATCATATTCCGAAAATTGAACTGTCAAGTAATGTATTGACCCGTCTTACGATTTTGTAAAATCGAGTTTAGGGCGGGGTAGTTAATCCGGGTTGGTTGTTCCTGTTTTTTCAAAATTGTCCATCCATTTTCGAATACGATCCTCGCCGTACACTTTTTTCCATTCATCAAGGATGTTGTCAATGGGGATATCCGCATAAGTTCCGTAATACTCCAGATATTCCATAAACTGTTTTTTCTCCTGATTAAATTCATGGAAGATGGCGTCTTCCATACCGCTGAAGTCAAGGGGAGTGACATGGTACTTTTTGCATAACTCGATATTGAAGGTCGGGGTGGCCTTGATCCATTTTCCGGACAGATAAAGTTCCGTATATCCATGATAGACAAACAGATCCGAACCGATGAATTCCAGAAGTTTCGGGGTGGCCAAATGATTTTTAACCGTTGCAAAGCCTACTCTGGAGGGAATTCGAAGGGACCTTCCCAGGGCACACAGGAGCCCGGCTTTGCTGATGCAAAATCCCCGGCCGCTTTTGATGATATTGCTGGCCCGGTAATGCTCCGGAAGGTAAAAGGGATAATAGGGATCATACCAGATATTGTCCCGAACCGCATAGTAGAGTTTTACGGCTTGGGCAACAGGATCGCTGCCCGCATTTTTTACGGTTTTATTGGCATATTCGATAACTGTTGGATGATCACTGTCGATGATCGATGTGGGTGATAGATATTTTTGATCCATAGAATTCATTCTCAAACTCCCAGATAAACCTGTGTCAGCCACGAAGACACAAAGAGGATATTTTATAATATATTTTTAGTGCCTTAGTGTCTTAGTGGCCCTAAAAACCGGGGTGAATCTTTTGTTCGTCAGATAAACACCGGAGCAGACCAGAAGGGTGCCGATGAACAGCGACAGGGTGATCGGCTCATCTAAAATAAAAAATGCCATCACCACAGCGCTGATGGGAACAAAATTAATAAACAGGCTTGCCTTCATGGCCCCGATTTTTTTTATGCCTTCATAATACCATACAAATCCGATGACGGTTCCGAAAAATCCAAGGTAAAACATACCCACCCAGTCCACAAGGTAGTAATGGCGAAAGTTTTGCACGGCACCTTCAAAAAAGGCCGGGAAAAACAAGAAAAACGTCCCGATCACCGAGGAATAAGATACCGCTGCCAGAGGTGACAGTCTGTCCATAACTGCCTTTCCGATCAAGGAATACGCCACCCAACTGAGCACACATCCAAAGATGAAAATTTCTCCCCACCCCACGCCGCCGCTGACAATTTCATTGAAACTTCCTTTTGAGATCACGATCACGGCGCCGGACACCGAAAGGATAATGCCGACCACTTTGATCAGACTCAATTTTTCCTTAAAAAAATACGCGGAAAACAGGGTAATGAGTATGGGATTCCCGGCGATAATGACGGCCGCCCTGCCGGCATGGATGATTTTGAGCCCTTTAAAAAAGAACACATTGTATAAAAACACCCCGGTCATACCCAGCAGAAACACCGGGAAGATTTGCTTTTTTTGCAAAACCGGCAGTCTGCCCTCGATTTTGTAGGTAAACAAAATGAGAAAAATAGACGCAATAAAGAATCTGAAAAACGCCGCGGAAAACGGCCCCACATCTTTTGCCACCACCCTGCCGGCGATGAATGTGCCGCCCCAGAAGATGGCGGTGAGTATGAGTTTAAGGTAAACGAGCATTACTTTGAAAGTGCCTATTTATCCCGTATTAAACGGGGAGGTTAGAAGTGAGCTAATCCGCCACAGTGCATCAGCGGACAAGAGTTAAAAGTGCCTAAAGTTAAAAAATTATCTATTGAACAGATGAGTCTGCCGAAGCCATACTCAAAAGGATGTCGATTTGTTCTCCCACCGGATTCATGGATATGGGCTGAAACTTCTCCACCTGGTGTTTCATTTTTTCGAAAGCTTTGCGGGTGATCCGCTCGGGGCCGGCCGCCAGTCGAACACATCCCTGAAACAGAAAAAAACTTAAAAACAACGTGATGGCGATGGTTAAAAAAGCGTGCAAAAAGAAATCAGAAGACAAATATTGGCCGGTAAAATAATCTCTGGCCGTGATCCACCCCACATGCCCAAGAATGCCGATCACCGGCAGATTAAAAAGAAACTGAAGGATTAAACCGCTGAGATGTTGCGAGGCGGTCTCCATGGTGTGATCCAGTGCATCGCTCCAAAGAGAATTCAGATCTTGGTTTAGGGTCGTGTTGTCTGAAAGCACATGTTCCATCTTTCTAACACGCGTGTCGAACCTGGCGTTGACAAGGGATTCTGCAATGTCGGGCCATTCCTGCAAAACAGAGATCCGAAAGTCTCTCATGGCAAAATCGACCCAGTCCGATCTTTCGGCTTCGACGGTGGCAGCTTTTGATTCTTTAAAGTGAAACAGCGAAGACACCATGCCTGCCAGTTGACGGATGGGGTTGCCGAATCTGAACATGGCCACGATGCCGGTTCCAAAAATTAAAATTCGAGCCCATATGGCAATGAGCCAGCCCACCGGTCCCAGCCACCGATGGGCAAGTTTTTGATACACAAGAACATTGATGCCAAGCATTCGTTTGGAATCGCCCGCTTTAAAGGCTGAAATCGCCGCATTCAAGGCGCTTTTTTCAGCCTCTTGGATGTGTTGTTTTGTTTCCTTCAGTGTTTTTGAATCCTTTTGAATTTCAAGGGCTGCTTCTTCAAAAATGTAATCCCGAAGACTTTGGGCGTTTTCGACCCTGCGATCGATGCTGTATCCTGGCTGGTTGAAGGTGCCGAATATCATCTTCTTTAAGTCGATAAACTCATCGAAATCGTGCTTTGGCCGGGCTGTGGGGTCCCATTGAGGGTCTTGCAGATGCTGTCTGGCGGAGACACAGAATATTTTTTGTATGGGTTTTTCCCAGGCGGTTTTGATAAATTCTAAAAATTCCGGAACAATGGTTTGGGTTAGTTCTTTCTTGTCCTGGCGATCGCACTTGTTGATGACCACCACCAGGGCGTCTCCGTTGAACAGGCGTACGTAATGGGCCAGAAAATCCACATGATCCTTTCTTTTTGGATTTTCCGCATCAAACATGCAAATGAGAATATCTGAAATGGCAATGGCGTTTTGGACCAGGTGAATGTGTTTTTCCTGCTGGGTGCTGTCCGTATCCGGTGTGTCGATCAACAGGACATGTTCAAGGGAGGCAGCCGCCGGACTCGATCGCATGTTCACATGTCCGAGGCCGAGCTGTTCCTTCAAATAATCGGCATCTTTTGCTTCATGGCTGAGGACAACGATGCTCTGAGTGGTGGGCCGTCGGTGTCCGGTTTCGGACAGATTGTCCACTTGTGCCAGGGCATTTAGCAGTGTCGATTTTCCGGAGCCGCACGGGCCGATGATGGTCACAATGAGCTTGCGTTCAAAGCGTGCTTCTAAATGATCGATCATGCGGAGCACTTCATCACACTGCTTTCTAAGGCCTGCCCCGGGCTGCCACATGGGCGCCTGGTCAATGGCATTGCAAAGCATTTTAACGTCATGTTTAAAGCCTTCTATTTTCCCCAGAGCCTTGATGGGGCCGGTCTGTACATTTGAAATCATCATGATATCATCGCCTTTTTACAGACTGCAATTTGATCTTGGATCTGTGTGATCAGAACATCAGACGATTGCAGCGCGTCTGTTGCATGTTGAATAATTTGACCGGTGATCTCTTTTTCGAAAAGATCCTGAACAGCTTTGAGCTTGTTGTTGAGCCAGGTCTGGATAATGGGGCCCAGCATCTCTTTGAGCTGATTCTGATCCGCCTTTTTAAGGCCAGTGGTGGCTGGAAGCGCAATCAGGGCATAAAGATCATGGAGCCCGAACAGTCCGGTGAGCTTCACCTTGATTCCCACAGCACCTACAGGATCTCCTGTTGAAAGGATATAGGTTACGGCAACAGTTGCCGGCACCACGTTTAAAAACGCGGCAAACATCTGTCGAATTTTGGTCCAGGTTCCCATTTTACTTCTAAACCCGTCGGCGAGGTTTCTGAGATCCTTTTCGATGTCGTGTGACAGCTCTGCGATGATCTCTTGCTGTGATAGAATCGACTGCTGTATCGATTTCCAATCCATGCGACGCAGGGTTTCCTGGTGCGGAAAAACAACCGGATGGGCTGAAACAATAAATGTTAACGCCCTTTTTTCATCTTCGGCTTCCTTTCGGGGATTTTCATGGTTTTTCAAGCCCCTTTGGGCTCTGAGCTCTTCAACGGCGTCTGCCATGCGCCGGGTCACCGGATCTTTTAAGGCGGCGGCCACCGATATTTCAGAGTTTAGCGTGTGAAAATGCATCCGGTTTACGGCACTCAGCAGGTCTTCTTTGATGGCATCATTAAAATGCCCCCGGCCAACGGTTTTCTCTTTATCAGAAAATGTGCCCTTAATCTTTTTTGCCGTCCCCACCAGCGCTTTAAACGGGAGTTCGATAATATTGCCGGCTTTTCGCATGGCCTTGACAAAGGGAGGATCCGTTGACATCCATATGTCGACAAAACGTTTCATCACCAGGTCCACGGGAAAGTGTTGAAGGGCTTCATGAACGCAGTGACTCTGGGCCGTTTGCAGGGCATCAAGATAAAGATGAAGCTCCTGGTTGGAGGTTTTTGTTTGTCCAAGAAATTCTTGAGCCCGGTCCAAAACATCATTTAAGATGGACGACAGCAATTCGAGTCTGAGCTTTTCGGTATGGATACTTTTCAATGCATCGAAAAACGACGGATCTTCTTTTCCAGCAGGGCGCAAGGTCATGTATTTTTCACCCGAGGCCACTAAATTGTCTTCATCGGTGCGGTAAACGCCCAGAACATATTGATCTGCTGCGCTGCCGTAAAGATTTTTGGCAACGGTCATGGCGTGTTCCTGCACCTCCTGTGTCTCAAAGCTTGGATAAACGCGATAGATTAAAAAGCATTTTCGCATGCCGATGCTGGTGAGCATTTCAGAGATAAAATCCGTATTTTCGCGGTTGTTATAGTTGGAATTGGTGAAAATATAGATCAGGATGTCGGATGATTCCAGGGCCTGCCGGGAGACCTCCCGATTGATGTAGACCCCTTTTGCACCGGTATCGAAATCCGGCGTGTCCATTAATACCAGGTTTTTAGGAATGGCGTTGCTCAACACATACACCGGATGCCCCGGGGTGGTCAGCTCATCTTTGTCTTTGAGGGGACGGGGCAAGGTGCCGAAAGGCTCAAACAGAGCGGAGAGAAAATCGGGCTTTTCCAAAAGCTCCCCATGGGCCGAAAAAAGCACCCGGCGGTTGAGTCCTGCGCGGCCGCCGACGGGTGAGAGTCCCTCTTTTACGATGGAATTAAACAGCGTCGATTTTCCGGATGACCCGCCGCCGCAGATGGTGGCCATCAAGGGGAAATCCGGAGACAGCTTTGTCAGCAATTTTTTGTCGATGATTTGGGCCCATGGTTCCGCCTCTTTGTGACGGTCGAGCCCAAGCACGTCCATGACGCGGGGAATATCGCCTCTCAGTTTTTTAAGAGCGTCAATCAGATTTTGATCATTCAGGTTTTTCATCATGGCATTGATACGAATAACACATTTTTAGAGACAAAGGAACATTTTACCCCAACGGTTTCAGGGAAGCGTCAAAGTTAACTCTAACTGATTCAGATATAAGCGATTTGCTTTCCCGGATAGGGTGCTAAAATCCCAAATTCCAAGCACCAAATTCCAAATAAATCCCAAATCCCAATATTCAATGACCAAAACCTTTCAATCGCTTATTGGATGTTTTCCCGTCTTTTTATCTGTTTTGAATTTCGGTCATTGAGATTTATTTGAGATTTGTATTTTTGTGCTTGGAATTTTCATAATTTTCATAAGCCAAAAACTTTATTTATTCCAAACCATTACCTGTTTAAATAATTTTATTCACCTTCATCTCTTTCCATCCTCTGCCAGCCCCGTAGCCCCCAAATCAGACACAAAAGCCCCAAGCCGCTCATAACGGCTGAAACAGCCCCGGTCATAAGGATTCCGCCGGCCAGCCAGACCGGGCCTCCCATCAGCGCACCGATAACCCTCCCAACACCGGCGGCTGCCAGAAAACCCGACATCATGGTGGCCCGCAGGCCGGGGAGCAATTCTGTGCAAAGCGACAATGCCGAAACAATTGTAAATTCATACGTCAAAAAAATAAAAAACAATCCACCCAGGGACCAGGATAACGTTTGGCCCAGCAAGGGCAGAACAATGTAGCTTATGATGCACAGAACCATTCCTGAAGCCACCGATCGTTTTAATCCCAGGCGGTCGGAAATGGCTGCAGTCAGGCCTTCCCCGGAAAGCTCGGCTATTCCGATGACACTGGTGCCGAGTCCCAGGGCAACAATGCTCAAACTGAACGATTTTTCCAGCCATGCCCCGTAGACCACAAAGAGATTGTCGTTGGCAGCACTGGCAAAAAACCCAAATCCCAAAGCCCCCAGTGCAGCCCGCTCCTGACACAACCTGGTCCAGGCACTCCAAAGACCGGAAGCGCTTTGATGCCGTATGGTCTTTTTTTCATCCTTTGGCAGCAAAATTTTCAGTGCCACCATACCGATCAACCCGACGCCGCCCATGGCAAAAAAGGGTGCCCGCCACCCCATATATTCGATAAGCAATCCAATTAAAGGAATACCTACCAATGTACTTCCTGCCCAGCTGAACTCGATCAAGCCGATAAACAATCCCCGCCGGTGAAAAGGGACCCGCTGACTGATATACGCTTGTATGGCCGGGTCAAAAACACTTTTTCCCAGTCCGGCCAAAAAGAGTGAGGCCAAAACAACACCGTAAAAGGGTAAAAACCCTCCGGCGAACATGCCCAGAACAAGCATCCCCAGCCCGGAAAGCATCATCAAACGGTATCCCAATCGATCTGCAAAAGGTCCGAAGAACATGCCCAGTATCGCCGTGGACTGGTTGACGGCTATAATAGACGTAACGGCGGTTAAGGGCACGCCCATTCCACGACTCAGCGCAGGTGCAAACGGGTAGGCAAACCGCCGTGCCGTATTGAGCGCCAGGCGGCATAGCGTGGCCACACACACTTTCCAGACCAATCCTGAACCCTGGGTCACTGGGGTGGTTTTTTGAGGCATAGACGTATCTTTTAATTAGATTCTTTAACCCAAAAAAAATGATGAGTTAACCTTGTATCCCCCTAAAATGCAAGCAAAATTTTCTGGTCTGCTACACGACAGTTACATGACTGAAAATTAGGGGTGCGAAGCATGACATTATTACTTAAACAATAAAAACAGCTTTACTTTTAAAAAAGAAAGGCATATTGATATGCGCTCGTTTCGAGTTTGATCGTTACCGACCATTGGGGGTAATCTATGGAAATTAAAGTGGAATGTTATGCCGGATACCGGGGAGAAGAGACACCTCGTAGAATCTGGATAGGCAATCGAAAAATCGAGGTTAAAGAAATTCAAGATCGCTGGCTGGCGCCGACCCACCGATATTTTAAGATCCATGGAGATGATAACGCCATTTATATTCTTCGTCACAGCTCTGAAACATGGGAATGGGACATGACCTTTTACAAGCAAGCGGAAAATCATTTTGACGTGACATAAATACTTCCTCTATACCGCTATCTCTCTAACAACATCATCGAATATAGACAGACACTTATCAATCTCTGAGGTATTCACCGTTAAAGAAGGGCAAAAGCGAATACTATTTTCACCACACCCTAAAAGAAGCAATCCTTTATTAAACGCTTGCTTAATAATGTCGTTTCGCCACGTTCTGGCCGGTTCTTTGGTCTCACGATTTTTGACAAACTCCACGGCCACCATCAAGCCTTTTCCCCGGACATCCCCCATGCATTCATGTGATTGTTGAAGTTTTACAAGTCCGTCCATAAGACGCTTTCCCTGAACCGCTGCATTTTCCATGAGTCCTTCTTCTAAGAGCTCAATGGTGGTAAGGGCTGCCATGCATGATACGGGATTTCCGCCGAATGTTGAGGCATGGGAACCGGCCTCCCAGTCCATGATTTCCGCCCGTGCCGTGAGGGCCCCCAAGGGCATGCCGGAAGCGATGCCTTTGGCAAGGGCGATGATGTCCGGATCCACGCCGAAATGTTCCATGGCAAACATTTTTCCGGTTCGGCCCATTCCGGACTGAACCTCATCGACCACATAAAGAATGCCGTATTTTTTGGCGATCCTATTCATTTCTCTATGAAATTCAGGCGGAGGCACAATATATCCCCCCTCACCCTGTATGGGTTCCACAAAAATGGTCGCCACCTCTTCCGGAGGGATGGTGGTTCTAAAAAGGGTATCTTCGACCCACTTGACGCATCCCAGTTCGCATTCGGGATAACTAAGATTATACGGGCAGCGATAGCAATACGCATAGGGGATGTGCGTGATTCCAGGTACCAGTGGATTGTAATGTTTTTTCTGAATGGTCTTGCTCGCCGTCAGTGAAAGCGCCCCCATGGTTCGTCCATGAAACGCCCCGTAAAATGCCAGGTTTAATTCACGTTTTGTGTGCCATCGCGCCAGTTTAAAGGCCGCCTCCACCGCTTCTGCGCCTGAATTTCCGAAATAGACTTTCTTGCTCCCTTTCCCGGGCGCCATTTGGGCAAGTTTTTTGGCCAGTACAATCTGGGGTCTGTAATAAAAATCCGTTCCCGACATATGCAACAGAAGGTCGGCCTGTTTTTTGATGGCTTTAATCACTCTGGGATGACAGTGTCCTGTGGCACAAACGGCAATGCCTGCCGTAAAATCCAGAAATATATTGCCGTCCACATCGTGTACCCAAAGCCCTTTGGCTTTTTCGACCACCAGCGGATAATAGCGGGTATAGGAGGGAGAGACGTATTTTCGATCCTGATTAATGAGCTTGCGGGCTTTTGGACCTGGCAGCGGGGGGTGAATCAGGGGCCATTTTTTCATGATTCCTCCACAAAGAGATGAGCATCAATTTTTATGCGAAATTCAGGTTAGACGATTTTATTCGGGCAGGCATACCGAAAGTACCGGGCAGGGGGTTTGTCGAACGACGCGATCCGTCGTCGAGCCAATAAATAACCTTTCCACGAGCCCTTGCCCTCGAACACCCAGAACAATCAAGTCCATTTTATTTGTCTTGGCATATCGGATCAGTTCTTCATGAGACGGGCCGTCCAAAAGAACGGTTTGTGGTGTACACCAGTTAAAGGCTTCTGTGGGGACCATTTTTTTGAGTTTGTCTTTTATCTGGGTCTGTAAATCCACTTGAAGATCTTTCCCGTACTCAACAGATATTTTAAACATGTCCATATATACGGGCGGCTCCATAACATGAACCAGATGCAGCTCTGATTGAAACTCCTGGGCAAGACTGAGCCCGTGTTGAAATGCCAGGGCGGAATCTTTTGAAAAATCGCAACCCACCAGAATTTTTTTAAATCTTAACCCCTGTTCCGACAAAATGTTCAGATCATGTTCCGGGCCACGAACGATCAGCAACGGGCAATGAAGCGTGCGCATGAGGCGTTCGGTGACCGAACCGAGAATCAGTCGCTTGAGTCCGGAGCGCCCGTGGGTGGCAGAAATGGCCAGGTCCGCACCCTTTTCTTTGGCCAGACGAGAAATTTCATCGCCGGCATGACCGATGGTGACCAAGGACTCCCATTGAATCTCTTTATCACCCACCAAGAGTTTAAGTTGATGGTTGGCATTAGCGATGGCCTGGCTCTGCTGATCCACAAAAAATATGGGTCCATCTCCATATGTTATGCTGGTGGGAAAATCAACCACATGGCACACATAAAGTTTGGCGCTAAACTCCCGGGCCAGGGCAATTCCCCAGGAAACCGAATGGTTGGAAAAGTCTGAAATGTCGGTGGTACAAAAAATCGTTTTTATTTCAACTCTCATAACCTTCTCCTTCCGTTTTTCAAACCGGGCAATCACGCCCGAGGCGGACAAGTCATGCCAAAGGTAGATAAATCATGCCGGAGGTAGACAAACCGAAACATATTTTATCCGAAAATCAGCATCCGGACGAATTTAAAAGATAAGTCAGAACAACACAGACATAGAGAATCAAAAGCTGGAATCGTTTGAGCACAGCATACCGCATGTCGAGAAATGATATAAAAATAACATATGATAAAACTGGGTTCATGTCAAAGGGAACTCGTTTCTCTTTTCAACCTTTTTTCTTTTATTGACACCCCGATGTTACAAAATTATCATAGTAAACAGGCGGCAAGAAAGGAGGGATCATGAAAACAAAAACACGTTCTACAGAGCAAATCGTAGAAGAACAAGTAAGACGATGGCAGATTATCCAAAAAGAAGAAAAAAGAGAAAAAGAACGTATTTCTGTCATCACCATTTCCAGAGAACCTGGAAGTGGAGGGAACATACTGGCCAAACGACTCTCCGAGCAACTTGAATTCGATCTTTTTTACCAGGAATTTATCCACAATATGGCTGAAAGTGCCCGGGTCAGTGTTCGCCTCCTTGAAACGCTAGATGAAAAAGGCGTTTCAGTACTCGAAGAGTGGATATCATCTCTTGTGGATAAGCGTCACCTCTGGCCGGACCGGTATCTCCAGCATCTTATGAAAATCATTGGTACTATCGGGAAACATGGTCGGGCGGTGATCGTGGGAAGAGGCGCCAATTTTGTTTTGCCTCTTGATAAAAGACTCGGTATCCGCGTCATTGCCCCTTTGGAAACGCGACTAAAAAACGTATCTCAAGACTATGATGTGGCCGCGGAAGACGCCAAACCCAGGGTGTTAAAAACAGAATCGGACCGAAAGGCATTTGTTAAAAAATACTTCAATGATGACATCACAAACCCTCTCAATTACGATCTTATTATCAATACCGGAATTTTGAGCATCGATGACGCCGCCAATGCCGTCAAAGGGGCTCTGAGCGAGTTAAGCAGGGCGTAATTTGAACCTAAACCGAGCATTTCAAATCGTGACAAGGATATAAAAAAGTTATAATTATAAATAAATAAGGGGTCGGGGAGTTTTTATTGCAACCGGTTATATATCATCGGAATGGACAATCTTTTTCTGACGTAAGCATTTCACTCGACCCCTTGACTTCTTGAATCCTTATGATCTTACCCTTACTATTGAGTTATTAGTCGATCCAGAATCAGCCCATGAAAACTTTCTTTTCCAGGAGAGGAGAAAAACCAACCCAGGTGGGTAAGGCAGATGAGACAAACAGCCACCCGCCAGCCATATCCTGCAAACCAGCTGAATTCATCTGATGGAGGACCCACATGGCCGCATCCTTTAACGGCGGTGAAACATCCGATTTCAAAAACGATGCCATGTGGATTGGCAAACGTATGCTGGTGGGACCCCTGGACGCTGATGCGGTCATCAGAGCTCGCGAGGATGTTTCGGCATTGACGGCAGCGGATATATTCCTCTTGCTCCAGTATTTCCTTTTCGGTTTCGTCTTCAACCACACTTACAGGCATCTCATCGTCTTGATTTTCAGGTGGAACACGAAACAGATAAGAGAAAGCCGGATAAGATGGAATCATTTTTAACCTTCTTTGGATTTAGTTCACTTTGTCATTTGCCGGTATGTCTGGTTCAGACTACAATGTTTTCGGATGGATTTCAATATGGTGTTGCCTATTCACTCAATTTCATCCGCCTCGTTGGGCATTATGCCCACACTCCAGGAAACGTTTCTATAATACCCTTGAAAACACATCGATTCTATATTAATATAAACTTACCTTCAACCACGATCTACAGGATTGTGCGGTTTAAAGCAGCCAGGTTGATTTAGACAGGGTTTAATAAAGGAACACTTTCAGAGATGAACACACCGACAATCGTTTTAACGCTATTGATATTCTGGCTGGTAATGGGTTTGGGTTTTCTTTCTAAGTATGTAACCGTTCGGAATAAAGGGAAGACCCGGTATGAAGCTTGGACCTCTTATGAAGGATTGTTGTTTATCTCAAGTATCGCTATACCACTTTTCGTGTTGCTGTATAGATCTTTAACGGGTTAAGACTCATCATTAACCTCTTGTTCATCATCGTCGGGCAATTCCAGAATTTTTGCTGTTGATTCCAGCGGCAGTTCCTCCACCCCCCTCAGCCTGCGCTCCATGGCACGGGTTCTTATACCGGTTTGATCAATGGTATTGGAAGCGGTATTTAGCTGTTTCTTGACCTTGCTTAAAACATCTCCGAATTTCCCAAATTCTGTCTTGACTGCTGCAAGGATTTTCCAGACTTCACTGGACCGCTTTTCTATGGCCAATGTGCGGAAACCGATGCGTAAACTGCTCAAAATTGCCGACAGCGATGTGGGCCCGGCGATCACAATCCGATAATCCTGCTGAATTTTTTCTACCTGACCCGGCTGCCGAAGGACTTCTGCATAAAGCCCCTCTGTTGGCAAAAACATGATGGCAAAGTCGGTGGTTTTCGGTGGTTCGATATATTTATCACGAATCTCTTTTGCAGAACTGTGAACGGCGCGGATGAGCGAGGCTGTAGCCCGTTGTACGGCATCGACGTCGGCAGCATCGGCAGCCTCCACAAGCCGCAGATAATCTTCTTGGGGAAACTTTGAGTCAATGGGCATCCAAACACAGGATTCAAAGGAATCGTCTTTTCCGGGCAACCGGACGGCATATTCAACACTCTCTTGTGATCCGGTTTTAATATTTACATTTTTACCATATTGATCCGGGGTCAATATTTGTTCTAAAAGTGAACCGAGTTGGACTTCTCCCCAGGTGCCCCGTGCTTTAACGTTTGTGAGAACTCTCTTTAAATCGCCCACTCCTGTAGCAAGATTCTGCATTTCACCCAAGCCATGCTGAACTGCCTCGAGGCGTTCACTGACAAGCTTGAAGGATTCTCCAAGTCGTTTTTCAAGGGTGGTTTGAAGTTTTTCATCCACCGTTTCACGCATTTGATCGAGCTTCTTTTCATTGCTTTCCTGTAAATATTTTAGCTGTGTGTCAATGGTGGTTCGAAGTTTTTCGATGCCTTTCGTATTCGATTCGGTCAGTTCCTGAATACGTTTGGCAATGGATTCAAGTTGATCGTTTTGTGATTTACCCATTTCACCGATGGTTTTCACCATGGTGTCCACGATATTCTTTTGACTTGCAGATACTTCTTCTCTCAGATCCCTTGCGCCTTTTGCGGACTCTTCGCGACCGAAACGCAGTTCATCGCGGACCGCCTGTTCAATTTTGGAATCCCCATTTGATCTCATCCGTATCAGTGCGAAAATCAACAGCAGCGCACTGATGGCCAGTAAAACGAACCGCGCCCAAATGAACATATCCGTTACGATAGAAAATCCCTCATTTTAATAAAGCGAGCTTAGCGCTTTGCAAAAAATTAAATTAGCGAATGGTGGGTTTTGAAACAGCCTTTTATAAAAGTAGTACAAAACATTACAAAGAAAATCAACCCTGGAAGACGTTCGGCTGAAAAATACCGGTAATTTTTCGATGAAGTACCGGAAGAGCGCTGAGAGGCAATTTCCCGACAGGGATGGAACAAAAGGGGCAGTTGAGGCGGACTGATCGGGCCGGTCAATATGAAAGCGGTGAAAAACGTTAATGGATTTGACTAAGTACTGACCGACAAAAAACAGAAATCTCCTAAAACCATTTGGCTGGTTGAGAAATAATCTGTTGAAACTTCCTGTCTACTCAAATAAAAAATAAGGTTCTTTATCCTTCTTTTTGTTTAACATGTCACGTACTTTTCGCAATGTATCCGAATCGGCCTGATGAATTAATTTAGCAAGTTTACTGCGTTCATCTGACATGTCTTCGGTTATATCTTCTTTACCTTCCCACTCTACCCCCAAAATTTTACACGTCGATTTAATCAGATTGGTTGTGGAGATCGGTTTATCCAATATTACTCTTGGGCGCACGTTCGCTGTCAAGGCCATAAATTCCTTAATTTGGTCGCTTCCCATGTCATCACGGGCATGAGCGGTGATGATAATGATGGGCAATTTGGCCCACTTTTTTTGTTTTCTCAGCTCTCGAATAACCTTGATCCCGGGCATTCTCGGCATGACCATATCGAGGGTCATTAAATCAGGAGAAAACACGTCAACCTTTTCGAGGGCATCTATGCCGTCAACAGCTGTTTCGACGATAAAACCGGCATCTTCTAAACAGGCTGCTAGAAAATTACGAACATCCGGTTCATCATCCACGACCAGAATTCTTTTTTCAGATGCTTTTGTCATTTTCATCTCCTTTATGTGAAGAAATTAGCATTATTTGGACGATATCATTAAAAAGAATGTTAATGAAGAGAGGGGGTGTTCGTGGATCTTTATTAAACGACCTCCCTCAAGAAAAGACATTACGGTTTTATTTTAATCGGATAATATTTCCGCAATTAATTTCAATATCCTCCTTTTCGATATAATTTTTGATATCGTTTTGTTTTGCTCTTCTGTTTGATGTTCTTCATGAGAAATTCGGGTCAGGCTTCTTTTTCAACTAGTTTGGGCAAACGCCTTCGTGGAAGTCTGATGCTGAAAGTTGTTCCTTTTCCGGGCTTGGATTTCAAATCTATTGTTCCACCATGCTCGTGAACAATTTTCTTGGTCATTAACAGTCCTATGCCGGAACCACCCAAACCCTTTGTGGTAAAAAAGGTTGTAAAAACCTTACGCTTTATCTCATAGTCCATACCGCATCCGTTGTCAGCCACTTCATATATAATCGTATTGTACTCTTCAAACGTCCGAACCGTTACATAACACGAATTTTCGTCACTCATCTGACAGGCATCTATGGCATTACCCACAAGGTTTGTCAGGCATTCGTGCATGCTTTCAAAATCAATGGGAGCTGGATCGATATCCCCTATTTTTTCGTATTTTAGCGTTATACCCAGTTTATCGGCTTTGACGACGTATAAATCGACCACCTCTTTTGCAATTTCAGCAGGATCACAAATTTTAACTTGAATTTCACGGCCTTTGGAAAAGCTTAAAAATGCTTTTACAAATGTTGAAATCCGTTCGATATTCCGTGCCAACATTTCCATGCCTTTTTGAATGCGGTCGATGTTTCCTTTAGCCAAACCGGTTTTCAGCATATACATACCGCCTTCAAGGGCGGTATTCAGATTCTTAATGCCATGAGCCAGTCCGGCAACCGTTTGCCCCACAGCGGAAAGGCGTTCGGCTTCTAGCTTTTCTCTTTCAAGCTGTTTGATTTCCCTTAGATCCTGAACTGAAAAGGCCATGCCGATTGATTTGTCGTCAACCATCAGCTTGTTGCCCACCAGACGTACCGGAAAAGTCTTACCGTCAATGGTTTTAACCTCCGCTTCCGGCAAATAAACATGTTCGCGCTGCTCGAAAACCTTGGCCAAAAAATCGTTAGGGAGCATAGCGGTAAAATCTTCTCTCGAAACCACTTGGTTATCCTTGATTTTAAAAAATTTTCGGGCTGCGGGGTTGAAAATAGTCACTTTTCCCTTTTCATTCACCGCAAAGATACCGTCCATAGACGTTGAAATGATGGTATTCAGATACGTATGCGCAAATTTCAATCCATCCTGCAGTTTCATCGTTTCCGTAACGTCAACCGCCATCTCCAATACGACATCAAAACTGCCGTCTTTGCGTTTCAGCGGTACGGTGATCACATGTAAATGGAGGGGTTGTTCTCCTTTGGATTTCCAAGCATGATACCCGGTGTGTATTTGGCCGTCTTCAAACGTTTGTCTGGCCGTACATTCGCTGCATTTATGTTTCAATCCTTTGAGTGTTTCGAAGCAGAGTTTGCCCTCGGGATTTCCGATGGAATCTCTGAGCCGTTTGTTTGCCTTTACGATCCGGAAGTTTTTGTCAATTAAAAGAATATTGCACGGAACCTGGTCAAAGAGAATCTGATGTTCATCTCGAATCTGAGTTGCTTCGGTAATGTTGGTGAAAATATGGACGATATAGGGGAAATTACCATCTTCGTCAACGATAGGGGAAGCGTGCTGCAAGTAATTTATATGCCGGCCGTTTTTGTCATACCCCACTTCTTCGTTTACACGGGGAGTGCCGTCTGTAAAGGTTGATGAACTTTCACAGTGAGCGCACATTTCATTTTGGCTTTTATAGGCGTTGTAACATTTACGATTTTTCCAATCGCCGAACAATTGTTCAAAAGTGTTGTTGGCATAAACCAGATTATACTTCGGATCGATTATGGCGATTCCCAAAGGGATGGTTTCAATCAATTGTAAATTCACCCATCTTTCAAGATCGGATGTTGGTCCATTTTCTGTTGTTGTTTTTGTCATCTGACTCGCCAATAAATATGTTTTTTATCTTCAACGGACGGTTGTCCAAATGAAAATCTTTTTGAGCACTTATGGAAACGTTTTTTATTTATAAATCTTGGCAAAGTGGCAAAGAGAAGGATGTTTGATTCCGTCTGTTTGGGCAAAAGAACGTATTCTCGAATTGCCCCAAACGAGCCCTATATGTATCAAAAACGCTTCAGAAACAGTCCTTCATTTAAATTTTTGCCGATCGATAACAACGAAATCTGTGTTCATATTCATTTATAACAAAACAATTTTAAAACACAAGAAAAACTTTTAACCAATTGATATTTATTCATATTTAAATTAAAATGTGATCAATCGGAAACTTTTTGCTTGACAAGATATCTTTTTTAACACTATATCATACTAAAACTATATATATTAATTTAATCTATAATTCAACCATTATTTTTAGGCAGATGAAACTTACAAAAAAAACCCGCTACGGAACGCGATTGTTGCTCGATTTGGCCCAACATCAGAACGAAGGTGCTGTTCAAATGAGGGAGATTTCATTTCGACAGAATATTTCCGTTAAATATCTCGAGCAGATCATCCGTCCTCTTAAAAAAGCCAAGTTTGTCAAGAGCTTCCGTGGGCCTAAAGGTGGTCACATGCTGGCAAAAAAACCGGAAAAAATTACCTTGGGCGACATCACACGATTGTTTGAGGATCAGTCTGAACTTGTTGGCTGTATCAGTGAACCCGAAACGTGCCTAAAGAGTGATGATTGCGTGGTTCGACTGGGCTGGCAAAAAGCCACTATCGCACTTTACAAAGAATTAGACTCCATTTCCATCGCAAATCTGTTGGAAACAAAATTTCGATAATTTAATTTAGCCTTACCGATGTTGTCTGGCAGCCGCTATGATTTGGGCTTCGATTAAAAATAAATATAATTTGAGGAGGTACATATGAAAAAAATTGTTATTTTAGGTTCAGGAGCCGGTGGAACGATGGTCGCCACCAAGTTGCGCAAAGAGTTAATTGATAGAGAATGGCAAATTACTATCATCGACAAGGATCCGCTCCACCATTATCAGCCCGGATGGTTGTTCATCCCTTTTGGAATTTATACGCCTCAAGAATGCGTAAAGCCTAAAGCTGATTTTATTCCGACGGGAGTCGATTTAGTTGTAGACGAGGTCGTCAATGTCGACCGCGAGAAAAAGCAGGTCAAGACCAAAAGGGGGCAGTACGATTACGACTGGCTGGTCATTGCAACAGGTTGCAGGATCGTACCGGAAGAAACCGACGGCATGATGGATGACTGGAGAGGCGACGTCCATGACTACTACTCACTGGATGGTGCTACAGCTCTCTACAAAAGATGGAAATACTTCAAAAAGGGACGGGTCGTTGTCAACATCGCTGATATGCCCATCAAATGCCCTGTCGCGCCTCTGGAGTTCGTCTTTCTCGCGGACTGGTTTTTTAAAGAAAATGGCGTTCGGGACGACATCGAAATAGAATTGGTCACGCCGTTGGATGGTGCTTTCACAAAGCCTGTGGCGTCAAAGGTTCTTGGGGATGTCTGCGAAGAAAAGAACATCAAGATCACTCCCAACTGGTCTATTGACAATGTGAATGTTAGCAAAAAGACCATCGAATCCGTGACGGGTGATGCGATTCCCTATGACCTTCTTGTTTCCATCCCGCTGCACTCCGGCGCACGGGTGATATCGGACAGCGGTCTCGGTGACCCCATGGGTTTTGTCAATACCGATAAAGGTACTTTGAAGGCCGCTGACCACGACAATATCTATGTGATCGGTGACGCAACCAATGTACCCACATCCAAGTCCGGTGCGGTGGCGCACTACGAATCCGACATCGTTGTAGAGAACATCCTCCTCGAGATAGAGGGGCAAGCGCCAAAACCTGAATATGACGGGCATTCAACGTGATTTATAGTCTCAAGCCATGGTATGGCTTATTTGATCGATTTCAGCTACGACACGGAGCCCCTTGCCGGAAAGTTTCCCTTCCCCGGCCTCGGCCCTTTTTCTCTTCTCGGTGAAAGCCAATCGAACTATTTAGGGAAGATGATGTTCAAGTGGGTCTACTGGAATATGATGTTGAAAGGTTATGAATTACCGCTTGAACCCCAATTCAACATAGCTGGCAAGATGCGTCAGAGTTACTAAAAAGGAGGCATCATGACTAATGAAGAATTGATTCTTGAGCGACTTGATCGCATTGAAAGCCGGATTGACCCTTTGGCTGAAACCGCCATGAGTATGAAGGAATTTAAAAATGATTTGATGGCAATGGCCCAACCGGTTTCCAAATCGTTAATCAAAGAACTGGAAAGTGTAGAGTCTGCTTTTCAGCTGGAAGATCTGGGGGTCTTGTCCAAGCGGATGCTCAGAAGTGTTAAGCACATTATTTATTCTTTGGATCAACTGGAAAATATTATCGACTTTGTCACAACGATAGAACCCGTGCTTAGACTGATGGTTCCTCAACTCATCGCGTATCTGAATGGCTTGGAAGAAAGCGGTGTCTTCCGCATCATTAAGGCGACGTATGATATTCGGGCCAAGATAGCGACAGCTTATACCGCTGAGGACATCGAGCAGATCGGAGACGGTCTTGTCGCTTTACTCGGCGTTGCCAAAAAGCTTTCCGATCCCCAGCTCGCAACGCTGATGGAAAACCTCGCCGAAGTGGGCGCAAGTGTGGATCTGGCCAAAAGCAAAGATGTCGGTCCATTCGGGTTTTTCTCTGCCTGCTCAGGACCGGAAAGCAAAAGAGGGCTGGGTGTTTTATTAGAGTTGACCAAAGCAATGGGTGATCTGAAAACCAGTAGCCTTACATCTCAGCCTGAGCAGTAAAAGGGTTATACTGATGATCCTCGGAACAAGATTCATCATGCTATTGGGTTGAAACGCTATGCCAGATTAGCTCCTAAAAAAAGAAGGACAAAATTACTACAGCAAATAATTTAAAATTGTTTAGCCTGGTGATTTTGAAAGAAAGTTGTGGCTATATTTTATGCTTAAATATGATATTTAGTAAAAAGTTAAACGTAAAAAATCTATATGTGTTTTGTAGCATAATCTCTTAATATACTAAATGTAATCGTTTTACATTTCACGTTTTACTTTTTACGAGTTCATCAAATATTTGCTCTTCAGATATTGGTTTTCTTGCAAAAGGCTGTTGAAATTCCAGCCACTGTAGGCCTGTCAGCCAGCAAAAAAGTCGGCC
>Ga0224502_10000180_pt1 | contig 19697 bp, 20 predicted proteins | sample SF_Oct11_sed_USG_5_FD_169104 | JGI IMG/M metagenome (GOLD analysis project Ga0224502, IMG submission 169104) | Sediment microbial communities from San Francisco Bay, California, United States - SF_Oct11_sed_USGS_13 | ecosystem: Environmental > Aquatic > Marine > Sediment | place: USA... | reverse complement strand
CGACAGCGAATTTGCGGGCGACGTGACGCAAAAGCTGGCGGTGACCTATCTCAATTCCGGCCGCGCCGATGAGGCGGCAGGGGAATTCGAGAGCATTGCGGCGACCGAGTCGAGCACAGACGATGTGCGACGGGAAGCGCTGTGGAAGGCTGCCGACCTGTATAAGGGTGCCGGCAGTATGAGCAGCGAACAACGCGTGCTCGGCAACATTATTGCGCAGTACCCGAATCCGTTGTCCGAATCGATCGAAGCCCGTTTCAGGCTGCTGGAAATATCACGCACGGTTGGCGACGAAGCCGCGGTCGCAGCAGGTCTCGAGGAGATCGTTCGCGTTGATGCGACTGCGGGTGCTCAGCGGTCAGATCGAACACGGTTCTTGGCGGCCAAAGCGTCGCTTGAACTGGCCGAGCCGGTACTAAGACGTTTCATCGTGGTCAAGCTGAGCCAGCCTTTGGCAGAAAGCATGAAGCTCAAGCGTTCGCTAATGGAAGACGTCATCAAGGTCTACACGAATGCAGCGGACTACGGCGTTGCGGAAGTGACAACCGCCGCTACCTTCCGTCTCGGTGAGGTTTATGAGCGATTCAGCTCCGATCTGATGGATTCGGAGCGGCCTGTCGAACTCGATGAGGCGGCGCTCGAGCAATACGAACTGTTACTTGAAGAACAGATGTTCCCGTTCGAAGAAAAGGCTATTGACCTTTATAAGGCGAACGCCGATCGGACGCCCGATGGCGTGTATGACGAATGGGTGAGAAAGAGTTTTGAACGACTCGCCGGCTTGTTGCCGGCGCGGTACGCGAAAGTGGAGCGCAGTGAAGATGTGGTTACAGCGCTATATTAAGTTATCGATACGGCTGATGATTCCGATAACGATCTTGATCGTTGCGGGCTGCGCGTCGTCCGGGCCGAAACCCAGCGTCAGCAGTGACGCCAAATCCAGGGCTGTCGCAGGTTCGGACCAGGAGATGCTGCCCGAGATCCCGGCGCAGGCGCGAACCATGTTCGAGCAGGCCGTCGCGGTAATGGCGTCGGGCGATTTTCTCGACGCGGAGCTGCGGCTCAAGGAGTTTCTGTTGCGATACCCGGCTTTTCCGGGCGCGCATGTGAATCTGGCGATCATTCATTCGCAGAACGGTAACGATGCGGCCGCGCAGGCCGCCATAGACGCAGCGTTAGCGCTGGACCCCGAGCATGCCGCCGCTTTGAACCAGCAGGGCCTGCTACTTCGCAGAAACGGCAAATTTATTGAGGCAGAAGCCGCTTATTTGAAGGCCGTCACAGCGTCGCCCGATTACGCCTTGGCACACTACAACCTGGGTGTGCTCAATGAACTGTATTTACAGCGCCTGGATTCCGCACTGCAGCATTTTGAGAGATATCAGGAGCTGGCGGGCGGCGACAAGCAGGTTGAGAAGTGGATTGCCGATCTGAAGCGCCGCGTAGCGGCGAATCAGCGCACGGCAAATGTGGCGGAATGAAGGACATGGACACTCGAAAGATCACCGTATTCGGCCGCCGATTCATGCTGACCATGTTTTTGGCGACGTTTGCCATTTTTGCTCAAGCCCAGGAAGGCACGGACGATGGGCTGGAACCGAGGGTCGATACCTCGGCGGTGGACGAGTTCGAACCGAGCGTCGATACTTCGAGCGATATTGGGCCGGCAGTCGATACGTCGGCTGTAATCGCGAACGAGCGAGAGGAAATCGAGCCGCAAGTGCCGGCTGCGGTGCTTGCGGCGGACGTAACGAGGCAGCAGACCGGCGCCGACGTGATGGACAGACTGGAACTCGGGCGCACGGAGATAACGGGTAACCAGGAATTGCCGAAAGTGCTGTACATCGTGCCGTGGCAAAAGTCCGATCCGGGTGAGCTGATGGGGCGGCCAGTGAACACTTTGCTGGATGAGGTGTTAGCACCGCTCGATAGAGAGGAATTTATACGACAGGTCGATTACTACGGCGACCTTTACGGAGAGAAACAAGAGTAGCAGCCCGCCCAAGCGGGCAATGAGATTGTTAGAGCCCGCTATGCGGGCGAATTGAAAATCAGAGGAGCAAGACAATGGGCACATTTGTGCGATTTTTTCAGGATGGCGGTCCGTTCATGTACCCGATCCTGTTCGTATTCGCATTTGGCGTCGCGATCGCAATCGAGCGCTGGATGTATTTGACACTGTCGGGCGCTAGCAATCGCGCTTTGTGGAAGAAGATCGTGCCGTACCTGAAAGCCGGCAACTTCCAGGAGGCGGCTCAGCTCACGGGCAAATCGAAAGCAGCTATCGGTTCGATTCTGACCTACGGCCTCTATCGCGTGAAATCTGCGCGTCGCCGCGACGATATCGAAAAAGCGATGGAAGAGAGCCTGATGGAAGTCATGCCTCGGCTCGAACGCCGCACGCACTATCTCGCGACGTTGGCGAATATAGCGACACTGCTCGGCCTGCTCGGCACGATTATCGGCCTCATCAATGCGTTTACCGCGGTATCGAATGCCAACCCGGCGGACAAGGCCGACATGCTGTCGGCATCGATCTCGGTTGCGATGAACACGACGGCGTTCGGTCTCATGGCCGCCATTCCGTTGTTGTTGATTCATGCGCTGCTGCAGACGAAGACCAACCAGCTCGTTGACAGCCTCGAGATGGCAAGCGTCAAGTTTCTGAATGCCGTCACCGAACGTCAGTTGAAGACCGCCGGAGCCTGAGCATGATTCGCAGCCGTAAACGGGGTCGTCACTTTAATCATGAAACGGCCGAGCTCAATATCACGGCATTTATGAACCTGATGGTCATTCTGGTTCCGTTCCTGCTGATCACCGCGGTGTTCTCGCGTTTGGCGATTCTTCAACTGAATCTGCCAGGCTCCTCAACCGAGCCCGTGGATCCACAGGAGCAGACGTTTCAACTGGAGGTCACTGTCCGCAAGGACAAGATCGAAGTCGGTGATCGGAATCAGGGAAGATTGGGCGTATACCCGAACTCTGTTGATGGTTACAACTATGAGGCTTTGAGCAACAAACTTGCTGCCATCAAGAAAGGCTATCCGCGAAAAACGGATGCAGCAATTCTGTTCGAGTCGGACATCCCATACGACGTGCTTGTGCAGGTCATGGACCGCGTGCGCGTGCGCGTGTCGGTCGACGAGAAAGAGATCGTTCGAACGGACTTGTTCCCGGATATTTCGATCGGCGACGCGCCAGTCCTGGACGGGGGTGCCTGAGCGATGGTCAAGTCGGGACGCGCAAAACGGATGGCGAAGCACCACAAGCGCCATGGTGCCGGAACGCTGAATCTTGTATCGCTGATGGACATATTCACGATTCTGGTTTTCTTCCTGCTCGTGAATTCATCGGATGTGGAGGTATTGCCGAACGCGAAAGACTTGCAGTTGCCGGAGTCCATCGCTGAGGACAAAGCAAAGGAAACGGTTGTTATTTTGATTAGCGACGCGGACATCATCGTTCAGGGCGTGCCCGTTGCGAAGGTCGACCGGGTGATGCGGTCCACCGGCAACGACATACCGGAACTGCGTGAGGCGCTCAAGTCACAGAATGACCGCGTTCTACGGCGTGAAGCGCAGGACGATATTGCGGGTCGTGAAGTCACGATCATGGGTGACAAGGATCTCCCTTACCGGCTGCTGAAGAAGGTCATGGCGACCTGTACGGCCTCGGACTACGGTCAGATTTCGCTGGCGGTACTGCAAAAGAGCTCGGATGAACTCGATGATTTGCAGGCCGCGCGTTAATCGGGACAGGGACAGAGTTTAGGAGTCTCGGCATTGGATTTACCGTTCTATAGAGAGTACGAATTGCCATGGTCTGCGGCCGCAGGTCAGGAAAGAAAATTCCAGCGGCTGTTGGGAATTGTATTCCTGGTGACACTGGCGCTCAGTCTTGTCTGGCCGTTTATCCCGACGCCCGAGCGCGATCCCAACGAGGTGGAGGAGATCCCGCCGCGTATCGCGAAGTTATTGCTCGAGCAAAAGCCGCCACCACCACCGCCGAAGCCGAAAGAGCCTGAACCTGAGCCGGAGCCGGAGCCGGAGGCAGAGCCTGAGAAGGTCGTAGAAAACGAACCAGAGCCGGAGCCAGAGCCGATTCCCGAGCCTGAACCCGTACCCGATCAGGCGGAGATCGCACGCGAACAGGCGCAGGCGGCATTTATGCCGTTCGCCGAAGACCTTGCCGATCTTGTCGATCAGGACCTGCTCGACAAGGTGGCCGACGATCGTCCGTTATCGGCGTCAGTAGGCCAAGCTGCGCGCAACGAGCGTTCGATGATCACATCAAAGGTTGGCGCCGCATCCGGCGGCATCAACACGTCGACGATGAGCCGCAATACGGGCGGTACTGGGATCGCTGGGCGATCGACGACGAAAGTCGCGAGTCCGGTTGCCGCCGTCGCCCCAGCGGGCGGCGCGCGTCGCACTGGCACGAGCGGCAAGGCGTCCCGATCACGGGAAGAGATTGAACTCGTTTTCGACAAGAACAAAGGCGCGATCTTTTCGCTCTACAATCGGGCCCTGCGTAATGATCCGTCGCTCGAAGGCAAACTTGTTTTGCGCCTGACCATTGCGCCGAACGGTGCCGTAACGTTCTGCGAAGTGGTTTCCAGTGAACTCGGCGACCCGGACCTCGAGCGCAAGCTCGTGCAACGTATCAAGCTGTTCCGCTTCGAGGCGAAGGACGTAGAGCCGATCACGACGACCAAGCCGATCGACTTCTTCCCAGCATAGGTATCCGGTAAAGCCCGCGGCCGTGACATTTATCAGCGTCATGGCTCGCGTTGCTGCGCTTTCCGTCCGCTGACAAACATCCCGGCCGCGGGCCATTCAATACTCGCCCATTCGGCGGACCCGGTCTTGGGAATGCGCTGACTCCTGGATCGACCAGCTTTGCAACGCACACGGCGTGATCTTATGCTGTGGGTTACGAATACTTCCGGGAAGAATCGAATGAAAAAGCAGTTGTTGCGAGCGCTGTTCGTACCGCTGGCGTTGCTCCTAATTACGCAGGTCATCGCGGATCCGGAGCTTGACCGGCTCATCGAGCAGACCGGCGTAAAAGCGGGCGATATAGCGATGCGGGATCGGCCAGGCTGGCGGGAGCCGCGCAAAATCATCGTACGTGACGTCCTTGGTTTCTATACGCAAGTGGCTGGCACGGTGCCGGCAGTCGAACTTGTCGCTGTGCGAGAAGAAGAAGAAGCTATCGGGCACGCCGCGGATGCTGATGCGATCATCGGCTTTTGTTCCGAGCGAATCGTGGCAGCTGCGCCAAAAGTAATGTGGATTCAAATATTTGCTGCCGGTGCCGAGCGATGTCTTGCCGTCGACCGAGTTGCGTCGGGAGATATCGTGTTGACCAATATGCAGAAGATGTCGTCGCCCGTGATTGCGGAACACGTCACGGCGATGGTGCTGGGCTTGGCGCGGGGTCTGGGGCCATTTAGCAAAGCGATGGCGCAGGGCGAGTGGCAGCGTAACTCCGGGATCACGGGCAGTATGCAATCAATTGGTGGCAAGACAGTGCTGGTGCTCGGTCTCGGCGGCATCGGCCTGCAATCTGCACGGCGACTGGCAGCCCTGGATATGAAGATCATTGCGACGCGCCGCAGTTCGCGCGAAGGTCCGAGTTTTGTCGACTATGTCGGTTTGTCGAGCGAGCGCCTGGAACTTGCGGCGCAAGCCGACTTCATTGTCAACGCATTGCCATTGACGGCCGAGACAACCGGAATACTCGATGCCGAATTCTTTGCGGCTGCGAAGCGCGGCGCCCATTTCATCAATGTTGGGCGCGGCAAGACTGTCGTGACCGATGACCTCGTTGCGGCGCTGGAAAGCGGTCAGCTTGCCGGGGCAGCACTGGACGTAACCGACCCCGAACCGCTGCCAGCCGACCATGCGCTCTGGCAAATGGGCAACGTAATTATCACGCCACACGTGGCAAGCAGGGGCGGGAATTTCATCAGGCACAGCATGCTGGCGAAGGAAAACTTGCGGCGATTCGTTGCAGGTGAAGCGTTGTACAACGTGGTCGTTGCGGAGCGCGGCTATTGAGAGGATTCGCGCAGCCAGTCTACCGGCAGATCTTGTAGCGCTTTGCACGCAGTTCGCGCAGCCGAGTTTCGAAGCGCTCACCCTGCGCGCGCGTGTAACCGGATCGCATTTTTGATTCGATCGTGCGAATCTTCTCCTTGAGGGCCGCGCACTCAGCCTTGTCGCATTTGTTGTGGCCGATGGCAGGTGACAGGGCCGCAAGCAGCAGCAGCGGTAGCAAGGGCAGCCATGCGGGTGGCCTCATCGATTTCTGCGACATGGAGCCATTGTGAAGGGGCGCAAGGACAGACGGGAGTCGCCAATTCAGGCAAAGCATCGAAAAACGAGCATCGCGCCGTCGATCGGTTTTCCGCCGGTTGCCCGGTCGGATGCGCGTTGTCTGATCCTCGGCAGTTTACCCGGCCAGCGCTCGATACGTGCCGGCCAGTATTACGCGCATCCGCAGAATGCATTCTGGACAATCATGCAAGAAATCACGGGTGCCGCCGGGTCTTACGAGCAGCGTTGCGAAGCGCTTCTCGAGCACGGAATCGCACTCTGGGACGTGCTTGCCGCATCGGTTCGTCCCGGCAGCATGGACGCTAACATCGATATCGAAAGTGCAAAGGTCAATGATTTTAATCAGTTTTTTTCGGCACACCGTGGCATCGAGCTGGTCGGTTTCAATGGCAAGAAAGCTGCGCAGATGTTCCAGCGATTCGTGGTGCTTGATGACCCTGGCTGGCCGATGCGTTTTGTGACCCTGCCTTCTACGAGTCCAGCTTTCGCGTCGATGGCCTGCGCAGAAAAACTCGCGACGTGGCGCAGCATCATTACGCAACAAGAGAGGTGGCGCAGGCTGCGCGATGGAGGGCGAACTATTAGCTAGAGCGCACTGTCGCCGGTTTCGCCGGTACGGATTCGCCAGACCTGGTGCAGATCAGTAACGAAGATTTTGCCGTCGCCGACTTTGCCGGTCTTGGCGCTCTCGATGATCGCCTCGACGGTGCGTTCGACCAGGTCATCAGAGACCGCGACCTCGATCTTGGCTTTAGGCAGAAAATCGACCACGTACTCGGCGCCACGGTAGAGTTCCGTATGGCCGCGCTGCCGGCCAAATCCCTTTACCTCGCTGACGGTCATTCCCTGAATCCCAACTTCGCTCAACGCATTGCGGACATCGTCCAGGCGAAACGGCTTAACAATAGCGGTGACGAGCTTCATCCTGACTCTCTCTGTATGGCTGGCTGGCCGGAATCGTCTATGCTAGCAATACACACACTGTAAGTGTACAAAGAAAAAGCTCGTAACTGGTTGGTGCCGATGACGACCTCAATCGCGATTCTAAAAGAGCCCGAAGGACTGCGTTACTATGGGGCAGCCACCGCATACGTGGTCATCGGCTATGCGCTTGGTGTCGCCGGGCTCTTTCAGCCCTCGTGGATCGTCAATCTGCTTGCGACGCTGCTGCTTGCCCATTCCATGACGATTGCCGCGTATCTGATTCACGAGTGCGGTCACAATCTGGTCTTTAAGCGCAGTCATAACAATGCTCGCCTCGGCAGGTTTATGAGCTGGATTTGCGGGGCGGCATACGGCACCTATGAGGACATGCGCTACAAGCACTTTCGGCACCATGTTGACAACGACGATGTCGTCTGGTTCGAGTATGAGGAGTACTTCGAGAAGCATCCGGCCCTGTTACGGATTACCCGAATTTTGGAGTGGTTCTACATTCCCGCGCACGATCTGATCATGCACTTCATCATGGTCTTTACCTCATTCATAATCCCACAGAGGCGAAACCAGCGAGTCCGTAACGTCACTGTAATCCTGATTCGTGGCAGCATCTTCGCCGCGCTCCTTATCTTCTTCCCCAAAGTGGCCTTGCTGTATGCGATCGCGTACATGCTGATGATGCACGTGCTGCGTTTCATGGACTCGCTGCAGCACGACTATCCTTACCATGCGACGCTGTTCGACTACGAGCCGCCGCCACACAAGGGGGACTACGATTGGGAGCAGGAACACACGTTTAGCGTGCCGATATCGCTGCGGTTTCCACGCCTGAACTGGCTGACGCTCAATTTCGGTTATCACAATGCGCATCATTCGAATATGAACGTCCCGTGGTATCGATTACCTGTCATTCATCAAGAACTCACGAGTGGCGATCCCGGCAAAGTTATACCGCTGTCGTCCCAGTTCAGGCTATACCATCGTAATCGCGTGCTGCGCGTGTGTAATCCACAGCCCGAGGACTATCCTAAGGGCGCAGACTATCTGCGCAGCGCACGGGCTGGAGCGGGACCGATAGGCGGTAACGCCGCGTCGTTTCTGACATCTTTCTAGTCGATAAGCCGAGTACCCCGTGGAGGTATCGAAATGAGCGGTTCCGATGAAGTAGGCAGGATTGGGTGGATTGATATGACGGTCGACGATGCGCCCGGCGTGCGCGACTTTTACAAAGCCGTAGTCGGCTGGGAAACCGATGATGTCGACATGGGTGACTATAGCGACTATGTCATGAAGATGCCGTCGTCCGGTGACGGAGTCGCAGGCGTTTGTCACGCGCGCGGCAGCAATGCGGATCTCCCGTCAGGATGGTTGATCTACATCGTCGTGGCCGATGTCGAAAAAAGCGCTGCCGTGTGCACTGCCAACGGGGGCAAGGTCATCGTCGAGCCTCGAGGACTCGCGGGCGGCCAATTTTGCGTCGTGGAGGACCCAGGCGGATCGATAGCCGGGCTCTATCAACCCTAGTACGGGCCGCAATGCCTGACGAAAGGAAGCTCGTGTGAGGACCCGGTTTGATGCGCCCGAGTGGCATCGGGCGGTCGCAGCCCTCGTTCGCAGTGGTGACGCCTACGCGACGTGCAGTGCGCTCGTCGATGCGATTGGTCTCGTGGTCAACCACGAGGGAACGTGTCTCCTTGCGTTTCACTCGGACGCGCCGCCGGACATCATCCATCACACGCTCGAACCGGCCGGTGCCAAACATTATTTGGACCGCTACCTCGCCGGGCCGTACCTGCTGGATCCTCTGTACCAGCTGGCATTGCGCGACAACAAACCCTCTCTATGCCGATTTCGCGACCAGACGCCGGATCGGTTTCGCTCCAGCGAGTACTACCGGCAGTACTGCGAGCGCACGCATTTGCTCGACGAAATGGACTTCCTGCTCGACGTGTCGAATCGCAGCACGCTGGCGCTCGTCGTCGGCCGTCGCGAGAAAATGTTCGTCAAATCAGAGCTCGACCGGCTACGCCTGATCGAGGAAATCGTCCATGCCGCGATGCGCAACGTCTGGGAGCGCTGGGCAGAGGGACAGCGTGGGAGTCAACGTGACGGTGAACTGCATCGGCGCCTGACCCGGTGCTTCGAAAACTTCGGCGAAGCGCTGTTAACAAACAGGGAGCGCGAGATCACGCAGCTGCTGCTGCGCGGGCACTCGGCAAAATCAGTGGCGCGGGAGCTGAAGATCGCACCCGGTACGGTTATGGTGCACAAGCGCAATCTGTTCGCAAAACTCGGTATTACATCCCAGTACGAGCTTTTCTCGCAATTTCTCGACGATCTGTCCAGGTCCTGATACCTGCCTTATGGTATTCACCTGGCTAAGCCAGTTGCGACAATCGAATATTAGAGTTGACGGGCTGCGGGATTATGTTGGATTTCGATTTTGGACTTGGCGAAGACATCGACCTGCTGCGCGAGACGGTGAAGGCGTTCGCCAACGACAAGATCGCACCACGCGCCGCGGACATTGACGCTGCAAACGAATTTCCTCGTGATTTGTGGCCCGAGCTCGGTGAACTGGGGCTTCTCGGAATTACGGTCGAAGACGACTATGGCGGCGCTGGCCTCGGCTATCTGGCGCACGTGGTCGCAATGGAGGAAATCAGCAGGGCATCGGCGTCGATAGGCCTGTCGTACGGCGCGCATTCCAATCTTTGCGTCAACCAGTTGCACCGTTGGGGCAGCGACGAACAGAAAGCAAGGTATCTGCCAGGGCTGGTATCCGGCGAGCACCTCGGTGCGCTGGCGATGAGCGAGCCTGGGGCAGGCTCCGATGTCATGGGCATGCGTACGTCAGCCGTTCGCGACGGTGACGATTACGTACTAAACGGTTCGAAAATGTGGATAACGAATGCTCCGCAGGCGGACGTGTTCATCATCTACGCGGTCACCGACCCTGATAACAGTCGACTTAGCGCGTTTGTAGTCGAGCGCGCTGCGCCCGGCCTGTCGACCCCGCAGAAACTCGACAAGCTGGGCATGCGCGGCTCTGACACGAGCGAAGTGCTGCTCGAGGACTGCCGGGTGCCCGCTGCCAACCTGCTCGGAGCCGAGGGCAAAGGCGCAGCGATAATGATGAGCGGACTCGATTACGAACGCCTGGTCCTGGCCGGCGGCCCGCTGGGCATCATGCGTGCGTGCATGGACATCGTGTTGCCGTATGTTCATGATCGCAAGCAGTTTGGTCAGCCGATCGGAGAGTTTCAGCTGATGCAGGGCAAAATGGCCGACATGTACACGACGATGAACAGCTGTCGTGCCTACGTGTACGCGGTGGCACAGGCCGCCGATCGCGAGCAAACTACCCGTTTTGACGCGGCAGGCTGTATTCTGATCGCAGCAGAGAAAGCGACATGGATGGCATGCGAAGCGATTCAGGCCCTGGGCGGTAACGGTTATATCAACGAGTACCCGACCGGGCGCCTGCTTCGCGACGCCAAGCTCTACGAAATCGGCGCCGGTACGAGCGAGATACGGCGCATGTTGATTGGCCGCGAGTTATTTAATGCCAGTAATTGAAACCAAGATCGATCGGGATTCGGAGGACTTTCAACAGAATTCGGCTGCGAACATGGCGCTGGCCGAGAACCTCCGGGAGGTCAGCGAGCAAATCATGACCGGCGGGTCTGCGCGCTCGCGTGAGCGGCATCTCGTGCGTGGAAAACTGCTGCCGCGTGATCGAATCGAAACGCTGACCGACGATGATTCGGCGTTTCTCGAGATTGGCAGGCTGGTGGCGTACCGAGTGTACGATGACGATGTGCCGGCGGCGGGCCTGATCGCGGGAATTGGCCGCGTCAACGATGTCGAATGCATGATCGTAGCAAACGATGCGACGGTAAAAGGGGGCACGTACTATCCGCTCACGGTCAAGAAACACCTTCGCGCGCAGGAGATTGCCGAACAAAACCATCTGCCTTGCATCTATCTCGTTGATTCGGGCGGGGCCTTTCTGCCGCGCCAGGACGAGGTGTTTCCGGACCGTGATCACTTTGGCCGAATTTTTTATAACCAGGCTCGGATGTCGGCAAAAGGCATTCCCCAGATCGCCGTCGTCATGGGGTCCTGCACGGCCGGCGGGGCATATGTTCCAGCGATGTGCGATGAGGCGATTATCGTGCGTAATCAGGGGACAATTTTTCTCGGCGGACCGCCGCTCGTCAAAGCGGCAACCGGAGAAATCGTCGATGCTGAAGAGCTCGGTGGCGGCAGCGTGCATTCGCGAATCTCGGGAGTCACCGACCATCTGGCCGACGATGACGCGCACGCGCTGACGATCGCACGCGAAATCGTTGCAAATCTCAATGTGTCGAAGCACGTCGACGTCAAACTTCGAGAAGCTGCCGATCCCGCGTATCCGGCCGAAGACATCTACGGCATCGTGTCACGCGAATACCGCTTCCCCTACGATGTGCGCGAAGTCATTGCGCGTATCGTAGACGGCTCCGAGTTTCAGGAGTTCAAGAAGCTCTATGGTTCGACACTCGTGTGTGGATTCGCGCATATTGACGGCTACCCGGTCGGCATCGTCGCCAACAACGGCATTCTGTTCATGGAGTCGGCGCAGAAGGGCGCGCACTTCATACAGCTGTGCAATCGCCGCGGGATACCACTCGTATTCATGCAGAATATAACAGGATTCATGGTCGGCAAACGCGTCGAACACGCCGGCATCGCGAAAGAAGGCGCCAAAATGGTCAATGCTGTGGCGACCGCCACCGTGCCGAAGTTCACCGTCGTTATCGGCGGTTCTTTCGGTGCCGGTAATTACGCGATGTGCGGTCGCGCCTATAATCCGCGCATGCTCTGGATGTGGCCAAACGCACGCATCTCGGTCATGGGCGGAGAGCAGGCGGCCATCGTCTTATCGACGGTCAAGCGTGAAGGACTCGAAGCTCGCGGCGACGAATGGTCCGCAGAAGAGCAAGAGGAGTTCGAGTCCGCCATTCGGGACAAGTACGAGGCGCAGGGGCATCCTTACTATGCGAGCGCGCGGCTCTGGGACGATGGCGTCATCGACCCGGCCGATACGCGCCAGGTGCTGTCGGTGGGACTTGCGGCCGCAATGAATCGGCCGCGCGACCAGGAAACGCCCTTCGGTATTTTCAGAATGTAACGTCCTGCTCCCGACCAGGCATGCGGTATGATGCATGTCCGATTTTTTTTGTCGGACCGAGAATGCAACAGGACTAACCGCGGTGGTTGATCGGCAAGAACAAAACACGGGCACACGTGACGTGCGCAAGGCGCATCTGTTCGATGTTGCGCGACTCGAGGCATACATGTCCTCGCATGTGGAGGGCTTTCGCGGGCCGCTGGAGGTCAGTCAGTTCAAAGGGGGTCAGTCGAATCCGACCTACCTGCTGGAAGCAGAATCGGGAAAATACGTGCTGCGTCGCAAACCGCCCGGAAAGCTGCTCAAATCCGCTCACGCGGTCGACCGCGAGTACCGCATTATCAGCGCGCTGTACGCCGCCGATTTTCCGGTGCCGCGCCCGTATGTGCTATGCGATGACGACCAGGTCATCGGTACGATGTTTTTCATCATGGCGTTTGTCGATGGCCGAATCTTCTGGGATCTCGACTTACCCAACGCAAATGCGGCAGGCCGGGCGGCGCTGTATGACAACATCAACGAGACGATCGCCAGGCTGCACAGCTTCGACTACGAAGCGCTCGGTCTGGGCGACTACGGCAAGCCAGGCAATTACTTCGCGCGGCAAATTTCGCGCTGGACCGGCCAGTATCGTGCGTCAGAGACGGCGGCAGTCAAGTCGATGGATGCCCTGATCGAATGGTTGCCGGCCAATATCCCGGATGACGATTCGTCGGCCATCGTGCACGGAGACTTTCGTCTCGACAACATGATCGTGCACCCGAGCGAACCCAGGGTCATCGCGGTACTCGACTGGGAACTCTCGACCATCGGTCATCCGCTCGCCGATTTCACGTATCACCTGATGGCTTGGCAGATGCCGGAGATCGGAATCGGTTCAACCGGTCTTTTGCACAAGGATCTGGCAGCGCTGGGCATACCGGACGAAGAAACCTACACCGAACTGTATTGTGAGCGCACAGGACGTGCCCAAGGGATCGCCAACCGCAATTTCTACTCCGCTTTCAACTTCTTCCGCCTGGCCGCTATCTTGCAAGGCATCGCGGGACGGGTCCGCGATGGCACGGCCGCGAGTGCTCATGCCGAGCATGCCGTGAAAGCGGTTTCACCGCTGGCGGACATCGGCTGGCAGTACGCGGTGCGCCAGTGATCTGCAGCGCAAGAAGGAACTCATGGCATTGAATTACGATGAGCTGATGGCAAGGTCGGACGACGACATACGGCTAAGCTACGCTGATGTCGAGACAATGCTCTATGCCCAGAGCATAGGCCTCGGACGCGATCCATTGAATGCCAAAGAACTGCCCTATGTCTACGAGCAGGGGCAACCATTACGCACGGTTCCGTCAATGGCCAGCGTTCTCGTGCCGGACATGTTTCCGCCGGACCTCGGCTGGGACTTCACGCAAGTGCTGCACGCCGAACAGCGGCTGCATTTGCATCGCCCCTTGCCGGCCGCGGCCGAGCTTGCAGTGAACAAACGTATCGTTGACATATTCGATCGCGGGCCGAAACGCGGCGCAATGATCCTGTTCGAGGCTGAGGGGCGGCTCACAAAGGACGATTCGGCGCTGTTTTCCCTGGGCATGACCGTCATCGCGCGGGGTGATGGCGGCTTCGGCGGCCATGCCGGATCCGGGCCGGCACCGCACCGAGCTCCGCGCCGCGATCCGGATCTGCGTTGTATTAGCAAAACGCGCGTCGACCAGGCCTTGCTGTTTAGATTGAACGGCGATCGCAATCCGCTGCACGCTGATCCCGCAATAGCAGTCGAGGCAGGATTTCAGGCCCCTATACTGCACGGCCTGTGTACCTATGGCATTGCGTGCCACGCGATCCTGCAGACCAGATGCGACTATGATTACACCTTGATCAAGGAATTCGACGCGCGCTTCTCGTCGCCGGTTATGCCGGGAGACACGATCAGGACGGATATGTGGCAGGACGGCAATATCGTGTCGTTTCGATGCACGGCGACGGAGCGCGATACGATCGTATTGCGCAATGGCAAATGTACTTTGGCGACCTAGTTGGGTATGGCTTATGAGCAAACCGGTAAAAATGTCGATCAATCATCACATTGCGCAGGTTACGCTGAACCGACCTGACAAGGCTAATGCACTCAGTCTCGAGATGTTCGACTCTATCGGTGAGGCCGGGGAGCAACTGGCATCCGATCGATCCGTCCGCGCCGTGATCCTGCATGGCGCTGGCGAGAATTTTTGCGCCGGCCTCGATTTCGACATTTTTCGGCAGCGCGAACCAATCGTGGACGCGCAGGCAATGGCGCCTGCCGGGCCGTCACCGGCTAACCGATTTCAGCGCGCGGCCTATGTCTGGCGCGAGCTGCCGATTCCTGTCATTTGCGCTATCACAGGGGTCGCCTACGGCGGGGGCCTGCAGATTGCACTCGGTGCCGACCTGCGCTATGCGACCGCTGATGCGCGCCTGTCGATCATGGAAATCAAGTGGGGTCTGATTCCGGACATGGCCATCAGCACCACTTTGCGGGACATTTTGCCGGTTGATCGCGTCAAGGAACTCGCCTGGTCGGGGAGGCCCGTGGCAGGGGCGGAGGCGCTCGGCTTGGGCCTCGTTACTGCGCTGCACGAGGATCCCCTTACCGCGGCAAGGCAAACGGCGCAAGAGATCTGCGGCAAGTCTCCCGACGCAATCCGTGCCATGAAACGGCTGTTCAATTCGGCCTGGCAACTCGCCGAGGCGGACGCCCTCGCACTGGAGGCGCAGCTGCAGTGCAGCGTCTTCGGCAGGCCAAACCAGCTGGAGGCTGTGATGGCGAACGTTGAAAAGCGCGCGCCCGATTTCAAAGACTGAATTGTCTTTTGGCAGCCGGAACTATGCCGCCCGGACCGGAGTCGAAGGGAATAATGGTAGTCGATGTCCGATGTGAACAATCCGATTGACAAACTAACGGTCATTTTGGCGTTTTTGACGTGCCTGCATCCGTGGGCTGCTGGTGCCGAAGAAGACAATGCTTTCCCCAGGATGCCGGTTGATGCGAAGACACTGCGCGTTCAGGACCAGGCCGAGGAAGTTTACGAGCGTACCGATTACAAGCGCGCATTTTTTATCTACCGCAATGAGCTGGCGCCTATCGGGGACAAATACGGCCAATACATGGTTGGTTTCATGTACCTGACGGGCAAGGGCGTCGAAGAGGATCGCGTTGCCGGCTCAGCCTGGTATCGTCTGGCCGCAGAGCGCGGCACAAAGGAATTTGTGGGTGCCCGGGACGGGCTGATGGCGACCCTGGATGCCGAGGAGAAGGCTCTCTCGGACAGCCTGTTCCTCGAACTGCGCAAGCAATACGGTGACCTGGTCCTGATGGTAAGGGCGTTGCGCCACGAGCGGAAATTACTGGACGCACGCACAGGGTCTCGTGCTTCCTCCTCCGACGTGATGCCGATGACTGTCATTAGTACTGATCGCAGCGGCAGCAGGACAACGACGGGGGCGGACTATTACGGCCGGATCGAGAGACGCATGCAGGCCCGTCTCGATTTCATCCAAAGCCGCACGCGAATCGAGATCAGTGACGCCAATGTCATGACGCTCGACCTGGACTCAATCGAACAGCAGGTCAGCGAACACCTGAACGAACTCGATTAGCCAGTATTGGCCGCGAGGCCGCATGACAGGATTTCCGGGAACTCGGCAACCGTCTTCTGCGCGATCGCATCGTCGCCGTGATACCACTTCGGAATCCAGTTGATCGAGCCCATGATCGCGTTGCCCGTCATGCGCACGTCACAGGTCTGAATGCTGCCGTCGGCGATGCCGCGCTCGAGCAGCTTTTCGAAATCCAGGCTATGTCGCCTCGAGAGTTCCAGAACCTCGTCACGGTGCTCAGGCTTCAGAGACGGAATTTCACTCATGATTGCGATCGGCCCCTGTTCGCCAACCATGATTTCTATGTGGTAGCGCAGGTAGCGTCGCACCTGTTCGAGACCGCTGCCGCCTTCGGCAATTGCCCGATACATCGCCTCACGGCCGACGTCGGCGGCACGCACATAACACAGATATACGAGTTCTTCCTTGTTGCGCACGTAGTAGTAAAGGGCAGGGTCGGTAAGCCCGAGCATGTCGGCGACGTCTTTCAGTGACGTGCCGCTGTATCCCTTGCGGTTGAAGCAATGGGCGGCGGCCTTGAGCACACGATCACGCTGTTGCTGAAATCGCGTTTCGTCCGAATTGCGGGCCATAATGTGTCCATTCTCGCGGGCGCCAAATGCGCACTTTGCACTTGAGATTTGCTTCATTCTGCATTATTTTAATCTAGATTAAAATTTTTTCAAGTGCAAAAGTGCTTGATTTATAAGGAAATCCCGCTCGAGAGGTGGCTCTTTCCGCCGTGTTTTGCTCGGAGAACCAGATTCGATGAGTACCGCAGCCAGCGATCTGCCGCGTAAACCCAAGGCCCGCGCACAGGCGCCATTGCGTTTCGTAACGGCTGCCTCGCTGTTCGACGGCCACGATGCCGCAATCAACATCATGCGACGTCTGATCCAGGCACAGGGCGCCGAGGTCATTCACCTTGGCCACAATCGCAGTGTCGACGATATCGTGCGTGCGGCTATCCAGGAGGATGCCGATGGCATCGCCGTGAGCTCGTACCAGGGCGGTCATATCGAGTTCTTCCGCTACATGGTCGATCGCCTGCGCGATCTGGGAGCGCCGCACATCAAAGTGTTCGGTGGCGGGGGCGGCACGATTACCCCGGAGGAAATCGAAGACCTCATGGAATATGGCGTCGAGCGCATCTACCACCCAAACGATGGTATGAAGCTCGGGCTCGAAAACATGATCCGGGATCTCGTAGAGAAGACCGCAACCGCACGTCGCGATACGGTATCGCCGACATCGACAAGCCCCACGAATATCACCGGCATTGCCGGGATGATCTCCGCGATCGAAGAGGGTGCATTCGATGACGCAGAGCTCGTGACGCTGCGCAAGGAATGGCAGGTGAAAGCGGGTAAGGTGCCAGTCATTGGCATTACGGGTACCGGTGGTGCGGGTAAGAGCAGCGTGACCGATGAGGTGCTGAACCGTTTCCTGACATCGTTCCCCGATATACGCATCGCCGTGCTGGCGGTCGACCCGACGCGCCGTCGCACGGGCGGTGCACTGCTCGGCGACCGAATTCGTATGAACACGTTGCGCTCGGAGCAGATATTCATGCGCTCGATCGCAACACGCCGCCAGCATCTGGCTACAAGTGAAATGCTCGGGGACCACATCCTGTTCCTCAAGTCGCTCGGCTACGATCTCGTCATCGTCGAGACGGCAGGCATCGGCCAGAGCGACAGCGAGATTGTCGACCTCGTGAATTTTTCGGTCTATGTCATGACGAGCGAGTACGGCGCGGCGAGTCAGCTCGAGAAAATCGACATGCTCGACTTCGCTGATTTGATCGTACTCAACAAATACGACAAGCGCGGCGCCGAAGACGCGCTCAGAGATATCCGCAAGCAGTGGATGCGTAATCACGCCGCCTTCGAGACGGCCGTTGATAACGTTCCCGTTTACCCGAGCATCGCGAGCCAGTTCAACGATCCGGGGATCAGCTACATGTTCTCCGAGCTGTGTCGGCGCGTCGTTGATAAAGTCGGTCTCGAGAAAGACAGGTGGACGCCGGATATCGACACCTCGATCAGGGAGCCGCGCGCCACGGCCATGATCCCGGGCGCGCGTGTCCGCTATCTCGCGGAAATTGCCGAGCAGGGGCGTGCGATCAACAGCGGCATCGACGCGCAGGCCGAGATCGCGAGCGGTTTGCAACACCTTTACGAGGCGCTCAGGTCGATAGAGGACCCGCGACTTCCGGAGAAACTGGTCGCATACCAATCCGACGCGCTGACAGAAGGCGAGGATCGCAGTCTGCTTGCGTTACGACAGCGCTACCAGGAAGCACTGGCTGAATTGACACCAGAGTCGGTCCGGTTGCTCGAGGAATGGCCCGCACGCAGGGAAAGCGTCCGCGCGGCAACGTACAGCTACACAGTGCGCGGCCGCGATATCACCGGCAACAACTATCGCGAGAGCCTGAGTCACCAAAGGATTCCCAAGATCGCAGCACCCCATTTCAGGGACTGGGGTGAGCTGCTCAAATTTCTGTCGAAAGAAAACCTGCCCGGTGGGTATCCCTATACGGGTGGGGTGTATCCGTATCGCCGTCTCGGCGAGGACCCGACGCGCATGTTCGCGGGCGAGGGCACGCCCGAGCGCACCAACCGTCGATTTCACTATCTCTCGCTCGGCCAGGATGCTGCGCGCCTGTCGACGGCATTCGATTCGGTGACCTTGTACGGTGAAAACCCGCACGAGCGGCCCGACATCTACGGCAAGGTCGGCAACTCCGGCGTCTCGATTGCGTCCGTCGACGACATGAAGAAACTGTACTCGGGTTTCGACCTGTGTGCGCCGACGACATCGGTGTCGATGACGATCAACGGTCCGGCGCCGATGATTCTCGCTTTTTTCATGAACAGCGCGATCGATCAGCAAATCGAAAAGCATTTGCGCGAGACCGGTGAATGGGAAGCGGCACAGAAGAAAATCGACAAGTATTTCGAAGGGCGCGAGCGTCCACGATACGTCGGCGAATTACCCCCCGGCAACGATGGTCTCGGCTTGGGCCTGCTCGGGATTTCGGGCGACAAGGTCGTCGATGGCAAGACCTATGCCCGCATCCGCAAGGAGACGCTCGCGAATGTTCGCGGCACGGTCCAGGCCGACATCCTCAAGGAAGATCAGGCTCAAAACACCTGTATTTTCTCCACCGAATTCGCGATGAAAATGATGGGCGATGTGCAGCAGTACTTCATCGACAACAACGTTCGCAACTACTACAGCATTTCGATCAGCGGCTATCACATCGCCGAAGCGGGTGCGAATCCGATCAGCCAGCTCGCGTTTACGCTGGCCAATGGCTTCACTATCGTCGAATACTATCTTGCGCGAGGCATGGACATCGATGACTTCGCACCGAACCTGAGTTTCTTTTTCTCAAACGGCATGGACCCCGAATACACCGTCATCGGACGTGTTGCCCGCCGTATCTGGGCACGTGCGATGCGCGAGCGCTACGGCGCGAGTGCGCGATCGCAAATGCTCAAATACCACATACAAACCTCGGGCCGCAGCCTGCATGCGCAGGAAATCAGTTTCAACGACATTCGCACGACTTTGCAGGCACTGTACGCGCTGTTCGACAA
>Ga0224502_10000172_pt1 | contig 20058 bp, 32 predicted proteins | sample SF_Oct11_sed_USG_5_FD_169104 | JGI IMG/M metagenome (GOLD analysis project Ga0224502, IMG submission 169104) | Sediment microbial communities from San Francisco Bay, California, United States - SF_Oct11_sed_USGS_13 | ecosystem: Environmental > Aquatic > Marine > Sediment | place: USA... | reverse complement strand
ATGGCTGACGGTCACGAGAATTTGACACGCGACGCTTTCATGCGCGCGTCATAACAGTGCACAAAAACGTCTGATTGTCTGCTTTCGGTGCAGCCGAACACCGACCGGTCCTGCAATTCAAGGATTCATCCACTCCAATCGTTGGCACAGTTCGTGCAGTAGCAACATCATGGCAACGTGGAACCGAAACGTGTCGATGCGCGCGTTGCGTGCATTCTGTATTGCAGCCGAACACGGTAGTTTTCGCCTCGCTGCGGAAAACCTGTACCTGACGGCGTCAGCCGTCAGCCACCAGATCAAGCAGCTGGAAGCCGCGCTTGGCGAGCGGCTTTTCATACGCGAGCCGCGCTCGCTAAGGCTGTCGGATGCCGGGAAGGCGCTAGTCTCCGATCTGCGGCCGATCCTCGACGATCTCGACGTCGTCGTCGAACGTCACAGCCGGCAGGATGCACGTTCGGAACTGCGCCTCTCGGTGCAGCCATTCTTCGCAAGCGAGCTCCTCGTGCCGCGGCTGTCAGCATTTCTCGACGCCAATGCCTACATGTCGATTACGGTCGATACAACCGACGACGAGACGGAGCGGTATGACCGGTCGGCCGATGTTTCAATCAGGCTATTCTCATCCCCACCAGCCGCGCTGATAAGCGATCGCCTGTTTGCGCTTCGGCTTCTGCCCGTCGGAGCACCGGACTTCTACGACAGCATCAAGGTCGTGGCCGGACGAATTACCAGCGACTTCCCGCTTATCGTCCACGACGCACGCCCGAAGGCATGGCAACAGTGGCAGAAATCGGCGGGCATCAGCCTGCCACGTAATGCAAAAACAATACGGCTGAATTCGATGAATTCAGTTGCACGGGCGGCGGAACAGGGCCTGGGGGCTGCACTCATGCCGGCGCAGCTGTGTAATGCGTGGATAGAGTCAGGGACACTGATACCGCTCTTCGAACATGAGCTCGAATCCAGGGAAGCGTACTACCTGACTTATGACGGCAACAATTCGAATGCCGATCGCATCGATACGTTTCGCGCCTGGGTGTTACAAGAGTTCGCCCTCGACCCGTGATTTTTTTTCATGCCGCAAATCAAATTAAGTCGTTTGTCACTAGCGGCTTGAATACCTAGATTCCTCACCGACGACGAGTTCAAAACAACCCAATCTCGCGTGGAGGCAAGAAAATGAAAACTGACAAAACACTACCTGGAGTACTACTCGGTATATCGCTTCTTCTATTTGGGGCGGCCACCGCCCAGGCTGGGGAGGACCAGCCCAACGCTTACGTGATGACCGTCTATTCGGACGTAGCCCACGGCAACGAAATTATCGACGGGGCCCCACAAGAAGTTATTGCCAAATTATCAAGCAAGGCCGACGACCGCTCGAACGAACTCGCGGATCAGGTCAACTTGTGTGTCGCCTATACGAAGACAAAGCAGCTCGAAAAGGCCATGGAAATCTGCGACTCAGCCGTCGCCGCAGCGCTCAAGGACGCCAGGCGACTGGAGAGGTCCCGCATGTTCGGCAGGCAAACGACACAGGTTGCCGATACCGGCCGAGCCATTGCACTGACGAATCGGGGCGTCCTGCACGCCGTCACGGGCGAAAAGGACAAAGCCAGGCTAATGTTCGAGATGGCCTTGATGTTGAAGTCAAAGGAGGAATCGGCGCGGACCAATCTCCGCTTCCTCGACAGAGACACCGCCGTAAAAGACTCGTAAAAATCGCAGAGTGACGTCGGGGCTCTTCTTCCCCTTATCCGCCGGCGTCGGGAAACGGTCCGCCTGGTTCACCTGGGCGGACCGTTTTTTTATTCGCTTTCGCGGCGTTTTTGCTCGGTTTTGAATTTCTCTTTAACACGCCGTCCTTTCTTCTCGAGAAATGGTCGCATCTGACGCCCAACCCATGGGAACAGGTAGTTCACCGTAGTGAGGATGCCGGTGAGCCTTGGCATGGCGACCTCTCTCATGGTGTTTCCGCACAGATCGACTATTGTCTGCGCCACTTCCTCAGCGGTACTCATCGGTTGCGACAATGTGATGTCCGCCGTCTGGTCGATGTCTGCGAGAATGAACTGCGTATCAATTGGCCCCGGTGATACCAGGCCAACCTTGATGCCGCTATCCTGCAACTCTTCCGCAAGCGCCAACGAAAATGACCGCAGGCCCGCCTTGGTCGCCGCGTAGGTCGTGGATCCAGGCACCGGAGTTCGCCCGGCCATGGAGCCAACATTGATTATTACGCCGGACCCGTTTTCCTTGAGATAGGGTATAGCGATTCGACTCAGTATGATCGGCGCACGAAGATTGACGTCCACGATTTTCCCAAGTTCCGCTGCGTCCACATTCTCGACATTGCCACGCGCATTGTAGCCGGCGTTGTTGACGACCACGTCAATGTGTCCGAATTCGAGAGCCGCTTTCTTGAAAACATCGACGCAGGCATCGGCGTCGGTCACGTCCATCGCGAAGATTTCGACTCGCGTCCGGTCACGTAACTCGTTGGCGACGGCCTCCAGGTTCCTCCTGGTGCGCGCGACCAGCATCAGGTTGGCGCCAGCATCGGCAAATAGTCGTGCGGCCGCTGCGCCCACGCCTTCTGATCCGCCCGTGATAACGACGGTCTTGTCTTTGAGAATCATGCACGGATGGTATCAGAAGCCCAGGTAAGCTTTGATCTTCTTCCAGAAAGACGACTCCCAGCCGTAGACTTCAAGCTCGTTGGGATCGAGGGCTGCTACAGGCATGGTCGTATCAGGCGCGGGCTGGTCGTTCGCCGCAACGTCCTCGGGACGCAACTCGAGGCCGTGGTTTTTACCTTCCCTCGAAGTCGTAAGCCCGTCGACCTCGAGGCTCAGATACGGCAACACATCGTCGTCGACGATGTCTTCAAGAAATACGGCATCCGGGTCAAAGGTGTCTTTCGACAGGATTACGCAATCATCGAATGCATTGTTGTGGTCGCTGATGGTCTTGCCCCTGTGGCCATACATTAATTACTTTATACCTCATGGACAGTTTTCGCTGTGAGGGGACTCACACAAACAGGATTAGTTTAACTAATTGAATATATTGAACTTTCTCAGGTCTTTTTCCATAATGATCAGAGCTTGATCAACCCCCTGGGCAGCCTCGCGCCCAAGTTCAACGACCTCGGCAGCACGATCGATATCCAGCGTCCGCTGTGTGCCAGGCTACGGGGAGTCTGTGCGACGAAATTCAAAAAAAAGGCCGAGCAAAGCCCGGCCTATTCTATATTCCTGCAGGTGTCGGCAGACATGCCTAGTCGTCGGCAGCGACCTCCTGAGAAGCCTGCTCCGTCAGCATGACAATTGCCATCGGCGCTGCATCACCCGGACGCGGACCCGTCTTCAGGATGCGCAGGTAACCACCCGGGCGCTCCTTGAAACGCGGGCCGATTTCCGAGAACAGCTTACCGACAACTTCCTTGTCGCGAAGACGATTGAACGCCAGACGGCGATTTGCAACGCTGTCTTCCTTGGCGAGCGTGATAAGCGGCTCTACGACACGGCGCAGTTCCTTGGCTTTTGGCAGTGTCGTACGGATCGTCTCATGCTTCAGCATCGAGGCGGCCATATTACGAAACATGGCCTTACGGTGAGAGCTGTTACGACCCAGTCGACGACCGGATTTTTTATGACGCATTGTTCTATTCCTTCGTGACAGGAGCGATCGGCGGCGCAAATCGCACGCTGGAGCGCACTCCTACAATAATTTCATTACATCATGAGCTCGTGCTCGGGACGAAGGCTCGCCGGTGGCCAGTTATCCAGGTGCATACCCAGGCCCAGGCCATGGCCTTCCAAAACTTCCTTGATCTCCGTCAGAGACTTTTTGCCGAGATTCGGCGTACGCAGAAGTTCAACCTCGGTGCGCTGCACAAGGTCACCGATGTACATGATGTTCTCTGCCTTGAGGCAGTTCGCCGAACGAACCGTGAGTTCGAGCTCGTCAACCGGACGCAGGAGAATCGGATCCACCTGGTTTTCAGCCTGTGCGCCAACGCCTTCTTCCTGACCCTGAAGGTCAACGAAGACAGACAGCTGATCCTTGAGAATACTGCCGGCGCGGCGGATCGCTTCTTCGGGATCAATCGTGCCATTGGTTTCAATATCGATCAGCAGCTTGTCGAGGTCGGTCCGCTGTTCGACGCGGGCCGCTTCAACGTTATACGTCACGCGAACGACAGGGCTGAACGAGGCGTCGAGTTGCAGACGACCAATCGGGCCGGCCTGCTCTTCAAACGACGGACGTTGCGTGGCGGGACGGTATCCCCTGCCGCGCTCCACCTGGAGAATCATGTTCAGCTCGCCTGCTTTTGTCAGGTTGGCGATAACGAGTTCAGGGTTCATGATTTCAACATCATGGTCCAGCTGAATGTCGCCTGCCGTGACAGCTCCCGGGCCCTTCTTCGAAACGCGTAGCTCTGCCGTGTCACGAGTATTCATCGTAACGGCGACCTGCTTGAGATTGAGAAGAATGTCGACGACATCTTCCTGTACGCCTTCGATGCTCGTGTACTCATGGAGTACGCCTTCGATCTCTGCTTCCGTTATCGCAGCGCCCGGCATGGACGACAAAAGAATACGACGCAGGGCATTGCCGAGCGTGTGTCCAAAACCACGTTCAAACGGCTCGATAACAACTTTCGCTTGCAGATCGTTGACCGGCGTTACTTTTACAACGCGCGGTTTCAGAAATTCGTGTACTGATTCCTGCATGGGGATTTACCCTCCGATTACTTCGAGTACAGCTCGACGACTAGGTTTTCGTTGATGTCGGGGAGAATGTCTTCTCTATCCGGCAACGACTTCAAAACACCAGCCATCTTCTTGGCGTCGACTTCCACCCACTCGGGCAGGCCAACCTGGCTCGCAATTTCCAACGCACTTTGGATGCGCAACTGTTTCTTCGCCTTTTCGCGAATTGTGATTGCATCACCCGCCTTGAGCTGAGCCGACGGGATGTTAACGACCTTGCCGTTAACCTCAATGCTCTTGTGGCTAACGAGCTGGCGCGCTTCGGCACGCGTCGAGGCGAAGCCCATACGATAAACGGTGTTATCGAGGCGACCTTCCAGCAAACGCAACAGGTTCTCACCTGTTGAGCCTTTCAGCTGCGCTGCACGCTTGTAGTAATTGCGGAACTGACGCTCGAGTACACCGTACATACGACGGAGTTTCTGCTTTTCGCGAAGCTGCAAACCGTAGTCCGACATGCGCGGACGGCGCTGCGTCGGTCCGCCCGGAGGTACTTCCAGCTTACACTTCGACTCGAGCGGACGTACGCCGCTCTTAAGAAACAGATCCGTGCCTTCGCGGCGGGACAGTTTGCACTTTGGTCCTAAATATCTTGCCATTGTTCAGCCTCTACACGCGGCGTTTCTTGGGCGGACGACATCCGTTGTGCGGAATCGGCGTCACATCCTCAATACTTTGAATACGGAAACCCAGGGCATTCAGGGCGCGAACCGCCGACTCCCGGCCCGGGCCTGGTCCACGAACACGTACGTCGACGTTCTTGACACCAAACTCGAGGGCAACGCGGCCCGCCTTGTCTGATGCAACCTGCGCCGCAAACGGTGTGGATTTACGAGATCCTCGGAAACCACAACCGCCGGCCGTTGCCCATGAGAGAGCATTGCCCTGCCGATCTGTGATCGTGATGATCGTGTTGTTGAAGGAAGCATGAATGTGCGCAATTGCGTCAACAACGTGCTTTTTAACCTTCTTTTTCTTTGCTTCAGCCATTTAGGACTTACCTCTTGATCGGGCGCTTCGGTCCCTTACGGGTCCGGGCGTTTGTGCGAGTGCGCTGGCCACGCAGCGGCAGACCACGACGATGACGGATACCACGGTAGGAACCGAGATCCATCAGGCGTTTGATGTTCATCGACGTCTCGCGACGCAGATCGCCTTCGACCGTAAATACCGCAACAGCCTTACGAAGTTTCTCAACTTCAGGCTCTGCGAGATCCTTGACCGGCGTGTTTCCTGCAACACCAGCCGCCTCGCAAATCTGCTGCGCGCGAGTGTTTCCAATTCCGTATATCGACGTCAGTGCTATCACGACGTGTTTCGTCAACGGAATGTTTATGCCTGCTATACGTGCCACTTAAAAATCCTCGTTATAACGCGGGGCCTAGCCCTGGCGCTGCTTATGCCGTGCGTCAGTGCAGATCACCCGCACAACACCGTTGCGGCGAATGATTTTGCAGTTTCTGCAGATTTTTTTAACTGATGCTCTTACTTTCATGAGCTGTCTCCTAAACGCTGACGAATCAGCGTGCTTGTCCGCCCCGGCCGTAGTTGCGCAGGTTGGCTTTCTGCATCATGCCTTCGTACTGGTGACTCATGGCATGTGCCTGCATTTGCGACATGAAGTCCATCGTGACGACAACCAGAATCAGCAGCGAGGTGCCACCGAAGCTGAACGGCATGCTCGGGTAAAACATGCGAACGAACTCGGGCAGCAGACAAACACCTGCGATATACAGCGCGCCCCAGAACGTCAGTCGGGTCAGAACCCTGTCAATGTACTCTGCGGTGTGAGCGCCTGGCCGAATTCCCGGCAGGAAGGCGCCCGCCTTCTTCAGGTTGTCCGCTGTGTCTTTCGAGTTGTACATCAGCGCCGTGTAGAAGAAGCAGAAGAAAATAATCATTGCTGCGTACAGCAATACGTAAACAGGCTGGCCGGGACCGAGGTTTGCACCAATGGTCTGCAACGCACGCTGAGCGGCGTTCGGTTCGGCCGCCTGGCCGAAAAACTGCGCGATCGTGGCCGGGAACATCAGGATGCTCGAGGCAAAAATCGGCGGGATGACACCCGACATGTTGATCTTGAACGGCAAGTGCGTGCTCTGCGCCTGGAACATCTTTCGTCCCTGCTGGCGCCGGGCATAGTTCACCGTGATGCGCCGTTGTGCGCGCTCCATAAAGGTGACGAACACGATTGCCGCGATGCCGCCGAGCAGCATCAAGATCGCTGTGATTGCTGCCATCTCACCGTTACGCACAAGTTCTGCCGTGCCCGCAATAGCGGCCGGCAGACCCGAAACGATGCCGGCGAGAATGATCATCGAGATACCGTTACCGATACCACGTTCCGTGATTTGCTCACCAAGCCACATCAGGAATACCGTGCCTGTAACCAGCGTGATGCACGCCGTGATCAGGAACGCGGGACCCGGATTGACAACAAGGCCAACCTGGTTTTGCAGCCAGCTTGCCGCCGCGACCGACTGGAAGCTCGCCAGAGCCACCGTGCCATAGCGTGTGTACTTCACGATCTGGCGGCGGCCTTGCTCACCTTCCTTGCGCAACTGCTGCAGCTGCGGAACGATGTGGCTGGCCATCTGCATGATGATCGATGAAGAAATGTACGGCACGATGCCGAGGGCAAAAATACCGAAGCGCGACAGTGCGCCGCCCGAGAACATGTTGAACATGCCCAGCAGGTTGCCCGACTGCTGCTCGAAGAAATCGGCCAACGCAACCGGATCCACGCCAGGCACCGGGATAAAGGTACCAACGCGGTAAACGATCAACGCGCCGACAAGGAACAGAAGACGAATCTTCAATTCGCCAAGCTTGCTCGCCTGCTTCGCCAGTTCCGCCGGATTTTGTTGGGGCTTCTTCGCCACTTCGTTATTCCTGTCTTCGTTTATCGCGCGCCGCGTGCCCTGAGGGTACGAGGCGGCTCTACGATGCTTCCCTAATCTTCTATCGAACCGCCAGCTTTCTCGATCGCTTCGCGTGCACCCTTGGTGACGGCGAGACCTTTCAGCTTGACAGCTTTCTTAATTTCGCCCGACTTGATGACCTTCACTTTGGTCGCAAACGCCGGAACGAGGTTAATCTTTTTCAACGCATCAATATCGACGACGTCTACTTTCGGCAGCTCGAGTTCGTGCAAACGCAACTCCGCCGAGTACTTGGCCATGCGCGAACGGAAGCCAACTTTTGGCAGGCGACGTTGCAGCGGCATCTGGCCACCCTCGAAGCCAACCTTGTGGAACCCGCCAGAGCGAGACTTCTGTCCCTTCTGGCCGCGACCACTGGTCTTACCCTGGCCGGCAGAATGACCGCGACCCAGGCGCTTGCCTTCTTTTTTCGCACCCTTACCGGGTGAAATTTCGTTAAGACGCATGTCAGGCTTCCTCTACCGACAACAGGTACGAAACACGATTGATCATCCCGCGGTTCTCCGGCGTATCGCTGACCGTAACGGTCTGATGCATCTTGCGGAGACCCAGGCCGGCAACACAGGCCTTGTGGCTCTTAAGCCGCCCGTGTTTGCTCTTGACCAGCGTGACCTTCAGCTCTTTTGGCTTCGCCATGATCTTGTCTCTAAATCTCTTCTGTTATGACCCGGGCCTTAAGCCAGGATCTCCTTAACTTTCTTGCCGCGTTTTGCAGCAATGGCCTGCGGCGAGTGAATCTCCGACAGTCCCTTGATCGTTGCGCGAACAACGTTGATCGGATTGCGCGAACCGTAACTCTTGGCGAGCACATTACGCACGCCAGCCGCTTCGAATACCGCGCGCATCGCACCACCGGCAATGACGCCGGTACCTTCCGATGCCGGCTGCATGTAAACCAGCGTGGCGCCGTGACGGCCTTTCTTGGCGTATTGCAGCGTGTCATTGTTCAGGTTGACATTGATCATGTTGCGGCGAGCAGCCTGCATCGCCTTCTGGATCGCAATCGGCACTTCGCGCGCCTTGCCGTACCCGAAACCAACCTGGCCCTGACCATCGCCGACAACGGTCAGCGCGGTGAATCCAAATTGACGACCGCCCTTGACTACTTTGGCGACGCGATTGACGGTGACCAGCTTCTCAATGAAGTCATCGCCAGCTTGATTCTGTTCATTTCTTGCCATGTTTTAGTCCTGGCGGCTAAGCCGCCAAAAGTCCTCTTGAATTAAATACTCAGAACTTCAGACCCGCTTCGCGGGCAGCGTCGGCCAGTGCCTTAACACGACCGTGGTAACGGAAACCGGAGCGATCAAACGCCACTGTGTCGATGCCGGCCGCTTTCGCCTTTTCAGCGATACGCGCGCCAACAATGGCAGCGGCTTCAACGTTTCCACCGTACTTCATTCCCTTACGCACCTCAGCCTCGAGCGTCGAGGCAGACGCCAGGACCTGCCCTTCTTCAGCGCCGAGAATCTGCGCGTATATATGGCGTGGCGTGCGGTGAATACTCAGGCGGTTCGCTTTGAGTTCACGAATCTTCGCGCGGGCACGACGGGCACGACGCAAACGATTTTGTTTCTTGTCCAATTTCATCGGTATCTACCTAATTATTTCTTCTTCGCTTCCTTGAGCTGCACGCGCTCATCGGAATAGCGAACACCCTTGCCCTTGTAGGGCTCCGGCGGACGGAAGCCGCGAATCTCGGCGGCGGCCTGACCAACCTTCTGCTTGTCTGCGCCCTTCACCACGATCTCGGTCTGGCTCGGCGTCTCAACCGTCACGCCCTCCGGCACTTCGAAAACGACCGGGTGCGAAAAACCGAGAGACAGGTTCAGGCTCTTTCCTTGTGCCTGTGCGCGATAACCAACACCCTTCAGCTCGAGCTTCTTCTCAAAGCCCTCGGACACGCCTTTCGCCATATTGGCAATAATGGCGCGCATTGTTCCGGCAATAGCTGTCGAGAAACGCGAGCCCGAACGCGGGGCCAGTGTCAGTACGTTCTCTTCCTTCTTGAGCTCAACCTCTGAATTCAACTCAAGCGAAAGCTCGCCGTTGCCACCTTTCAGCGTGACAACATTGCCGTCTTGCTTGAACTCAACACCTTTCGGCAGCTCAATCGGTTCTTTTGCAACTCTTGACATAGTTCTGTCTCTTCTTAATGAGGACCGGCATCAGCTAACGATGCAGAGAACCTCACCACCAATACCTTTCTCTCGCGCCTGGCGATCGCTCATTACGCCCGCAGACGTTGAAACGATTGCAACACCGAGGCCGCCCAATACCTTTGGCAAGTCTTCCTTGCCCCGGTAAATACGCAACCCGGGGCGGCTGGCACGTTGGATCTTCTCGATAACGGGCACGCCTTCGAAATACTTGAGCTCGACTGTGAGCTCTTTCGTAGCGCCTTCACCATCGGTCGCGAAACCGGTGATATAGCCTTCGTCCTGCAGTACTTTCGCGATAGCTTCTTTTGCTTTCGAGGCCGGCATCGACACGGCAACCTTGCGTGCCTTCTGTCCATTGCGAATGCGCGTCAGCATATCTGCGATTGGATCGGTCATACTCATGTTCTGTCTCCGCCTACCAGCTGGCTTTTGTCAGGCCGGGAATTTCGCCATTCATGGCGGCTTCACGCAGCTTGTTACGGCCAAGGCCGAACTTGCGATACACGCCGTGCGGACGACCCGTTATCGAGCAGCGTGCACGCTGCCGTGTCGGGCTGCCGTCGCGTGGCAACTTGTTGAGCTTCGCCTGTGCAACAGCGCGTTCTTCGTCCGAGCTGTTAATGTTGCGAATGATCGCCTTGAGCGCCTTGCGCTTCTCAGCCTGCTTCGCTACCAGCTTGGTACGCTTGAGTTCACGCGCAATCATCGACTTCTTAGCCATGTTAATTAGTACTCGTTTTCAATTTACTTAGTAATTGTCGGTGCGAGATGGTGACTCGCACTACGATTAGTGCCCGTTCCTATTTTTTGAATGGGAAGTTGAACGCCTCGAGAAGCGCTTTACCTTCCTCTGCATTACGTGCCGTCGTGGTGATCACAATGTCCATGCCACGCAGTACATCAATTTCGTCGTAGTTGATTTCCGGGAAAATAATCTGTTCCTGGACGCCCATGCTGTAGTTACCCTGCCGATCGAACGACTTCGGATTCAGACCACGGAAGTCACGAATACGCGGGATCGCGATATTGACGAGACGATCGAGGAACTCGTACATCCGCTCGCGGCGCAGTGTGACCTTGCAGCCAATGGGCATGCCATCACGGATCTTGAAGGCGGCAACCGACTTGCGGGCAATAGTCGTGACCGGCTTCTGGCCGGCGATCTTTTCCATATCGGCGCGGGCCTTTTCGATGACCTTCTTGTCTGCAACCGCATCACCCACACCCATATTCAGCGTGATCTTGGTGATCCTCGGTATTTCCATCGGGTTCTTCAGGCCGAGCTTTTTCTGGATCTCTCCAGCCAGCTCGTTCTGATATTTTTCCTGTAAACGTGACATGTCTGTATCTCTTAGATGTCTACTACGTCGCCGCTCTTGAAAACGCGCACCTTGCTGCCGTCTTTCTCGACACGGAAACCGACCCGCTCACCCTTTTTCGACTTCGGGTTAAAAACGAGTACGTTCGAAATATCCATTGGCATCGCCTTGTCCTTGATGCCGCCCATCTCGCCGATATTCGGATTCGGCTTGATGTGTTTCTTCGCGAGGTTCACGCCTTCAACCAGCACGCGGTCGTCTGCAAAGACCTCCAGGACGGTGCCGCGTCGGCCCTTATCCTTACCGGTCGTTACGATGACTTCATCGCCTTTTCTAATCTTGTTCATTTAGAGGACCTCAGGGGCCAACGAAATAATTTTCATGAACTGGCTGGTACGCAGCTCGCGCGTAACCGGGCCAAAAATACGGGTGCCGATCGGCTCAAGACGCGCATTCAGCAGAACCGCGGCATTGCCGTCAAAACGAATCAACGAACCGTCTTTGCGGCGAACGCCCTTGCGCGTACGAACGACAACGGCGTTGTAGATCTCGCCTTTCTTGACCTTGCCACGTGGAATCGCGTCCTTGACGCTCACCTTGATGACATCGCCCACACCGGCGTAGCGGCGCTTCGAGCCGCCTAGCACCTTGATGCACTGTACGCGGCGAGCACCTGAGTTATCGGCTGCGTCCAGAACTGTCTGCATCTGAATCATGACTGAATCCTAAGTGTTGTTACTTGTCTGCTGTGCGTTCAACAACGTTGACGACAGACCAGGATTTGTTCTTCGACATCGGACGGCACTCGGATATCGACACGCGATCACCGGCCTTGCACTCGTTCGACGCATCATGCGCAAGCACCTTCGATGTACGACGAATGTATTTACCGTACACGGGATGCTTGATCCGGCGTTCGATGGCCACCGAAACGGTCTTATCCATTTTCGCGCTTACGACACGACCATTGACGGTACGCTGTACTTTCTTTTCTTCACTCATTTGTCTTCACCCGCCGCACGCTGCAGTTCGCTCAGAACCGTCTTTACGCGCGCAATGTCTTTTTTCACGCGACCGTGCTCATGATTGTGGGTCAGCTCGCCTGTCGCATGCTGCATGCGCAGGTTGAACTGCTCGCGACGAAGTGCAACGAGTTCCTCGTTGAGTTCGTCAACCGATTTGCTACGGAGATCTGCTGCTTTCATCACATCACCTGCCGCGATACAAACTTGGTGCCAAACGGCAGCTTCGCAGCTGCCAGGCGAAACGCTTCACGCGCAATCTCTTCCGTGACACCTTCCATTTCGTACAGGACGCGACCAGGCTGAATCTGGCAAACCCAGTATTCGACGTTGCCCTTGCCCTTACCCTGACGAACCTCAAGTGGCTTCTTGGAGATTGGCTTATCGGGGAAAACCCGAATCCAGATCTTGCCGCCACGCTTGATGTAACGTGTCATCGCACGACGAGCCGCTTCGATCTGGCGAGCCGTCAGACGCCCACGGCCGGTCGCTTTCAGACCGAACTCACCAAAAGAAACGTCACTTCCGCGATGTGCCAGACCGCGATTGCGGCCCTTCATCTGCTTGCGAAACTTTGTTCGTTTAGGCTGTAACATCTATCTATTCCTTACGAACGTGCGCCGGCCGCTGCTTCTGGAGCCTCTGCCGGAACCGCCTCGGGCTTGTCAAAGACTTCACCCTTGAAAATCCATACCTTCACGCCGATCACACCATAGGTCGTGTGTGCCTCGGCCGTGCCGTAGTCGATATCCGCGCGCAGCGTGTGCAGCGGAACGCGACCTTCGCGGTACCACTCCGAACGTGCGATTTCAGCACCGTTCAGGCGGCCACCGACTTTAACCTTGACGCCCTCAGCACCAACACGCATCGTGTTGGTCACGGCACGCTTCATTGCGCGACGGAACATGACGCGGCGCTCGAGCTGCTGGGCAATACCTTCAGCAACCAGCTGTGCATCAAGCTCAGGCTTGCGAACTTCGCTGATGTTGATACGAACATCCTGGATAGCCATGCCAACCATTTTCGACACTTCAGCGCGCAGCTTTTCGATATCCTCGCCTTTCTTGCCAATCACGATGCCCGGGCGTGCCGTGTGGATCGTAATGTTGACCTTATTGGCAGGACGCTCGATCGAAATGCGGCTAACAGAAGCATCTTTCAGCTTTTTCTTGATGTAGACGCGAATGTTGTGGTCAGCACTGATGTACCCGGGGAACGTCTTCGAGTCGGCGTACCACTTGGATGCCCAGTCTTTGACGATGCCGAGGCGAATGCCTGTTGGATGTACTTTTTGGCCCATATTACTTACTCGTCTCCCAGCCGATCAGCCGGTAAATCCTCGATTCCGTGATCATGATTCGTCGCCTACCCGGATCGTGATGTGGCTGTTCCGCTTGATAATCCTGGCGCCCCGACCTTTTGCACGCGCGCGGTAACGACGGAACGTCGGCGCCTCGTTAACTTCAATGGTCGCGACCTTCAATTCGTCGATATCTGCACCGTGGTTGTGCTCTGCATTGGCAACGGCCGACTCCAGAACTTTTTTCACGATACGAGCGCTTTTCTGCGGCGAAAAAGTCAGCGTACGCAAAGCCTCATCCACAGACTTGCCACGAATGACATCGGCCATCAGCCGGCATTTCTGCGGCGAGATGCGCGCGTATCTGAGTGTTGCTGCAACTTGCATGATCAGGCCCCCTACTTCGTCTTGCGGTCACCGGAGTGACCACGGAACGTGCGGGTCATCGCAAACTCACCGAGTTTGTGACCGACCATGTTTTCGGAAATCAAAACCGGAACGTGTTGACGTCCGTTATGCACGGCAATCGTCAGACCAACCATATCCGGCAGTACCATCGAACGACGCGACCAGGTCTTGATCGGGCGACGATCGTTTTTCTTTGCTGCTTCGGCCACCTTCTTCGCCAGATGCGTATCGACGAATGGGCCTTTTCTTACACTACGTGGCATCTTCTAAGATCCTTTCCTAGCGCTTCTTGTTGCGACGGCGAACAATCATGCTGTCCGTACGCTTGTTGGAGCGCGTCTTGGCGCCCTTGGTCGGCGTGCCCCACGGGCTGACCGGATGGCGTCCACCCGAGGTACGGCCTTCGCCACCACCATGCGGGTGATCAACCGGGTTCATGGCAACACCACGAACCGTAGGACGTACACCCCTCCAGCGCTTCGCGCCGGCTTTGCCGAGCTTGCGTAGGTTGTGTTCGCCGTGACCAACTTCGCCTACCGTCGCGCGGCAGTCGATGTGTATTCTTCGCATTTCGCCGGAACGCAGACGCAGCGTTGCGTAAGTGCCCTCGCGCGCGACGAGCTGAGCCGAACCACCTGCAGAACGCACCAACTGGCCGCCCTTGCCCGGCTTCATCTCAACATTGTGAATTGTCGTACCGACGGGAATCGCTCGCATCGGCAGGGCGTTGCCCGGCTTGATCGGCGCATCTTCACCGCTGATAACCTTTGCGCCGGCACGCAGCCCTTTCGGCGCCAGGATGTAACGACGCTCGCCGTCTGCATACTTGATCAACGCGATATGCGCGCTACGGTTCGGATCGTACTCGAGGCGCTCAACCTCGCCCGAGATGCCATCCTTATCGCGCTTGAAATCGATAACGCGGTAACGCTGTTTGTGTCCGCCGCCCTGATGACGAACCGTGATACGACCGTTGTTATTGCGACCACCCTTCGACGTCTTCTTGTCGAGAAGCGCCGCATGCGGTTTGCCCTTGTGCAGCTCCGGCGTCTTGACGGCAACGACGAATCGGCGCCCCGCGGATGTCGGTTTGGCTTTATGCAGAGACATGATCTTCTAACCCTTATTCGCCGCCGAAGAACTCTTCGAGAGAGCTTCCTTCAGCCAGCTTCACGTATGCTTTCTTCCAGTCGTTGCGACGACCTTTGGCCTGCTGGAAGCGCTTGTTCTTGCCCTTGACGTTAACAACCTGAACGCCGTCTACCTGGACCTCGAAGAGCAGTTCAACAGCTTGCTGAATCTCTTTCTTGGTCGCATCGGTGCGTACTTTCAGCACGACCTGGTTGCTTTCAGCGGCAAAGTGCGCCTTTTCCGAAAGGTGCGGGCCGCGGATGACCGTCATCAGCCTTTCCTGGTGTGTAGCGTGGCTCATGACAGACGCTCCTCAATCAGCTTCAGGGCAGGCAGCGTCACCAGCACCTTTTCGAAGCGAATCAAAACAACCGGGTCCATGGAAGCAACATCGCAAATGCCGACGTTCGGCAGATTGCGAGCGGCCAGGAACACTTTTTCATCAAAGGCCTCGTTCAGGATCAGAACGTTGTCCAGATCGAGCTCTTTCAGTTTCGTTGCGAGCAACTTGGTCTTCGGCGCCTCGAGTTCGAGATCGTTGACGATGACCATGCGATCCTGACGGATCAGCTCACTGAGTACCGACCGCAACGCAGCGCGGTACATTTTCTTGTTGACCTTTTGGTCATGGTTGCGCGGCTTGGCTGCAAATGTGCGCCCGCCACCAACAAAGATCGGGCTGCGAATCGTTCCGGCGCGTGCGCGACCAGTGCCTTTTTGCCGCCAGGGCTTGGCGCCACCGCCGCGAGCGGCTGCGCGGTTCTTCTGGGCCTTGGTTCCGGCGCGGCCACCCGCGAGGTAAGCCGTAACAACCTGGTGAACGAGCGCTTCGTTATAGTCCGCGCCGAATGCAGCCTCCGCTACATCAACCGAACCCTTGTCCTGAAGTTTCAATTTCATCGTCAACGCCCCTTAGTTCCTGGCCTTGATCGCGGGACGGACAATCACCTTGCCACCTGCGTGACCCGGGACAGCGCCCTTGATCAAAAGAACATTGCGTTCAGCATCGACGCGTACGACTTCGAGGTTTTGTACGGTGCGGCGAACGTTACCCATTTGGCCGGACATCTTCTTGCCCTTGAATACGCGTCCCGGCGTCTGGTTCTGACCGATTGAACCCGGCGCGCGATGAGCCAGCGAGTTGCCGTGGGTGGCGTCCTGCATGCTGAAGTTATGACGCTTGACGGTACCGGCAAAACCCTTACCGATCGAGGTACCAATTACGTCTACCTTCTGGCCTTCGGCAAACAGATCAACACGTAATTCCGCGCCGATCTCGAAGTCCGCCTTATCGCCGTCAGCGAGACGGAATTCCGTAAGTAGGTCGCCGGCTTCTACCTTCGCCGCTGCAAAGTGGCCGGCTGCAGGTTTACTCACCCGGGACGCTTTGCGGCTGCCGGCTGCAACTTGCAGCGCACGATAGCCGTCGGTCTCCACGGTTTTCACCTGTGTGATTCGGTTTGGTTGTGCCTCGATCACGGTAACTGGAATGGAAACTCCGTCGTCCGTGAAGACACGTGTCATGCCGCATTTGCGGCCAACAAGACCCATTGTCATTTTCAAAACCTCTCACTGACTGCTTTTGGCCAGTGCAAATCTCTAAATTCAGTTCTCACCACGGCCACTTCGTTTGGCGGCCGTTGAATTCGCGAATCCTTCAGACACACGAAAGGGCCAGCCATCGCTGAGAGCTCCGCTCTCTATGCTCTGGGGCTGACCCTAAGCTCCGAACCGGTCATTCAGCCGGTGCGGCGGTTCCGGGATTTGCCGTGTCACCCTCGATTTCCTGGCGACCTGGTATGTTTTCTGGTTCGGGCCGACTCCCGGTCCGGCCTGATCCAGCGAGCCCGCTATTATACGACTCGGAACCCTCATTACAAGCGGTTTGGAATGTTTTTTTGCGGGTTTTACCCGCTCAAATCGAGCTAATTAAATCAATGACTTAGCCGGCCAGCCGCGCCGGCCGGACGACTGTTGATCTAATTGAGCTTGATCTGGACGTCGACGCCCGCCGGAAGCTCGAGCTTCATGAGTGCATCAACGGTCTTGTCTGTCGGGTCCACAATGTCCATCAGGCGCTTGTGCGTACGAATTTCGTACTGGTCACGAGCATCTTTGTTGACGTGCGGCGAGATCAGGACCGTGTAACGCTCCTTCTTCATGGGAAGAGGGATCGGACCCTTGACCGTGGCACCCGTGCGCTTGGCCGTATCGACGATTTCTCGCGCAGAATTATCGATCAGACGGTGATCGAAAGCCTTCAGGCGAATACGAATATTTTGATTTGTTGCCATTTTCTGTTCCTGTGATTGCAGGGGCGCGCCTCGACGCACCACATCGGCCGCCGAGGCGGCCGCCTACGGTTGTCTGCTTACTCGATAATTTTTGCTACAACACCGGCGCCCACGGTACGGCCACCTTCGCGAATAGCGAAGCGCAGGCCGTCTTCCATGGCGATCGGTGCAATCAGATCTACGACCATCTGCACGTTGTCGCCCGGCATCACCATCTCCGTGCCTTCCGGCAACTCGACAGCACCCGTAACGTCCGTCGTACGGAAGTAAAACTGCGGACGATAACCCTTGAAGAACGGCGTATGACGACCGCCTTCATCCTTCGTCAGGATGTAAACCTCGGCCTCGAACTTCGTGTGCGGCGTAATCGAGCCCGGCTTCGCCAGTACCTGGCCTCGCTCAACCTCTTCACGCTTCGTGCCACGCAGCAAAACGCCCACGTTGTCACCCGCCTCACCACGATCCAGCAGCTTGCGGAACATCTCAACACCCGTGCACGTCGTCTTCGCCGTGTCCTTGATACCCACGATCTCGATCTCGTCACCCACCGTGACCACGCCACGCTCGATACGTCCCGTTACCACCGTGCCACGACCCGAAATAGAGAAAACGTCCTCTACCGGCATCAGAAAGTCACCATCAATGGCCCGCTCCGGCTGCGGAATGTAAGAGTCCATCTCTTCGATCAGCTTGAGAATCGACGGAACACCAATGTCCGAGGTGTCGCCTTCAAACGCCTTCAGCGCTGAACCCGTTATGACCGGCGTGTCATCGCCCGGGAACTCGTAGGTCGACAGAAGATCACGGATCTCCATCTCCACCAGCTCCAGCAACTCGTCGTCGTCAACCTGGTCAGCCTTGTTCATGTACACCACGATGTACGGAACACCAACCTGGCGTGCCAGCAGGATGTGCTCACGGGTCTGGGGCATCGGACCATCGGCAGCACTCACCACCAGGATCGCACCGTCCATCTGCGCCGCACCCGTGATCATGTTCTTCACGTAGTCCGCGTGTCCCGGACAGTCAACGTGCGCATAGTGACGGTTGTCACTCTCGTACTCCACGTGCGCCGTCGCAATCGTGATACCACGCTCGCGCTCTTCCGGGGCGTTGTCGATCTGGTCGTAACCCTTGACTTCACCACCGTGCTTCTCAGCCATTACCTTCGTCAGTGCCGCCGTCAGCGTCGTCTTACCATGGTCAACGTGACCAATCGTGCCAACGTTAACGTGAGGTTTTGTTCTCTCAAATTTTTCTTTAGACATAGCCCTATCTCGGTTTTTTTAACTTGCCTTTTTCATAACCAAATCCGCAACATTCTGCGGCACTTCTGAGTACTTCTGAAACTCCATGGAGTACACGGCACGTCCCTGGCTCATCGAGCGCAAGTCCGTGGCATAGCCGAACATTTCGGCCAGCGGTACCTCGGCGCGAATAACCTTGCCCGCAGGCGTGTCATCCATACCTTGCGGCAGACCGCGACGGCGATTCAAATCACCCATCACGTCTCCCATGTAATCTTCAGGCGTTACCACCTCGACCTTCATGATCGGCTCGAGCAATACCGGACTCGCCTTGGCGGCACCTTCCCGGAAGCCCATTGAACCGGCTATCTTGAAAGCCATCTCACTGGAGTCAACGTCGTGGTACGAGCCGTCGTACAAGGTGACCTTGCAATCGACGACCGGGTACCCGGCGACAACACCGTTTTGCATCTGTTCCTGCACGCCACGGTCAACGGCCGGGATATATTCCTTCGGCACGGCGCCGCCAACAATGTCGTTGACGAACTCGTAGCCGTAACCCGACTCCGTTGGCTCGATACGCAGGTAGACATGACCGTATTGGCCGCGCCCACCCGTCTGGCGTACGAACTTGTATTCCTGCTCCACCACCTGGCGAACCGTCTCGCGGTAAGCAACCTGTGGCTTGCCCACGTTGGCATCGACCCTGAACTCGCGCTTCATGCGATCGACGATGATATCGAGGTGCAGTTCGCCCATCCCCGAAATAATCGTCTGATTGGACTCCTCGTCCGTATGAACGCGGAATGACGGATCCTCTTTTGCCAGCTTCTGCAGCGCGACACCCATCTTGTCCTGGTCAGCCTTCGTCTTCGGCTCGACCGCCACTGAAATAACCGGCTCCGGGAATTCCATGCGCTCGAGCATTATCTGGTCTTTCAAATCGCACAGTGTGTCACCCGTGGTGACATCCTTGAGGCCAACTGCGGCGGCGATATCGCCGGCGCATACTTCCTTGATCTCTTTGCGATCATTCGAGTGCATCTGCAATATGCGGCCAATGCGCTCTTTCTTGCCCTTCACAGGGTTGTAAATTGTGTCACCCGAGTTCAACACTCCCGAGTACACGCGGAAAAACGTCAGATTGCCGACGAACGGATCCGTCGCAATCTTAAAGGCCAGTGCCGCAAATGGCTCGCTGTCATCCGCCGGACGCGTCGCTTCCGTTTCATCGTCGACGTGCCCCGTAATTGGTGGTACGTCGATCGGTGATGGCATGAAGTAGATTACTGCATCCAGCATCGCCTGCACGCCCTTGTTCTTGAACGCCGAACCGCACATCGTCACCACGACTTCGCCCGACAACGTCCGGGCTCGAAGCCCCCTGCGAATCTCGTCTTCCGACAACTCGCCGTCTCCGAGAAACTTGTCCAGTAGTTCCTCGTCGCCTTCAGC
>Ga0224502_10000171_pt1 | contig 20153 bp, 18 predicted proteins | sample SF_Oct11_sed_USG_5_FD_169104 | JGI IMG/M metagenome (GOLD analysis project Ga0224502, IMG submission 169104) | Sediment microbial communities from San Francisco Bay, California, United States - SF_Oct11_sed_USGS_13 | ecosystem: Environmental > Aquatic > Marine > Sediment | place: USA... | reverse complement strand
AATCTTTACGGTAGCGTCCCCGCGATCCAGTTGGCCGACCGTCTCGGGGAGCCGATTGCCGAGGCGCAGCTGCAGGACTTCGTCAAAACGGTGAGGGAGGCCGACGTGGAGCCCGAGGCCGTCTACCTGAAAGACGAGCGGGCGGTGATGCGGTTCGATACCGCCGAGGCGCAGGCCGAAGCGGGTGACCTGTTGCGCGCCCGGTATGGGCGCGATCTCAATATCGCCCTGACGCTTGCGCCGAAGCTGCCGGCGTGGGTTCGCGGCCTCGGACTCAACCCGATGAGCCTGGGTCTCGATCTGCGTGGCGGCGTCTATGTCCTGCTGGAGGTCGATATGGCATCGGCCATCGAGAAGCGTCTCGAGTCCTACCAACAGGATTTTGACGATCGCCTGCGCGAAGCAAGAATCCGCCACCGCGTCGAACTCGATGAGGACATCATCACGGTGCGGCTTGCCGACAGTACGGATTACGATGCGGCCAGGAACATCGTGCGCGATGCCGATTCCGAAGTCCTCATCGATGACGGCACCGATGACAAGGCGTTCACGGTGCGCATGTCAGAAACGCAGATCCGCGCTCGCCAGGATTTCGCGATCGAGCAGAACATAACCACGCTCCGGAACCGCGTCGACGAACTGGGCGTGGCCGAGCCGCTGGTGCAGCGGCAGGGTATTGACCGCATCGTCGTGCAGTTGCCCGGCGTGCAGGACCCCACGGAGCTGGACAAGATCCTGACGGCGACGGCGACCGTCGAATTCCGTCTCGTCGACCAGTCCGGCAACCAGCCCGGCTCGCGGCAATATCCCGGTCGCGGCGAGGAGCCCGCGCAGATACTGAAACGCGAAGTGATCGCCTCCGGAGACGAGATCGTTAACGCCTCCGCCGGCTTCAGTGCCGAAGGCCAGCCCGCGGTGAACATTACGCTGGACGCCGCCGGCGGTGAGCGCATGCTGGCCACGACACGTGACAATCTCAACAAGCCGATGTCCACAGTGTTCATCGAGTGGCGCGAGGAAACCGTGAAGCGCGGCGACAAGACCGAGACCCGCCGTGTGAAATCGGAAGAGATTATCAACACGGCGACGATTCGCGGCGTGTTCAAGAACAATTTCCAGATCACCGGGCTGAACCCGATTGAAGCCAGCGATCTGGCCAAGCTGCTGCGAGCCGGCGCCCTGGCGGCACCGGTTTACAAGGTCGACGATCGCACGATCGGCCCGACGCTGGGGCAGGAGAACATCGATCGCGGATTCAGGGCGATACAGATCGGTTTCCTGGCGGTGATTATCTTCATGGCCGTCTACTACCGTGTTTTTGGCCTGATCGCCGACGTCGCCCTGCTGTCGAACCTGGTATTCATCGTGGCCGTCCTGTCATTGCTGGGTGCATCCCTGACCTTGCCGGGTATTGCCGGGATCGTGCTGACAGTCGGCATGGCGGTGGACGCCAACGTACTCATTTTCGAACGAATACGTGAGGAACTGGCGGCAGGGGCATCGCCGCAGCAGGCCATTCATTCCGGCTACGACAAAGCCTTGTCGTCGATCGCGGATGCGAACATCACGACCCTGATCGCCGCGATCGTACTGCTCGGATTCGGCACCGGGCCGATCAAGGGATTCGCGATAACGCTCATGATCGGCATTCTCACGTCCATGTTCACGGCCATAATCGGCACGCGAACGATCGTCAACCTGGCTTACGGCGGCCGCAAGCTCGAGAGCATTCCGGTCTAGGTAGCGACAATGCAATTTCTGAAAAAGACGACAAATATCGACTTCCTCAGCCTGTCGCGGCGCCGGATTGCCCTGGCCATCTCGGCAATCGTCGTCATTATGTCCCTGGTATCACTGGGGATGCGCGGGCTCAACTTCGGCATCGACTTCACCGGAGGTATCCTGCTCGAAGTCGGCTATGCCGAAGACGCCGATGTGGAAGCAATCCGCAATGACCTCTTCGCCGCCGGGTTCGAGGATGCACAGGTGCAGCTGTTCGGCGCCGCCAACGACGTGCTGGTGAGGCTGCCACCGCAGGAAGGTGTCAACCAGAGTGTAATTCGCGAGCGGCTGCAGGCCACCCTGACCAGCGGCGGCAAGCAAGTCGACCTTCGCCGAGTCGAGGCCGTCAGCCCGCAGGTGGGCAGCGAGCTCGCGGAGCAGGGCGGTCTCGCGATGATTATCGCGTTATTGCTGATCTTTGCGTACGTGATGTTCCGTTTCCAGTGGAAGTTCGCCGCCGGAGCCGTTGCCGCTCTCGCCCACGACGTGATCGTCACGATCGGGTTCTTTTCGATTTTCAGCCTGCCGTTCGATCTTACGGTCGTGGCCGCGGTCCTGGCGGTGATCGGCTATTCGCTGAACGACACGGTTGTCGCTTTCGACAGAATTCGTGAGAACTTTTTCAAATTGCGCGGCGTGTCGGCGGAAGAATCGATGAACACGTCGATCAACGAAATGCTGGCGCGCACGATCATCACGGGCCTGACCACCTTGCTGGTGCTTTTCGCCCTGCTGACCCTCGGCGGCGAGTCGATCGCGCCGTTCTCGATCGCGCTGATCGTCGGCATCATCGTCGGCACCTACTCGTCGATCTACACCGCGAGCGCGACCGCTCTGGTGCTCGGCGTCAACGCCCAGGACCTCATCGAGCCGGTCAAGGACCCCGACCTGATCGACGACCTTCCCTGACCCGAGCTCTCCATTTACTGGAAAGCGGCGTCAGTGCAGGATGGTTGAGCCGGCCGACGGGGAATTCCTCTCCGTCATGGCTCGGCTCGCTATGCTCGCCCGGGCGCCCGAAGGGCCAGCGACAGGACGTCGCTGGTCAACCATGAGGGACAGAAATGACCGGCGGCGCCTGTGCTTTCCGAGTCAAGGGCACCCGGTAACGGCGCTGATGCTCTTATGGCTGTATGTCAGGAGTCTGTCTTGGCGGCGGTGGTTGCGTCTCGACCGTGCAGGACGGCTTTGATCTCGGAGGCGCAGAGTTTTGCGAGGCCGGCGTAGATCTTCGGTGTGCCGGCGAGGACGTGGCCGGTTTCGAGGTAATTCTCACTGCCGTCGAGGCCGCTGACGATGCCGCCCGCTTCGCGGATGATCACGCCTCCTGCCGCGAGATCCCAGGACGACAGGCCGGCTTCCCAGAAACCGTCAAGCCGCCCGGCCGCGACGTAGCAGAGATCCAGTGCGGCTGCGCCGGGGCGCCTTACGCCGGACGTGTTCTTGATGATCTTGCCCAGCATCTTCAGGTAGGGTTCCATCTCGACGTCGGCATGGCGGAACGGGAACCCGGTGCCAATTAGCGCTCGCTGGAGATTGCTCTGCCCGCTGACGCGAATGCGGCGGCCGTCGAGCTGGGCGCCTGCGCCGCGCGAGGCGGTGAAGAGTTCTTGGCGCACGGGATCGTAGACGACGCCGTGCTCCATCCGGCCGTTCACCTGCACGCCAATGGATACCGCGAATACGGGGAAGCCGTGCAGGAAGTTGGTGGTGCCATCGAGCGGGTCGATGATCCAGACCGTGTCCGAGTCGCCGCTCGCCCCCGACTCCTCGGCGAGGATGGCGTGGTCCGGGTAGTGCTTGTGTATGGTCTCTATGACTTCCCGCTCCGCCGTCCGGTCCGCTTCGCTGACGTAGTCGTTGCGGCCTTTTTGCTCCACGGTCAGGTTGTCGAGCTTGACGAGGTTTCTCATCAGCGAGTTGCCGGCGCGCCGCGCGGCCATCACGGCCACATTCAGTAGTGCGTGCATGAAACGATTCCGTCGACGTCAAAGAGCTGCGATACGCTGCTCCGGGAGCAGGGACTGCCGGCGCAGGTTCGGGGCGGTAGAATACCGGACTTTACCGGCCACTCGCCAGAACATCGTCATGTCCACTCGCATCGTACTCGTCGGGACCACTCACCCGGGCAACATCGGCGCCGTCGCCCGCGCCATGAAGAACATGGGCCTGGCCGACCTCGCACTCGTCAATCCGCGCTACTTCCCGGACAAGGAGGCGACGGCGCGGGCTTCCGGCGCGGAGGACCTCCTCGAGAATGCGACGGTCGTCGATACCCTGGCGGAAGCGATCGCCGATTGCGTCTACGTGGCGGGGGCGAGTGCGCGCTCCCGTGCCATCAACTGGCCTTCTCTGGATGCGCGCGATTGCGCGGCCCGGCTCCTGGATCAGGGCCGGAAAGGGCCGGTCGCGGCCGTGTTCGGGCCGGAGAAGTCCGGCCTCTCGAATTCGGACCTCGATCATTGCGATACGCTGCTGACGATTCCGACGAATCCGGAATTCAGCTCGCTGAACCTGGCGATGGCCGTGCAGGTCGTGACCTACGAGTTGCGTCTCGCGCAGGCGATTAGGTTGCCAGAGTACGAGGCAGACGCACCGCTTGCGACCAGCCGCGAAATGGAAAATTTCTACGAGCACCTCGAGCGCGTGCTCACCGTCCTGCAATTCCTGGACCCGGATAATCCCCGGCACCTGATGCGGCGCCTGCGGCGCCTGTTCATCCGGGCCCGTCCGGACCAGAACGAGGTCAACATCCTCCGCGGTATCCTGGCGGCCGCGGAGCGCGCAAGGGAGGAACACAAGTGAATACGCGTTCGGACATCGTCTACCTGGATTACGCGGCAACGACACCTGTCGATCCGCGCGTGGTCGATGTGATGACGCCGCTCTTCGGGGTGGATGGGGATTTCGGCAATCCGTCGTCCGGGCACCTCTCGGGCCGCCGCAGCATGCAACACGTCGAGCGCGCCGGCGGGCAGCTCTCCGAGTTACTGGGATGCACGGCGGCGGAACTGGTGTGGACGTCCGGAGCGACGGAATCCGACAACCTCGCCATTGTGGGCGCCGCACGTTACCGCGCGGACCGCGGCCGGCACCTGGTTACGATGCCCACCGAGCACAAAGCGGTCTCCGACGTCTTCCAGGTCCTGGCGAAGCAGGGGTTCGAGGTCACCTGGCTCCGCCCCGACGAGGACGGCGTGCTCGACCCGGCAGAACTGGCTGCGGCGATACGACCGGACACGCAGCTCGTTTCGATCATGCACGTCAACAATGAAACCGGCGTGATTCAGGACATCGAAGCACTCGGCTCCGTCTGCCGGGAGCGGGACGTGCTGTTCCACGTCGACGCTGCGCAGTCGGTCGGCAAGCTGCCGATCGACCTGTCGGCGCTACCCGTCGACCTCTTGTCGGCGACGGCGCACAAATTCTATGGGCCCAAGGGAGTGGGTGCGCTGTACATCGCGAACCGCCCGGGCTGTCACGTCGAGCCCCTCATCCACGGCGGTGGCCAGCAGGGCGGGCGGCGGCCCGGCACTCTGGCGGTACCGCTGATCGCCGGCTTCGGGGAGGCGGCACGCATCGCGCGCGCCGAGATGCAGGACGACTACGCGCATCTCGAGTCGCTGCGGACGCGGCTCTGGAGCGGAATCGGCGATCTCGAGGGAATCCTGCGCAACGGCGCGGAGAGCCGTAGCTTCCCCGGTATCCTCAACGTCAGCATCGAGGATGTCGAAGGCGAGAGCCTGCTGCTTGCGCTGGAGCCGCTGTGCGTGGCCACCGGATCCGCCTGCAACTCGAAAAGCCAGGCGCCGTCGCCGGTGCTGCGTGCGCTGGGCCGCAGCGATCTGCAGGCGCAGAGCGCGATCCGATTCAGCTGCGGGCGGCCGACGACGTCTGCGGAGGTCGATTTTGCCGTCGCGCGCTACCGGGAAGCGGTCGGGCGCCTGCGGGGGATGGCCCCGTCGAGGGTGGCATGACGACAGAGCCATACAGCGAGCGGGTGCGGCTGCTCTTCGCCCGGCCCGATCATGCCGGCGACCTTGAAAAGTCCGACGCGCGGGCGCAGATCGAAGAACAGGGCGTGCGGGTCGCCCTCGCGGCTGAATGTGACGGCGACGACATCACGCGCCTTCGGTTTCTCGCCTGGGGCTGTCCCCACCTGCTGGCCGCCGCGGAGGCATTCTGCCGCGAGTTCGAGGGCGGGCCGGTCCGGGCGTTGCACACGTTCAGTGCGGCAGAGATTATGCAAACTCTGCCTGTACCAAGAGAGAAACTGGGCCGTATACTAGTGCTCGAAGATGCAGTGCGGTCGCTCGGGCAACGCCTTAGCGCGGGCTCGAAAACCGGCAAGGACACAGACTGAATATGGCAATTTCCCTTACAGAATCGGCGGCAGACCGCGTACGTAACTACCTCGAGGCCAAAGGCGAAGGGGTTGGGCTGCGCGTGGGAGTGACGAAGACCGGCTGCTCCGGCTATTCCTACGTCATCAACTATGCGGAAGATATCAGCGACGCTGACATAGTCTTCGAGGACAAGGGCGTCAAGGTCGTCGTGGACTCGGAAGCGCTGCCGCTGATCGACGGTACGGAGGTCGATTTCGTGAAAAGCGGCCTCAACGAGGCGTTCAGCTTCAGAAACCCCAACGTCACCGGCGAGTGCGGCTGCGGAGAAAGCTTCAACGTTTGACGCGCTGCCGTTGCCCGGCTCTTATTTGCCAAGTAAAATCGCGGGTTTACGTCCGCCCGGTCGTGTTCTGAGCCGGGCGGGAATCTCCACATATTCGAAAAGGAAGATCGCATGGCCGTCGAGCAGACGCTCTCTATTATCAAACCGGATGGCGTTCAGAAGAACCTGATCGGCGAAATCTACAGCCGCTTCGAAAAGGCCGGGCTGGAAATCGTCGCCGCCAAGATGAAGCACCTCACCGACAAGGATGCACAGGGGTTCTATGCCGTCCACCGGGAACGGCCGTTCTTCAACGACCTTGTCGCGTACATGACGTCGGGCCCGGTCATGATCCAGGTATTGCAGGGCGAGGATGCGATTGCAAAGAATCGCGAGATCATGGGCGCGACCAATCCGGCGGAAGCGGATCCCGGTACGATACGCGCCGATTTCGCGGCGAGCATCGAGGAAAATGTCGTCCACGGGTCGGATGCTGCCGACACGGCGGCCGCGGAGATCGCTTTTTTCTTCGGCGAGGAAGGCGTCTGCCCGCGCACGCGCTAGAGAAATTACTCGATGACCGGTGGCACTGAAAAACTGAACCTGCTCGGAATGTCCCGGGGCGAACTCGGGGCGTTTTTCGCCGATCTCGGCGAGAAGCCCTTTCGTGCGCAGCAGCTGTTGCAGTGGGTGCATCAGCGCGGCGTCACCGACTTCGAGGCGATGACGGACTTGTCGAAGTCGCTGCGCGCGAAGCTTGCCGGCCTCGCGACCGTCGCGCTGCCGCGCGTCGACAGCCAGCACGAGTCCGCGGATGGCACGGTCAAATGGCTCTTTGCCAGCGGGTCGGGGCAGCGCGTGGAGGCCGTGTATATTCCGGAACCGGCGCGCGGCACCCTGTGCATCTCGTCGCAGGTCGGGTGCGCGCTGGACTGCGCGTTCTGTGCGACGGGCGCGCAGGGATTCAACCGCAACCTGACGGCAGCGGAAATCATCGGCCAGGTCTGGCATGCCAACGCCGTGCTGCCGAGGCGGTCGAACGGCGAGACCGCGGTGACGAACGTGGTCTTCATGGGGATGGGTGAGCCACTCGCGAATTATCGCAATGTCGTTCCCACACTCGAGTTGCTCATATCCGATTATGCGTACGGTTTGTCCCGGCGCCGCGTCACCATCAGCACTTCGGGCATCGTGCCGCACATCGACAAGCTCGGAGACGATTGCAACGTCTCGCTGGCCGTATCGCTGCATGCGCCGAACGACGAGCTGCGTAACCGCATCGTGCCGATCAACAAGCTGCACCCGATAGGCGAATTGCTCGAAGCATGCTGGCGCTATGCGGCAAAGCGGGCGAACCGCTTCGTTACGTTCGAGTACGTGATGCTGCGCCAGGTCAATGACACGCTGGCGCATGCCGACGAGCTGGCGGACTTGCTGGTCGGCAAGCCGGCCAAGGTCAATCTCATTCCGTTCAACCCGTTTCCCGGCACGGAGTTCAGGCGTTCTGGCGCCGAGACGATCCGGTACTTCCAGGATCGGCTCCGCGACCGCGGTATCGTAGCGACGACGCGGCGGACACGCGGTGACGATATCGACGCAGCCTGCGGGCAGCTAGCCGGCAAAGTCAGCGACAGGGTCCGCAGGCGCCTGGGCTCAAAGCCTGTCAGGGTGGCGACGGCGTGAAGAAGAGCGTAGGTCTTCCGTGGGCGATTGCCGCCATACTCCTGATTGCCGGCTGCGTTTCGACGACAACCGGGCCCCCGGAACCAAAAGCGGACCAGGGCGATGCGGCCGAACTCAATTACCAGCTCGGGGCGCGCTACTACCGCAATGGTGATTACGATCTCGCGCGCGACCGGCTCGAGCTGGCGCTGAAGCAGGATCCGAAGAACGGCCTGGCCTGGTCGGCCCTTGGCCTTACGTATGAAGCGCTCGGCAACATCAGGCTGGCCGAAGATGCCTACGACAACGCGGTACGCGTGGCGCCCCGCGACTACAAGATCCAGGAGAATTACGCGGTGTTCCTTTGCCGGCAGGACCGCTTCGATGATGCCCGCAAGTATTTCGACAAGGCGATAAAAGCGCCTACCAACGACTATGCCGAGCAGACGTATACCAACGCCGGAGTGTGCATGATGCAGAAGCCGGATCACGTCGCGGCGGAAGCGTACCTGCGCGCTGCGCTCGAACGGCGCCCGAATTACGGCGAGGCGCTGCTGCAGATGTCGGTGCTTTCCTACGAGACGGGCGACGCGCTGCGAGCACGCGCCTTCCTGCAACGTTACCTCGACAGCAACATGCCGACGGCGCCGGTACTGATGCACGGTATACGCATCGAGGAAAAGCTCGGCGACGATACCGCGCGCCGCGAGTACACAATGAGGTTGCTGCGGGACTTTCCGGACTCGGCCGAGGCCGAGCGCATCCGCCAGGCCGGCTAGGACCGTTGGACCGCCAGATCCATGACTGACGAAATAGACAAACCGGACACCGAATCGCCCGAGGCCGAGGCAGAAGGGCCCGTCGGAGGAGAGCGACTCGCGGAAGCGCGGCGCGCGAAACAGATAAGCGTGCTCGAGATCGCGAAGGAACTGCATGTCGAGGAAGCCAAGATCCGGGCACTGGAGAACAACGAGTTCGAACTCCTCGGTGCGCCGGTATTCGCCAAGGGCCACCTGAAGAAATACTCGCAGCTCGTCGGCGTGAATGGCGACGACGTGATGGCCGATTACTACCGCCTGACGCGCAGCCAGGAAATACCGCCGCTGGTCATCAAGCACAAGAAGCCGAAGCGGGAACCGTCGCCAGGCCCATGGATTGCTGCGTTCCTGGTGCTGGTGTTACTGGCGCTCGCCTACTGGATGCTCGTGGAGCGGCCGTTGGCGACCCAGCCAGCGCCGGCCGTGAGGGCGCCCGCCGCATCCGGAGTATCGCCGCCCCCGGGGTCGGCTCGGGCGGACGACGCCGAAGACGCGCCGGCGGCAGGCGCGCCGGTGGGGGAGGATGCGGACTCCGCACCGCCAGAGCAGGATACGGACGCCGCTCCGCTGGAGGAGATCGAGGACGCTCCGGGTCCGGCGCAACAGCCGCTTCCGGACACACCGACGTCGCAGCCTCCCGCCGAAGACGTCGCGCGGACCGCGACCGGGGTGCAGCAGCCATTACCGGCGGCCGCACAGGAAACGGCGGCGCCTGCTACCGGCGGCGACGACGTCCGGCTGTCGGTGACATTTCTCGGCGACTGCTGGACCGAAATCACGGACGCGTCCGGTCGCCGGCTGTTCTTCCAGCTGGGCCGAAGCGGCCGTACGGTCAATGTCAGTGGCGCCGCCCCGCTGAACGTCCTGTTTGGCGATGCCGGTAATGTGGACATCCGCGTAAACGGTGAAGATTTCACTATCCCCGCCGCCAACCGCCGCGGGCGCACGGCGCGCCTTACGATCTCCGCGCCATAACCGGTCCAGTAAGCAGTCAGTCACATGAAACCCAAAGCCATCAGGGGAATGAACGACATCCTGCCCGGGATTTCCGCCACCTGGCGGCACCTCGAACAAGTGCTGCAGGAGATCGTACGCTCTTACGGATACGACGAGATTCGCCTGCCGATTCTCGAGTACACCGAGCTGTTCCGGCGCTCGATCGGCGAGGTGACCGATATCGTCGAGAAGGAGATGTACACGTTCGAGGACCGCAACGGCGAGAGCCTGACGATGCGGCCCGAAGCGACGGCAAGCGTCGTGCGTGCCGGCATCACGAACGGCCTGCTGCACAATCAGCGCCAGAAACTCTGGACGTCGGGGCCGATGTTCCGCTACGAAAAGCCCCAGAAAGGGCGCTACCGGCAATTCCACCAGTTCAACGTCGAAGCGCTCGGCTATGCCGGCCCCGACATCGACGCCGAGCTGATCATAATGAGCGCGAGGATGTGGCGCCGGCTCGGGATCTCGAAGCTAAGCCTGGAACTCAATTCGCTGGGCATGCCGGAGGCGCGCCGGCGATACCGCGATACGCTCGTCGAGTATCTTTCCGACGTGAAAAGTGAGTTGGATCAGGATAGTATTCGGCGCCTCGAGCGCAACCCGCTCAGGATCCTGGATAGCAAGAACGCGAGTATGCAGGGGATTATAGACCGCGCCCCGGTAATGCTCGATTACCTGGATTCGGAGTCTGCGGAGCATTTCGAGGAACTGCGCGAGTTGCTGGACGCGGCCGGTATCGGCTACCGGCTGAACCCGCGGCTTGTGCGGGGGCTCGATTACTACAATCGCACGGTGTTCGAGTGGGTCACGGATGCGCTCGGATCGCAGGGCGCGGTCTGTTCCGGTGGACGATACGATGGCCTGGTCGAGAAACTGGGCGGCAGGCCGACACCTGCCGTGGGATGGGCAATGGGTATCGAGCGGTTCGTGGCGCTCTTCGAGGCATGCGGCGGGAAGGCGCCCGATACCGGCGCCGACGTTTACGTCGTGGCGGTAGGCGAGGGCACCCTGCAACGCGCCGTCCGCCTGGCCGAGCAGTTGCGGGATGCGGTGGCGGGAATTCGCGTGGAGTTGAACCTCGGCGGGGGCAGCTTCAAATCGCAGATGAAGCGCGCGGACAACAGCAATGCCGAATATGCGCTGATACTGGGAGAGCGCGAGCTGTCCGAGGGACGTGTCGGCCTGAAGCCGATGCGCACGCGCGACGAACAAACGAGTGTCGGTCTCGACGAAGCGGCATCGATACTTGCGGGAAAACTGAGTGGCGCGGCAGCGGGTGCCGGCGCCTGTGAAGAATAAGGTTAGCGCTTGTGGACGATCTACTTTCGGAAAAAGAACAGATTGAAAAGATGCGGGCTTGGTGGTCCGACTACGGCTGGTACGTCATTGGCGGCGTCGTGCTCGGTGCGGCCATCCTGTTCGGTATAAATTACTACCAGGGGCAGGCGGTCAAGGCGGAAGTCGCCGCATCGGTGCTGTACGACGAAATAACACGGCACGTGGATAATGGCGATATCGAGGCAGCGCAGGTTACGGCAGACGAACTGGACAGCGAATTCGGGAACAGTTCATACGCGGCGCAGTCGAAACTCGCGATGGCACGCCTGTACATGGACAAGAATCGCGACCAGGATGCCTCGCAGGCCCTGAACGAATTGCTGGCGATGAACGGCTTCGAGCATCTGAAGCACATTGCGCGCGTCCGCCTGGCAAAGGTCTTGCTCTACCAGGGCAAGCCCGAAGAGGTCCTCAGTCTCCTGGAAGGACAGGAGAACGCGGCGTTTGCTGCCCGCTACGCCGCAGAACTCGGCGATGCCTACGTGGCCCTGGGCCGGTATGACGAGGCGCGGGCCTCCTACCAGGCCGCGCTGGGTGAGACGCAGCCCACCGTCGACCAGGGGCTCATACAGCTCAAGCTCATGGATCTTCCCGAAAACGGGGGCGAGGCCGTAGAAGACGTAGACGAGGCGGCCGCGGTGTCCGGTGAGGGCGGCGGCGAGTGACACCGTCCGGCCGCAATCTGCTGGCCTTGTCTGCAGCTATGCTGCTGTCGGCCTGCGGCCTGTTCGGTGACGACGACGAGGAGCTGAAGCCGGCCGAACTGATCGATTTCGAAACCAAGGTGCCCATCAAGCGGCTCTGGAAGACCAATATCGGCGCGGATGCCGACTTTCTGCGCGTCGCGTTGCGGCCGAGGGGCGACGGCAATCGGATCTACGCGGCCAGCATCAACGGCAATGTCGTCGCGCTCGACCCCGAGAGCGGCAAACAAGTTTGGCGCAATAAACTCGATATCAGGTTATCGTCGGGGCCGGGCGTCGGCGAGGGCCTGGTCGTCGTGGTATCGGCCGACGGCTACGTCGTGGCGCTTGCTGCCGAAGACGGCACCGAGCGCTGGCGCACGGAGATTTCCAGCGAGTCGCTTGCGGTCCCGCTCGTCTACGAGCAGTTCGTGGTCGTGCAGGCGGTCGACAACAAGCTGACCGCCTTGTCTGCATTCGATGGATCCCAGCGCTGGTCGGTCGAGCAGTCCACTCCGACCCTGACTATGCGCGGTTCGACGTCCCCGCTGCAGGTCGGCCAGACGGTCGTGACCGGCTTCGATAACGGCCGCGTCGTGGCAATCAACCTGTCCAGCGGCGACGTCGAATGGGACAGCATGCTGGCGCCGCCCAGCGGACGCTCCGATCTCGATCGACTTTCCGATATCGACGGCGACATCGCCGTGGTCGGGCAGGATGTATACGCTTCCGGGTACCAGGGCCGCATCGCGTCGCTTGCCGCGGAATCGGGGCAGGTGTTGTGGGCGCGCGATATTTCGAGCTACGAGGGCGTGACAGCGGACTGGAACAACGTTTATTCGACCCTGGACAATGGCGAACTTGTCGCCCTGAACCGTCGCAGTGGCACCGAGATCTGGCGGCAGAATGTCCTGCTGCGGCGCGAGCCGACGGTGCCCGTGCCATTCAGGACGACGGTTGCGGTCGGCGACCTGGATGGTTATCTGCACTTCTTCAGCAACGTGGACGGCGAACCGGTCGCGCGGGTACGCGCCGGCGGCAGCGCGATCGTAAGCACACCGTTGGTCATGGCGGACAAGCTGTATGTCCAGACCGACGACGGCGCGGTCTCGGCATGGTACGTCGTCGAGCCGAAACGGGGCGACCGCCGCGCCCCCGATGTCGCGGAAGGTGGCGACGAGGGCGCGTGACACGCCCTCGTGTCGGTGATATCCGATGCTTCCCGTCATCGCATTGATCGGCAGGCCCAACGTCGGCAAATCCACGTTATTCAATCGCCTCACCCGTTCGCGCGACGCACTGGTTGCCGATTACCCCGGGCTGACGCGCGACCGCAAGTACGGCTTCGGCAAGCTCGGACCGGTTCCCTACCTCGTTGTCGACACCGGCGGCGTCGCAGGCGGCGAAATCGGCATCGACGAGCGCATGGTCGATCAGACGGTGCGCGCACTGGGAGAGGCCGATGCCGTGATTGTCCTGGTCGACGCGCGCGAGGGCCTTACCGCCGCCGACGAGCACGTCGCGGACCTCGCGAGACGGCATGCCAGGCGCGTTTGGCTCGCGGTCAACAAGGCCGAAGGTTTGGACGCCGCCGTAGCCTCGAGCGAGTTTCACGGTCTCGGCATAGGTGAGCCGCACGCGATATCCGCAGCACACGGCGATCACGTGGGTGCGCTCATCGAATTGGTACTCGCCGAGTTCGACGCCGAGACGGCAGTTGCGCAGGAGGACGAGACCGACGACGAAGAACTGCGCATCGCGGTCATAGGGCGTCCGAATGTCGGCAAGTCGACGCTGATAAACCGCATGCTTGGCGAAGAGCGACTCGTGGTATACGACCAGCCGGGCACGACCCGTGACAGTGTCGAAGTGCCCTTCGAACGCAACGACCGCAAGTACGTCCTCATCGATACCGCGGGTATAAGGCGCCGTGCCCGCGTGCACGAAACGATCGAGAAGTTCAGCGTCATCAAGGCACTGCAGGCGATCGAGCAGGCGCAGGTCGTCATCGCCGTGCTCGATGCCCACGAAAGCATCACGGAGCAGGACGTGAGCCTGCTCGGCCTGGTGCTGGAACGTGGCCGGGCGCTGGTGGTGGTCACCAACAAGTGGGACGGCCTCAGCGCAGCCGAACGCAAGCACGTCCGCGACGAGCTCGACCGGCGTCTGCCGTTCCTCGACTTTGCTGAGCGCATAACCATATCGGCATTGCACGGCACCGCGGTCGGCGAATTGCTGCCCGCGGTGGAGAGAGCGTACAAAGCGGCAATGCGCAAGCTGTCGACGACGGAACTGACGCGCGAGCTCGAGAGTGCAGTCACGGCGCATCCACCGCCGATGGTTCGCGGCCGGCGCATCCGGCTGCGCTACGCTCACCAGGGTGGCCGCAATCCCCCGGTTATAGTCATCCACGGCAACCAGACGGAGCGCGTGCCGGAGGCCTATCGGCGCTACCTTATCAATCGCTTCCGCAAAGCGTTTAAACTACGGGGCACACCGGTGCGGCTGTCGTTCCGGACGAGCGAGAATCCGTACAAGGGCCGGCGCAACAAGTTGACGCCGCGCCAGCAGCGGCGACGTAAGCGAATGATGAAACACGCGAAGAAGTAACGGCGATGACCCTGGCGACGAAATTCATGACCCTGGAAGGCCGCTTCAAGATGCATCGCGGCGGTTATCTTGAGTCGCCGACAATGGCTTACGAAACCTGGGGAGAACTCAACGACGCGAAGGATAACGCGATCCTCATATACACTGGCCTGTCGCCGTCCGCGCACGCGGCGTCTTCGGGGGTAGACCCGACGCCGGGCTGGTGGGAGAACATGATCGGCGAGGACCTGCCGCTCGACACGGACAAGTACTTCGTCATGTGCGTCAATTCCCTCGGCAGTTGTTTCGGCTCGACCGGGCCGGCCTCGCTCAACCCGGAGACCGGCGAGCGCTACCGGATATCGTTTCCCACTCTATCGCTGGAAGACGTTGCCGAGTCTGCCTACCAGGTCGTGCGCCGCCTCGGGATCGAGCGCCTGCACACGGTCATCGGGTGCTCGATGGGCGGCATGAGCGGCCTTGCCCTGTGCGTGAAGCACCCCGAGGCGGTCGCCGATTTCATCTCCATTTCTTCGTCGGCGCGGCCGCTGCCCTGGGCGATCGCGATCCGGTCCCTGCAGCGCGAGATGATCCGCTCCGATCCGAAATGGCTGGACGGGCAGTACGACCCGAGCGATCCGCCCGTCACAGGTCAGCGCCTGGCGCGCAAACTGGGCATGATCAGCTACCGGTCACCGGAGGAATGGGAGAAACGTTTTGGCCGCGAACGCGTCACGGACGTCGGCCCGGTCGACGAACGTTTCCGCATCGAGTTCTCCGTGGAGTCGTACATGGAGAATCACGCCAACAAGTTCAGCGGCACCTTCGACGCGAACTGCTACCTGTACCTGTCGCGCGCCTCGGACCTGTTCTCCCTGGCTGAACACGGCGGCTCGCTCGAGAACGGCTTCCGCCGCCTGAAGCTCGAGCGCGCGCTGGTCATCGGGACCAGGACCGACATCCTCTTCCCGATCCACCAGCAGCACCAGCTTGCAGAAGGTATCGGGGGCGTCTGCGAGGATACCCACCTGGTGGAGCTCGACTGCATCCAGGGCCACGACGCCTTCCTCGTGGACATGGACGCGTTCCGGCCGGTGATCTGCGATTTCCTCGAACGCGCCGGCCGCTTCAGCAGGTAGGAGCGGTTCTCGAACCGCGAATGCCAGCGTCAGAACGCCCAGCCGAACTCCAGCCGTGCAGCGTTGAGGTCGGGATCGGCGTCCGCGTTGCCGACGTCGATCCAGTACTGGTTCACGCTGAGTTTCAGCGTCATGCCGCCTCGCATTATGTAGCGCAGTCCGAGGGCGCCGCCGTAGCTGAACTCCGTGGAGCTGAACGTGTTGTAGTAGTTGGAACAGATGTAGCCCCACCACGGATGCCACCAGCAGCCCGTGATCGGCGGACCGTCAGCGACGTTCGTGTCGAAATACGACCAGCCGATGCCGGCTTCGACATACGGCGACAGCGGGCCTTCGAGGAACGTGAAAGAGCCCTTCATGCGGCCATTGAACTGCGACATCGTATGCCTGATCGTGGTCGACCTCGGGTCAGGTTCATCGCTGATGAGCGTGGCCGTGAAATCGGGACTCAGCCATTCGAAATCGGCACCGAGATACAGCTTGTTCGTGAAGTTATAGCCGAAGTTGATGCCCAGCCCCCAATCATGATCGAGCTTCAGGTTGGCGCCGCCGTCCGCGCCACTGCTCGCGGAGTCCTGGTAGATTGCCGCAAAAGACCACTCCCAGGTGCCGGCGCGGTTGCCCTGGGCGGATGCGATACCGGGGAGCATGGCAATAGAAATGACGATCAGAAGTGTCCGCATGAGGAGATCTCCAGGTGAATGCAGAATCGATGCAGCACATGATGCCTGCCCGGCGGCGACAGCATCAGTCCGTCGCAGTAACAGTTTGTAACAGCAGCGCCGGGTCCACCGCCGTGCCGTTCAGATAAGTGCCGAAATGCAGGTGCGGGCCGGTGACCCTGCCGGTAGCGCCCACCGCGCCGATCGGCGCCCCCGTTTCCAGCTGCTGTCCCTCTTCAACTCCGATCCTGCTGAGGTGGCAGTACATCGTCACGAAACCCTGCCCGTGATCGATAATTACGGTCTTGCCGTTGAAGAAATAGTCGCCTGTCGCGGTGACAACGCCATGTCCCGGCGCAGCGATAACGGTGCCTTCGGACGCCGCGATGTCCATGCCCTTGTGTGGCGATCGCGGCTGGTCATTGAAGAAGCGCCGCAGGCCGAAGCTGGAGCTGCGCCGCCCGGCGACGGGGGACTCGAGGCTCAGTCCGTCTACATCGACGTCACGCCAGTTGCCCAGCGCGGCATCGATGATCTTGCGCTCGCGGCCGATTCGGTCGAGCTGCGCTTGGTCCGGAGTGACGTATTTCTTGTTCTTCACGGTCAACCGCTGTTCGGAGTAGGCATGCTCGTGTACCTCGAACGCGATGACGCGCGCCGTATTCACGCGGATGGACATCTCGCCGGTGGCCGCATCAAGCGGTATGCCGACCGCGGCCAGCCACCGATTACCGTTCTCTGTCACGAGCACCCGGCGCTCGTCGAATTCGACGATGGGGCGGGGCGCTTCCGCCGGTCCGACGTCGATGACGGCAATACCGCCAGGCCACGGCGCATGCTCCGGCGCGGCCACCGCGAACGTGGCGGACAGCAGGCCCAGCGATAGCGCGTATACCCTAGTTTTCGTCATCGAAAACCCCGCTTATCCTCGCGAGCAACTCGCCGTGGGCCAGCCGCGCGCGTATCTCGTTGCCCGGTTTGACTTCGGATGCGCGCGTAAGTGCCTTGCCCGTGGCCGTGTCGGTGACGATAGCGTAGCCGCGGTCGAGCGTCGCGAGCGGGCTCACCGTATCCAGCGCTCGCGCGGTGACCCGCAACCTGTGATCGGCATCGGCAATGTGCCGCCGCCCGGCCGCGGCCAGCCGCTGCCCGAGTTCGCCGGCGCGATTCATGGCGCGCTGCACGCGGATGGCGGGAGAGGCCTGGAGCAGCGTCCTGTGCAGCGCAAACAGGTTCCCGCCGTGGGCGTGAATGTCATGACGTATCGCTGCCGCAAGCCGGCCCAGGACTTCGCGCAGCTTGTCCTGCTGGCGCGCTAGCCGCGCCGCCGGACTGGCGTTGACGAGCCTGCGGCTCAGCCAGTCCAGCGCCTGTGCCCGGTTTTCCAGTGTCCGCTGGCCCTGGCGCGCGATGCGGGTGGCAATGGTGTTGATGGCTCGCAGCCAGTCGCCGCGGTCCGGCACGACGATTTCGGCGGCGCCGGACGGCGTGGGCGCGCGCAGGTCGGCCACGAAATCCGCGATCGTGAAATCCACCTCGTGGCCTACGGCGCTGACGACCGGCAGCGCGCATTCCGCGATGGCGCGCGCAAGCTGTTCGTCATTGAATGCCCACAGGTCCTCCAGCGAGCCGCCGCCGCGCGTCAGGATCAGCACGTCGCATTCGGCCCTCCGCACAGCGGTTTGCAGCGCGGCGATCAGCTCGCCCGGCGCGGCATCCCCCTGCACGGCCGCGGGGTAGATCACGACCGGCACGAACGGAAAGCGGCGCCGCAGGACGCTCAATACGTCGCGCACTGCCGCACCGCTCGGCGAAGTAATCACGCCGATGCGTCGCGGCAGCGCAGGAATTGCCCGTTTACGATCCTCGTCGAACAGGCCCTCGGCGGCCAGCTTCTTCCTGAGCGCCTCGTAGCGACGCTGCAGTACGCCTTCCCCGGCAGCCTCGAGGCTCTCGACGATGAGCTGGTAGTCGCCGCGTGCTTCATAGAGGCTGACCTGGCCATAGGCGAGCACATGGTCGCCGTTCTTGAAGGCGTGCGTCGGCCCGCGCTGGCGGTTGCGGAAGAAGGCGGCGCCGATCTGCGCCGACTCGTCCTTGAGCCTGAAGTACAGGTGGCCGGACGCCGGCCGCGCGATGTTGGAAATTTCGCCTTCGACCCAGAGCCGTCCGATGCCCCGTTCGAGCAGGGTCTTTACCTGGTGGTTCAGCTGGCTGACCGTGATCGCGGTCGCCTGACCCGAGTTTTCCATCGTCGCGAGTATAGCCGATCAGTCCAAGCTAGTGCCGGAAATTGGAGGCGCGTACAATTGCCCGTTTAACCTCACCAAGAGACCCGATCCCGACCATGCGCATCGACAAGGAAGCCCTGACGTTCGACGATGTCCTCCTGCAACCCGGCTACTCGGAGGTGCTGCCCCGCGAGGTCGACCTCAGCACGCGGTTGACGGCAGAAATCTCACTGAATATCCCGATCCTCTCGGCTGCGATGGATACCGTGACCGAGGCCCGGCTCGCGATCGCGCTCGCCCAGGAAGGCGGCATCGGCGTCATCCACAAGAACATGACGATCGAGGAGCAGGCGCGGCAGGTGCACACTGTGAAGAAGTACGAGAGCGGCATCGTGCGCAACCCGATCACCGTGACTCCCGACATGACGATACGGGAAGTCATCGACCTGACCCGCGCGATGGGTATCTCCGGCGTGCCGGTCGTCAGCGAGGATCAAACCGTGGGCATCGTGACCGGGCGCGATCTGCGCTTCGAGACGCAACTCGACGCGCCGGTGTCGTCGGTCATGACGCCGCAGGAGCGCCTGGTGACCGTCAGGGAAGGCGCCGACGAGGAGGAAGTCGTGTCGCTGTTGCACCAGCACCGGATCGAAAAAGTCCTCGTCGTCGGGGACAACTTCGAACTGCGGGGCATGATAACGGCCAAGGATTTCCAGAAAGCCAAGGACTTCCCCCGCGCCTGCAAAGACTCGAGCGGTGCGCTCAGGGTCGGTGCGGCCGTCGGCACGGGTTACGACTCCGACGATCGCGTCGATGCGCTGGTCGGGGCCGGCGTGGACGTGGTCGTCGTCGATACCTCGCACGGCTATTCGAAAGGCGTGCTCAACCGGGTCGCCCGTATCAAGCAGAAATACCCCGACATGCAGGTGATCGGCGGCAACATCGTGACGGGTGACGCGGCGGAGGCGCTCGTCAAGGCCGGCGCCGACGGCGTGAAAGTCGGCATCGGCCCGGGTTCGATCTGCACGACGCGCGTCGTCGCCGGGGTGGGCGTGCCGCAGATATCGGCCGTGGCCGAAGTAGCACAAGCACTGAAAAACACGGGCGTGCCGCTGATTGCGGATGGCGGTATCCGGTACTCGGGGGACATTGCGAAGGCGCTGGTCGCCGGCGCGTACTCGGTCATGATCGGCGGTTTGTTCGCCGGCACCGAGGAATCGCCGGGCGAGGTCGAGTTGTACCAGGGCCGCTCGTACAAGACCTACCGCGGCATGGGATCCGTCGGCGCGATGGGGCAGGCGCACGGCTCCTCCGACCGTTATTTTCAGGACACCACGGAAGAACTCGAGAAGCTCGTGCCCGAGGGCATCGAGGGTCGCGTCGCCTACAAGGGCAGCCTCATCGCGATCGTGCACCAGCTCGTTGGCGGCGTGCGTGCCGCCATGGGTTACACCGGCAGCAGCACGATCGAGGAGATGCGCAGCAAACCGCAGTTCGTCCGCATCACCGGCGCCGGCATGAAAGAAAGCCACGTCCACGACGTGACGATCACCAAGGAAGCCCCGAATTACCGGACCAACTG
>Ga0224502_10000170_pt1 | contig 20176 bp, 15 predicted proteins | sample SF_Oct11_sed_USG_5_FD_169104 | JGI IMG/M metagenome (GOLD analysis project Ga0224502, IMG submission 169104) | Sediment microbial communities from San Francisco Bay, California, United States - SF_Oct11_sed_USGS_13 | ecosystem: Environmental > Aquatic > Marine > Sediment | place: USA... | reverse complement strand
TTGAGCTTTCCAGCGGTTTTGAGAATGAGATCTTGGATCAGGCCCATTGTGTTTAGGCGGATATAAAGGGTTTCATTGTAACCTGAATGATTGTTTATAACATTATTTCTTTACAATGATTCAGCAAGGGGGAATAAATTTTCATTGAGAATTTTTCAAAATCCTTATCCAAAGGATCGTTTTTGCCAAAGCAACGCTCAAAATAAGGATCTTTTGACTCTCCCCGTGAAAAATCACTTCCATTCCATTTTCTTTGTGCGGTCTTTAAGGCAAAAGGCTGTGTCTGATTCTTCAGCAATATCTTACAAACATATTCAAAGGACGATACAGGGAAAAAGTGCAACGGCTCGGACATTCCTTTCCAGTAAATATTGAGCAGGTATTCTATGATATCTAACGCATTTGAAACAGGCATAAATTCCCAGGCGGCATCTTTGCATAGCAAAATGCTCTGCACAGAGTGTTTATGTTCAAGCAAAGCATTAATAACAAGATGATATATCCATGTATTCAATAGATATTTAGGTTTTGTATTTGCATATATAGTTTTGATCAGTCCGTTTTCATAAACATCCGTAACACGATCGAATATCCTAAAGCCTGCAATGTCAAGTTCAACATCAAGGTCTTCAAGGCGGTGGACCTTGGTGTGGTTTTTAATTTTTCGAACAAAATCATCTGCGTCCAAACTCATTACATTGTAAATATATTCTCCCACTTTCCCATGAGGGAGTTCTCCGGAGGCCTTTATTACAGGATAAATATCTTTCAGACTTGATCCGGAGAGTCTTGTTGTCACAAGTTCCTGATCCAGCATATATTTTTCAAGATGATCTAAACGGAAATTTTCTCTTTCATCAAGGATATCTGCTTTTTCATGCAGATATATTCCCAGACGTTTTTCAAGTAGATATTTTGCAGGATTATTGAAAAAGGTGCTTAACGCCTTAATGGAAAGATCTTTCCATTCTTTGTCGAGTTCGGGCAGCTTTGTTGAAATCAAGGGAGGCGCTTCTTTACGATCAAACATTTTTGAACTTGCGATAAAATTCTCGTAAGAGTAGCTGAACAGCTTACTGTTGTTTTTAAAATATTCCGGTGAAAATGCTTGAAGCCGTTGAAAAATGACCACCTGCTCTTCTGAAAATCCAAATCCTTCTTTGATACAATCTAAAAGTTCACTCACAAGGACAGAGGGTGGAATCCTGGCGTTATCCTGGATGCTCTGGCCGACATAACTGATATAGAATTTATTTTTTGCGGACAGAAGGGCTTCCAGAAAAAGATACTTGTCGTCATTTCTTCTATTTCGATCACCGATCCTATGATGTTTTGACATAAGATCGAATTCAAGTGTTTTTGTCTCGCGTGGGAAGGCATCGGTGTTCATCCCTGCAAGACAGACGACTCTGAACGGGATACTTCTCATGGGGAGCATTGCGCAAAACGTCACACCCCCGGAAATAAATCCCCTGCCAAGCTGCTTATCCTCAAGAAGACCCCTCAAAAAAGATTTTGCGACATCGATTTTTATGGATTTGTCAAAGCCGGATAATGCTTCTTGTTTAGACATATCCTCCAAAATAGTCCTGAGAATCCGGGTCTCCGGTTCTGAGTCTTGCCCTGGGGTAAAAAACTGTTCGATAATATCTAAAAAAACCTTACTCCAGCCACTTAATGTTCTGGCCTGATTAAGAGAATCGACACTGTTAATAAGCCGATTTAAAAACCCGATAAATTTCCCCAGAATCTTAACCTCACTGCCTTCGATATGATCGTAAGGAAGGATTTCAGAGAACATTTTACACCCAAAACCCGGCATTGCATATCCTAATAGTAGTCTTTCAATTCCGGCCTTCCAGGTGTTTTCCGAAAAAACCGGAAGATCAAGCTTGCGGCGGTGCTCTGCATCAATTCCCCAGCGGATATTGGTTTCTTTTATCCAGCGTTCCAAGATTTCGGTTTCCGATTCGGATATGCTGAATTTTTCTAAAATTTCCGGCAGCTCAAGCAATGCCATGACACGGTTTACACTCATCCGACTGTTTTCAAGATCGAGTATCGACATGAATCCTTCAATTATGCGACTTTCTTTCATGATGCTCTGGTCTGCAATTGTGAATGGAATCCGTTTTTTTTCATCGATCTGTGCTCCGAACACGGCCTGAATAAATGGCGCATATAAATGGATATCGGGTGTCATGACAACGATGTCTTTGGGCAACAGATCCGGATCTTCTTCAAACATGGCAAGAAGATTGTCGTGAAGAACCTCGATTTCCCGCATTGGACTGTGGCAGGAGTGAATCTGAATAGATGCATCAATCATAGGGGATGGGTCGTGGGTGTTGGGTGAAGGGAAAGAAAACCGTCTGCTTTTTAAACTTAAAATATCCGACTGGATTTTCTCAAGTATTGTATGGCCTTGATTCTCTTTGAACAGTTCGAAAACCTGACCGTCGAGATCACTAATCAATGAAATAAAATTTCTGCCCAAAGTCCCCATGGAAGCCAGCAGTCGATGTCCTTCTTCTAGATAAAGATCTTCTGAGATGTCATTTGATGGCGCCTGTTTTTTCCTTATCTTTCTGGACTCCCAACCGGAAACAATATCTCCCCAGTACTCTTTACACGGGTTCATTAGAAAAAGGTTCACCTGAGAATGGCCTGATATTTCAACAAAAGCTTTAAGGTGAAAAAGTGGTAAATAAGATATCCCGAATATGGAAACACGGCCGGGAAATCGCTCAATTTGACGTGGTGATTTTCTTATTTTTTCTAAAAAAGCCTTCCAGAGCCCTGCGCGATGCAAGTGTTCCTTTCCAGACGAAAGCTTACGCCATAGAAACGCCTGCCAGTGATGGTCCCTTCCTTTTTCCCAATTGAATATCATCTCGGGCCTGAAAACAAGATACTGGTCAAAGAGATCAGCGATTCTTTTCGAAATCTGAAACAGTTTCATCCCGGTGTTTTCATCTACAAGATAACGTTTTAAACTTTCAAAACCGGGCAAGTGGATACATTCAGGAAGAACTTTCATGATTTTGAATGTCATTGTCAAAGGATCAAAGAAGGATTCTTCGGATAGATCCGGAATCGTTTGTTTAAACATTTCCTGCAAAAATGTGTTGGGAAAGGGGAAAAAACAGTTTGCGCAGATGCCGTTATGCCTGGCAAGTTCCATGGCTACCCAACGCTCCATTCCTCTGCTCTGAACAACAATAATCTCTGGAGAAAGCGGCGAAGAAAGCGGCGCTCTTACGATGAGTGCCAATTGTTCGGCAAGGGTTTCCATGCAGTTGCTTGTAAAGATATTAAGACCGTTCATTGGATGTATACCTCAGTCCAAATCATACTATAAGGATTTATAAATATAAAGTGACTTTTTAGCCTGTTGAAAACATTACCGCTTCAGGTATAATAAAATTTTTGCTGAAAGCGAAGACCAATGAAGTCGATCTGTTTCAAAGAACTAAATTATTACAACATAAAGAGTTTTCCGTTTGGATAACACATCGTTTGTTTTTTAATTTCGATCTGTTAGAGTAAAAAAAAGTGGTTTTGAACAAATCCCTTGACTTTAATGCTGTTTTTTAATTACTTGAATAGAGCTGTTCAGGTGCTCGTACGAGTTTAATAGGGAACCCCGTGAAATTCGGGGACGGGCCCGCCGCTGTAATCCCACCTTTTTCTAAATTTTACTGGAAAAAGGAACCCTCTTAGCATTGATGTGCCACTGTCTTATAATTAAAGATGGGAAGGTCGCTAATAGGGCGGGAAAGTCAGAAGACCTGCCTGGACAGAGGATGAAGCCTTCGAGGAGATGAGGTGTCAAATGATCTTGAGGATAAACAGGGACATTCCCGGATCGATGTATTTCGGTCCGGTTTTTTTTTGATTAAAGAAATGATGTAATCGTTTGGTCCTTTGAAACAGATCGATTTCAAAGGAAGCGGTAATGATTTTAAAAGGCTAAATGTTACGAAATGACAACTTTTAAATACATAACCATCGTTTTCATGATGGCGATATTACCTTTAATTTCATTGAAAGCCACATCTGTTGCGAAAACTATAACCGATCAGTTGGGACGGCACGTCACGGTTCCGGATAAACCTCAGCGGGTGGTATCTCTTGCCCCAAGTATCACTGAGATTGTTTTTGCTTTGGATCAAGGTCACCGTTTACAAGGAGTGACAACGTACAGTGATTTTCCCCCCGAAGCCGCAAAACTACCTAAAGTCGGTTCTTATGTTCATCTCGATCTGGAGAAAATAGTGGCCTTGAAGCCGGATCTTTGCATTGCAATCAAAGATGGCAATCCACGAGTGATCGCGCAGCGGCTCGAGTCTTTGAAAATACCCGTATATGCCGTGGACCCCAACAATTTAGAAACCATCATGAAAACAGTTCTGGAAATCGGCACACTTCTAAATGCCAAAAATAGAGCCAATCAACTGGTGCAGAACATGGATTTGAGAATTCAAAAGGTAAAGTCTCTGGTTGCAAAGACCACACATCGTCCCAGGGTCTTTCTTCAAATCGGTGTTTCGCCCATCGTTTCCGCGGGAACCCACACCTTTATCCATGAACTCATTGTTATTGCCGGAGGGACCAACCTTGCAGCAGGCCCCATACCGTATCCTCGGTTTAGTCTCGAAAAGGTTCTGGCACTCTCACCGGAAATCATTATTATCACTTCCATGGCACGAAGTGCGGTATTTGAAAAGGTCAAGGCAGAATGGGAAAAATGGCCCAATATGCCCGCAGTTCGAAACCAGCGCATTTATGTTGAAGATTCCAATTTTTTCGACCGTCCCACGCCCCGGCTGGTGGACGGTCTCGAACTATTAATACGGCTGATCCACCCGGAGCTTGTTGAAAAAATCCAGTGAATACCAAAACACCTTTTCTTATCAAACGAATTGTAGCAGCTTCTTCTCTGCTGATGCTATTACTGGGTTTTGCCATCGTCCTGGGAATTTCCATGGGATCTACCGATAGTGGCATCAAGGATGTTTTTAAAAACTTGCTGGGTACAAAAGATTCGGAGTCCATGCTGTATACAATTATCTGGCAAATCCGCTTTCCAAGGGTGCTTCTGGCTGCTCTGGTGGGCGCTGCACTTTCTCTGGGAGGCCTTGTTTTTCAGGCCTTGCTTCGCAACCCGCTGGCAGAACCGTATATTCTCGGTATTTCAGGAGGTTCGGCTATCGGGGCAATTATCGGCATCCTCATGGGCTTTTCCCGGTTCCCGGGTGTAAGTCTTATGGCTTTTACCGGAAGTATTGCTATACTTCTTTTAATACTGGCCATGTCTTCAGGACAAACGATCCTGAAAAAAGACGCCCTTCTGCTTTCAGGAGTAATGGTGAATGCATTTTGCGGGGCAGTGATTATGTTTTTAGTTTCCATGACCCAGGACTCCAGACTCCACAACATCATTTTCTGGCTGATGGGGGATCTATCCATGGTAGATATGAAACATGTCGGAATTCTTGCTGCAACACTCTTGCCCTGTTTTCTTCTTGTTTTCTGGCTTTCCAACCCAATGAATCTGCTCCTCATGGGAAAGGAAATGGCACAGACACTGGGCGTAAACATAAAAGCGGTCACGTTTACGCTTTTAGTGGCAACATCATTTATGGTCAGCGCAACAGTGTCATACTGTGGCCTTGTGGGATTTGTCGGTCTTGTCATGCCGCATCTGCTTCGGCTTGTTTTCGGGCCGGATCATCGGGTGCTGGTCCCGGCATGTGTGTTTGGCGGAGGCACTTATATGGTTTTTTGTGATTTACTGGCACGAACGCTTCCAAGACAGGGAGAGATGCCTGCCGGCGTTATAACTGCCATGATCGGTGCACCGCTGTTTATCTATTTATTGAAAAGATCCAGAAGATGAATACCGCAATTACTACAAAAAATCTAAGTCATTCCTTTGGAGAAGACCTGGTTCTTAAAAATGTTTCCTTTCAGGTACCCAAGCAAGATTTTTTTATTATCATCGGTCCCAACGGCTCAGGCAAAACCACATTGATGAAAATAATATCCGGACTTCTAAAGCCTCGAAACGGTGAGTTAAAGATCCAGAATCGCTCCATCGATCAGTATCATCGCAAAGCTTTGGCACGGATCATTGCATTTGTTCCTCAGATGACTTTTGCTGATTTTCCCTTTACCGTCACCGAGATTGTGCTCATGGGACGTTCACCCTATCTTGGCATGCTGGGACTCGAGGAAGAAAAGGATATGGAAATCGCCAGGCAGGCTATCGCCTTTACCGGTTTGGAAAATCTGGCGCATCGAAAACTGGACCAGCTAAGTGGCGGAGAGCAGCAACGGGTCTTTATTGCAAGGGCCATTTGTCAGGAACCCGATATTATACTTTTAGATGAGCCCACAGCATCTTTGGATCTTGCCTACCAGGTTCGAATAATGGACTTGATGGAACAACTGAAAAATGAAAAAGGCATTACCGTTGTGATGGTATCCCACGATGTCAATCTTGCAGCCATGTATGCCGATCATTTGCTGCTGCTGCATAAGGGTCAGGTTCTGTGTCAGGGGCTTCCGGATGAAGTGATCACCTTCCAGACTTTGGAAGCGGCTTATGGATGCACAATTTTAGTGGACGAAAGCCCCCTCGGCAAAAGTCCACGGGTGACCTTGGTTCCCCGGAAATATTCAATTAGGGAGTAATTTGTGAAAGAAACAATTTTTGTTATCGGTGGATGCAGGAGCGGCAAAAGCAGCCATGCGCTACATTTGGCGGAGCAGATTCCCGGACAAAAGATCTTTATCGCAACCTGTATGCCCCAGGACAAAGAAATGGAACAACGGGTGTTACATCATCAACAACAAAGAAGCAGCGCCTGGGAAACCATTGAAGTACCATTTTTTTTGCCTGAAGCCATCCATAAAAACGGTACAGATGGACATGTGATCCTTGTTGACTGCCTGACACTCTGGATCAACAATCTTATCTTGGACAACGATAAACCGGAAAACATTGACAACCATATTCAAAAACTGACCCAATCCATTGAAAAGGCTGAATGCCCGGTAATTTTGGTATCAAACGAAGTGGGAACCGGTATTGTCCCTGAAAACGAACTGGCCAGGCTGTTTAGAGATATTACTGGATTTGCCAATCAGAAAGTAGCCGCCTGCGTAGACCGGGTCATCTGGATGGTGGCCGGTATTCCTGTGAAAATAAAATGACACGTTTAATCGCTGCATTACAATTTTTAACCATCATACCTTTGGGAAAATCAGCTATTTATGATCCCAAAGGTATGGTGCCGTTTTTCCCTGTCGTGGGCATCATTATCGGCGGATTGTTGTCCATTTTTGATCATGTCGCCCTAAATTTCTGGCCGGAACCAATAACCGCGGTTCTCGATGTTATTTTTCTTGTTGTTATCACGGCTGCACTTCACCTGGACGGACTGGGAGATACTGCCGACGGTGTTTTAGGACACAGAAGCAGAGAAAAGGCACTGATGATTATGAAGGACAGCCGCATCGGTGTTATGGGACTTGTGGCCATCGTTTGCGGACTGGCCATCAAGTGGGGCGGTATAACGCATCTGACCGCTCACCGGACACTCTTGCTGGTGCTTATTCCCGCCTATGCCAGAAGCACCATGATATTCGGTATACGCTTTTTGGAGTATGGAAGACCCGACGGTGGCACCGGGTACGATGTTTTTGGCGTACCTTTAACGCTGTCTGCTTTCCAGTGGATGTTGATTCCGGTAATACTCTCCATTTTCCTTGGATGGAAAGGAATCTGGCTTAACCTTATTTTTGCAGTTTTGACCATTACTATCATATTTTATTACAAAAAACGCATGGGATGTATCACCGGTGACATGCTGGGCGCCATGACCGAAGTCACCGAGTCGCTCCTTTTTTTACTTGTTTCAATATAGCTGAAATATTTGGTTCAGCATAGAAACTCTGGCTCTTTAGGTCAGAGATCATTGGCCCTGCCTTGGAGTTTTGTGTCTAAAATCACAAATTCTAAGCACCAAATTACAAATAAATCTCAAATTCCAATATTCAATGACCAAAACCTTACAGCATGAGACATTGTTTGGTTTTTCGAATTTCGGTCATTGGAAATTGTTTGATATTTGTGATTTTATCAATTTAACAAAATAGCTAAGGTGTAGCAGGTTTTTTTAACTTTAATTTACTTCACACTTTAGCTCACTTGTAACTTTATTTCTATGTACCCTCCCCTGCCAAAATCATACAAAGGTTCGTTTCCATTTAAAATCGGAACCACATCATTTATTTATCCGGACAGCTATGTCCGGAATGTAAAAACACTTGCCCCGTATCTTGATGAAATCGAACTGATTTTTTTTGAAAGTGCCCCGGACAGCCTGCCGTCAAATCATGAAATAAAAGAAATTTTCTCTTTAGCAAATGAATACGATCTTTCCTATAATATTCACCTCCCCCTCGATATATCTTTGGGTGCAACAGAACCGTCCACACGGCACTTTGCCATAAAAACCATAAAACAGGTCATGGACCTCACAGCGGCCCTCTCCCCAAGCACATATACCCTCCACCTGCCATATGAGGAGATCGATTTTGAAAATGAACGGATTAAAAGATGGAAAGAACGTATACACAATAGTCTGGAAGCGTTATGCACCTCTGGTATCAACAGCAGAATAATATCAATCGAAACTCTGAATTATCCACTTGAATGGGTGGAAGACATCCTGATCGATTTTAATCTTTCCGTCTGTATGGATCTTGGCCATTTAATTTTATACGGATTGGATATGAAAGATGTTTTTAACAGGTATAAAAGCAGAACTTCAATTATCCATCTCCACGGAGCCAACGAACGTCGAGACCATCAGCCTTTGGATCTTTTGTCAGAATCGAATTTAAAGACGATTCTTAAAATGTTAAAACGATTCAAAGGCGTTGTGTCGATAGAAGTCTTTTCCTATGATCATCTAAAGGCCTCACTGAAATATCTTGAAAGCGTCTGGGAGAAGCATGAAGTTTAAACCTAAACTGAGCGTTTCAAATTTTTGAAACGGTTAATTTAAAAATATTTTTTAAGGTATTCTGCCATTCTGAATTTCAATAATTTGAAACCCTGCGGGATTTCCAATTTCACCGCATCTACTCCGTCAGATGCCGTTTCGCATAGGCGACTATAGCGAAACGACATCTTTCTTGTATCTACGGCAAACTTGAAAATCGCTCAATTTAGGTTAAATTCTAAGTTTTCATTTTTTTCTTGACTTTCATTCCAGTTTTTATTTATGAATTCGAATAATTGTTCAGACGCTCATTTTGAGCTTAATAGGGAACCCCGTTAAAATCGGGGACGGGCCCGCCGCTGTAACCCTGCCTTTTTCCAAGTTTGTTTGGGAAAAGACCTCTGAAATTTGTAAAGGTCTCGGGAAAAAGGAACCCTTTTGGCCATTGTATGCCACTTTTCGAATACGAATGGGAAGGCCGCTAAAAGGGCGGGGGAGTCAGAAGACCTGTCTGAACAAATGGCATCGAGACCTTTGAAAAACATTCAATTTTGTTCAAGTTCAAGGAAGGCGATAATTTTAACCACAGACATACATTAAGTATTTCGAGGATTAAAATTTGAGTCTGACGCCGAAATTGAGCAAAAGGGACGTTTTGCAAAGGTTTCCCTTAACCTTCGTGGACTGAAGGTGCCTTTTTAGATCTTGAGGATAAAAATGGGACATCCCCGGATCGATTCACTTCGGTCCGGGGATTTTTTTTGCCCCGGGCCCCAAATAACACTTTTTGTAAGTAGGAGGAAAACCATGAAAAAAAGGATGTTGTTTTTGGGATGCCTGTTGTTTCTATTGATTGCAGGACGGTGTTGGGCGGAAGACCCGACAAAGGATAAACCCGTCATAACCACCATGGAAGAAGTGGTGGTTACGGAAGGACGGGTAAAAGAGAAGAAAAAGGAGATTACATCAAACGTAGATATTATTGATGAAGAAGAGATAAAAATTTCTTCATCCAACAATCTCGGTGATTTGCTTGCGGAAAAAGGTATCGGACATATTCACAAATATCCAGGGGTTTCAACCTCTATCGGCATACGTGGTTTCAGAACGGATACGACCGGCGTTGACCTTGCGGGCAAAGTATTGATCCTGCTGAACGGCCGGAGAGCCGGGACAGGCAATGCAGCCAAGATTATGACAAAAAACATCGAACGGATAGAAATAATAAGGGGGCCTGCCTCTGTTCAATACGGCTCGGCCGCTCTAGGCGGAGTTGTGAATGTCATCACAAAACAGGGAAAGGGGAAACCGGCCGTTTTTGCTGAGGGGTTTTTAGGAAGCCACGGCTACAAAGAGGGAAGCGCAGGATTTTCAGGCAAGTATAAGACGTTTGATTTTTCCGGCAGTTTTACCAGAGATTCCAGAGATGACTACGATACCGCCGATGGTGAAAGGTATTACAACACCGCTTATAACTATAAAGAAAACAGCAGCCTGAATCTCGGATATGAGTTCCTGCCCGGGAATCGTATCGGCGTCATTTACACCTATTTCGATGCCGATCATGTGGGCAACCCGGGATACTTCAGCCAGAACGATCTTGATGACTACAGCAACGAGGGCAATAAATCGGTTGATTTTATCTATGGCGGCACCACCTCGAACGGACGATTCTCTTGGAATCTCAGGTATTTTGACGGCAAAGATGAAAGTGAATATTTTCTCCCCATTGCCAGCAATCCCGACTTTTGGGATGACGGTATTCCAAGTAAAGTGACGACAGATCACAAAGGGTCCCAGGCACAGGTTTCTTACAACCAGAAATATTTGCTTCTTACCGCTGGTTTTGACTGGGTAAATTATGAGACCAAAGGCAGTAGATACGATCCAAAAAATACTGAATATGACAATCCCGCCGGTTTCATCCTGGCCAAGACCAGACTCTTCGATCAAAAGCTTATCATCACCGGCGGCATGCGATATGACGAATATGAAGTGGACATGAAAGGCGACGGCGGCAAAGAGAGTAATGATAACACGTCTCCCCGGGTCGGCGCTGCCTATCTCCTCACGGACTGGCTAAAGCTGAGGGCCAACTACGGGGAGGCGTTCAGGATGCCCACGGCACAACAGCTGGCCGGCGATCTGACGATGTGGGGTGCGCGTTACGTGGGCAACCCCGATCTGAAACCCGAGAAAAGCGAAACCTATGAAGGAGGCCTGGACCTTTCATACGCTTATTTTAACGCCGGACTGACCTATTTCCACACCGATTTCAAGGACAAAATTGAGAGCTATGTAAAATTAAATGGTGATACATCATACCAAAATCTTGGAAAAGCTGAAATAGATGGAATTGAAGGTACCTTTTCCTATGATATCGGATCACTCTTCTCTTGGGATTATCAGGTCAAACCATATGTCAGTTTTACCTATCTCAGTAAATACAAGGATAAGGAAACGAATGAAGATCTTAAGTTCACATCGGATCTTCAGGCCTCCTACGGTATCGTCGTCTCCGACCTTGATGGTTTTTCCGCCAACCTGAACCTTGCCTATACCGGGAAACAAAATATTACCGATTATGAGGGCGGCACTTACGCGACCATAACAAAAGGCAGCTTCACGGTAGCCAACTTGACGGTCATTAAAAAGATTCTGGATACTGAAAAATACGGGAGTATGGCTCTAAAAGGGGGGATTGAGAACCTCTTTGACAAGGATTACGAATATGTACAGGGCTATCCCATGCCGGGAAGGAGCTTTTTCATAGGTCTGAGGGTTGACTATTAGCATACACGGATGGGGAGCAAATCTTATTTAACAGCTCCCCATTTTTTCTCATCGATTATCTTTTCTGCTGCATATGGTTTTAACTCGACGTTCGGTATTAAATTTGAACGACAAAATAGAAAACCATGATTTATTTCCCGAAATAGAAAGGTGTTTAAATAGTTAATTTTTTTCAACCATAGGAGAAAAAGGTATTTAAAATGAAGATTAAAAAACGACTTCTCATCAACTCCTCAGGATTACTCTTTATAATTTTATGTACCATTTTCTTGTTGACGCCCCCCGGTTTTTCCTATCCCGTTAAATTCGCTGATTCTATGGGAAAAAATATTGTCATCGATACAAGACCGGAAAGGGTTGTATCGCTGGTACCCTCCGTCACCGAAATAATATTTAAAATCGGCGCCGGTGATGCGGTCAGGGCCGTTACCTATCATGACAATTATCCCGGCAAAGTCGGTTCTAAAAGTATCGTGGGCGGTTTTTTTTCACCTTCTATCGAGTTGATTGACACCGTTGGGCCGGATATTATCTTTCTTTCCCGTCTTCAAAAAGAGGTCGCTGAAAAATTCCGCCATGGAAAATGCAAGCTCATTGAGCTTGAAACAGAGTCTATTGCCGACAGTTATAAAAACATCCTTTTGCTGGGAAAGATTTTCAATAAAGAAAAACAAGCCGCCATGTTGGTGGATGAGATAAAAACACAACTTCGGATTGTTTCAGAAAAAATTAACAGAATACCCGATTCAAAAAGGAAAAGAGTGTTGCGATTTATGGGGCGAGATTCGGTCATGACACCCGGAGATGATTCTTATCAAAACGAAATGATCCGTGCCGCAGGCGGCATCACGCCCGTGCTCGGTAAAACGGGAAATATTGTCGTTATTACCAAAGAAGAGTGGGCAACCTTTAACCCTCAAGTCATATATGGCTGTGGCGGTGACAGGGAAACCGCCAATACATTTTTCAATCGCCAGGGCTGGAAAGATGTGGACGCGGTAAAAAATGGAAAAATTTTTTATTTCCCCTGCAGCATAACGTGCAGAGCCGCCACCCATACCGGTCATTTTGTCTCCTGGCTCGCATCGAGAATTTACACGGAAGCGTTTTCAATAAAAGCGGACCGGATACTCGAAGAAAAGATATTCAAATCACGAAATATCGATTTAAACCTTGACTATATTAATAACACTCAAATTTTATACAGTCATATCAATGATTTTTTAAACAAAACCCTGGTTATCAATTTTAATCAACCATTATCTGTGGTTTCAACCATTGAGGGAAAGCGTAGCGACATAGAATTTGTGGGCAATCATTACTACCCTCCGCCCTGCTGGGCAATAGGCTACAAATCCGGTTTAAAGAGTGTAAGAGAAAAAGTATATCAGGTCATCGGCAAATCAGAAAAAAATGCCAGCTTCCTTTTTACAGGCGCAGATATGGACAATTTGGCCATTACGCGCGAAAAGTTCAAAGAAATGGAGGTATGTGCTTTAGTAACGGCGGGTGTAAAATCCAATGCGGTCAGGATGTCCAGGGATGAAGGAAAATTCTATGAACCCGGAACCATTAATATCATCCTGTTGCCCAACATGAAACTGACCTCAAGGGCGATGACCCGGGCCATTATCAGCGCCACAGAGGCTAAAACCGCTGCTTTAACGGATTTGGATGTCAGAAGCAGCTATTCTTCTGCCTTGCACCGGGCCACTGGAACAGGAACGGATAATATTATCGTTGTTCAGGGAACCGGTATTGAAATCGCGAATGCCGGCGGCCATTCAAAGTTGGGAGAACTCATTGCTAAGGCGGTATACGGAGGTGTTCATGAAGCCATTTACAAACAAAATAAAATTACCGCTGCCCGCAATATTTTCCAGCGTCTCCAGGAACGTAAGATCAGTATATACGGCCTGGTATCAGGCATGACGTGTAAATGTATTTCGAAAAAAAGCGACATTGTCGTTGCCGTTGAAAAACTTTTGATTGATGATCGTTATGCGGGTTTTATCGAATCTGCCCTTGCGTTGAGTGATGACTATGAAAAAGGGCTGCTCAAAGATTTGAACTTCTATAATGAGTGGTGCAAGGAAATTGCCGAAAATATAGCCGAAAAACAAATCGACAAGTTGGATGATCTTGTCCAATCCAATGATATACCGGTAGTGTTGAAGGCCGCGCTAAATGCCATACTCAATGGCGTTATCCAGGTATCAAAAGGACAAACCCTTTAGTATACTGTCCGTCTCCGTCTGATCATCGATGGCGGCAACTGTCTTGCGAACAAGGCAGTTAAAGAACTTGGCCTGACGGAAAACACCGCCGTCATTTTTGTTAATTTCGACGACATTAAAAATTTTGGTAATTGAATAAACCCCATGCCGGATTCTGCATCAATTGTTCTTGAAAATATATGATAGATATTACCATTAAATTTTGATATATTTCGAGCAAAATAAGGAGAAATCATGATAGACATATTTATCAACGGCGGGCCGGTCATGTACCCTCTTCTGGTCTGTTCCATCATCGTAATGACCGTAATTATCGAAAGGATTTTTTTCTGGATCGGTATGGATAGAGCCAGTAACAAGCCACTGGTTGACGAAGTTCTTGATCTTTGCCGTACAGGCGACTGGGAGTCCATAAGAGTGAAGACCAAAGGTTCCAGGGATTACATTATCAAGATCCTTGTCTCAGGGATTCTTCACAGAGACTTTTCCATGGCCAAAGCCATGGAATCTGCTGCGGCCGAAGAGATCAAACGGATGCAAAAATATATGGCGGTAATAGACACCATGATTACCGTAACGCCCCTTCTGGGTATTTTCGGCACGGTCATCGGAATTATTCTTTCTTTTGAAGTTCTGGGTACAACAGGCATCGAACACCCGGAGTTGGTTACCGCCGGAATTGCACAAGCCCTGATCACGACTGCCGCAGGCCTGGGGATTGCGATTCTTTCCGTCTTTCCGTATAATTTTTTTAATTCCCGGATCGAAAAAGCCGCACTGGATATCGAAAAGTATGCCACCAGTCTTGAAATCGTCTATGAAAAACTGGTCAACAACAACGGCGGCCCCAAAGGAGATTAAAGATGAAAGTTTATCTTCAAACGAACAGAAAAGTACGAATCGAGATGCTTCCTCTGATCGATATTGTTTTTCTGCTTCTCGTGTTTTTTATATATGCCATGCTTTCCATGGCCGTGCATAGGGGACTTCCGGTTTTACTGCCGACATCCGCTTCTGCTAAAATAGACAAAGAACTGATCGTTTCCGTTACCGTAAAATCCGATGGTACCCTATATGTTGATAAAGAACGGGTCGATCTCGATGGCTTGGCATCGTTTTTAAAAACAAAGACCGAAACCGACAAAGACGTCGGCATCCTGCTTTTTGCCGACCGAAGTCTTTCATACCAGAATCTTTTCCAGGTTTTAGATCAGATCAAGATTTCAGGCATCCATCGAATTTCACTCCAGGCGCAAGTCGAGCAACACTAATGAAACAGATACTGACAGCCGGAGTACTCGCCCTTTTAATACACGTACTTCTCTTTGCAATGAACTTCAAATGGTCCGGAAGAAGATCTATAGATATAACCAAGCCACGGGCATTGGATATGACGCTGACTTCAATACCCATTAAGAAGGCACCCAAACCGGCGCTTCAAAAACCGAAACCCATTGTTAAAAAAAAGAAAAGCAAACCCAAACCAAGACCCAAGCCAAAACCCAAACGTATTTTAAAAGCTCCGCCCAAAAAAACGGTTCCGATGCCGGTTCAATCGAAAAAAACAGCAATCCCGGAAACGATCCCGGAGAAACCCGCTGAAAAGACCGAGTCCCGCTTTGATTCCGAGCAAACTGAATCGAAAGAACTTTTAAAGGCAGCCAAACCATCTGCCGCGACTACGTCGCCCTTTAACGTAATCCATGAAGCCAGGCCGATGTATCGATTGAATCCTTCTCCAAAATATCCCAGAATCGCGAGAATCAGAGGATATCAGGGCAACGTCCTGCTGGATGTTTTGGTTAACACGGACGGTAAAGTAGATGATTTAAAAATTTATAAATCGAGCGGCCATCCGCTTTTGGACAGAGCGGCAGTATCCTCGGTGAAACGCTGGTTGTTCGAACCCGGAATGATCGGAGAAAAAAAAACGGATATGTGGGTCCGGGTTCCCATACGATTTGAATTAAGAGAATAATTTTCTATGAAAAAAGCACCATGCATAGCGATTTTAGGAACGGGATCCGAAGTTGGAAAGAGTATCGTTGCAACGGCCCTGTGTCGCCTTTTTGTGAACAAAGGGCTTCGGGTGGCGCCGTTTAAAGCCCAAAACATGTCCAACAATTCAGGGGTCACCCCTGAAGGCCTCGAAATGGGACGTGCCCAGATCGTTCAGGCCGAAGCCGCGAAAATTCCGCCCCATGTGGATATGAACCCGATCCTTTTAAAACCCACCGGCGAAATCGGGGCGCAGGTTGTTCTTTTCGGAGAAGCCATCGCCGAAAAAACGGCTCGCGAATATCACCGAAAAAAAGACATGTTTTTTTCAAAAGCCTGTCACGCACTCGACCGTTTGCGCTTGGCCCATGACCTGATTGTTATGGAAGGAGCCGGTTCCTGCGCTGAAGTGAATCTCATGGACAGCGATATTGTCAATTTGCGCATGGCCGAATATGCCGATGCACCGGTCATTTTGGTTTCAGACATCCATCGTGGCGGTGTATTCGCTCAGATTGTCGGAACACTGGCCTGTCTTTCGAATAAAGAACAACATATGATTAAAGGGTTTATTATCAACCGATTTCGGGGCGACATCAGCCTTTTCGAAGACGGCGTCGGATGGATCGAAAAAAAAACAGGAAAAAATGTCTTCGGAGTGATGCCATGGTACGACCATTTCAACATTGAAGCGGAAGATTCCGTTATCATCGAAAATCCTGTTTCTCTGCCCACGCTAAAAAAGGATACGCCGGCCATCGCTGTCATTCGTTTGCCCCATATTTCAAATTTCACCGATTTCGATCCGCTTTCAAGCTTAAAGGGCCTCGATTTATTTTTTATTGAAAAACCTCAGGATCTTTCGAATTTTAAAGCTGTTGTTCTGCCGGGATCAAAAAATACCCGATGGGACCTTCGCTGGCTGAAAAAAACCGGATGGGGAGATATTATAAAAAAATATACCGATAGTGATGGGCATGCGTTGGGTATTTGCGGCGGGTATCAAATGATGGGGCGTTATGTTCATGATCCCCATGGGTTGGAAGGAATCCCCGGAACCTCCGAAGGTCTTGATCTTTTACCCTTAGAAACGGTTTTAAAGGCGCCCAAAACAACAACCCGAACCCGATTCTTATGGGAAAATATTGAGGGCACAGGTTACGAAATTCACATGGGAGAAACCCGAAGATCAAGTGGAGATGGTCTGTTCGACATCATTGAGCGCAACATGGTCCCGTGTAAAACCGAAGAAGGATGCAAAACGAATAATTCGAAAATTTTGGGAACTTACATACACGGCATGTTCGACACATCGGCAATTACCCAAAAATGGTTGGCGACCATCGGTATATCCCATATAGATGTTCCCGATACAAATCACCTTGAAGTCAAAGACAAAGCATACGACCTTCTGGCCGCACATTTTGAGAAACATATGAATACCGATGCCATCTTTGACTTAATTTAAATACTGGGAACTATCCCAATTAGCAGAGGAACACGGGCGTGAGCCCGTGGGTGAATGCCAAGGCTAAAATTGGCTTATTCATTCAGATAGTGCCACGGGCGTAAGCCCGTGGGTATCTACTGGAGGCATTATGTTAAAAGGTCACGGCGGAAATATTTATGAGTTGGCTGAAACACTAGGCTGCCCAGTGTCTGAAATCATCGACATGAGCAGCAATGTAAATCCGTTGCCCCCATTGCCGGACCTTTTGGGCCATCTCAAAAACAACATCCATACGATCAAAGCTCTGCCGGAAGTGGACGCCAAATCCATTACGAATGCTTTTGCCGCACGATACGATATCCATGCAGATCAAGTTATTGCCGGAAACGGTACCACTCAGTTCATTTATAGCATTCCGCAGGTCCTCTCAACAAAGCGGGCGCTGATTCTCGGCCCTACATATTCAGACTATTCGGATGCCTGTAGATTGCACGGAGCCCAATACGATTTTCTATTAACCAAAGAATCAACCTCTTTTTCTCCGGATATCGATATTGTTATTGAACGCTCAAAGGAATATGACACGGTTTTTGTCTGCAATCCCAACAATCCGACCAGTGTTCTCATTGACATCGCAGACCTTCATCGACTCTGCCGGGTGCATCCTGAAGTCTTTTTTGTCATCGATGAATCTTACCTGCCGTTTGTCGATGATTATGTTCAACACAGTATGATCCAATTTGATCTTCCCAACGTTTTGATTCTAAATTCAATGTCAAAAATATTTCGAATTCCGGGTTTAAGAATCGGATTTCTAATTTCATCGTTAGATATCATCGATAAATTTAAACCTTTTTTACTCCCCTGGACGGTGAACAGTCTTGCCCAGGCCGCGGTTGATTATCTGATGAAGCATAAAAAACAAGTAGATGCTTTTATGAAAAAAACCGTAAAATTTATAGAAATTGAAAGAATAAAAATGGCTGCAGCTTTTACAGATGCGACCCGCTTAAAGTTGTTTCCAAGCACAACGTCTTTTATGCTCGGAAAGCTTTATAACAATATGACAGCAGAAGGTGTATGTGCTGCACTGGCTCAGGAGCGGATTCTTATTAGAAACTGTTCCAATTTTGCGGGGCTTTCCAATAAGTTTATTCGGATTTCTTTAAAAACATCTGAAATCAATCGAATGCTGGAACAAAAGCTATTGGATTTGGTGTTGTAATGAATTTTTCAATGCTGCTGTATATCCTTCCCGCAGCCTTTGTACTGGATCTTCTTTTGGGAGATCCAGCACATTTACCCCATCCCGTCCGTTGGATGGGAAAAGCCATAAGCACCTTGGAGCCGGTGTTCAGGAAACTACACACAGGACTTACCCTGTCAGGCGCAATGTTTTCCATATTACTGATTATGTGTACATGGTTAACGACCTACTTGCTTGTTACTGCCGCTAATACGTTTCACCCTTTTGCCAAAACCGGTATTGAAATACTTATCATCTATTATTCGATCTCAGTTCGGTCTCTAAATGATTCCGCCATGGCGGTATATCGATCTTTAAAAAAGGGCCGACTCGAACAAGCAAAAAACAGGCTCGCCATGATTGTTGGAAGAGACGTCGACAAACTTAATGAAAGCCAAATTGCCCGGGCTGCGGTGGAAACTGTGGGAGAAAACCTTGTGGATGGTGTTATATCGCCTTTGTTTTTTGCCGCCATCGGAGGAGCACCTATGGCAATGGCCTACAAAATGATCAATACTTTGGATTCGATGGTGGGCTATAAAAATGAGAACTATGCTCTTTTTGGAAAATTTTCCGCCAGAATTGATGATATTGCAAACTTTCTTCAGAGCCGCCTCTCAATTTTTATCATCGCAATTGCCGCTCAAATCCTTAACGGCAAAGGGATTCGCTCCTTTAAAATCGCAGTGTCTGAAGGCGCCAACCATACCAGTCCCAATGCCGGGTATCCTGAAGCCGGCTTTGCAGGAACGCTCGGGATTCAGCTCGGCGGCCCGAACACCTATAACGGTCATCAGATTTCTAAACCTTATATTGGCGCATATTTAGATAAAGCCGATCTGGAGCATATTAAAAAGGCATGCGACCTAATGATGCTTTCTTCTCTGATTTGGCTGGGAATCTTATGGTTTACCCTCTTTTTTCTTTCTAATTAGATGAGGGGTCGGGGAGTTTCGTTTACAAAAACCTTGACATTAAAACCTTGGTTATCTAAATAGAATCAAAAAAACTGAACAACTTAATGGTGCCTCAAAAGGGCATAATAGGGAAACCGGTAAAAATCCGGTACGGACCCGCCGCTGTGATCGGGAACGAAAGCCGCCATATGCCACTGTTCATTGTTAAATGGATGGGAAGGCGCGGTTAGTAGGATGATTCGAGAGTCAGAAGACCTGCCATTTAAGTTTTATTACTGAGGAGAAGGCAAATCCTCAAGCGTCTTTCGCTTGGGGATTTTTTTTGCAAAGAACATAAAGGAGCACATCACATGAAACTAGAAGAAATTATAAAAGAAATTAAGCCGGTTGAAGAAAAATGGATTCAAAAGTCCCGAGAGCGGACAGCTCAACTGGTCATGCCACCCCGTGCACTGGGAAGGCTTCATGAAATTTCAGAACGACTCTGCGGAATCCAGAAGACCCTGAAACCTTCAGTG
>Ga0224502_10000167_pt1 | contig 20219 bp, 13 predicted proteins | sample SF_Oct11_sed_USG_5_FD_169104 | JGI IMG/M metagenome (GOLD analysis project Ga0224502, IMG submission 169104) | Sediment microbial communities from San Francisco Bay, California, United States - SF_Oct11_sed_USGS_13 | ecosystem: Environmental > Aquatic > Marine > Sediment | place: USA... | reverse complement strand
CATATTCGTGAACCCGTCCCCAAACTGAAATGCGAGTACGGCCGTCTGCTGTGGTACGTCGGTCAACGTCGCCAGCGGCGACATGATCGGCATCGTGACGAAAGCCTGCCCGCTGCCCGACGGAATAAAGAAGTTGCACACCGATTGCACAATGAGCATGCCGAACGCCGATACGTCGGGGGGCATGCCCTCGAGCATGCCCGCAATCGAGTAGACGATCGTGTCGATAATCTGCCCGTCCTGGAGAACGATCGCGATCGTGCGGGCAAAGCCGACGATCAGTGCCGGCCCTGTCATTAGCGCCGCACCCTCGAGGAATGTCCGGCTCGTTTCTCCGGCAGGCATGCGCACAATCAGGGCGGTCAACAAACCAATTCCGAGAAACACAGCGTTCAGCTCGGTAATATACCAATGGTGATTAGCCGCACCGTACACGAAGCCCGCAAGCGCGAGCATGAAAACGACGAGTACAGTAATCCGCGCACCACTAAAATGGATGTCTTCGGGTGCCTCGAAGCCATTGCTGAAATCGACGTCGGCGACAAGACTGGCCGACGGGTCGCGCTGCACCTTGCGCGCGTACCGGTACACGTGGTGAAAGGCGAGCGACAGGAATGCCGCCATCATCACGAGCCGGAAACCTGAACCGGAAGTCAACGGCACTCCGGCGATGTTTTGCGCGATTAATACGCCGAATGGATTGATTCCCGCGCAGCCCCAGCCAATGCCGTATGGGATCCAGACCATGCCCATGGCAACGACGGCGTCCATGCGCATCGCAAGCGACATCGTGACGATGATTGGCACAAGCGGCACGTACTCCTCGCCCATGCCGATCGTGAACGCACCCAGGCTGAACATGACGAGGCAACCAGCGATCAGAATCCAGGGGCTGTGCCCAAGTCGCGCGACTGCGTGATGCAGAGCCGCATCAATCGCTCCGCTCTTGCGCAATACGGCGATGACGCCACCAACAATAAAGATAAGAAAAATAATGTCCTGAGCATCTTCCATGCCCTTGGTAATTGCGAACATGAAATGCCACGGCGACAGCGAGACCTCCTGTTCGCCGGCGATTGGCGCATAGGTACCTGCAACCACCATCATGCGATCCGGATTGTCGGGGTACGGTTCGCGCTCAAACTCCCCGTGGGAAATCACATAGGACAGCAGTTGCGCAACAACGATGAACGAAAAAATAAGGACCAGGGAATCGATATCCCAGCTGCGCTTGCTCATGCATGACTCCGCTTTTCAGGCAGCCGTTAGTGTACGCATTTGAAAATGCAAATGCTCACGTGTTCGCGGACAGCAAATCGGCTCCGTGAAAAGCTTGACACAAAGGAAGACCGGCAGCGCTTTGCGCTGCCGGTCATGTTTTGCTCAAGTGTCCCTAGACGCGGTTGTTGATGCGTTTGCCGCGGCGGTCGTGACGCCGGTCGATCTTATGACCGCGCTTGTCCATGCGACGATCGATACGATCGCCCTTGCGATCGAGTCGCCGGTCAATCTGGTCACCTTTGCGGTCCAGACGATCCGAAAGGCGATCCCTGCCGGCTGCGTCGGCACGATCCGACTTACGATCAAGGCGCCGATCGATGCGGTCACCCTTCCGGTCCAGCCGAAGATCAATGCGATCGCCCTTGTTATCGAGACGATTTTCGATGCGATCGCCGCGATTATCGAGCCGGTCCTCGATGCGGTCGCCCGTGTCCGCGAATGCGGCGCCACCAACAACCAGCAGAACCACGGTAACCACTAATGTCTTTCTGATATCCATAAGAATTCTCCGTTGTATCCATACGTAGTGTCTTCAATACGTACAACGCCGCCCGGGTGCGCTCGTTGACAAGGGCGCACGGCGAGTCACGGATTATTGTCAAATACGGTGGGAATCAGCCATGCAGCAACATGACCGGAATCGTCGCCTTGCGGATCAGGAACTCAGTCGTGCCGCCGAATACTTTCTCCCGCCAACGACTTCGGCTGTAGGCGCCGCCAAGCAGAACATCAGCCCGCTTTTCCTTGCATGCCGCCATCAACTCGGCCTCGACATTGCGGCCCCGAGTGCTCACTTTCGTCGTCTTGACACCCCACTGCGTAAGGTACGCGGCGAGATGATTCGACTGCGGTCCGGCCCTGTCCTCTGGACCGCAGCTGACAATCGTCACTTCATTTGCTTGTTGCAGAATCGGAATCGCTGCAGTGACACAGCGGGCAGCGTCCGAACTTTGGTTCCATGCGATACACACATGTTTGCCGACGATCTTGCGCGCCGAGCTCGGAACGATCAGCACAGGTCGTGTCGACTCAATGAGTGCCGCAAGCATGAACAAATCGGCCACCGTGCCGGCACGCATTGGCCGCGATACGACAACAAGATCGGCGACCGGCCCGACGATACCCATCAGCTTGTCGGGTGAGCCGACGCGCTCCGCCCACAGCGCACTCGGTTCCTGACGTGCACGTCGCGAGACCTTGTAGCCGTGCTGTTCAGCAATGGCTTGATAGAGAGCTTTTGCGGCAGCCGGTGCCCTCTTGGTATCGCGCCTTCTCCACGCCGCGTCAGCGAACGCCGTACCGAGCGTTCGATTGGAATATCGGTGCGGGCGCACGTGACAGCCACTGACACTTGCGCCAAGCCGCTCGCCCAGGTTGAACGCCGTTTGCAGCGCTATCGCACACTCAGGCCGATCAGCCACCGGTACCAGGATCACGCGCATTGACATACTCCCGAATTACCTGGTTCGAGAATATCGCCTTCGCATCAAAACGAGAAGTTATTTCGACCAGCGTGAGCGTAGGTACTTGCCACGCGCCGTGAGAGGCGTCAGGTTCGTGCGCGATCGATATCGACGACGCTCGAAGCGAGCTTGAGGCTCTGAGTATCTTCGTGACCGTCACACCAGCGACGAAACTGATCTGCCGGCATGGGTTTGGCGACGAAATAGCCTTGCACGAGATCGCAGCCCAGCTTGCGAACGATCGCGTACTGCTGGTCGGACTCGACGCCTTCGGCCACGATATCGAGGCCCATTACCTTGCCAAGCGCAATGATTGCCTGCACGACTCGCGTATTGGACTCCGAGTCGACGAGCTTGCCAACGAACGAGCGGTCGATCTTCAGCGTCGTCACCGGCAATTCCGCGAGATAACTCAAAGAAGAATAGCCGGTGCCAAAGTCATCGATATGGATGCCGACTCCAAATGCAGACAGGTCATTGAGAATCGGGCGCGCAGTTGTCAGATCCTCAAGCAAGGCGGTTTCGGTCAGCTCGAGGTTGATCAGTTTGCGGTCCACTTTGCTGCTCATCAGTATTCGTTTGACCAGACCGATGAGATCAGCATTGCGCAACTGATGCGCAGACAGGTTCACGCTAACTGGAATCTTCCAGTCGTGCTGCACACGCCACTCTGCGATGTCACTGCAGACATCGGCGAGCACAGTTTCGAATACCAGGTCCGAAATGCCCATCTGTTCACTAAGCGGAATGAAATCGCACGGCGGCACGACAGTTCCGTCTGCCCTGATCCAACGCGCGAGCGCTTCGATGCCCGCAATCTTGCCGGTTTCGACGCTTTGTTGCGGCTGATAAAAAGCCTTGATTTGCCCGTTGTCGATGGCGCTGCGAAACTCTGCCTCCATGGCGAACTTGTGTCGGGCGCGATAGCGCATCTCACTGTGATAGTAAGTGACGGCATGGTCAAGGCTGCGCATCGAACGATGTAACGCCGCTTCGGCAGAGCGGAAGATTAATTTCGCGTCCCGTCCATGTACCGGGTGCCACGCCACACCTATACTCGCTTTAAGAAATATGTCGCGACCATCGATCAGGAACGGTTCTTCAACGATGTCTTGGACGTTTTCAGCAAGATCTCGAATCGCAATGTCGTTTTCGACGCCCCGCATCAATACTGCGAATTCATCGGCCCCGAAGCGACCGATGACTGCCCGTGAGGGTTTTCGTTCCTCGCACAGCGTGCGACTCAGGCGATTACCGATCGATCGCAGCAGTTCGGTGCCGGCGTCATAACCCATCGTCTCATTAATAAAGCTGAAGCGATCGATATCGAGAAGTACAACCACGGAGTCGCCGGGGGCATCCTCCGCTTTGTCAATCATTGCCTGCAGCTCATTGAGCAACATCAGGTGGTTCGGTAAACGCGTTACGGGATCAAAATAGGCCAGCTTCTGCAATGCGGCGGTGCGTTCCTCGACGCGCTGCTCGAGCTCCTCGTTGACGCGCCGCAACGTCATGTCAGCATGCCATTTACCGCACAACGCAGCCGCAAGCTGACGACATTCAGCGGCGTGAAAGGGCTTTTTGAAAAAGAAGATCTTGTCGGCGGGTGGAACTTCCGTGTCGAGCTTGTCGAACTCGGCGCTCATCGAGCCGGTTACAATTACAATGTTGACATCGGGATCGAGGGCCCGGATACGCTTCGCCGCTTCGATGCCGTCAATTCCTGGCGGCATCCGAATGTCGAGAAAAACGATGGCATACGGGTCCCTAGCCCGTATTGCCTCATGGATAGCCTCGACGGCCGGCTCGCCCTGGTCACGCGTGTCCACGCTGAAGCGAGCGGCGCCGCTCTCGTCGGTTTCCTCGCCAAACAGGACTTTTTCGAGCTCTGTCAATGTCGTCGCGGCACTGTCAGGTTCGTAGCCCTCACCCAGACAACGCAGATACTCGGCAATGAGCATCGCATCGTCGTCAACAACGAGAATTCGGTTTTTCGCGATGTCGTGAGTATCCGTCATGGCGAACCGCTCACTGAGGCCTCACCATCGACGCGACGTCCTGCGCGAGCTGAGTGAACGACAACGGCTTGTTGAAGTAGTGCAGTTTCATTGGCGGCGGCACGCGGCGTCGCAATTCCTCCAGCGGCACGTCCGAGAAACCTGTCACGAACACGATTGGGACATCGGGATCAAGCTCGCGAATCTTGCTGCCGGCCTCGACGCCATCAATGCCCGGCGGCATCCGGACGTCGAGAATGACAACATCGAAAGGCTCACCTCCGTCAGCCGCTTGCTTGGCCAGTGAAATCGCATCATTTCCCTGGCTACAGGCAACAACGTCGAAATGGGGCTCCTTTTCGATTTCGGCGTCGGGATCGAACAACTCGGCTTCAAGCGCATCGAGAACCTGCATTTCACGCGTTGATTCCGGCTCGGAAAACGCCTCAAGATAGGCTTCGAGGATATTTTCGTCATCATCCGCAATCAGGACGCGAATATGCTCGTGCTCGTCGTCGCTGGTCATCGTCAACCTCCCTGCGCCGCTGGCAACAACACGTGAAATTCGGCTCCCTGACCCGCGCCGAGGCTCTCGGCGGAGATTCTGCCGCCCATGCCGGCGACCGCGTTGGCGCACCAGTGCAGGCCTAACCCGGTCGCACTGCCCTTCGACTTGGACGAGTATCCTCGTTGGAAAAGGCACCGACCCATGTCTTCGTCAAAGCCCGTTCCGTTGTCACGAACGGTCAGGCGCACCATGGGCTTGTCGTCCACAACCGTATCGAGTGCCGACAAGGCGATGTGTCCTTTCAGCTTCTTATCCCGTTCGATGGATTCGTAAGCGTTGAGAATCAGGTTGCCAAGGACCTGTAGCAGCCCGATGCGGTGCGCGCGCACCCGGTACCGTATCAAATTCTGATCGACTTCGACTTCAATATTTTTTCGCGCCTTTTTCGGAATGACGTGTGCGGCTTCGCCAACGACTTCGTCGACGACAATATTTTCTTCAACGGGCACCACGTTTGCGAACTTCTCCTGGTCAGCGAGAATGGCTTCAACCTGGCGAGCCTGCGAGCGGACGACATTCATGTCTTCGCCAGCCTCTTTATTGACCGATTTTATGCGAGCGAATGATGCATCGATGTACTCGATGAACTTTCCGGCGCGTTCCGCCGGGCAATCCGGATTCGACAGTTGCCTGGTTGCTTCGTCAACACGAAGTTCATCGGCAATCTTGAAGGATTTCGCGAGTCGGTCGAGACCGTTTATCATCGGTGTCATTGCGTTACGAATGTTATGCAGTACCTCGGCCGCCGTGTCCGCTTTGCCGGCCTTGAATGATTGATACAGCAATGCTTTTCGAGCTTCGTGAACCTCCGAAGTGAGATCCCCGAATTCCTCGGCAAGCGCTCCGATCTCGTCGCCACTGTTGAGCGTGAGCCGGTGCGACAAGTCCCCGCTTTTGCGAATTGTCTTGATGTGCCGCACCAGCTTTTCGATCGGCGTGAGTATCGATCCGCGCAGCAAATACCAGATGGCTATCGTGACGCAGACGCCCGTCACGACAAGAAACAGCATCGCCACATTTACGGTCTGCTCACCCAGTACTGAGATTCGTCGCGGTGTATCGGCATGGAGCACCAACAGGGGCTCGCCGAAGATGTCCGGCAGCACCATGAATCCGGAGACTATCGAGCCCGTCGTCTCGAGATGTATGCCTGCGTCCGCGATCGCACGCAGGTCGATATTGTGATTGGCTGCGAATCTCTCGAGCAAACGCCAGTGCAGATCGACTTCGGTCCGCTGCGCGAGACGGGCCATGTGCGCCTCGTTCATGAACTGTCCCATGACCAGCGCACCAGCGATCGGCCCGGAATCGTCGGAGTGTAAAATGGGCCGCGAGCTGATCAGCATCGGTCCGAGCGCCGTGCCGACTATTCCCACGGTTTGACTTTCTAACCGATCGTGTGCCGTCAGGACGCCGGATGCCGGATCGTCCGGCGCGAAGATACCGAGTTCCTCGATCGGGTGCTCCTCGTCGTCGATGCGCAACTGACCCCACAAGAGTTCGCGCTCCAAAGCATAAACCGCCATAACATCGAGACCGAGGTTTGTCAGCGTCGGTCGATCGAGATTCCCTTTCTTGAAGCCCGGGTTAATGCCACGCACGTAGTCATGAATGTCGTCCCAGAAAGCCCAATCTGCGGTAACAGCCTCAAGGTTTTGGATGTCGCTCTGAATCGCTCGTTCGGCGCGGATCAGATTGGTCTGCGCCATCGATACGTCGAGATCGTCAAAGGCCGGGGAGATCACGCCGGTCAAAATCGTGTAACTCAGTGCCGAGAAGGTTGCAAAGACCAGCAACAGCGTCAGAAACACTTTGCGTTGCAGCGGCATATTTTCGAGAGTCTTTGACATAATCTAATTCACACCGGACATAAAGCCCGACTGAACGCCCGAGTCTACGTTTCGCACTAATTTGATGGCGTGACGCAGTCCACCGAACCGCCAAGCGCGGGCGGGGCGCGGGGCCGCTACTCGGCTAGCTCGTAGGCCAGCAAGACGTTGCCTGGCATCTGACCGAACATGCCGTAACCCGAATAGACGAATAGTCGCCGCCCATCCACGACGACGCCGGAGAGATCGATCGCACCACCGTGACCTTCGATACCGTTGCTTGCCTCGTAGCCACGCTTTGTATCGATTATGCGCAACAATTTGCCGGACGCGGCATCGAGGATACGCAATTTGCCGTCGAGTGCGCCCGCGTAGACCAGGCCGTTGGCGTACAGCGGCGCCGCCGAGTGGCCGTAGTAGTAGGAGCATGCGGGCCAGGGATCCGCAGCGCCGGCATTGAGCATTTCGACGAGACCCACGCGCGGCGCATTCGCGGCATCGAAATCGCAGTCACGCTGCACAGGCAATGACCACAGGACGCGACCATCTGCAAGCCGCAACGCATGCACCCCGGGCCGCGGCACGTAACCTACGCGCTGCCGCGGCGGGTCGGCGATCGTCACCCAGACCGTTTCCCCGGCTGTCGCAACGCCCCAATGGATGCCGCCGTTCGACGTACCCATACTCAGTCGCTGCCGCCAAAGGATCGCACCTTTGTTATCGGGGTCGAGCGCATAGACATGTCCCGATTTTTGTCCGGCAACGATCAGGTCTTTGCCGCTCGCGTCCTGCGTCAGCGCGATCGCCCCGCCGAAGTCGAAATCCGGCCCGGACTTTTCCGGGCAGTTGGCCCCGCCGAGATGGCACGCAACGTTCCAGACGTCGCCTGCCAGTGCCTGAAATACCCACACCTGCTTGCCGGTTTCGATATCCAGGGCAATGACCGCGTCGCTGTTATCCGTCGCGGGCGGCGACATATTCTGAGCAGTTCCTACATATAAGACGCCTCGCTCCACGTCGACGGCTGGCGTCGTCCAGACCGAGGCACCCGACGGTCCCCAAACATCGGTTCCAGCCCTCGTTTCGCCAACGGTTTTTGCCTGTGCCGTAGTGTGGTAATCCCAGATGATCTCGCCGTTTGTGGCATTGATCGCTGCAACCCCGCCGTGAGATCTGCAACAGGGATAGCTGTCGACTCCGGCGAGTGCCGATTCAAATGACGACACCGGAACGAAAAGCCGGTCTTCATGAAACGCGAGTGAGCCACTAACGATGGAAACTGGAAACCACCGCAATGATGTTCTCCAACGCAACAGCCCGCGATCCGCGGTAACTGCATAAACCGTGCCCAGATCGTCGGCAAAGAACAGCGTCGCCTTGCCGTCGCTTGTCGTATCCAGATTCAGCGATGAACGTATCGAACTGTCTGCGGCAAACCGCCAGTGTATGCAACCGCTGTCCTGATCGATCGCAAGCACGTTACCGTTGGCCGTACCCATGAACAAGATGCCGTTTGCGGCAACCGGCTGTGACCGCATTTCAGTTGCACCAGGTATCGCAAGCGACCATTGCAGCGCGAGTTTGTTGACTGTCGCCGGCGAAATATCGACGCCGGTCTCGATTGAGCGGCGATTGCCAGAGCCGAATCCCCAATTATCTTCTGGCCCCGAACTCACCGCCACGACTTTGCCTGTCGAGCAAGACTGCTCATCTATCCACTTATCACGCGTGTCCGCGCGGCGGCTGCTCAGATATTTCGAGATTGCATAGCGGTCGTCGGCACTCAGATGCGCAGCTTGCTGCATCATGACGCCAAACTCGAGTGAGCGGGCCAGTCGCGTGAAGGGCATCTGCTGCAGCGTCGCGAGCCGCGGCGCCTTAATGTCGGGCAGGGAGTGGCACGCATCGCAATGCTGCTGATACAAAACCTTGCCGTGCGCCGAGACCGGGTCCGCCGGAATTCCGGGATCGATGTGAATTAACGTCGGTCGCGCATCCTCGATCATCCAGCTCGGAAAATGCGAGTTGCTCGTGTAGACACTGCCGTCCCCGGCGATCTCGACGTCACGCGTGAAAGTCCGCTGGCGCGACATCGGGTACACGTGCCAGGTTTCGCTCTCGATATGGAACGACATGATCGTGTCGGACTGGTTGCCGTTGACCCACACTACGCCGCGCTTGCGATCCACGTTGAGCGCATACGGCGTCTCGCTCGTGACTGGCAGATCGTAAAGTCTGAATTCTTCGACAACGGGGTCATACATCGCGAGCTTGCCGTCTGCGAACGCCACGATCCAGACATTGCCCTGGGCATCGATGCGCAGGCGTCGCGGCCCGTTGAACGGCGTTTCGATCATGCTGACATCGCCGCTGTCCGGTTCTATTCTTGCGATATCGTTCGCATACAGGCGTGCGACCCAGACAGCGCCATCGACGGGCGAGATGTCTATGCCATACGGCATCGGAAAGCCGCTGGTCTGCCAGTCGAAATCGGGGCGGCGGCTGACGTAACCGTGGCCCAGCCGAAACTTGATGATCTTGAGCGCCGCCCACTCTCTTATCCCGCGCGCCGGCAGGTCGTAGTAGGTGAACGTTTCGGATTTGCGATCAAACATCGCGACCTGCGACGACAGCGCCAGCGTAAACCAGACGCGATCCTTATCATCAGTGCGAATCGTGTGTGGATAGAAACCATCATCCATTTTGTAGCGAAAAAATTCGCCGCTATCGGGGTCGAACTCGACCAGTTCGCGCTGCATCGATGGCGTCAGGAATATGTGCCCGTCTCGCGGTGAGATCGCGAACGAATGCACTCCCATGTAATTGTCGGTTTTGGGATAGGTGCCCATGCGTGCGCCGAGGATGCCGCCGCGTTCTGCGCCGTCATCATGCGGAACCTTGAACACCTCGTACTCACCCGTTGCGGGGTCGAATGCGTAGATCCGGTCCATAAGATTGTCGCCGACGTAGACCTTGCCGTTCGGATGCAAAATAAAATCATGCATCTGCGAGAATTCATCACCGATCGGCCATTCCGTGATCGTCGCGGCCGACAGGTGCGGGTCCCATGCTTCGAAATCCGGCAGTTCGGCGTAGCGCCGGTTCAAGTCCGCGTACGCCGTAACGAGACCCGCGGCAGCTGCCTCGTTGAAATCCTCGCTGGCCATCGCGCCATACATGGCCATTCGGTCGAGGATCCCGACCCACTGTTCTTCCGTTCGCGCGAGTCGCATGAAGACCGAACCCTGCTGGTGGCAAAAACCACAATGCAGCAGGAAATGCTCCCGCGCCTGACGCGGCGACTCCGCCCAAGAAAAGTCGAGCTGCGACAGCCACAGATTGGACGGTTTGCTTGCGGCGATTTCTTCTTTGGATGAAAGCGCTCCGAGAGTGACAGCGAGCGATGGTTCATCGGCAGTTGCCTTGATGAGAGCATCAGCAAAGCCCTGTTTGCGGACCCGATAGCTGCGTTCCCCGGAAATATCGAGGTCACTGAAACTGACAACGCCATCGCGATCGGTGAAGCGCGTGTGCTGCGGGGCCACGTTGTTGATGACACCGGGCTGCGGATAACCGTTGTCTGAGGTATCGACAACGTCAGCACCTGAGATCATTCGCGTAACCATCGCGGTGGCCAGCGGTCTGCCGTCGACGTCCGTAACAACGACAGTCGCCGCGAATGACGTCGCGCACGCGAGCCAAGCGCTGGCCAGCGAAATCAGGAGGGTTCGCATGCCACGATCATAGCGCGGCTGACGACTGTTCTGTAGGTGTCCGTCCAGTGCATAATGGTCTCGTGAAGCTGACGGGGATGTCTCATGGCTGGCGAAACACAGAACGAGATTAGTCGTGACGAAATGCCGTTCGTCGCGCCGTGCCGCCAACTGTCGGTCTGGGCCCCGTTTCGCTGGGTACGTCTCGGCGTCTCGGACCTGCTGCAGGCGCCACAGCAGAGCCTGATCTACGGACTCGCGGTGGCGCTCATGATCGCGATTGTCAGTATGCTGGCCTGGCTCAAGGGCAGCCAGTGGATCATGTTTGCGATGCTCGGCGGATTCGTGTTCCTCGCACCGCTGACCTGCATCGGCCTTTACGCAATCAGCGCACAGATAGAGCGCGGCCAGCCACCGCTGATGGCGCGCAGCCTGCGCGCCGCATTCCAGCGCCATCTCGGCAACGAGATGATCTTCGCGATCATTCTTCTGGTCATCTTTCTGGTCTGGGCGCGTGCCGCTGTCATGGTGACGGTGTTTTTCCCGACCGACGGCGAGCAGACATTGCAGGACCTGCTGCCATATCTGGCCTTCGGCAGCCTGATCGGCTCCGTGTTCGCCGCCGTAACGTTCTGCGCCAGCGCTTTCTCGCTTCCCATGATCATGCATCGCGACGTCGACAGCATCACTGCGATTGTCACGTCGGTAAACGCGGTACTGCGCAACAAAGGGGCGATGGCGATCTGGCTCACCATTATCGTGGCGAGCTTATTGCTTGGTGTGATTACGGCGTTCGTGGGCCTGATCGTCATCATCCCGGTTATCGGTTATGCGGCCTGGCACGGCTATCTCGAAACGATCGACGCGGACGACTTTCCGCGTCACGAAGTTGGCATCACTTCGGTACCGCGGAGCAACTCGAGCGCACAGTAGCTCGCGCCGAGCAGACCCGGCTGCTCATGCAGAATCAGCTGGGTCGGTATGCGCTCCATCAATGAGCGATGCCGGCCCTTGTTTTCGAAGCCCGTGCGAAAGCGGCTGTTTTCCAACATGTCCGGATAGCGGCGAACGATGCCGCCGGCGATGAAGATACCGTCGTTGGCGCCGAGCGCCAGCGCGTAGTCGCCGGCAACTTGGCCGAGAATTTCAAAGAATATCTGCACCGATTCGGCGGCACGTGGATCGCCACCCTCGGTGGCTTTGGCGAAGATCTCGGCAGCTTTGAGCTGCGGCCGCTGCTCACCGTGTATGCGGCACATCGCCCAGTAGATGTTTTCGATGCCGGGCCCGGAGACGAATCGTTCCGACGAGACGCGATCGTAACGCTCTCGCAGCGCGGACAGCATCTCAATCTGCACATGCGATTCGGGTGCGAACCCGCCGTGGCTCGCCTCACCTGCAATCGGTAACAGCAGGTCGCCGTGTTTGCGCAGACCGACGGTACCGAGGCCCGTGCCGGGGCCGAGGATACCGATCGTGTAGTACTTTGCGTCGAGCGCTTCGGGCTCGGGCAGGCCCAATGGCAGGCAGTCTTTCTCGCCTAGGAAGGGGACTGAGTACGCAATGGCCTCGAAGTCGTTGAGCAAGCGGACACGCGAGATCGAGAACTGCTCGGACAGTTCGGCGGCCGCGATGCGCCAGGGATTGTTGGTGAAACGCACCCGCTGTTCGACGATCGGCCCGGCAGCGGCAAGGCAGATCACGTCGGGCGATCTTGCCCCAACGTCTTTGAGGTATTGTTTTATCGCCTGATCGGCGGATGCGAAATCGGCGCACTGCAGCGTCGCGTCCTGCGAAAATCCCGGCGCTTCGGGATCAGCCAGCGCGAATCGCGCATTCGTGCCGCCGATGTCACCGATTAGCAGGGTCTTGGCCAGCATCGATCATCCTTACTTTGGAGGAGTGATGATGCTCTCACATGAAAAGCTGCGCCGCACGTGTCACTTTACGGCAAATATGCTCGCACCGGTTTCGGCGCTGCTGACCTGGGTTCTAAACGCCGTGAAAAGCTCGCGCCCCATGCCCGTGTGGTTACCGGTCAGATCGTGGCACTTCGCGTGGCGAGCCGCCGCGTCGTCCTCTCCTGAAACAGACAAGACGCCCGCATTTGAATCGATCGTGATCAGGTCATCATTTCGGATCTTGCCGATCGTGCCGTCAGCGACGGATTCAGGCGTGACCTGAATTGCAGCCAGCACCTTACCCGATGCGCCAGACATGCGGCCATCAGTCAGTAGCGCCACCTTGAAGCCGCGATTCTGCAGCACGCCGAGATACGGTGTCAGCTTGTGCAGCTCCGGCATGCCGTTGGCACGAGGTCCCTGGTTCGGTAAAACCGCAACGAAGTCCATCTCGAGTTCGCCGTTATTGAACGCTTCGATAAATGCTGCCTGGGAATCGAATACTCGTGCCGGCGCGGTAATCGCATAATGCTCCTCGGCGACGGCGGACACCTTGACGATTGCTCTGCCGACATTGCCATCGACAACGCGCAGACCGCCCTCGTTGTCGAACGGGTCGTCGACGGGACGCAATACCTCACTGTCGAGCGATTCGGTTCGCGATGCCTGCCACTTCAACTTGCTATTGTCGATGACAGGTTCCATGCAGAAGTTCCGCATACCGGGGCCGAGTATCGTCTGCACGTCTTCGTGCAACATGCCTGCGTCGAGAAGTTGTCCAATCATGTAGCCCAGTCCGCCGGCAGCATGGAAGTGATTCACGTCGGCGAGCCCGTTCGGATAAACGCGAGCAAGTAGCGGAACCGCTTTCGAGAGCTCGGCAAAGTCATTCCAGTCGATCAGGACGCCACCAGCGGCTGCGATTGCGACGAGGTGCAGCGTGTGATTCGTCGAACCGCCGCTCGCCAGCAGCCCAACCAGAGCGTTAACGATCGCTTTCTCGTCAACGATGTGTCCGATCGGCGTGTAGTTATCGCCAAGGTCAGTAATTCGTAGCACGGTCCTTACGGCCTCGGTCGTCAGGTGCGCGCGCAGTTCGGTTCCCGGGTTGACGAATGAACCTCCCGGCAGCTGCAGGCCCATGAATTCCATGAGCATCTGGTTGCTGTTTGCCGTGCCATAAAACGTACAGGTCCCGGCAGAGTGATACGATGCCGATTCGGCCGCGAGCAATTCGTCCCGGCCGACTCTTCCAGCGGCATACTCCTCGCGAATCCTCGCCTTCTCCTTGTTTGGCAGCCCCGACAGCATCGGGCCTGCGGGCACGAAGACGACCGGCAAATGGCCGAAGGACAGCGTGCCAATCAATAGTCCCGGTACGATCTTGTCGCAGATCCCGAGGCATAGCGCTGCATCGAACATGTTGTGCGACAACGCGATCGCGGTCGACATGGCGATTACGTCTCGACTGAACAGCGACAGATCCATCCCGTCCTGTCCCTGTGTGACGCCATCGCACATCGCCGGCACGCCGCCAGCAAACTGCGCCATTGCACCTTCGGCGGCCGCGGCCTGTTTGATGAGTTCCGGAAATCGATCGAACGGCTGGTGGGCGCTCAGCATATCGTTGTAGGCCGAAACGATGCCGATATTCGGCGTCACGGTTCCGGCAAGCGCGTCCTTTTCCGCCTGACCACACGCGGCAATGCCGTGCGCAAGATTGCTGCACGACAAGGTACTTCGTGACGGCCCTTCGTTCGCAGCCAGGCGCACGCGTGCCAGGTAATCGGCGCGCGTTTTCTGGCTGCGGTCCTGAATACGCCGCGTGACACGGTCGATAACCGGGTTAACTTTGGTGCCCATTACGGAGCCCAGAATACGCGCACGGGCGCGCGCTTTTGCAATAGCAGCTTCGAGACCGGCAAACCGCTGGTTTTTGACTTGGCGCTTTCATACACGCCGCGCTTGGCGTCGCCAAAGAACAGCAATACGACACGATCACTGCGTGATAATGCGGCAAGCGTCAGCGTGAGCCGCGGATGAGGGCTCGCGGTGGTCCGTGTCGGCAAACAGAAGTGCAGGCTGTCGACGTCGAGCCCTTCGTCGAGGTTTTCCGCATCGGGAAACAGCGAGGCAAAATGACCGTCCACGCCCATGCCGATCAGGGAACAGGCGAAGGGAAAGGGCAGCGTGCGGATTGACTCTTCGAACAACTCGCAGCGTTCTTCGAGGCTGAACTGATCGCTATACATCGGGTGCAGGCGCGCTTCGGCGGCATTGCCCTGTAATAACGTCTCGCGGACCAGCCTCTCGTTGCTGTCTTCGCTGTCAACCGCCACCCACCGCTCGTCACTGAGGAGCACGTGCACCTTCTGCCAGGCAACATCACTCGCCGACAATGTCTTGAGACACTGCACCGGCGACGTACCGCCGCTCACGACCAGCGATGCCTCGGGTTGTAGCTCGAGCCGCCGATTTACGGCATCGCTGATGTAGTTCGCGGCGGCAATTGATGCTTCTTCTCGCGTATCAAAAAAATGTTCCATGGGAACCTCGTCTTCTAAATCAAGTATCCGGATACCAGGCACGATTATCGCGATCGAGCAGCACCGATGAAGCCGTCGGGCCCCAGGACCCGGCGACGTAGGACTCCACTTTCTGTCGGGAATGCTCCCAGCCAGAAATGATGCCGTCGATCCACTGCCACGCGGCATCCACTTCGTCGCGTCGCATAAACAGCGCGGGGTTGCCGCGCAGTACTTCCATCAACAAGCGCTCATAGGAATCCGGATAGCGGATGCCAAATGTCTCTTCAAAACTCAGATCCAGCGATACGGGCCGCAGGTCGAACCCGCCCGGCCCGGGCTCTTTCGCCATCAGCGTCAGTTTTACGCCCTCATCAGGCTGCAACCGGATGGTCAGTCGGTTCGGCATCACCGCGAAATCCTGCTGGGGAAAGATCGAGTGCGGCACATCCTGAAACTCCACAACGATCTCCGAATGCTTGCCTTTCAGTCGCTTACCAGTGCGCAGATAGAAAGGCACGTTAGACCAGCGCCAGTTATCAATTTCAATTTTCAGGGCAACGAAGGTCTCGGTGCTGCTGTCGGCACCGCCGAGTTCCTCCAGGTAACCGGCAGCGGTCTCTCCTTTTATTGCCCCTGCCGCATATTGGCCACGCACCGTGTGGTCGCGCACGGCATCGGCATCGATGGGCCTGAGTGCCCGCAGTACTTTTATTTTTTCGTCGCGAACCGCGTCGTGGTGCAGGCTGGATGGCGCCTCCATCGCGGTCAGACAGACCAGCTGCAGCAAATGGTTCTGTACCATGTCGCGCAACGCGCCAACGCGATCGTAAAACTCGATGCGACCGCCAACGCCAAGTTCTTCGGCGACCGTTATTTGTACGTGATCGACAGTGCCGCGGCGCCACAGCGGTTCGAAAAGCGAATTCGCAAAGCGCAGCGCCAGCAGGTTCTGCACGGTCTCTTTGCCCAGGTAGTGATCGATACGGTAAATCTGATTCTCGGCAAAGCACTCGCCGACCTGATTGTTGATCTCCGACGCCGACTCGAGATCGCGGCCGAGTGGTTTCTCGAGCACGATGCGGCTGTTCGCCGTGATCAGTCGGTTCGTAGCGAGCCCTTTGGCGATCGGGCCGAACAGGCTCGGCGCGGTCGCGAGGTAAATCACGCGAATGCGCTCTTCTTTGCCTGCCAGAGTCTTTTTCAGGGACCCCCACTCATTGTGGCTCATTGCGTCAGCTTTGACGTACTTGATGCGCTCGCTGAACGAGCGCCAGAATTCCGCGTCAAAATCGTCGTCCGCGAGGTTCTTTTGCAGGGCCTCTTTGACCTCGGCGAGATAGGCTTTTTTGGACAGCGCGCCGCGACCCACCGCGATGATGCGGCTGTCGCCCGTGAACTGCCCGTCGCGATCGCGATGGTACAGCGCCGGCAACAGCTTGCGCATTGCGAGATCGCCGGTTCCGCCAAAGATTATGAGATCGAAAACATCGACCGGGAGCAGTTTCGCCATGAATCGCTTCCTGAAATTACTGAAATTTTACTACTATTTCACCGCAAATGCTCAATTTTCTGTAGCATTACTCCGGTTTTTTCTGTAATTTTACTACATGTTGGACTTGATTGAGAAACGTCTGAGCGATCTGAGCCGCGCCGAGCAGCGGGTCGCGCGGTGGGTGCTCAGGCACCCCAGGCAGGCCGCCAATTCGACGCTTGCCGCCGTCGCCCGCGAGTGCGGCACCAGCGAGCCAACCGTTATTCGATTTTGCCGCCACGTGGGCCTGGCGGGATTTCGCGAGCTGCCGATCCGCCTTACCGAGGCGATGAGCCGGCCGACGAGTTATGTGCACCGGGACGTCAGCCCGGACGACGCGATTCCCGACGCGGCCGCGAAGGTCGTCGAGGCATCTATTCAGTCCCTGATCGATGTGCGGTCGCGGCTATCGACAATGCCGATAGCGGCCGCCGTTAAGAGTATGGCGGCTGCACGGCAGCTCGCATTTGCAGGTCTTGGCGGTTCAGGCTGCGTCGCGCGTGATGCCGGCCAGAAGTTCTTCAGACTTGCCATTCCGTGTTCAACACTGACCGACACGCCAACGATCCTGCAGTTTGCAGCGATCGCCAGTCGCCGCGACGTTCTGATCATCATTTCCCAGACCGGCCGCTGGCCGGAACTTGCACGAGCGGCCGAACTTGCTCAAAACGGCGGGGCGACGGTCGTGGCATTGACGGATCCGGGAAGCACGCTCGGTCGCGTCGCGGAAATTCTGTTTCCGTATATCACGCTCGAGGACACCAACGTTTACACGCCGATGAGCTCCCGATTGGCGCAGCTTGCGCTGCTCGACGCGATTCAGGTGGCGCTTGCCCTGGAACTCGGGGCGCCGGTGATCGAAAAACTGAGCGACACGAAAGACGTACTGCAGGCGCGCATCACGCTTTAATCGTTACAACCAGTTACTTCCCGTAACTCCGATTCGGCGCGGTTTATGCTAAAACTGTCCGCCTTGTACCTGTTTGTCCATTACACTCGCATCATGAAGGTCGGCAACCCCACATCCCGCGATATTGCAGATCTTGCCGGCGTCTCGCAGGCAACCGTATCGCGTGCGCTGCGCAACAGCCCTCTTGTGCGACAGGAGACACGCGAACGCATTCAGCAGATCGCGCGCGAGTTGAATTATTTCGTCAACCGCAATGCCGCCGGCCTGCGCACGCACCAAAGCAACACGATCGCCCTGCTCCTCTTCGACGAGACCGAAGGCGATGCGCAGATCAACCTGTTCTTCCTGACGATGATCGGCTACATAACCCGTGCGGCGGCAAGAAGGGGGTACGACGTACTCGTCTCGCTGCAGCAGCTCACGGATGACTGGCACATCCAGTACCAGGCCAGCCACCGCGCCGACGGCCTTATTCTCCTCGGCTATGGCGACTATGTCAGCTACCGGGAGAAGCTCGACGCACTGGCTGCCGCGAACACGCGATTCATTATTTATGGACCTATCGTCAACGACCAGCCCGGGCATTTCCTGGGCTGCGACAATGAGACCGGCGGTTTTGCCGCGACCGAGCACCTGATCGGCCTCGGCCGAAAGCGCATCGTGATTCTCGGCGATACGTCCCAACGCCACCCCGAATTTGCATCGCGCTACGCAGGTTACGCCAAGGCATTGACGCAATCGGGCCTGGACCTGGCGCCCGAACTCAATGTCTATGCCGACAATACCGAAGACCGAGGCTACGAGGCAATGCGAGCTTTGCTCAGCAGCGACCTGTCGTTCGACGCCGTCTTCGCAGTCACCGATGTCCTCGCAATTGGCGCCATGCGGGCCCTGATGGACGCGGGCAAGCGGGTTCCCGATGACGTCGGTGTGGTCGGCTTCGACGACCTGCCACACGCCGCGTTCGTCACGCCGGCGCTGACGACTGTGCAGCAGAATATTCGGGAGGCCGGCGAAGGCCTGGTGAATGCTATCGCCGGACTGATCGAAGGCGAGCCCGTCGAATCGATTCAGATGGCGCCGAGACTCATTGTTCGCGATTCCTGCGGCGCTGCAGGCGGTCGAGCTCGGTAATCAGTCCGGCGTCGTTGACTGGCCGATCGAACAACAGCACGCGTATGCCGTGCGCTTTCACATCGATATCAAGGCCGGCTGATGACTCCGTTACTTCATACTCTGCACCGGTGAGGGCGCCGCGCCAGGTGCCATGACTCAACCACTTTGACACCTGCAGAGTGGCCGCTTTGTCACCTTTGTTAAGCAACACCAGTGCGGTCTGACTGACACCGTCCTTTTGATACACGCGGTAAAACGTCGCTGTATCCTCGCCCAGCGCAAGGTTAGCCTGCAGTCCACGCTGCAGAGCGACGGAATTCTTGCGCAGACGCGCGACCATTGTCAGCGCAGCGCGAATCGGATGCGATTTCGCCAGCTCGATGTTCTCCTGACCGAAGTAGTCGCGATTGCCGCTGTGCTGGTCCGTACCGGCGCGAAAACCCGACTCGGAACCGTAATAGACAACCGGTATGCCGCGACTCGTGAACAGCCAGTTGTTGGCATCGATGAAACCGGCGTCATCCGCGTCGATCCTGCTCATGTCGTGATTGTCATAAAACGTCATGAGGTCGTAGGGATTGTTGTAGGCGTCGCTTTCAAGATACAGGTAATCCTGCAGGTCCGAATACGATCCTCCGCCCCTGCCGAAAACTTTCGACATGGCTCCCTGACCCGGAAAATCGAGCACACTGATGCCACCGTTCTCGGGGAAAGTGTATTCGCCGATGAGTTTCGCGTCGTACGCCCACGCTTCGGCAAACATGAAAAATCCGGGACGATCCCGCCGAATGCGATCAGCGAATGCCTTCCAAAAGCGATGCGGCATATGCTTGATCGTGTCGATGCGGACGGCCGCAGCGCCCTGGTCGATCCACTTGGAATGGGCGGCCACGCAGTACTCGAGCACGTCCGGATTGTCATAGTCCAGGTCCGACAATTCGGCCAGATCGGGCTCGCGCCGATAGAACGCGTGCAGCGGATTGTCGTCATCGAGTTCGGATGGATGCAGGTTGCCGTGATCTGCGACTAATACGCCATCAGCGTCGTAGATCTCGCCGTACTTCGGCTGGTCGTGCGTCATCGAAAATGAAGGCGAGCCGTGATTACAGACGATGTCGAGAATCGTCTTGATGCCATGGTCCTGCCGCAGACTTTGGGTCAGATCCGCATAGTGGAGGTCCGGCGACTCGAGGTGTTCGTCGACTTCGAAAAAGTTCACGCCCCAGTAACCGTGATAACCCGTCTTGCCGAAATCATTGGAGCCGCCCTCGCCCGGTGGCGCTCCGCCTGTGAATGCCTCGTCAGGATTGTCGACGATTGGCGTCATCCACAGCGCCGTGAATCCCATCTCTGCGATGTAATCGGCATTGTCGAGCACGCCG